>Ga0129333_10007160_pt1 | contig 10549 bp, 10 predicted proteins | sample CPB6_08_DNA_FD_94474 | JGI IMG/M metagenome (GOLD analysis project Ga0129333, IMG submission 94474) | Freshwater to marine salinity gradient microbial communities from Chesapeake Bay, USA - CPBay_Sum_0.6_0.8_DNA | ecosystem: Environmental > Aquatic > Marine > Coastal | place: USA: Chesapeake...
AATGTTCTTTTCACGCTTAGCACCAATCTTGAAATTCAATTCGTGTTTGGTTTCTGCCTCGGGTGAAAATTTGGTGTGTTCTGCGGGGGTTTCTGCCAATTGCTTTTTCAATTCCTCATTTTCGGCACTCAACTTGATGTTTTCGGCTTTTAATGATTCGTTTGATAATTCAATAGCGGATAATCTTGCCTCAATTTTTGAAAAATAAGATTCCTCCATTTCGGTTTTAGATTTCACCACCTTTTTAGGCATTGAATCTTTACCCATCATTCCAGTTTCTTCTTTTTCAATCATGTCTTTGGCTTCAACTTCCTCAACTACCTCTTCGGCTTTTTCTTCGCCCTCAACAGATACTTCCTTAATAATACCTTTGTCATCAACTTCAATTTTCATCCCATCTTCAAGGATGTAAGTTCCAAAAGGTACGGGGATGTTACCCTCTTCCGTTACAATAAAAACGGGTTCATCTACTGCAAAGTTTTCACTATCCAATATTACTTCCCCATCCATTGTTTTCTTTTGAGCCATTTCCACTTCAATAGTGGCTTCGGCTTTACCCAAACCAAGTACATCAAGTACACGATTCAAGGTATCTTTTGCGTTGCTCATATTAGTTATACGATTAATTTGTTTTGTGTTGTATTTTACAAGGATTTTAAAATCCCATCAATTTTGCCAAACTTGGATTTGTACTCACTTGCTTTGGCAGACAATTCCTTTTTATATCCACCCATTCCAGAATCGGGCAATCCTAATTCTTTGGATTTTTTATCCAATTGGTCGATTAAATCTACCGCATTTTTTGCGTTTTGATAACTTGCCAAAACAGATTCTTGGTATGCTTTTACCGCAGTAAATGCTTTGCCATTTTGTGTTTTTATTGCATTGTCAAGGGATTTGTATTTACCAATTAACGCCTTGATGTCATCGATTAACGCCAATTCCACATTTACCCCTTTGGTAGCATCCATAAACTTATGGAATGATGTCTTGTTATTTTCCATTTATATATTCTTTTAAAATGTTTACTATTTTGTCCAATTTATCTTGTTCGGTTTCTACTTTGCTCATTTCGGTTGGCATGGATTTATCTGCAAAGAAACCCTCAATGCTAAACCCTTTAACCTTGCCAGTTTTTACAAAATCGTTCCAAATCTCATCGTTCACAATCTTCATTGCAACATACCATGTACCTACGGGATCGTTAAAACCATACGCAACGGATTTATCATTAACCTCATCCACCTTTAACCACGTTTCAACCACGATTGCCCCATCCACGCCAAATTGGTGTTCGATGGTTGTTTTTGCTTGGTTGCCACGCATCATGTACAATTGGGATGCCTTTTCTATGGTTGCCTTTGAAAAATAAACGTAGAATTCCTCCTCTTTGCCATTTAATTCTTGATGGCGATAAATTGGCTTGTTTGGAATTAATGCAGGACCTAACAACACACGCTTTTCGGAATCCATTGTTTTAAACTCCAACTTGTGTGAATTTAAGGCAATAAAATTGGATTCAATGGCGGGTGATTCAACAATACTAATTGCCTCAATGCCCGTAGCCAATTGTTGTTCATCCAATATTAATTCAACTATCTTCATTTATCTTAATAACGAATTATTTACCCAATGTTGCATTTTGTGAAATATGCCTATCCAAGGATTGTTGTGATGTCATATCTTGTCCAACGGCATACGCTCTAATTGGCTTACCCATAACCCCACCAAATGCCTGTGCCAATTGAGCGTTGTTGTTCATCTGCCCACCAACGATGCCCACGGATGGACCGAACGATGGTGTTGCGGGTACGCTTGTAGTATCGCCTCCACTACCACCACCAAATTCGGATGGGGGATCGGGTAACTTTTGTGCCGTGATTGCTCTAACTTGTGCCAATCCCGATGCAATAACCCCAGCGGCTAATATAGGACCAGCAACACCCCCCTCGGCAATTGCCTTGGATGCACCAACATAGGTATTGATGATGGCTTGTGTTACTGCCAATGCTTTACCATATTCGGACTCTGCCCCCACCAAATCAATCACACCCCCAAGGGCTTGGGATGCCGCATCTAAACCACTCATGGCTGCCGCTTTCTTTGCCTTTGCAATTTCCGCCTCACTTTTGATGGTATATGTTTCTTTGGCTTTTTGTAATTGTTGTTCTTTGCTTACACTTTCCGCCAAAAATTCATCTCGTGTATTTAACGCATCTTGATATGCTTGTGTGCCTACGGTCAACTGCGATAACTGGGTTTCAAATTCAGATTGTCTTAATTGACGGATATTTAATAATTGGTCAATTTCAGTTTGCCTTAAATCTTCTTCCGCACGTTTTGCCTCGGTTAATCTATCAACTTCGTCTTGGATTAATTCTGCACGTTCAACGGCTGCTTGTTTATCGGCTAATAATGCCTCATTTTGTAATTCGGTTTGGGATATTAACGATTCCCGCCTTGATTTATCAATTTCAAGTGCCTCACGTTTCAACGATACTTCATTGGTAAGGGTTTCTGATGTTAAACCCGCATACTTTGCCTCTACACCAATTAATTCTTGTTGTAATGCTAAACGCTCATTCAATAAATCTTGGTTTGTCTTATTGGCTTGTATTTGAATATTTAGGTTGGCAATCCGTTCTTGTAAATTCTTTTTCTCGGCTGCCTCACCCTCTGCCAATACCGACTGCAATTGTTTATTTGCGGCAATTCTATCTTCAATAGTTTTATTCTCATCATCCCTAACTTGACGTTGTTTCTCCGCCATTTGGTCGTATTTCTCAACAATACCTTGGTACAACACTTGCAATCGTGCAACATTCTTTTCGGCTTGTACTACGGCTGCTGATATATCAAATGCATTGGATGCGGCTTTACTTACTCGGGTAGTAACCTCCACAACCTTTTTAACCATGTTGGTAACTTTTTCAGTAGTATTTTCAACCCCCAATGCAACTTTACCAACGGCATCCACCGCCACTTTACCCGCTTGTTTAAATTCACCCTCAAACAATAACCCAATGGCTTTACCTAATTGGGGTATCAATTCCATTAACCCCTCAAATCGTGTAACTACATTTTCGTACAATAGCGTTCCAAAATCCTTTAAGGCTTGTAACGGATCGTTGAACACCTTTGTCAAAAATTCGCCCAATGGTTTAAATTCTTGTACCAATTGTGTGGCAATGGCACGAATTACAATCATACCACGTTGCAATGCATCTTGTACCTCTTGATTTTCGGTAATTGCATCCGTCAACGAATCAAACGCCTTAACCGCTAAACCAACGCCAAAACCACCCTTTAAGGTTTCTCCTAATTTCTTAAATGATGATGCAACCTTACCAGTGATTTTGGAAAACCCAGTTAACTTATCCCCCGCCTTTTCGGCAGCATTGTTACTGGATTCTAAATTCTTGTTTAGTTTATTTAATTGTGCATTTAAATCCGATACATCGGCATTAAACACATATTTTATTTCTTCCGCCATGACTTAAACCCTCTCTTATATAATCGTTTTACTTGTTGCCAATTTTGGACATATTGATTTTTCCCCTTTGCAATTTCCACGGTATCGGATAGCCCATACCATTCTTGGGACATTGCTAATTTGATTATTAAATTTATCATTGTAATTCCATTATTAAACGCACCGCATTGATTTCGATTGCATGATTGTTATTGTCTACATTATAAAATGCAACTTGAACTTTTTGTTCTGCCCCTACATTTATTAGGGTGGTGATGGTTACGGTTTCCCCCTTTGAGGTAGTTATCATTTTTGCCAAGGTTTCCGCACCATCCACATAGATAGCGAACGCCAAACGTTGATTGGAGGTATGCTCATACGATACCGATGCCGTCAATCTGAATTGCCCACCATACTCATCGTACATCCATGAATCTACCAACGAACATGTAATGCGTTCCTGCCCCATTAATTCAAACCCCTCAAATCCCATGTAAACGGGATCGTCCCCAGTGGTTGCCGTTGCAACGGGTACATCATTGTAGGCAGTCATCACGGTACGCCTAAACCGATTGAATAATTGGTTGGTAATGGTTTTCATACCACCCACGTTTTGGTCGTTGTACGTGGTTTGTTGTGGGATACCCACATAATTGATTGCACCGAATGGTCTTGAATTGGTCAAGTTACGTCCTACAATTGCGTTGCCTATCAAGGTTGTTCCATTGCTTGGGTCGCTTGTTGCATCCGTCCAATCTGCTTCGTTACCATCGGAATCCAACTCAATAATGGTTACATCTTGATACGTTACCAATTCAATTACTGCACGTTCGTTTAAAATATCGTAGTCAATCTTTTGAATCTTGTATTTATTACCGCTTACGTTTATGGTATCGTTTAATTGCAAATTCAACCATTCTCCAACGGGTATCACCGCATTCATACGCACCAATCTTGACTTGGTAGAATAGTATCGGGATAGGTAGTTTTGATAGTACAATTTAAACAACGTATTTAACGCCATATCCCCCGCCAATGCCGTTTCTAATCCAAATGCCAAGGAGTAACTTGTTTTGGTTACTGGATGTGCAGAATAGGGACTTACAATCGCCAAATTGCTATATTGTGTACCATTGAAATAATACGGATAATTTATTGCCTCATACCCCGCAAAAAAGAACATCATGAAATTGTGTTGAACGGGTTTATTGTCCTTATCCAACATGACGGGAATTTGTAAATCGGTTATATTGATAACATTACCCACATCATTAATTTCACGCATTACCGATGGCACGGAAATATTAAAGATGGATTCAACACGCATTTCATCACGGGCAAAATCCACATTGGGGCTAAACTTAATCTCCCCGAATCTTCGTGCAAACTTGGACACAATTTCTTGGTTGGCTAAATCCAATCCCTCGGCATGTGTCATCTCAATTGACTTGGGGATGTTCATTTTCTCGTGTGAAATCTCCCGAATATCAATGTACTTTGTCCAATCCTTTACCGCACCAACTTCATACCAATCTTCAATGTTGTGCAATGCAAATTCAGTATCACTTACGGGTACTAACACGGAATTGGTAATCTCCATGAACGATCGGATAAAATCTACCACCTTAACATCGGGCATTACATAGGATAAATTCAATGTGCTATTAGTTATCCCATAGGGTACTTCAATTATTTCAAATTTACATTCTCCCAATGTACCACCATACTCCCATCCAACCATTATGGATAGGTCATCGCCTTGGTTTAACCCAATAACATATTCACGCTCATGTAAACCAGTAGTATCAATTGCATCCCCCGCAATCGTTGGGTTTCTATTGATGGATGGGGCAAACCTAAATGGATTATTAAAAATACCCCCTGGGTTTATTGTTGTTATATTCCAAGTAAGTTTGATTTTATAATTACCATTGTATGGGGCTTTATAAATGTAGGTACTTGTGCTATACAAGTTTAATACATCAACCACCTCGGTATTGTATGGAAATTTAATACTGCCACGCCAAGGCAATGAACCACTTGGAATGGTATAACTTGTTCTTTTTACCTCTATCTTGGCGTCATCGTTGGCGTAGTTCTGTACTGGACCACTAACCCCCATCGGTGTAACATACCAATCATCAAACTCGGGACGGCTTAATAAACTTCCGCTCAATGTAAACCCGATATTGGTAAAACATAATTCCACCATTTTTTTAATGCGTATCAATGGGCGTAGGTCGTTAATCTGAACCCCTCCAACATCGTTACGGGCTATATTATTGACTATTTGAAACCCACGAGAATAAGTATATCCCACATGCCAATCAATAATGGGGTACATTACATCCCCACTCAACAAGTTTTGCTGCCATGAACTTGTGATATTGGCTGCCGTAACCTCATGGTTTAAATCAGTCCAATCCACATCAATCATGGAATCTTCTCCAAACAATGCCATTGCATTTTTGGCTTGTCCATAGAATATAATATCGTATTGCCGTGCTAACCCATTGGAGTATTTTACCCCGCTTAATTCCACGCAACCCACAAACGTAGGCAATCCATGAACGTAAATGGTTGCATCCAGTTTTAAATATGCATTCCAATTGCCCAATACAATGTTTTCCTCAAAGTAATTCGAGAATATTTCATCGTTGGTGGGGCTTGATGGTATAGTAAATTGTTGAGTAAAATCGGTACGGGCTTGGGATAAGTCGGAAACATCCTTAACCTGCCTTGTCAATTGTACAACCTCATCTTGGAATAAATCCACAGGCGTTCCCGCAATCTCTAAACTAAATCTAACATTCATTACCTTACTAGTTTATTGATTAATGGGTGGTTGTACTCAATGGTTAATGTGTATTGTATCAATTTATCGTTTATTCGGGTTAGTCGATTGAATGCCGTGTCGGTTATACGTGCGGAATATGCATCGCCACCATCGTCAATCAATAAATTGTCCGATGCAAAAATCTCTTGTATCTGGGCGTTGTATGCCTCGGGAATATAATCCGTATTTACAATTAATGTCGTAGTGGCATTGGTTAGGAAATTCTGTGTTTGATGCACCCCATAATCCCACGCCAATGACATGTCTTGTTGCCTAAATATTGGGCGTTCATAGGATTCACGTGTATAATTAAAATTCCTACGGCTCAATGCATTGAATACCATGGTTTCATACACGCCAAATCTGTTAAGGTAATGGATGGTAACCGATCCGTACTTATTCTCACATTGGTATTTTATTGGGAATGTGTATGAACCCCCAGAATACGAAAATGTAATATTTGTGTTTGTCGATACCCCTGCTGCTTGTAATAATTGGATAATGTCCACCCCTTGGATGGCATTTCCCGAACTTGTAACCGAAACGGGTGTTATTGATGTCGCTCCAATGGTTATGGATGTAATTACACTTGCGTTATACCATACGTAATACGATGGGGTGTCATCAGTAATATAAAACGTACTTTTTTCGGTTAAGATATCGGCTGCTATTGTTGCATTGAATCCGTCTTGGGTGTATGTCCATCCATTAGTTGCTAATTTAATGTTTGAGGATGTATATGAACCCGAACCAGTAGCCCATACCCCTTTGCATTTTACGCCAAAATAACACGCCCCACCCGTTACATTAGGCTTGTATGTACCTACCTCCAAGAAATCCTCGGTTAAGGCTTGGTTTACCAATTTATGAATGTCTATCCACGCACGATTGTTTGCGTATTGGTCGGGGTATTTGGTAATGGAATAGTTTGGGTTTGCTGGAAACGATGCCGCCCCATTCCAAACATATACATCAAATAGGTAATAAAACCCTGTTTTGGTGTAATCGGTATCATATACTTGGTAAATGATGGGCGATAATGCACCCATGTTACCCGATGGTTGCTGCTCAAATGTTACGGACATAATTTTGTATATCTTGTTTAACTGCTTGTTCTAACTCTTGCTTAAATTTAAAATTGGTGGATGTCGTTGCCTTGGAAAGGAAATCAAACGGCTCAATACCAAAGTGCTTTATTTTCCTATTCATTAGGAATTTCATGGCGTTTTTGTTTTTGGATGTATTGGGTAAAAATTGTCCACTGGATGGGTCTTTTGGGCGTAATCGCTTATTCATTGCCCATGCATCCATTGCCGTGGGTGGTATGCCTTTACCGCCTCTAAAATTACCCATTGGCTGCCTACCCTTACGGATTGCCTCACCATACCAATCCATGGTAATACCGAACTCCATGCCCTCCACAAAGGGTTTGATTGAACGCACCAAATTACCCGATGCCACATAATTGGCACGTATCTTTTGTTTTACAACGTTCACGGGCTGCCAATCGTTACCCACCTTTTTCCACTTGGCACGAATAGCCACACGGGTGTGTTTGGCTTCCAATTCCAATTTGGCTTGTGAGGCGTAAAAATTCGCCATCTTTTGTGCCACTAATTTTGTATTGGTGTATTCAATCGCCATCAGTAACAAGTGCCATCAGTAACCCAAGGGTTAATTTGGTTTATGGATATGGATACATTGTACCCTGTTAATACATCCCCACCACCCTCGGTGAATGGTACAAATGCAATTGGTCTATTAAACTGAATTTGGGAATAATACTCTTTTTCTTTTGCGTAAATCATGCGGGAAAATTCCACATACAGATTCTGCAAAATGTGTGCATAGTTCTGATTTTCAGTGTAGCCAATAAGTTCATAAGTGTCGACCAAATCTTGCTGTTCATTTTCTCCTTTTAAATAGTTCGTTATATCTGCTATTAAAATATTGAAAGTAAATTGCTCGGTTACATCGGTCAAGGATGCGTTTTGCATCGTTACGTGCAATAGTGGGTACACGGTTACGGCTTTCAAGGAATGTTCATCCAATGAGCCGTGGGAATAATTCCACCCAAGTTCATCTGCTATCTCACGGAATATCTGAAATGCCGTGCCTACGTGATTATTGTTCATCTGTTATATGCTTTTTGGATTGCTTTCTTTTCAAGTTCTGCCATATCGGTTTTGTAACAACCCCAAAGGAGGGTTTTGTGAATGGGGTATTCCGTAACAATGTCAACTCTTGTAATATCTCCGTCACATATCCAGTGGATAAAACTAAACCATCCCCATTTATTGGAGATGCCATACTCATCGCTTGTACCTTCGGATTCTCCTCCAAGAACTTCAGGGTACAATTCAACAAGTCGATTCCTAAAGTCCAAAAAAAAACCATTGCACCATAGGCGATGCCACTCGGGATTAACCTAAACTCCTCGTTTATCTTCCCTTTGTACGGCTCAATATCATATCTACCTTTCTGCCCCTCTATGGTAATGGGGCGATACAACACGGATAATACACGATACAATTCATTGTTCTTGTAATAGTTCTCAATGTCTACGAACGATCCCGTACTTAATTCATCCAAATTAGGCACAAACCCATATTTAACCCCATTCAATTCAAACTTGTGTTCAAACTTTGCCTTTTCATTCAATGCCTTTTTGATTAAATCCACGGTGCGGCTTAATACCTCGTAGGGAATTTGGGTTACCTCTTTAACAGAAATATTACAAAATATACTAACCGCTTGGATGGCTTTTTCGTGGTCATCCAATTCGGGGTTCAATTGCTGATACTCCAACATTTGTTGCAATGGAATATCATTCAATGACGATGGCACTATAAGTGTTTTGTTCATTTATTATAAAACGATTGATTTTGTGTTTGTAATTAACGGATATCATAAGTACCATAATTTTTTTGCATACCTAATGCCATCATTTCATGATACCTAAATGCGTCAAGCAAATGCGACGTGCCAATGGGTATGGGTAGTGTTTTACCATCTTTACCCTTATCCCAACAATACCCCCGCAATTCTTTTATCAAATTGGTGGAATCCTTTGTAACCAAATATTCTTGTCCTTGCATTATTTGTATTCCAAAGTTTATGGAATCTTTGCCCTTGGTAACTGGCTTAATCGGTACACCGAATCGCCTAATTTCCTCAATTGACTTCGGTTCTGCACTATCAGCATAAATAGGTACATTCTTGGGCAATACTTTTGCAATGTCGCTATTTATCATGCCTGTACGATAACACACCTCATGCAATATCCGTTGGTTGTTGTATTGATACACTTCCACAATTGCCGTGGGGTCTACCGAATAACCGAAATCCAATCCGCACCCAATTAATCGTGCCTCCTTGGGAATTGTATCTATTTGTTTCCAGTTGCTGAATATAACGCCCTCTAAATTACCAATTTGCCCCAACCCATATACTGCCCACCAATTACGCCAATAGTCGCTTGTTTCGGCTTTCTCCCTTGCCTTTTCTATTTCCTTAACGATGGATGCATCCAATGCCTCATTATCCTTGTAGGTTAATACTACCATTTCGGAATCGGTGTCGTTTATCAATTCCGTATCCACCCAAAATTCAGTTACTGGGTTATAATCAAGATATATAAACTTTCGGGTACGAATTGCCATTTGGTAGTACGATTCCCATTCTATGTTGTTGCACTCGTTAACGAATAACACATCACGCCTTGCACCCCTTAATTTGTCGGGTTGATCGGCACTAAAAAACTCAATGAATGAATCGTTGTTAAATGTATAGGTAAGGGATGATTTATTCCATTTGTTATCATCGTACATGCCTACCATCTGCATAATTTTAAGGAAATCACGGATAGCACCCCTCCGCAAATGGGGGATGGATTCCGCCACAATACTTATCTCCGTGCTTGGTTTCTGGACCGCATAGGTAATAAGCATTGGAATAATTGAGAATGTCTTGGATGAGGATGTGCCTCCACGCACAATGCGTACCCGCTTTTTTAACTTTGCTATCTTCTTCTGTGCTGTGGTTGCTTGTAGCATTATAGTTCTTTTACCAATCTATCCAAATACCATTGGGCTTTCTTTAAATCTTCCACCCCATTCTTTTTGTCATAACGCCATGTATATTTCATCACGTTACCTTTTAGGTATCCAATGTATTGTTCATGGGGCATGGATGCCTTTATCGCATCAATACACTCAATATCAGATTTATAATGATTCGGG
>Ga0129333_10007161_pt1 | contig 10548 bp, 13 predicted proteins | sample CPB6_08_DNA_FD_94474 | JGI IMG/M metagenome (GOLD analysis project Ga0129333, IMG submission 94474) | Freshwater to marine salinity gradient microbial communities from Chesapeake Bay, USA - CPBay_Sum_0.6_0.8_DNA | ecosystem: Environmental > Aquatic > Marine > Coastal | place: USA: Chesapeake...
ATGTCATCTGGAGCTTTGACAATCTTATATTCTGGAGCTAAAAGTTGTACAGCAGTTTGGGAGCAGCCTGTTAATAATAGGGGGAATAATAATACTAACTTCTTCATTTTTTCTTCTCACCATAAACTGCATCTAGTTGTTTTACTATACTTTTTAAATATGGAACTGCATCATCTGATACAGGAGCTGTTGTTGGAGTCTTTGGTTTTGACTCTTCATCAGCCTTCTTTTCTATTTCTTCTAGTTGTTTCTTGGCATCCGCCTCTTGCTGTGCTATAATTTCTCTTATACGATCAGCATTAATATTAATCTCGCCAGTTTTTTGCTTAAACTCTTCTTCTTTTTGATCAAACAACTGTTGCTGCATAAGATTGAACTTATCAGTAGCTTCGTTCCACACCTTGCTATCATGTATTGCCAACCAGGTAAAGAAAGAGCCAGATAGTAAAACTACTATACCAATTATCTGTCCTATTCTATTACCCATAAAAAAACTTAAGAAAGCCATTATTTTTCCTTAGATATTTTCTCGATATATTTTCTATATTCTGTTATACTATGATCGGCAAAGTTATCTATCTTGCCTTTCTTAAGACCCATTTTCATTCCTCTGAAACGATCTTTCACTCTTTGCCATCCAGTTGGACTTCTCAACTTACCATATGCATTAAGATAATGTTCAATACCGTGATGTTTATAACCCATAATAGTAAACGGAACTCTTGTAACAATATCATTATTATTGACCCATCTGTGATGAATTACACCTAGTGAATTAGCATATTTTGGCCAACCAACTCTTGGAGATCCATATGTGTAAAGTTCTTCAGGATCAGCAAGCGATTTATCAAACAAACATCTGCTTGCCATAATAGTTGCCATTGCAGCACCAAGTGAATGACCACAGAACCATAGAGTTGTTGAATTGTCTAAAGATTGAATATCTTCCTTTACCAAAGGCCAAAGATCATCAACTTCTTTCTTGAATCCCTTATGAACCCTTGATACTGTTTCAGACATCACTGGTAAAGCTCTAAGATCAGCTTTAATATCATTCCACTGAGTAGGTTCTGTACCACGACAAGATATTACACAATCTGTTTTATTTTGAAATCTATAACTTTGAGCACCATCTACATCATAATACTCTACTTGATCAAATCCTAGCTTCTTAGCTTCTTTAGTAACCTTCTTTTGATCTAAGTAAGATATTTCTGCAAGCTTAGCAAACAACAAACTACGATTAATAAAGTCAAGATCTTTTATCATAATTACTCCAATGACAATGCTTTATCCTGTAATGATTTTTTATAGTTATTCATTTTGTCTAAGTATCCTTGATTTCTAAGATCCTTGAATACTAAATTACCAAATGCAAATTCACCACCTTGAGCAATAGAGTCATTTCTCATCTTTGCTATTCTTTGTTTAATCATATCCAAAGATCCTTGAGTTGCATTTTGTGATATCATCTTGTCTATTAGGTCTTTATAGAATTGTACCTTTTTTTGAAGATGTGGATCTGTCTCAAAATTTAACCCAAGATATTGTGGAGCTTGTATCCATTGATTGTTTTTAATAGAGTATACACCTTGGCCAGTGTGTGGTGTTTCATCCATATCCTGTGCATATAATTCTACAGGATAACCCTTGACATGAAGATCTTGATGTGATAAAGTCCAAAGTATCTTCTTGTCTTGTAGATAATCATCTACTAACGATCTATTAGGATTTAAACTGTTTCTATCTATAACAAGGTGCAAATCTATATCTGATTGATCTGTATAATTGTAGTTAACGTTACCACCTGTAATAATAATGTCGGATATTTTATCTTTTGGAATGTTAGCAAATTCTGCCCATGCATCAGCAATCTGGAGTAGTTTACCTCTTACTTGATCATCTAACTTCTGATCATCATTCCATATTTTTTTATTTAATTTATTATGATACTTTAAAGTAGTTTCTTCATCTACTCCAACTATCTTTGCTGGACGTCTTCTTATAAGAGTCATTAACTTCTTTGTATCTTGTATATTCTTCTTTTTATATCTTGATCTTGCAGCTGGAGATACCTTCAATCCTCCTGCAAGTAATCCTTCTACACCAGCTGTCGTATTGGTAGGAGCATCAGGCATTGCTGTAGCAACATCTTCCATATACATTTTTAGCTTGTCATCCAATTCAAAGATAACGTTTTCTATATTATCTTCTCTAATATTCTTATGTTCTTTTAATAGTAAAAGAGCAGCAGCAAAAGTTCCAATTTGAGAACTTCCCCCTGGTATTTTACCTATCAGCTTTTTAAGATTAATAATTAATACATCAAAGTATGTCAGAGCATCTTTTTCTGACTGAGTATATTGGTCTCTTTTCTTTAGAAATTTGCCATCACGATCAATCAATCCCATTCTAAATGCTTGCATTTGATCAAATGGTGTTGTCAATCTTCTTAGAAATTCGTACAGTATAAATGTATCTACTACCATGTTAGATCTTCTTTAGTAATTCCTTAATAACAACATCTGATTTTATTTCACTTGTAAAAATAGTTTTATTTTCAATTCCAATATTTTCTACCTTTTCTGGTAGATAACTCAAAAGTTCTAAAAATGGTTTTAGTTGACTCTCAAGTCCTCGTAGTTTAAAAAATAGTAATCTTGTTGCAGCTACAGTATCAAAAACGTTATAAAGAACAATAATATGATTTAATATTAATCGTTCTTTAAGGTCACCTTCTTCAAGATATCTATTAAATAATCTTTTTATATATTTAAATCGCTTAAGATCATCATAAAATTCAATTGTATCATAGCACTGTGAATTTTCATAATGTTTTGCAGCATATAATAAAAAATTAGACTCGTCTAATCTATCCATATCATCTATTAACTAAAATTAGAGAGTGCAGCCCTCTTTATGTTATTATTAGATACAGCTACATAAATGTAATTTGTATCGAACCATATCTTGCCTTGAGTTACCGTTTCAGTATTAGAAGCAGGTGTTGTTCTATAATTAATAAACAGGTTGTTAGCAGTAATGTTTGAATTACTGCTAACATTACCGGAGAAGGTAACTGAATTTGAGAATACAGTAGCTACTACAACATTACCAAATGTGGCAGAGACTGTTATTTTTTTAGTAGAAGGTGAACCAGCTGGATCTTTTACAACAACAAATAAATCATTTGCTGCTAGCGATGTTGCAGCAGTGAGTTCTGTTATCTTAGAAGTAGCCATACTAGTTCACCTTACTTAATATTAAGAATCTTTAAAGATTGTATCTTCTGCGTCGTTAGTAATAGTACCAGCAGCAACGAGTGTTTCATACTGAACACGTCCAGCACGACCACCAGTTCCTTTGATTCTTCTTACCCAACCAGCATGGAATCCACCCTTGTTAGCGGCACCACTGATTACAGCTTCTGCTGTAGCAGTTTCACCAGTAAGTGAGTGACCAGTTTCTGATACACCAGCTGTTAAATCGATAGCTGAGCCACTTGAAGTAGCTGATAGCTTAACAGTAGTTGTATTTGCTGATTGAACATAATAATATGATCCGTTTGAAAGACCACCAATTGCTGTGTTGCCAGCAGCTACTAGATAGCGAACTCTATCACCGGCTAGGAATATGCTGTTAGCAGTAGTGATTGCAATCGTATCGTTTGTATTTGAAACTGCTGATAAACCGTTAAATGTTACAGCTGAAGGATCTGCAATAGTTACTGTTGGAGATGTTTTAAATCCTGAACCAACCTGGTTTGCAAAAACAGTAGTAACTCTACCACCTGTCACTTCAGCATTAGCAGAAGCACCTGTACCACCGTTTGTAGCTGTAAGAGTTACAGCAGCATTTGCTCCATAACCAGAACCTGGTGAAGTAATGATGTATTCAATAATACTACCATTAGATACACCCATTTCAGTTGTATCAACACCGTAGACAGTGTTTGAATTTACACCAGTACCATCATGTGCAATATAGCTAGGCTTCTCACTAAATGAATATGCGTTACCAGCTGATGTTGCAGTAACAGAACCATTACCTTGGTTCAATCCAGCAATAACCTGACAGCTAGTTGAGTTTGTAATTGTAACGATGTTATAATCAAGATTTGCTGTTGCTCCAGCAGTAACCTTAATATAATCGCCAATTCTAGCTTCCGTATCGAAAGCAGTACCTGTTCCTGTTACGAGACCATTAGCAGCAATAGCAATACTACCACTTCCAGTCTTTGTGTCTTTATTACCCCATAGTGACATTTTTAATTTCCTTCTCCTAATAGATCTTTAATATAACTAGACTCTTTATAAAAAACAGACTTGTTCTCTAGGTATTTAGGTTTTAATACACCTGTAGAACCAGTTTTTGAAGATTGTTGTGTTTTTGATATAATTGGTTCTTCTACTATCTTTTTTTGCTCTTCCACAGCTTTTTGTCTCAAAGCATTAAATGATGATAAAAAATTGACTGGTTTTTTCTCTGGAATTATATTAGGAGAAGAAAATACAATTGGCATTATTTCTTTAAACCTTTTATAGCATTGGAAATAGCTTTTCTTCTATTTGAAATATAATCGTCGGAACCGTCTACTTTACCATCATTGTTTACGTCTTTGTCTTCCTTGCCAACAGGATCGAGAGCTTCGTTTGTACTAATTACAGGCAAACCAATCTTACCTGTTGCACGGAGCATCCAACCATGTTTTTTATGAATATCAATTCTGTCTTGAAGGAAGTTTGCAAGACCTACTTCACTGACAGCTTCTGCTGATTTATAAGCCATTGTAAGAGTAGCTATAACCTTAGCATTATCGATTAAAGCTGTAGATAACATTTGATCAGCACTGATAAGACTTACTTGATCTTCAATTGAAGTAAGATCAGAGTATCTTGAAAGTGAGCCTGGAGCATACCCACCAACAGATCTAATATGCTCTGCTATTGAATCTACAGATCCCCACACTTCTTGATATAGATCACCAAATAACTCATGATACTGAGGAAAGTTGGGACCTTCCACATTCCAGTGAAAGAAATGCAATTTCAAATAAAATGCAAACGTATCAGCTAACACTTCCTTTAATCTATTAATAAGTTCTTCCATTATAGTTTCCTTTTAATTAAACAATTATTTAGTCTGCACTAGATCCGCTACCACCACCAGCACCACCTCCTCCAGAGCTTCCGCTTTTACCTGGAGGATGTCTTTCTATCTTCCCAGATGCCATACGGATTCCAACCATGGGAGGTTTCCAATTGTTTCTCTTGCCAGTAGTTCCTAATGGAACTGATAATTCTGTTACAAATTGTTTAAAAGTTACCATGCTTTGCAACTCCAGTATCTTGCTTTTGTTCTAGGTCCTGGATTATCACAATTATGTCTTGCACGGAATGATCTTCTACGTGCAGGTATGTTCTTTTTAATAGTCATATTTGGATCACCAAAGTTAACCTTAATTACGTTACCCTTTTCATTCTTAACGTAAACTGCTCTCTTCTTTGGACCACCTGGAGTAAGAAAAGGTTTACCAAGCTTGACTTTACGACCACCATGATCAGCTTCTTCTTCTAATTCGTTCCAGTCTTCATAAAGTTCTTCTCCAGAAACATCAAACGTTTCCTCAATTAGTTCATGGAGTTCTACTTCTTCATCAAGTAAGCAACCTTGTTCATATTTTGATTCTACGAATTGTGAAAACGTTTTCATTTGTTGTTTGCCTTTTCATCAGATTTTTTTTCTTTATCTAATATAGCTTGATAATCTTTAGCATTTTGTTCGAGACCTGAAACTGCTGCATCGATTCTACTACCAATTCCAGGCTTTAACTTTTCTATCTTATCCCAAGGTGATTGGTAACCTTTACCATATTTCTCATCTATTATTTTTTTAACAATTGACTGTTGACGATATGCTCTATCATCAGTCTTACGATCTTCTTTATCTCTAATTGTCAAATCGATACTTTTACGATCTTGGCCAGAACGAGTTACTGCTTCTCTATCCTTACCAAATTTTTCATCTAATAAAGCTTCAAAAGTAGAGTCAACACTTTCGGGAGTGAGTTGTTTTGCTTTAGGCATTTTTGGTTTTAACATATCTGGAGTGAAATCCCACACATTTGGTAATTTGATTGTAGTTTGTTGATCTATATTGTTTTGATTGGAAGGAGTAGAAACTGATTTAGGAGGACCCTTTCCAAACGAAACTTCTACTTGTTCGCTAGTAGTAAATTTTTGTTTTACATTACTCCATCTACCTGTTTTATTACCCCATGATTTTTCACCTGGAGCAAACAAGAGAGGTCTAATTTCAGGTCTCTTAGTTGGTTCTGAAGGTGTAGTATTAACTGTAGGAACAGGAGGTACAACTCTTGAAACTGGAGCAAAGTTACCAAGTCTTGGTTGAGTTTTTGGTTGATTAGCAGTTTGAGGTCTCAACGAAGGTTGCGATTGTGGTTGAGGTTGAGCAGATGGAACTGCTTCAGGTCTAGCTGGAAACGTTGATGGCTCTGCATTAGGTTTAACAGATGGAACGGTTTCAGGTCTTGCTGGGAATGTAGATGGTTTAGTTAGAGGTTTAGGCTGAACGTTTGGTCTTCCAGGAAAAGTAGAAGGCTTAGGCTCTGGCTTAGGAGTAGGTGGTTTAATAGGTTCATTATCAGGCTTTGGAGGAGCTGATGGCTTAGTAGGCTTATAAGGCTCTGGCTCTACTGGTGGCTTGATAGGAGTAGGTTGATCATTATCAGGCTTTAAAGGCTTTGAAGGTTCCGGAGCTGGAGCTGGAGGAGCAGGAGGAGGAGCTGGTTCTGGTTCTGCTGGCTTTTCAACTGGTTTAGGTTTAGCACCACCAGTAGTTTCTCCTTCTCTATCACGTCTTGATGCATCCTTAAGTTTGCTTATCTGTTGTTGAACGTAATCAGGTTCTCCTTGATTAGCAACAGTAGGTTCTAAAACATCTTTAGCTGTACTAACAACGTTGAGACCTGGAATTAATTTAGGAGCAAATTTCTTAACAGCTTGTGTAGCAACACCTTTGATAACATCCATCGTACTAGGTGTTTTAACCTGAACGTTTTGATTAGCTGGAGCAGGAGGTGGGGATGAAGGTTTAGGTGGAGTATATGCCTTAGTATCAGAAGGTTTAACATTCTGATTAGCTGGAGCAGAAGGAGCATCAGGTTTTGCAGGTGTATAAGGAGTATACGTAGACGTTTTTGGTTTAGGCTTTAATACAGCATATTCGTTGATAGCATTATTGAAAGCATCATCAATGCTAGTTTCTCTTAAATCTTTATCAGCTGTATGGTATGTTTTACCTTTAGTAATATATGAATTTACTCTAGCAAAAGCCCATTGTTGAGGAGTAGTTCCAGGACGATGACCTGTTCTCCAAGCTGCCATACCTCTATTAAAAACTTTTTTCAAAGTACCATAAGATATTCCGGATTTCTCTGCTTTTTTTCTCAAAGCTGAAATTTCTGCTTCTGTTAGTTGTTCTAACTCTTCTGCAACGTCATCAAAAACTTCTTGGATGATAGGAAGAAGACTTTGAACATCTTCTCCAAATAGCTTCTTATATTTCTTTGTATACTTTGATTGCACTTGAGATTTCTTATTATCACCTGGTGCTAATTTATATGCATCAGGATCCTTCTCATCCATCTTAGTTTGCTTTTTAAATTGATTGTATCTATCAAGCTTTTCATCCTTAGAAAGTCCTACATAGTACTTTGCTGGTTGAGTGCCAGGTAGATGACTAATCTGAACATCTTGTTTATTTTGGAAAGCTTCTAGGATATCATCAAACTCAAGATCTATATCTTCTTTAACTGAATTAATATAGCCTGCAATTTCTTTTGCATGAGGACGTATTTGTTTTGCTAAGCCATTTTTAAAATCATTGAATTTTTCAGGATCTTTAGCTAATCCTCTTAGCTTAGAACCAGACATTCCAGCTGCACCTTTTGCATTAGGATCTCTTTTTTCACCAGCTGTTTTAAAGTTGATAGATTCAAAGTTATACTTGCCATGACGACCTTCAACACCATTATACTTTTTAACTTTATCATAATCTTCTTCTCTATCACTTCCTGAAAAGATAGTGACATGCTTTACGCCTTGTTTGTGGAGGTCAGAAAGATAATGAAACAGTGAAGGCTTTTCTTTTGAGTAGGAAGCAATTTTTGTTTGCTTTGAGGCTATCTTACCTAGATATTGTTTCTTTTTTTCAAGAGGAATTGGATTACTAGATGTACCTTCTGAATGGCTTGCTACAACGTGTGTTTCTGCACCAATATCTTTTGCGTGTGATTCAGCTTGCTTGATTAGACTTCCGTGACCCTCTTCTGTAGGAGGTTGAAAACGACCTGGAACAATCACAACATGTTTACCAGCTGATTCTAAAAGCTTACCATTTAGCTCAAAGCTGTTGTTGATATTGTTATTTAAAACTGGATTGATTTCTATCTGATCTACAGGTTGACCAGTTAAAGTTTTGTTTCTCGATTGCTTTTTAACGCTATCGATTACTTTATTTTTCAAGCTTTTGGAATTGGATTGTTTTTCAGCTGATTGTTGCTGATTATTATTATCTTGATCTGCCATTTTGTCCTCTGAGGATTGCCTTAGCCTAACTCTATCTGTTATTTATAATAATTTTCATTTTAATCTACCAAACCCCCACATCCTTTCTTCACAAGCAGATATAGCAAAAGTGAGCTATCTGCACCACCTGATGCTATTATTCCTACTGGACCATCAACTAAATGAATGCTTACTTTTTCACTAACTTCAATTATATTCATAAAAAAATTATCTAGATATTTCTTCCCAATCCAACGAACCAAATACAGTTTTAGTATCAGTATCCGCTGTAACAACTAGTGCAAGCGTATATGGAGTAGATGTTAATCCATTTCTTTCTAATTGGAAAGCAAATAATGCTTCTTTTAGCACGTTTAATGTTGGAGAGCCTTGGTTTGATGAGTTTAAGAAACCACTTGCAAGTATTCTGGAATTCGTTTGATCGACAGCCGTGCTATCTAAACTATACTCAATCGCTGAGTTAGTTCCAGCAGATGTCCATGTGCCACCACTTACTGTGCAGTTCTGAACAACACGCCACTTGTAATTGATGCCATTACCTGTTCCTAACAGTGACAAGGCAGTTAGAATGGCAATAGCGTCTAAACGATCAGGCGATGATTTTAATCTTAATGCAACTACAGGGTAAAATGTTCCTGCTGTTGCTAAAGATTTACCTGTTACTATATCAGAGCCAATTGATTGTTGCGTGCCCCTAAGTTCGTAACCACCTTCAGAAATAACTGTAGAACAAACTTGTTTCAATGTGCTGCTACTAGCAGTAGCTCCTGTATTTTTTATTTCATATCTTAGTGGCAATGAAGCTGTTGTAATATATGTTGATGTAATTAAGTTAGCATGATGGAATGAATGGCAATGAATTAGTTGTCCGTTGATAACAAAACCACAACGAACGGTACCAAGACCTAACCACTCAATATCCATCCAGAAAATTTGTGCTTTTGAAATATCAAGTGTTAATAACGATGGTCCAGTGCCATCTAATTTGTCAACATTCCAATTAGATTGTGAAACACGAGTTTCAACTACAGAACCCGTAACATATGAACGTTCAACAAAAGATAATGTTGAACCATCTAATTCAAGATAGATGCCGTTTTGCGCTCCAAAGTAACCAACACGTTGTCTAAGGTTTGCTTTTGCAGGATTGAATACGAAAGTGTTTAAATTATTAAGCGATTTACCTGGCTGATAAGAAAAAACTTTCTTAGTTTCTCGTATAATTTCTGTGTTGGCTGTTGTATCAACAGTGAGTTCAATAAGACCAGCATTTGCATTGTGTGTGTATGTTGCGCCAGCAGTGTTTGATGTCGCCCATTCATTATTGTCTTGATATCTGTGAGAAGAATCAAACATCGTAAGAGGAGTGGACATTCTAGCACGTCCAAACGCATCAACAGCAACGCCTGATGGATTAGCTGGACCTACAAGATTACCATACTGATCTGAAAGCATAACAACTTCAAATATTGTTTTTCCATCATTTAAATAACTGTGTGTATCTTTACGAAATTGTGCCATTTGTTACTTCTTCCAAGCTTTAGCAGCTAAAAAATTAGCTCTGGAAAATTCACCTCTATTTACCAATTTAATAGGTGAACCCTGATAATGAGCTACATATCCCTGGGTGAGTTTCTTTACCATCTATATGATGTTCCATCTCACCACTTTTTTTAGAGGCATTATTTAATCCGTGAACCAGTATATCTTTCGCAGCTTGAATGTGCTGATGTATTTTCAAAGCATTAGCAAAATGTTTTTTATTGTTATCATGATGTTGAAGATCATCATTCATAGCTTGTGTTTTTTTAGCTTTTGCTTCTTTAGTAGAAACAGCATCAATTAATTTTTGATGTCTAGATTGAATGTGGCTGCGTAAACCATCGACAGTAGGTTTAGTATTGTTTCTTACTGTTTGATTAATGTATGTAGTTATATG
>Ga0129333_10007163_pt1 | contig 10544 bp, 12 predicted proteins | sample CPB6_08_DNA_FD_94474 | JGI IMG/M metagenome (GOLD analysis project Ga0129333, IMG submission 94474) | Freshwater to marine salinity gradient microbial communities from Chesapeake Bay, USA - CPBay_Sum_0.6_0.8_DNA | ecosystem: Environmental > Aquatic > Marine > Coastal | place: USA: Chesapeake...
AGGGGTCGGTGACCAACCCGGAGGACAGGGCACGCTTTGCGTCCCTGTTCCCCTCGGACTTCATCTCGCCGCTGATCTAGGGCGCGAACCACGCCCTTGGGTCGTCTCCCAGGACGGTGTCGGAGACGTTGATCTTCTCGCGCAGGGCTTTGAGGATCTTCTCGTCGACGGTCTTGGGGCTGACGAAGTCGATGTAGGTCACGGGGTGGCGCTGCCCGATGCGGTGTGCGCGGTCTTCGGACTGCAGGCGCACTTCGAGGTCGTAGCTGTTCGAGTAGTAGACCATGGTGTTGGCGGCGGTGAGGGTGATGCCGTAGCCGCCTGTCCTGGGCTGCCCGACGAAGAAGCGCAGGGGGTTGCCAGGATCCTGAAAGCGGTCGACGATGGCCTGCCTCTCGTCCTGGGGGGTCTGGCCGTAGTACGACGCGACGGAGTCCGCGCCGTACGCCTTGGCCAACATTTTCGTGATGGCTTGGATGTCGTGAACCCAGTTGGCCCAGATGATGGCTTTGCCTTGAACCTCCTGCAGCACGGTCTCCAGCTCGTCGAGGCGCCGGCTGGGCAGCTCGCGCAGCTCGCCGTCGTCGGTGGTGATGTGCCCGCAGACGATCTGCTGGAGGCGCAGGATCTGGGTGAGGACGGACTGTGTGGTTGCGGCGGCGCCCTCTTCCTCGAGCTGAACGAGGGCGAGAAGGCGCATCTGCTCGTAGGCGCTGCGCTGCTCGTCGGTGAGGGCGATCTCGCGCCGGAGGTAGATCTTGTCCGGCAGGTCGAGGCAGTCCTTTTTGAGCACGCGGGTAGAGAACTTTTCGAGCGCGGCGTTCAGCTCGTCGAGGTGCCGGTATCCGACGATGTCCTGAAAGGAACGGGCGCCGAGCTTGCGCTGGACGATGATGGCGTAGCGCGCTTGGAAGGCGAAGTAGCTGCCATAGCCGAGGGCCTTGTCCGAGAGGAACAGGCACTGCGAGAAAAGATCCATCGGACTTTTGGTGATCGGCGACCCGGTGAGGACTCGACGATATTTGGCGATCCGGCCGATCCGCATCAGCGCCTTCGTGCGCGACGCCGACCGATTTTTGATCGTCGTCGACTCGTCGATGATGACGATGTTGTTCGGGTACTTGGTCAGGAACTTGGTCGCGATCTCCGCGCCACGGGGCGTCGAAAACGCTTCGACGTTCATCACGAAGATCTGAAGCGCCGGGCCTTGCTCCTCCGGCGTGCGCCGCTTGAGCCCGAAGAGCTGCAGAACCCGCTCCTCAAAAGCCTTTGTCGTCACGGCCTGCCAGCGGACGACGAACCGGCCGATGCGGTCCGGCAAGTGCCGCGGGATCTCGTTCTGCACCCAGTTGTCGTAGACGCCCTTCGGGGCGACGATCAGCGCGGCATTGATGTTGCCGCTCTCGTACAGGTATCCCATCGTGTCGATGGCGACTTTCGTTTTACCGGTGCCCATCTCCATGAAAAGGGCGTGGTATTGCGCATCGCGGCTCGCGGTCCACGCGTCCATCTGATGGCGGTACGGTTCGGTCTTCATCGTGTACATCTTTTCTCCTTGACGGCCGGCGAGGCCGCAGATTATCAATTCCTCACGCATACGGCACTTACGTCGTTGCGTCAACACAGGAGCGACGAATGAGTAACGACGTTTTGAGCATGATGGAAGAGGACGTCAGCGGCGCGCAAGCGTCGTCCATCGAACAGCGGCCCGCCCTCGGCCGCGTCGCCGAGCTGGCCCGGGAGATCCGGGAAAAAGAAAAAACGGTCGACAACTACGAGGAGGCCGCCAAGAAGGCGAAGGCCGAGCTGCTCAAGCTGACCGACGAGGACCTGCCCGCGCTGATGGCGGAGCTGGGCCTGAAGTCGTTCAAGCTCGACGACGGCTCGACGGTCGAGGTCAAGCCGACCTACGGCGGCCACATCAAGGCGGAGAACAAGCCCGCCGCGTTCGAGTGGCTGCGCGACCACAACTACGGCGACATCATCAAGAACGTCGTGTCCGTCAACTTTGGCGCCGGCGAAGATGACAAGGCGCACGAGTTCATCATGCAGACGTCCGCTCAGGGCTACGTCCCGGAGCAGAAGACCGACGTGAACGCGATGACCCTGAAGGCCTGGGTGCGCGAGCGCGTCGAAAGCGGGGACGAGTTCCCCATGGCGCTGTTCGGCGCTTTCATTGGCCAACGTGCGGTTGTGAAGTCCGCGAAGAAGGGGAAGTGACATGGGTGCCGTGACCAAGAAGACCGTGGACGACGAGGCGAAGCTGCCGGTCGTGTCCTCGGACATGTTCGAAGCCGACGCTGGCGCCGGCCTCGAGAACCTCGGCCAGAGCGACTACGCTCTGCCGTTCCTGAAGGTCCTGTCCAGACAGGACCCGATCCTCGACGACCTCGAGAACGCCAAGCCCGGCGACATCCTGAACACCGTCACCAATCAGGTGTACAAGGGCAAGGAAGGCGTCGTGGTCATCCCCTGCGCCTACCAGCGCCGCTACATCGAGTGGGCGCCGCGCGGCCAGGGCAACGGGGCGCCGGTCAACATCTACACGCCGGACGAGCCGCTGCCCAAGACCGAAAGGTCGAAGGAGGACAACCGCGAGTACATCGTCGGCGGGAGCGGCAACTACCTGGACGAGACCCATCAGCACTTCGTGCTCGTGGTCGAGCCCAACGGCACGTTCTCGCAGGCCCTCATCGCCATGAAGTCCACGCAGCTGAAGAAGAGCCGCAAGTGGAACTCCATGATCGCCGGGCGCACCATGATGGGCAAGAACGGGCCCTTCACCCCGCCGCGCTTCTCCCACCGCTACCTCCTCAAGACCCTCCACGAGGAGAACAGCAAGGGCAGCTGGCACGGCTGGGAGATCTCGGTCGAAGGGCAGGTCAACGACCCGGCGACCTACCTCTCCGCCAAGAACTTCGCCAACAGCATCCTGCGCGGCGAGGTCAACGTGAAGCATGTCGACGACACGGCGACCCGCGGGGACGACGACACCCCCTTCTGAGAAGCCGGCATATAGGGCGGGAGGCAACCTCCCGCCCTTTTTGTCTCTCGGAGGGGAACCGTGTCCGACGCAGAACGCTTTTCGAGCATTTTCGACGGCCTAGCTCAGGCCTACGGCACGTACCGGGTCGAGCGCAAAGCCGCGAGCGGCAAGAACACCGGACGAGCCGCCGTCATCCGCGAACCGCGGACCGTGGAGCTTTGGGAGAACCACCTCCAGGGCAAAGGCGACGGCCTCGCCATCATCCCGATCAACGAGGACAACGAGTGCCTCTGGGGATGCATTGACGTCGACCAGTATCCGCTGGACCACAAGCAGCTGGTCCAGAAGATCCGCCGCTTGAAGCTGCCGCTTGTCGTCTGCCGCTCGAAGAGCGGCGGCGCGCACGTCTACCTGTTCGTGACCGAGTGGGTGAGCGCCAAGGGCATGCGCGAGGTCCTGCAGCACCTCGCGTCGCTCCTGGGCATCGGCAACAACTGCGAGATCTTCCCCAAGCAGGTTGAGCTGAACCTTGAGCGCGGCGACGTCGGCAACATGCTGAACACGCCGTACTTCGACGCCGAGAACGGCCTACGCTACGCCTTCCTGGACGACGGCTCGTCGGCCACGCTAGCGGAGTTCTTCGAGCTGCACGCTAAGCATGTGCAGACGCCGGAGCAGCTCGACTCCCTGGTCGTGGAGCCGCCCGCGGGGTCCGACGTGCCGCTGCCGGAGGGGCCTCCCTGCCTGCAGATCCTGGCTGCGAACAAGATCTCCGAGGGCGGCCGCAACAACGGCCTTTTTAACCTGGGGGTGTACCTCCGCAAGGCCTACCCGGACACCTGGGAAAGCGAGATCCTGACGTACAACCTGACCTTCCTCGACCCGCCGCTGCCGCTGAACGAGGTCAACATCGTCGTCAAGCAGCTGGGCAAGAAGGACTACGGCTACCGGTGCAAGGATGCGCCGATCAGCTCGTACTGCAACGCGGACGTCTGCCGCACGCGCCGGTATGGGGTCGGGGCTGCCGCCAGCGGCATGGACATCGCCAACCTCCGGAAATACGACAGCGTGCCGCCGATATGGTTCGTCGACGTCAACGGCAGGCCTCTGGAGATCGATACCGAGGCGCTGATGAACCAGATCGCCTTCCAGAAGGCGTGCGTCGAGCAGCTCAACTTCATGCCGCGTTCGACGAGCAAGCAGAGCTGGGAGACGCGTATCAACTCCCTCCTGCAGACCATGTCGGAGACCGAGGGGGCCATCATCGAGGTGTCCGCGGACGCCTCCAACACCGGCCAGCTCTACGACTACCTGGAGGAGTGGTGTACCTCCATGCAGAAGGCGGCGACGAAGGAGGAGATCCTCCTGCGCCGGCCCTTCACCGACGAGGACGGCCGGACCTACTTCCGGCTGAAGGACTTCGAGGCCTACCTCAAGAAGCACCGGTTCACCGAGTTCCGCAGCTACAAGCTCGCGCAGAGGCTGCGCGACCGCAACGGGGAGAGCGTGGTCCTGCGGCTACGCGACCGCTCTGTCCGCGTCTGGTCGATCCCGTCCTTCGACGTCCTGCACGAGCCCATTGAGGCGCCGTCCTTCCAGCGCTCGTCGGAGCCCTTCTGATGTTCCGCATCTTCGGGCCCCCGGGCACGGGCAAGACGACGACCCTGCTGAACATGGTCGACAAGGCGCTCTCGGACGGGGTGCGGCCGACGGAGATCGCCTTCCTGGCGTTCACCCGCCGGGCGGCCAACGAGGCCCGTGAGCGCGCGGCGGCGCGCTTCGGGCTCGACCCCAAGGCCGACCTCTGCCACTTCCGCACCCTGCATTCCCTGGCCTACCGGAGCATGAGCCTCCGCGACACCATGCTCATGCGGCGCGAGCACTTCGCCGAGCTGGCCAACCGACTGGGCCTCGACTTGTCAACGCAGCAGGCCGACGCCGACGGCGAGCTGGGGTTCGTCACCACCGACCACCCCATCTTCTCGCTCATCAACCTCGCCCGGCTGCGCAAGGTCAGCCTGCGCAGGCAGTACGACGCCAGCGACCTGTCAGAGCCCTGGGAACTCGTCGACTACGTCGCCCGGGGCTATGCCTCCTACCGGCAGGCCAGCGGCCTCCTCGACTACACCGACATGCTCGAGAGGTTCGCCAGGACGGCTCCCACCGTGTGCCCGCGGTTCAAGTTGGCCTTCCTGGATGAGGCCCAGGACCTGTCGCCGCTCCAATGGGACATCGCCCACGCCATCGACGGCGTCTCGGAGCGCATGTACGCCGCCGGCGACGACGATCAGGCCATCTACCGCTGGGCCGGCGCCGACGTCGCGCACTTCATCCAGCTGCCCGGCGGCAGCGAGGTGCTGAGGCAGAGCCACCGCATCCCCGCGTCCGTCCACGCCCTCGCCGAGCGCGTCTCCAAACGCATCTCCGGGCGCTTCCCCAAGGCCTACCTGCCGCGCGCCGACAGGGGCTCCGTCCAGTGGATCGGAGACCTCGACCAGATCGACATGAGCCGCGGCTCGTGGCTCATCCTGACCCAGACGAACTACATGGCTTCCCCGCTCCTGGAGACCCTCCGCAACCGGGGGATCCTGTTTGAGCGCAACGGGCGGCGGTCGATCCCGGAGGACGTGTCGATTGCCGTGTCGGGATGGGAGCGGCTGCGCAAGGGCGGCGACATCTCGGTCGAGACGGCTCAGCGCGTCTATGCGTTCATGTCCGGCAACGGCAAGCGCATCGCCCGCGGCAGGAAGAACCTCAAGCTGGCGCCAGACCAGATGGTGACGCTGCCGGAGCTGCAGCGTGACCACGGCCTGCTGGTTGGGGCGGAGATGATCTGGCACGAGGCGCTCGACCGGCTGCCTGACGTCGACAAGGCTTACGTCATCGCGATCCTGCGCCGTGGAGAAAAGTTCCACGCCATTCCGCGCGTGCGTCTTTCGACCATCCACGGAGCGAAGGGCGCGGAGGCGGACAACGTCGTCCTTTTCACCGACCTGTCCCCCGCCGCCCTGCAGGGCGACGAGGATGACATGCATCGACTTTTTTATGTCGGCTTGACACGCGCCCGCGAAAACCTGTTTCTTCCCTCCCCGCAAGACCATATCCGGAGTTATATCTTATGAGCGAGAACTACCCGGACAACAACCCAAAGACCATCTACGGTGTTCAAAAGGACCCTCTCCACCTCGTTCCCCCGCCCGCCATCACCGCGGAGTCCTACGCGTTCAAGCAGGGGGCGGAGAAATACGGAGCCTACAACTGGCGCGGCAACTCGGTCGCCGCCTCTGTCTATTACGCGGCGGCACTGCGCCACATAATGGCGTGGTGGGAAGGTCGGGATTTCGATCAAGACAGTGGCGCCCACCATCTCGGCCACGCTCGCGCCTGCCTGGGCATCGTGCTCGACGCACAATGCCACGGACGACTGATCGACGACCGCCCGGTCGCGACGCCCCCTCAAGAGGAATTCTGATATGACCTCCAAGCTGCAATTCGCCCTGTTCGCTCCCAAGAGCGAGTGGGTCCCTCCCGCGGAATTCCCCTCCATCGAGGGCTTCGACGAGATCGCCATCGACGTCGAAACTCGCGACCCGCACATCAAGAGCCGGGGCCCCGGCTGGCCGCGCAGGGACGGCGAGATCGTCGGGTTCGCCGTGGCGACCAAGGCCTGGAGCATCTACCTGCCCGTCGGGCACCTGGGCGGCGGCAACCTCGACCGGCGCCTCGTGCTGCGCTGGATGAAGGCCGTCTGCGAGAGCCCGGCCGACAAGGTGATGCACAACGCCCAGTACGACCTGGGGTGGCTGCGCGCCGAGGGCCTGACGGTCCGGGGCAATGTCTTCGACACCATGGTCGCCGCGAACCTGATCGACGAGAACCGGTTCTCCTACAGCCTCAACGCCGTCGCCTACGACTACCTCGGCAAGGTCAAGACCGAGGCGGGCCTGACCGCGGCCGCGCGCGAGTTCGGCGTCGACCCGAAAGGGGAGATGTGGAAGCTGCCGGCCATGCACGTCGGCCCCTATGCCGAGGGCGACGCCGCGCTCACGCTGGAGCTGTGGGCCTACCTGAAGACCCGGATCGCCCAGGAGTCCCTCACCACCGTCTGGGACCTCGAGACCCGGCTCCTGCCCTGCCTCGTCGACATGACCGCTCGCGGCATCCGCTTTGACCTCGACCTCGCCGAGCGGACCAAGCAGAAGCTGCTCCGCCGCGAGAACGAGGCGCTGGCCCAGCTCAAGGCCGCCGCCGGCTTCAACGTCGAGATCTGGGCGGCCCAGAGCATCGCCAAGGCGTTCGACGCCGCAGGCATCTCCTACCCCCGCACCGACGCCGGCGCTCCGTCGTTCAAGTCCAGCTTCCTGTCGAACCACGACCACCCATTGGCCAAGGCCATTCACGTCGCCCGGGAGGTCAACAAGGTCCGCGGCAGCTTCATCGACGGGCTCATGGGCCATGTCCACAACGGCCGCGTCCACGGCCACATCAACCAGATCCGGTCCGACGACGGCGGCACCGTCACCGGCCGCGTCTCGATGTCCAACCCCAACCTCCAGCAGATCCCCGCGCGCAACCCCGAGATGGGTCCGCTCGTTCGCGGTCTGTTCCTTCCCGAGGAGGGGACGATGTGGGCCGGCATCGACTTCTCGCAGCAGGAACCGCGGATCCTCGTCCACTACGCCGCGCTCTACGGCCAGAGCCGGAACATGGAACTGCCGGGCGTCTCCGACTTCGTCCGCAGCTACGCCGAGAACCCTGGCCACGACTTCCACCAGCTCGTCGCCGACATGGCCGGCATCAGCCGCAAGATCGCCAAGGTCATCAACCTCGCCATGATGTACGGCATGGGGGTCAACAAGCTCGCCGGCGAGCTGGACCTCTCCGTCGACGAAGCGAAGGACCTGACCAAGCAGTACCACGAGCGTGTCCCCTTCGTTCAGGCCCTCTCCAAGGCCGTCCAGAACCGCGTCGACGACCCACGCTCCGAAGGCTCCCTGCGCACCCTCAAGGGACGCAAGTGCCGCTTCGACCTCTGGGAGCCCGTCGGCTACGAGATGCACAAGGCCCTGAAGCACGCAGAAGCGCTCGCGGCCCACGGGCCAACCGTCCGCCTGCGCCGGGCGATGACGTACAAGGCCCTCAACCGTCTGATCCAGGGCAGCGCTGCCGACATGACCAAGCAGGCGATGGTCGACGTCTACGAGGGCGGCGACACCCCGCTGCTGCAGGTCCACGACGAGCTGTGCTTCGCCGTGCGCGACCGCGAGCATGCGGAGAGGCTGGCCAAGACGATGTACAGCGCCATCCCTCTGGCCGTCCCCAGCAAGTGTGACATCGCCCTGGGGGCGTCCTGGGGCAACGCGGCGGAGTGAGGCCGGATGGAGGACATCCCGTCGCCACGCACGTTCAACCGCTGGGCGTCGATCCGGGTCCCGGACGAGGTCCACGACGAGATCTCGGTCATCGCACGGGTGGAGGGGCGCACCATCGCCTCCCAGGTCCGGGTCATCCTGGACGCCTGGAAGCGCCAGAACCTCTCGCGCAATGACCTTGCCTTCCTGTCGGCCGAGCTGGCCGCCTACCGCACCCGGGTGAAGACCGCCAAGGAGCGGGCCGAGGCGGCAGAGAGGGCCCTGCGGGAGATCGCAAAGGAGAACTACCTGCCCCCCGGCAGGCAGCCCAAGCCGGGCCACGTCGTTGGCCTGCGAAGCAACGTCGAAGACACAGAGGAATGACCATGGGAAAGCGCAGCTCTTTCGAACGACACGCCCAGGACTTCTACGTCACGCCACGGGTCGCCATCGAGCCCCTCCTGCCGCACCTGGAAGGCCTCGGCCTGGGGTCGGGGGAGTTCATCGACTCGTTCTTCGAGCCCTGCGCCGGAGACGGGGCCCTGGTGCGCTACCTGAGCGCAGAGGGCCTCTCCTGCACCGGCTCGTGCGACATCGCGCCGAGGCACGGGGCCATCGAGCAGAAGGACGCCCGCACCCTTCTGCTGGACGATCTGAAGGGGGCGCAGGCCATCATCACCAACCCGCCCTGGGCGCGGCCCGTGCTGCACGAGCTGATCGAGCACCTGTCGAACCTCCGCCCGACGTGGCTGTTGATCGACGCCGACTGGATGCACACCCGGCAGGCGGCGCCGTTCCTGCCCCGGCTCCGCACCATCGTCAGCATCGGCCGCCTCAAATGGATCCCCGGCAGCAAGATGACGGGCAAGGACAACTGCGCGTGGTACGAGTTCGTCGACCCGCGGTTCCACCATTTCCAGGCGACGGCTTTCTATGGCCGCGGCGCCCTGCAGCTGGATGAGGGCTGAGCGTCGTGGGCACCCGCATCCCCAAGATCCACCGGATCTCCAGCGCCGAGCTGTGGAAGGTCGTCTCGTCCATGGAGGGCGAGTTCTCCTTCCGCGAGCTGGCCGCGTTCTTCCCGCTGGCGAAAACTACCGCCATCGGCGGCAACCTGACCCGTCTCTGCCAGGAGGGGCGCATTGAGCGCACCGGCCGCCGAGAACGCATGGAAAACACCAAGGTGGTGCTCTATTACCGGGTGGTCGACCGCGGAGAAGCTCCCGGGGAGACGGAGGCGGACTTTCTGGACGAGCCGTCCGTCGAGCTGCCCGACGCGGAACGGGTCTGGCCGGCGCTTATGAACGGCCACCGCTTCGAGGATTTTATTCCGTCCAGGGAGATCGGTCGCCCCTTCCGGCCCGTGAACTTACGTTCGCCGTTTCTGCCTTGACGGTTATTCGTAAGTCGTGCTTTTGTCGCGCACCCAAAGGAGGTGCATTATGAGCCAAGTGAACAAGCTGACCTGGGGACAAGCGGTCGCTATCACCGCCGACGCCCTCGACGATTATCTGAAGATCCGCCGCGCGCTTGAGCAGGGCACGCCCAGCCCGCCGCCGGATCGACCGCACTCGGAGGAGCTGGTGAAGCGCGCGTGGAAGCGGGTCCTGTCGGGGTGAAGCATAAGCCCGACATCCTCCTGTCCTTCCGTCGCGGACCAAACAAAATGGTCAAGAAGCTCTCTGCGGCAAAGAAGACGGAATGTGTCCAGTCCCGCGACGGGCTGAAATGCATCGGCGACCACTGCCCCGCATGGCGCCGAGTGAGCAAAACGACGGGGTTCTGTTCCTACTGGAGAAAGAGATCGATATGAAAATCAACCGCCTCATCGACCGCCTCAACGTGGCGGTCAGCAAGACCGCGCAGGCGGCGAGCGACCTGACGCTGCACGTCGCCGCATCGAACGCGCCGAAGCCCCCGGTCATCGGCCGGCGCCCGGCTCTGCCGACCAAGGGCATCGCCAAGCCGCCGCGCAAGAAGACCAAGGCCGCCGGAGGCACCGGGCGCACCGGGCGCCCGAAGACCTGCGGCAGGTTCGAGACGCGAGCCGACCTCGAAGCGTTCGTGCTGGGGAGCCACCGCAACGGCCACTCCATGCTCAGCATCGCCAACGAGGCGCGCATCAGCCCCATCGTCGCGCGGCGCATCATCACCGCCAACAGCGCCGCGGCCGCGCCCTGACACAGACGGCCGGCGGCCCGCCCGGG
>Ga0129333_10007165_pt1 | contig 10544 bp, 8 predicted proteins | sample CPB6_08_DNA_FD_94474 | JGI IMG/M metagenome (GOLD analysis project Ga0129333, IMG submission 94474) | Freshwater to marine salinity gradient microbial communities from Chesapeake Bay, USA - CPBay_Sum_0.6_0.8_DNA | ecosystem: Environmental > Aquatic > Marine > Coastal | place: USA: Chesapeake Bay...
CGTGAACACGTAAGTCGTGTTCTTGAGGTCTTCTTCCTTGACGAGCACGCCCTGAAAGGCCTCGGGGTTGAAGCGGAAGGTCGTGCAGCCCTTAAGCCCCTTCTCGTGGGCATAGAGATAGATATCTTTGAAGGACTCGTACTTGAAATCGGTCGGCACATTCGCGGTCTTGGAGATCGAGGAGTCGATCCACTTCTGCGAGGCCGCCTGGATATCGACGTGCTCGGTCGGCGTAATGTCGTCTGCCGTCGTGAAATAGTCCGGCAACTTCTCAGCGGGATTGGTCGAGTTCGGCATGGCCTTCGAGTTGATGAGCTCGCGGTAAGCGAGCAGCTCGAAAGAGAACACGTCGACTTTTTCTTTGGACTTCTTGCCTTCGCGGATGACGTTGCGGAAGTAGTGGTGCGCGAACGAGGGCTCGATGCCGTTGCTGGCGTTGTTGGCGAGCGACAGCGAGATCGTGCCGGTAGGCGCAATCGAGGTATGGTGGGTGAACCGCGCACCGACGAGCGCCAACTGATCGACCAGTGCCGGCGCGACCGTCGCCACACGCTGCATGTAGCGGCTGTAGCGCGCGTGCAGCACGCGTCCGGGGATCTTGCTGCCAACCTTCCAGCCATCGCGCGCCATCTCGGGGCGCTTGCGCAGCATCTCGGCGGTGACCGTGAACTCTTCGTTCATGATCGGCGCCGGTCCTTTTTCGCGAGAGAGTTCGAGCGCTGCATCCCAGCCGGCAACGGCCATCTCTCGCGAGACGTCTTCGGTGAACTGCACCGACTCGGGTGAGCCGTACTTCATGCGCAGCAGCGTCATGGTGCTGCCGAGACCGAGGAAGCCCATGCCGTGACGGCGCTTGCGCAAGATCTCGTTGCGCTGCCCGTCGAGCGGCAGTCCGTTGACTTCGACTACGTTGTCGAGCATGCGCGTGAATACTTTGACGACCTCGCGGTACTCGGTCCAGTCGAACTCGGCCTGTTCGGTGAATGCGTTGCGAACGAATCGCGTGAGATTGACCGAGCCCAGCAGGCAAGAACCGTAAGGCGGCAACGGCTGTTCGCCGCAGGGGTTGGTGGCGCGGATGTTCTCGCACCACCAGTTGTTGTTCATTTCGTTGACGCGGTCGATGAGGATGAACCCGGGCTCGGCGAAATCGTAGGTGGACGACATGATGACGTCCCACATGCGTCGCGCCGGCAGGGTCTTGTAGATCTTGCAGGCGACGAGCCCGCTTTCGCCGACCACGAAGTTCTCGGAATAAGGCCACTCGCGCCAGACGTATTTGGTGTCGTCCGAAAGATCGGGCTTGTCGGTTTCGAATTCTTTGCGCAGCAGCGGGAAGGCAAGCTTCCACTCACGGTCTTCGCGCACGGCCTGCATGAACTCGTCGGTGATGAGCAGCGACAGGTTGAACTGCCGCAGACGACCGTTCTCGCGCTTGGCACGGATGAACTCCATGGCATCCGGATGGCCGACATCGAACGTGCCCATCTGCGCGCCCCGACGTCCGCCCGCAGACGACACCGTGAAACACATCTTGTCGTAGATATCCATGAACGACAGCGGACCCGACGTGTAGGCGCCCGCTCCCGAGACGTAGGCGCCACGCGGCCGCAGGGTCGAGAACTCGTAGCCGATGCCGCAACCGGCCTTCAGCGTGAGACCCGCCTCGTGGACCTTGTTGAGGATGTCGTCCATCGAGTCGCGGATCGTCCCCGACACGGTGCAATTGATGGTCGAGGTCGCCGGCTTGTGCTCGAGCGCGCCCGCGTTCGAGGTGATGCGACCAGCGGGAATGGCCCCGCGACGCAACGCCCAAAGAAATCGCTCGTACCAATGCTCGCGCTGTGCGGGCGCCTCGACGTCGGCGAGGGCACGGGCGACACGCTGGTAGGTGTCGTCCATGGTTTTGTCGATGGGTTCGCCACTCTTGGCAACGAGGCGATATTTTTTATCCCAAATGTCGATCGACGCTTCCTGGAAAGGAATGCCATCGACGTCTTTCGCCTCGAGTTTGACGACGCTGTTCATGCCTGTTTCGGGCCTCAAAATCCGATGAAAACGACCATTTCATAGAGGACGCCAACGATGAGAGGACCCAAGGTCGCCAGAGGCACCCACGGATACTTGTTCTCTTTATTGGTGATGGGCCGAATTACGACCACTTCCCCTGCCCCCGACTCCGCCACCTGCGCATTGAACCCGCACAAGATGTTGTGTCGACGGCGAGAGAGTAAGCACGCCTCCGGAGAGCGTCAAGGCTTTCGCTCCCTTTCGGATGAACTTATTTATTTCATATTAATCATATAGTTACAAAAAATCACGCTGCAAAACTATTCTCTGCCTGATGTCAACAGCCGATCGCCGACTGTAGTTTGGAAGCACAAGATGTTGTGTTTCTGCTCCTTTCCACACCATGCACACAAGTTATCCTCTTGAAAGCCGGACCAAGATCCGCATATCCCCTCCCCCAAGCCGGAGATCACGCATGAAAGACGCGCGCGCAATCGGGACCCGCCACCGAGCGCCACACCAGGCATTGCTTGGGGCGCTGCTCGCGGCCGTCGCACTGCCCGTCCTCGCCCAGACGGTGGACGCGCCGGCCGAGCCCCGCAACGTGGCGCCGATGCCCTCACTTGCGCCCATGATCAAGCGCGTCTCGCCGGCGGTCGTGAGCATCGGCATCCAGGGCTCAGTGCGAGAACAGGGCCGCAACCCTCTGTTCGACGACCCCTTCTTCCGGCGGTTTTTCAACGTTCCGCCCGACTCGGGCGCCCGCGAGCGGCCTTTTCAGTCGGCTGGCTCTGGCGTGATCGTCGATGGCAAGCAGGGCTACATCATCACCAACGCACACGTGGTCGAAAACGCGCGCGAAATCACCGTGACCCTCTCCGACCAACGGCAGTTTCCAGCCAAAGTGGTCGGCAGCGACCCGCGTACCGACATCGCCGTCATCCAGATCAAGTCCGGGGGTCTCGCGCAAATCACGCTCGGTGATTCCGATCGTCTCGAGCCCGGTGATTACGTCGCGGCGATTGGCAATCCGTTCGGCCTGCAGCAATCGGTGTCCTACGGCATCGTCAGCGCACTCGGCCGATCGGGCATGAACCCCGATGGCTTCGAGAGCCTCATCCAGACCGATGCCTCGATCAACCCCGGCAACTCGGGCGGTGCGCTCGTCAACCTGCGCGGAGAGCTCGTGGGCATCAACAACATGATCCTCTCGGGCAGCGGCGGCAACATCGGCATTGGTTTCGCCATTCCCGTGAACATGGCGCGCAGCGTCATGGACCAGTTGATCAAGTACGGCTCGGTCAAGCGCGGTCAGCTCGGCGTGACCATCGCCCCGGTCACCCCGGACATCGCCGAAGCCTTGGGCATCAGCACCGCGGGCGGCGCGCTCGTCACGCAGGTGCTCAAAGATTCTGCAGCCGCTCGCGCGGGAATTCGTGCGGGCGACGTCGTGACCGCCATCAATGGTCGCAGCGTCAAGTCAGCGGCCGAATTCCGCAATGCGATAGGTTTGCTGCGCGTCGGGGACAAGGTCGAGCTCGCGTTGCTGCGTGACGGCGAGTCGCGCAAATTGACTGCAGAAGTCGCTGACCCCGCGGCGCAAACGACCAGCGCCGCCGAGGGCAACGACAAGAACGTCCCCGAAGGCGGCCAACATCGTGCCCTCGAAGGTGCGCAACTCGAAGATGGTCAGGGCAGCACGTCGGGCGGCACCGGTACGGGCGTGCTGGTGCGCGCCGTGGCGGCCGGCAGTCCGGCTGCGAACGCTGGCCTGCGCGCCAACGATCTGATCGTCGCCGCGAACGGTGCGCGAATCACCAACCGCGGCGATCTCAGCAACGCCTGGCGTACCGCCAACAACCGCGGCGGCAGCACGCTCGTGCTGCAGGTCCGCCGCGCGGGCGAAACGACCATCATCCTGCTGCGCTGATCAACCCATGCGCACTCTCAGCTCGCGCCCGCTGGAAATAACTTTGGTGGGTGGTACCGGCTTCGTCGGCAGCGCGCTCGCAGCGCGCCTTGCCGCCGAAGGTCACCGCCTGCGACTGCCCACGCGCGATCCGCGCGGCGCACGACATCTTTCCGTGCTGCCCAACGCGGACCGCCTGCGCATCGACGTGCACGATCCCGTCGCCCTGCGCAACGTCGTCACCGGCAGCGACGTCGTCGTCAACCTCGTCGGCATCCTCAATGAAAAAGGCTCGTCGGGGGAAGGATTCACCCGCGCCCATGCCGAACTCACGCGCAAAGCGATCGCGGCATGCGTCGAGAGCGGCGTGCCCCGCTATCTGCACATGAGCGCACTCGGTGCCGACGAAAACGGCCCGAGTCATTACCTACGCTCGAAAGGCGTTGCCGAACGCCATGTGCGAACCGCGCCGAGCTCGCTCGACTGGACGATCTTCCGCCCTTCCGTGATCTTTGGTCGCGGCGACTCGCTGCTCAACCGCTTCGCCTCCCTGCTGGCCCTGAGCGGTGGCGTCCTGCCGCTGGCGCGCGCCGAGGCGCGCTTCGCACCGGTATGGGTCGAAGATGTGGTGTCGGCGTTCATGCTCGCCTTGCGGGGCGGAGCGACGAGTCGCGAGTCCTACGACCTCTGCGGCCCCAAAGTCATGACTTTGGCGGAACTCGTGCGCCTGACGGGCGAATTCGCGGGCACCGGCGCGCGAGTCATTCCGCTTCCCGATGCGATCGGTCGCGCACAGGCCTTCCTCATGGATTTCGTGCCGGGCAAGCCCTTTTCCACCGACAACTATCGCTCCCTGACGGTCGACAACGTCTGCCGTGACAACGGTTTCGATCGTCTGGGAATCACCCCTACCTCACTCGCCAGCATCGCCCCCACCTACCTCGGTCGTCGCTCGCGTTAACATCGCGGTGTGAATACCTATCTGGTCGGCGGTGCAGTGCGTGATGGGCTGCTCGGCCGCCCGGTCGCCGAGCGCGACTGGGTGGTCGTCGGCGCGACGCCGGACGATCTCGAGGCGCGCGGTTTTCTGCCCGTCGGCAAGGACTTCCCGGTCTTTTTGCATCCGCAAAGCCGCGAGGAATACGCGCTCGCCCGCCTCGAGCGCAAAGTCGCGCCGGGGTATCGCGGCTTCACCACGCTGTTCTCGCCAGAGGTCACCCTCGAACAGGATCTCGCACGGCGCGACCTGACCATCAACGCGATGGCACAGGACGCGGAGGGCAATATCTTTGATCCGTTCGGAGGACGCACCGATCTCGAGCGTCGCGTACTGCGACACGTCTCACCGGCATTCGCCGAGGATCCGGTGCGCATCCTGCGCGTCGCACGCTTTCTTGCTCGATTCGCACCGCTCGGATTCACGATCGCTGCCGACACGCTCACGCTGATGCGCCGCATGGTCGAAGCCGGCGAAGCCGACGCACTCGTGCCCGAGCGCGTGTGGCGTGAACTGGCGCGCGCGCTCGACGAACCCTCGCCGCGCTCAGCCATCGACGCGCTGCGCGCCTGCGGCGCCCTGCGCGTGGTGCTGCCCGAACTCGACGCGCTGTTCGGCGTACCCCAGCGACCCGAGTGGCACCCCGAGGTCGACACCGGCGAACACGTGATGCTCGCCCTGCAGATGGCTGCGATGCGCGGCGCGCCACAAACCGTACGCTTCGCCGTGCTGGTGCACGATCTCGGCAAGGCGCTCACCCCGCGTACGGAGTGGCCGCGGCATCATGCTCACGAAACGCTCGGTCTGCCGGCGATCGAAGCGCTGTGCGCGCGCCTGCGGGTTCCACAGGAACACCGCGAACTCGGCTTGCTCGCGAGCCGCTTTCACACCCACGTGCATCGCGGTCTCGAACTGCGTACCTCGACGCTCCTCGAGCTGCTCGAACACACCGATGCATTTCGACGACCCGAGCGCTTCAAAGAATTCCTGGAAGCCTGCGAGTGCGACGCCCGTGGTCGACTCGGACTCGCCGCTGCGCCTTATCCGCAGCGCGCACGAGTGGAGCAGGCTTTTGCCACTGCGCGCGCAGTCTCGCTGACTGCCGACGAGCGCGTCGGTCTCACCGGCGCTGCCATCGGCGAACGACTGCGCAGCAAGCGGCTCGCAGCGCTGAAAATGATCATTCCCAAAGAATGATCACCCCCAAAGAGACGCGCGAAGATCCTGCAGGCTGAACGCCGAGTCGAGCAACGGAGCGGACGGCGTTCCGGACGCCGCGTCGCGCGTGAGCAGCATGCATTTCACGGCCTCACCCATTTCTCCCGGCAAGAGCAGCGTGCGCGCACCGCGCGCAAGTGCGATGTGTCGCGGATCGGCGGGTTCTAGCCCCGTTGTGGCCGCTGCCAATTCGCGATCGATACCGGCGCCCAACAGAAACCCGGCCTGCGTCGTGAACCCGGAAATCTGGAAACCGGCCTGCATCGCGGCCTCGGCGACCGCCGTGAAATCGACCCAGGCGGTGATGTCGCAGAGCCCGGGATGAAGGAACGGATCACCATGAGCTTGGTGACGATAGTGACAGCGCAAGCTGCCGGTCATCCGCTGCGGATGCAGCAACTGCGAACGGGGTAGACCGTAATCCACGATCAGCACGGTACCGCGGTCCATCGCCGCAGCGAGCGCTGCAAACCACGCCGTCAGCGACGGATGCCACTCGCCGCAATAGCCCTCGGGCAAGTTTGTAACGACGGATCTTTTTTCATTGACGCCCTCGTTTGGAAACAGCCGCGCTGCGATCATCCGGAAGTCGTCGTCGTCGACACGGGCGCCGTTCGCCGGTCGCATGCGCCACTCGAACCGCGCTGCGGAGACGGCGCCCGAAGCAAGCCCGACACCCAGCCGCCAAAGTTCGCCGCCACGCACCACGAAGCGCTCGCACGGTAGTGCATCGAGGATTTCGTTGGCGAAGACCACCCCCGCAAAATCATTGGGCAGCGAATCGAGCCAGTCCAGTTCGACGTCGCCACTTGCCGTGCTCGCGAGCGTTTGCTGCTGTCGCTCGCGCAGATCGGCGCTGACCTCGAGCAGGCGATATCGCCGCAGCGGCGAACCGCTGCCCGACAACAGGTCGAGCGCGTCGGCCGCGAATTGGCCGGTGCCGGGACCGAACTCCAGAATCTCTCGCGCGCTCTGCAAGTCGAGCCAATCGATGAAACGGCGCGCACAGCAACGCGCGAAGAGCGGCGAAATCATCGGCGCCGTGACGAAGTCGCCCGCCGCGCCGAATTTGCGGGCGCCGGCGCTGTAATAACCCAGGCCCGGTGCGTACAGCGCGAGCTGCATGTACTCGGCGAACGACAGCCATCCGTCTGCAGCGGTCATGCGTTCGGCTATGTGCTCGGCCACCCGTCGGGAGTGCACGAGCGCGTCGGCACCGGCCGGCGGCAACGACGATGGATCTGTCGTGAAACTCATCGCATCGGCGCCCCGAGAATCGGCGCCACGGGCAGCGGTGTTGCGGCGGTCACGGCGTTCGCAGGATTCTGGGTCATCTCGCGAGTCTCGGTCATAATGCGGTCGCGATGAGCCTCGACACCTCCCTGCAGCCCCCCGTCAGACCGGACCAGCCTCTTGCCGGCAAGGTCGCGCTGATCACCGGTGGCGCGCGTCGCGTCGGCGCCGAGATCGCCCGCGTGCTGCATGGCGCCGGTGCCGATATCGTGGTGCACTATCAAAATTCGGCTCGCGAAGCCGAGGCGTTGGTTCGCAGCCTCGAACAGAAACGCGCAGGTAGCGCCGCCAGCGTCCGCGCCAATCTTCTCGAGACCGCGAGACTCGGCGAGCTCGTGAGTTTCGTGCAGCAGCGTTTTTCGCGTCTCGACGTTCTCGTCAACAATGCCTCGACGTTCTACCCGACACCGGTCGGTGAGATCACCGAAAAACATTGGGACGATCTTCTGGGCTCGAACCTCAAGGCGCCGCTTTTTTTGTCGCAAGCTGCAGCGCCCGCGCTGCGCCTGTCGACGGGGCTGATTTTGAACATCGTCGACATTCACGGCATGCGTCCGTTGCGTCGCTACCCGGTTTACGGGGTCGCGAAAGCCGGTCTCATCATGCTCACCCGTTCGCTCGCTCGCGAGCTTGGTCCGCAAGTACGCGTCAACGCCATTGCGCCCGGGCCGGTGATGTGGCCCCACGACGGTGTCGCCGATGCCGCGTTGCAACAAAAAATCGTGGGCCGCACGCTTCTCAAGCGCACCGGCTCTGCTCTCGACATCGCGCGAACTGCGCTTTTCTTTGCTGCCGACGCACCCTACATCACGGGGCAGATCATGCCGGTCGACGGCGGCCGCAGCGTCGCCTGGTAATCGCGCAGTTCGACTGCGCTTCACCCCGCCCCCACCGTCTCGCCGTCGGCGAGCCCAAGATCAACCCGCGTCATGACATGCGCTGCGCGATCGAACCGTGCCCACAACACGGCGATGGACTCGCGCGCCGTCGGATGCACGATCGCGCTCGCGATGTCGGCCAGCGGCCCCAACATGTACGGCCTGCGCAGAAGATCGGGCCGTGGCAGTACGAGACCAGGACGATCGATGACGAGATCTCCGAAGAGCAGGATGTCGAGATCCATGCTGCGCGGCGCCCACTTGGGTGCATCGCGGGTGCGACCGCAAAGACCCTCGATTCGCTGCAGCTCGTCGATGACCTCATCCACGCTGCGCGTGGTGTCGAATCCTGCAACGTAGTTGATGAAATCCTCGCCCTCGAAACCGACCGCGGCATTGCGGTAGGCCGGCGAGAAATCGACCTTGCCGAAAGCGCGTTGCATCTCGTGTGCGGCCAGCCGCAGGTTGCGCACCGCATCGACGTTGCTGCCGGCGGCGACAAATACCCGAGTCACGACGTGACGATCACGAGGCGGCGGCAAGGTCGGCGCGGGTACGCTCGATCGCGACACCGACGTCGCGCGATCCGCGGATCGCGCCCGGCTTGTTCACGGAGAGCCGCACCCACTCGATACCGAATTCTTTGAGTATCATCATCGCCATGCGATGCGCCATCGTCTCGACCAGCATGAACTCGGAAGATTCGACGAAACCGATCACGCGCTTGGCGACGCTCTTGTAATCGAGCGTATCGACGACATCGTCGTTGACCGCCGCGCGTGCGCAATCAACCGGCAGCTCGAGATCGATCTGCACGCGCTGCTTGATGCGGCGCTCCCAATCGATGAAACCGATGATGCACTCGATCTCCAACCCGCGCAGGAAGATCGTGTCGCCTTTTTTGCTCGTCATCTGCTCGAAACTCCTGACTGAAACGCTCGCGGTTAACCACCGCTCCCTAAACCGCCGCGCGCTGCGCTCCCGGCGGTTGCAAGGTGTCGAGTGGCCACTGCGCTCGCGCGCGAATACCCACTCCATCCCGCTCGCCAGCGCTCAATCGCGCCTCGCCCGCCACCGCAATCATCGCCGCATTGTCGGTACAAAACTCGAGGCGCGGATAGTACACGCGCACGCCGACGCGAGCCGCTGCCGCGTCGAGCCTTTCCCGCAAACGGCGGTTGGCACTGACGCCGCCGGAAACCACGAGCGCATCGAGCCCCGTGGTCGACATGGCGCGCAGACTTTTCGCCACCAGCGTATCGACCACCGCCTCTTGCAACGCATGCGCAATGTCCGCGCGCTCCTGCTCGGTGCTCGAGGCATCGGCGGCCATCGCGCGCGCCGCATGCAGCACGGCGGTCTTCAGACCCGAGAAACTGAACTCGAGACCCGGACGATCGAGCATCGGGCGCGGAAATTCGTGGCGCTTCGCGCGACCGCGCTCGGCCAACCGCGCGAGGTGTGGTCCGCCCGGATAAGGCAAGCCCAGCAACTTCGCGCTCTTGTCGAAGGCTTCACCCGCGGCGTCGTCCCTCGTTTCACCGAGCAGCGTGTAGCGACCGATCCCCGCGCATTCGATGAGCATGGTGTGTCCGCCCGAGACCAGCAGCGCGACATGCGGATACGGCGGCGGATCGGGCTCGAGCAGGGGCGCGAGCAAGTGCCCCTCGAGATGGTGCACCCCGATTGCGGGCACACCCCAAGCGTGTGCGAGCGATCGTGCAAGCGCAGCACCGGTGAGCAGTGCTCCGATGAGGCCAGGCCCTGCGGTGTAGGCGATGCCGTCGATTTTTGATGCCGAATCGCCACTCCCCGCCCGCGCCAACACGCGCTCGACGATCGGCAGCAAGCGTTGCACGTGATCGCGCGAAGCGAGTTCGGGCACCACGCCACCGAAAACCTGATGCAAATCGATTTGAGAGAACACCTCGTGCGCGAGCAATCCGCGGCCGGTTTCGTAAACCGCAGCCGCAGACTCGTCGCAGGAAGATTCGATCGCCAAGATACGCATGGATGACGCGGAATTTTGCCTTTTGCCCGGAGGCTCATTAGAATCCCCGCCCCTGTTACCGCAGGGCGCGATAGGAATTCCTTACTAATCAAGGGGTTGAGGTTTCGATGCCGAGCGTTCGTGTTCGTGAAAATGAGTATTTCGACGCTGCCCTGCGTCGCTTCAAGCGCGCCTGCGAGAAAGCCGGTGTGCTCACCGAGCTGCGCCGCCGCGAATTCTACGAAAAGC
>Ga0129333_10007167_pt1 | contig 10541 bp, 5 predicted proteins | sample CPB6_08_DNA_FD_94474 | JGI IMG/M metagenome (GOLD analysis project Ga0129333, IMG submission 94474) | Freshwater to marine salinity gradient microbial communities from Chesapeake Bay, USA - CPBay_Sum_0.6_0.8_DNA | ecosystem: Environmental > Aquatic > Marine > Coastal | place: USA: Chesapeake Bay...
TACCAGCCAAGGTTATGCAGGTTCTTGTATCGCAAAACGACAAGCATCTTCTCGCTTTTGGGTGTGTGCCTTTTGGTTCTACTAATGTGGCTAATTTTGACCCCCTTCTTATTAGGTGGTCTGATCAGGATAATCCGAGCCAATGGACTCCGACACCTACCAACTCTGCGGGATTTATAAGGGTTTCTAGGGGTTCAAGAATTGTCCGTGCTCTACCAACCCGTCAAGAAATCTTGGTGTGGACAGAGTCACACCTTTATTCTTTCCAATACCTTGGAACTACGGATGTATTTGGCTTACAAGAACTAGCAGATAACATCTCTATCCTTAGCCCACGGGCTGCTGTAACCGTAAATAACGTAACTTACTGGATGGGGCATGATAAGTTTTATGTCTATTCAGGTCGTGTCGAAACGCTTCCCTGCACCCTGAGACAGTTTGTCTATCAGGACATTAACTACGGTCAAGCAGATACTATTATTTCTGGAACAAACGAGGGTTGGAATGAGGTTTGGTGGATATACCCAAGTTCTAACTCCGCCTACCCCAACCGTTATGTAATCTATAACTATCTTGAGCGTATTTGGTACTATGGAAATATTGACCGAACTGCTTGGTTAGATAGTCCGTTGCGTGAGTATCCTATGGCGGTTAATACGCCTAGCGGAAGCGATACCGGGGTTCTCTATGATCAAGAAAATGGCTTAGATGATGATGGCGCTCCAATAGAGTCTTATATTCAATCGTCTGATTTTGATATTGCTGACGGTGAGCAGTTTATGTTAACCCGCCGTATGTTGCCTGATATTAACTTCTCCAAATCCACTGCCGCTACACCAGAGGTGACGTTACAACTTCGCCCTCGTAACTTCCCCGGGTCAGGCTTCCAATCGGTGGGCACCACGGACTCTAAGCCGGTAATCGAGACTGCGGTGGATGTTTATACGGAGCAGGTATTTATTCGTGCCCGTGCCCGTCAAATGGCATTAAAGATTAGTTCAGATGATTTAGGAGTTAACTGGCAGTTAGGTGTGCCCAGACTAGATGCTCGTGCGGACGGTAAACGCTAATGGCACTTGAGAAATTTCAGGCGCCAGCATTACCGGTACCGCCTGTTGAATACGATCAGAGATACCACACGGATCTGATTCGTATACTTCGCCTCTACTTTAACCAACTAGACTCGCTTACACCTAACCAAGCACAGTCGTATCGTGCTGATAACTTTTATGGTGGGGATTTTGTTGGGTATGGTCAAAACTTAGTCTTTCCTCATATTGCCGCATCTGACTCAACAGATCAGGTTGCTACGGGAAATAACACCGCTACTCAGGTTGAATTTAATACACTTGACTCTAGTTTTGGATGGACACTTAATCCTCCCGGCTCGGCAACGGCTACCTATGACGGGGTTTATAAAATTACTTTTAGCCTTCAGTTTATTAATACGGCAAACGCTATTCATTACGCCACGGTTTGGCTTAAAGCCAATAATATAGACGTAGACAACTCATCCACAATCTTTACTATCCCAGCCCGTAAAAGTGCTAGTCCGGGGGAGGAAGGTTATATTTGCGGATATTCTGAGGCTACTTTTACTGCTATCGCTGGAGATGAGATTGAGTTGTATTGGGCTACAGATCTGGCTGGCAACCCCACCACCCCAACTAATGGTGTTTATATTTACCATGACGGCCCCCAAGTCTCTCCCTTTGTAAGACCAGCCGTCCCATCGGTTATAGGGTCAATTACGTTTGTTTCCTCGCTCCTATATAAGACTGTAGTACGCCTTTCTTCGGTATCTGCTTCCGGTTCTGTGGGGACAGTCACAGTTACCATAGCCCCATAGACTTCACTTGACAAATTCAGGATAATGTCCATATGAACGGTTTAAACGCCTACCCCCGATCAATCCCCAGATTCCAATCTGGCGGGATGATGGGCACTGCCCCAGAGGGGGGCGGATTTTTTGGTGCTATAGAAGGGACTCCTACTGTAGGAGGATTTGGGGTTAGCCCAGCAACAGTGTTTGGTCTTGTTGCCCCGCAACTTTCTGTCCCCTTATCTGTAATTGGGTTGAGTAAAGCGGCAATTGATGCTTTTAATGCAAAGCAAGATCCAGCCCCAATAGAAGACGCTACGGTTGATGCGTACTCCCCCCCAACCCCCGGGATTGCTATCGGGGCACCGGCATCGGTTTCTGTTCAAGGAATTTCCCCGGGTGCCACGGCTCCCGGCCCGGCTCAGGACGTTCTAGACGCAATGATTGCTAATTTTGCACAGGAACAAGCCCAAGCAGAGGCAGAGGCCAATCAAGCAACAGCGGCACAACAGGCAGTCGATGCCGCTATGGATGTTTCAAGTGCTCCTGATTCTGCTGCATCTTCTGCCGCCGCCGCAGCCGCCGCCGCAGCCGCTACTGGTGGTACTGGAACTGGCTTTGGTGGTGATGGTTCTGGTTTTGGTGGGGGCGGTGACGGTGGTGGTATGGGCGCTAATGATGGCCCCGGCAATGATTCCTCTGCTACTGGTGGAGCCGATTCTAGCGCAGAAGGTGGCGCCGGTGCCGCTTTTAAATACGGTGGTCGGGTCATGAATTATCAACGAGGTGGACAAATTATGAATTACGCACAAGGCGGCGAGGCTTATGGTCGAGGTGGCGACTCGATGTTGGTTCATATGAACCCACGGGAAGTTGCCGGATTACAGGCTCTAGCCCGTTCAAACGGAACGAGCATGACCATTAACCCAAATACGGGTTATCCCGAAGCGTTCAACCTTAAATCGCTGCTACCAGCCTTAATTGGACTTGGTTTAAACGCATTTGCCCCGGGAGTCGGATCTGCTGTTGGTCAAGCATTAGGGACTAGCAGTGCAGTCGGTACTGGCGTTGCCGTTGGTGGTGCCACCGCTCTAGGTACAGGAAGCCTTAAGAAAGGCATTATGGCTGGTCTAGGCGCTTATGGCGGGGCTGGTTTAGGTGAGGGATTGGCTGGTTCTTCTGGGCTTGCTGGAACGCCAGAGACTATTGCTCAAGGCTCTCCAATGCTTAGTAATCCGCCACCCACCCCACTTGATGCGGCATTACAGACTAAGCCAATACCCGGAATGGAATCGTCATTACAAGGGGGCATGACACCTTCAAACATTATTCAACCAAATGTTAATTTGGCACAAGGATTTGGTGGAGCACCACTTCCTTCTGGAAATCCAGTTGTTCCAACCGCAACCCCGGCAACTTACACACCTAATGTAGATATTTCAGCCGCCACTGTTCCTCAGACCGGGCTAACTACCGGTCAAGCGTTTAAATACGGGTCAGCCGCTTTAACTCCAGCCTTGCAACCGGAGCCATTTGAGCCTCCAAAATCAAACGCCATGATTCGCCCGTATGACTTTGAATACAATCCACAAACCGGAGCGTATGACAGGCCAGCAGGGGATACAAGCGAAGCCGCATACTTTAGCCCAACCTTTACCGCCCGTGATCCATATTTAGCGGCGGCAGGCGGTGGTCTCATGGATTCAATGCGTAGTGTGGATTTTGATAAAGAAGACAACTACTACGCTGCTGGTGGTTTAACAGCGTTTAAACAAGGTGGTAGACCCAAGTCCCGTTCTTTGATGGGCGAGGACTACTATAGGTTTATGGGTCGTGATGACACCATGCTTGGAACCGCAGAGAAGAACTTTGCAGGCGGTGGAACTCCTCGATTTTTGTCAGGCGGCGGGGACGGCATGAGTGACGACATCCCAGCCGTGATTGGCGATAAACAGCCTGCTCGTCTTGCTGATGGAGAATTTGTAATTCCTGCTGATGTAGTGTCTCATCTAGGTAATGGATCTAGTAAGGCAGGCGCAAAGAGACTATATGAAATGATGGCTGATATTAGAAAAGAACGCACAGGAACCAAGAAGCAGGCTCCTGCAATCAAGCCAAGTAAATTCATGCCAGCATGAGTTATGAGATAACAATAGAGAAGTTTGCTAGTACTTACAAAGAATTAGAGCCTTTATATAGACAGCATTACTCAGAAATGACTGATAGGTTGAAGGAGGCTGGAGTTGAAGTCTCTCCTTACAATCCAAGGCTTGATGAGTATATAAAGGCAAGTGAAGGTGGTTGGCTTTTAACTTTTGTACTAAGACATGAGGGAAATGTTTGCGGTTATAGCAACGTGTACATAACGAACGATATGCACAATCAAGACCTAATTGCCCAAGAAGATACCGTTTTTGTTCTTAAAGAACACCGAAATGGCATGGGCAGAAGGCTGATTAACTTCGTTCATGAGGAATTAAAACGTCGTGGTGTAAAGCGTTTAAACATTACGACAGCCACTGATTTGCGTGTATCAAAACTTTTATCTCGTATGGGCTACAAACACACTGCCCATGCGATGACTATCACTTTTTAAGGACAAGACCATGTGCTCTTCTTCGCCCCCGCCAGCCCCAAGTAATATTACGCAGACGACCATACCGGAATATGCCAAGCCATATGTTGAAAAACTATTAGGCAAGGCAGAGGCCGCTACTGAATCTCCGTATCAGACTTATGGCGGTCAAAGAATAGCCAGCCAAAGCCCTGAACAACAGGCCATTACCCAAAACATTCTTGCCCAAACAACTCCCGGACAATTTGCCGCCGGTACAGGAATAGCAGGAGCGGGTGGTTTAAGTGCCTTGGGTGCCGGTTCTCAGTACATGGCTATGGCTACCGATCCTGCGGCACAGCAAGCCTTTATGTCCCCGTATATGCAGAACGTGGTTGAACTGCAAAAGCAAGAAGCCATCCGTGATGCCCAGAAAGGTCAGTTGGCTCAGAACTTGGGTGCGGCTCGTCAAGGAACCTATGGTGGTGCTCGTCAGACTCTTGCCGGGACAGAGCGTGAGCGCAATTTACAAGAGCAACTGGCTAAGATTCAAGCCGCTGGTTCTCAGTCGGCTTATGACCAAGCAGTCAAGGCACAGCAGTTTGCAACTCAGGCTGGCATTCAAGGTGCCCAAGCCGCTACTCAAGCAGGGGCTACGTTAGGACAGTTAGGTATAGGTCAACAGCAGACCTTTGGGGATCTTGCAAAACTGCAATCAGCCGCCGCCGCACAGGATCAAGCCGAGCGTCAACGTGCCTTGGACTTACAGTACCAAGACTTCATTACCCAACAACAGTACCCGTATAAACAACTTGGCTTCATGTCAGATATCCTCCGGGGTAGTTCAAACCTAGCCGGTACGGGTGGTAAAACTGTTTACGAACAGCAACCAAGTCTTTTGTCCCAAATCACTGGGCCGGGATTATTGGGTCTAGGTTTATATAGAGAGATGAACAGATGAACATTATTGAAATCTCTAACCAACTAAAGGACGTTCCTGACCAGTTCCTGATGAAGGAAGTTCAGTCTCCTAGCGGTGCCTACCCTTCTTACTTGGTAATTTCTGAACTCACCCGCCGCAAGCGGATGCGTGAGAGCGCCCTGAAAGAAGCCCCAACTACAACGGTGGCACAGGATCTAGCAGACCCGGGCAGAGAACAGCGTCAGATGGCTATGGCACAAGCAGCCCAGCAGATGGCTGCACCTAGTTTAAACGCAGGCTTGGCAGCAGCGCCGCAGGCAATGGAATCTTTGGCGGCTCAAGACGCTATGGGAACTACCCCACCCGAAATGATGATGCCAGCCCAAGGTATGGCTGCTGGTGGCATGGTGTCGTTTAAACAAGGTGGAGACGTACCTCGCTTCCAGAATGAAGGATATGTTTCTGACCCAATGTTTGGGCAATCTGATTTTGTTGATCAAGGCTTTACTGGTAGAGGTTTATCAGAAGTCATGGATTTGGCTCAACAGAGCGAAAAAGACAAATTAGTGTCTGCCATGACATTGCCTGAACTACAAGAATTTAACCGTAGCGGGAGAGTACCGGAGCGTCTTAGGTCTTCTCCAACAACTGCCAGAGCCACCTCTGCGGCTCCTGAGGCTCCACCACCTCCTGCGGCGGCTCCAGCGGCGGCTCCTGCAATACCTCCGTTTACTATGGCTCCGTATAGGCCTCGTGATATTCCTATGCCAGTGCTCCCTACAGAGCCTACTGAGCAACAGTTAGATAGAGCGGCTGTAGCAAGACAAGCAAAATATAAAGAAGACGTGCCTTTCCGTCTTGGTTATCTAGAGAAAGAAATGGCTGATCGAGCCAAAGAAATGGCTGGTCGTAGAGAATCTAATATCAATGAAGCCCTGATCCAAGCGGGTCTTGGAATCATGGGTTCTAAGTCTCCAAGGTTCTTACAGGCCGTGTCCGAGGGTGGTACGGCAGGATTAAGAGCATATCAACAGGGTGCTAAAGACATACGTGCTAGCGAGGATTTACTTCGTCAGTCTAAGATTGACTACAACAAGGCACAGATGCTTTATGACCAAGGTAAGTTTAATGAGGGTGACAAAGCAAGACAGCAAAGCATTGATGAATACAAGCGTGGTATGGAAAGGGCTAACACCCAAGACGCCATGATCACTAGAAGGATAGCCACTGAGCAACAAGACCGTGCTAACTACTTGGCAGATCAAAGACTTGGTTTAGAACTGTCAGAAAGACCGGCAAGGATGGGTCTACTTCAGGCTCAGACAGATGAAGCCCGTACTAGAGCGCAAAGTCTTGCACAAGGAAAGGCTCCTACCTTTGAAGAGTTAACCCTTGCAAGAGCAGAGGCGGCACGTAGATTGGGTATCGATAAGGTAGATCCTAAAGACTTGGCTCAAAGACAACGTATAGACCAAGAAACTGCTAATGTTCTTAGGGCGCTAGGTAAGTTTTATTCTCCGACACAGACAGCACCACAAAATCGTGGAACTCTATAAATGGCTTACAGACTGGATTTGCCCGACGGTTCTTTTGTAACCGTTCAAGACGATGCCAAGCCTCGTTCTGTTGCACTAGCAGAAGCAAAGTCTAAATTTCCAGATGCATTCCCTGCCCCTCCGGGTATAGGGCAACAAATTCTTGGCCTCCCGGCAGAGATTGGTAAGGGTTTTGTCCGTGGATTAACGGTTGATCCTCTCTCTGGTGCCGCATCCACTGTTTACACGGGTGCTCGTGCCGCTGGCGCAGACCTGACTCCGTTTGAAAAGACTGCCGTTGGTAAAGGTCTTGCCTCTGCTCAGACCGCACTGGCTCCAAGTGATGAGGGTTTGATTACCCAGTTTGGTAGTGGTCTCGGTTCCCTGCTTTCTTACATCCCGGGCGGTATTTTAAAAGGTGGTATTGGCCTTGCCGCTAAGTTAGGTCAAGCCGGTGGTGTTGGTGCAGAAGAGGCTAGATCCCGTGCTGAACAAGCCCGTCTAGAAGGGCAGGCAGACGCTACAGCGGGGCAGGAGTTTGCGGCTCAACTGGGTGGTACAGCGGTTGGATTTAGCGAGTTAGCGCCAGTTAGATTACTAACCAAGCCTATTGAACAGATTCTTCGTGGGGTTCCCAAGTCTCAGGCTGATCTGATTGCACCGGGACTATTTAATAGCGCAAAGAGGATGGTTGCTACCGGCGGGGTAGAAGGTCTCCAAGAGGGCATGGCAAACATCGCACAAGACCTTATCGCTAAGGGTATCTATAACCCCAATCTAGAGGTGGGTGAGTCTGCCCTTGGTGATGCCGCTATGGGCGCATCGATTGGTGCCTTTGCTCAGGGTGCCATTGAGTTGGCTACCCGTGGTAAACGGGGTCAGTTATATGAGCAACTCAAGACCCAAGAGAGACTAAAAGAAGAGGCTGAACAACAAAGGCTTGCCCAGCAACAGCAGGCAGTTATTGCCGCCCAAGAGCAAGAGAAGATGGGTCAGGCTATGGGAGCCTTGGGTGCTACACCTCAGATAGATCCCGCTACAGGAAAGCCTGTTCTATTGCTTGGTGCTCCAGCCAAGGAAGTTAACTTACAAGACCCCTTGGGCATCCGGTTTGACGCAAATGACCTCAGTCCCAAGGTTGTCAACGATATCAACAAGGCACGTAAAGAGCGTGGCTTGCCTGCGATTGATCAGTTTACGGTTGAGGATCTCTATGACCTTGCACCGAATAAGAACGCTATTAGTGAACTGCTTGGCAGGAAGATGGGGTATGACGAATCCGTATCAGTCACTCCTAGAAATATCTTCGACATTGCTGTTTCTAAGAATATCGATGTCCAAGACCCGGGATTTGCAGAATTCTTAACCCGCACAACAGGAACTCCTGATATTAGGAGGATGACCGCCCAACAGTTGTTTGCGGCGCAACAATCCATCTCCGCTTTGCCTGACTTTACAGAGTTAACAAAACTTCCCACAGGAAGTATTGCAACGGTTTTTGATGAAAAAACATACAACAAGGCAATCGATGGTCTCAAGAAAACCGTTCTCAACACTGGGCCACTGGGGAAAGAGGCTACGGTTCAGGAGATTATGGACTTCTCGGGGCTTACGAACCCTAAAGATGCGGAGCGTTTACTACAGACGGCGATTCAACGTGGTGATTTATCTGCCTCTCCCACTAGGGGGACTGTAGGGACTAGTATCAATATCTCTGTCCCATTCGTTCCCAAGAGCGTGGTTCCGGAGCCAGACATCCGCCGTGGCGACTTCATGGAGTCTGAGAATGTTGGTTACGACATTGTCTCGGAAGATGGAACGTTTAAACAATTCCGTCCTACTCTGGGCGCTGCGGAAGATTTAGTTGCAAAAGCCAATCAAAACCGTGAGACCAAGGTTGCCCGGATAGCCGGTGAGATTGACAGAGTCTCCTCAGGTATTGAGTTAGATAAGCAAAGACTAGGCCAACTTCAAGAGGTTGGGGAAGAAGGTTCTGCCGAGTACAAGAGACTTCAAGCCAAGATCCAGAAGCAAGAAGTCAACTTAGGCAATTTAAACAGCAAGATTCAGTCTGTCTCCCAGCCCTTGCAAATCAAGGCCAAGGAGAAGCCTAGGTCTCGTACCGGCTATACCCTATTTGATAACGGCAAACCGATTGGCACCTATCCCACCAAGGAAGATGCCGACATTGCCGCTATCCAAAGTCTGAGTGATGAGCAGTTAGATGGGGTAATTAATGCCGCCCCAAGGTCTGATGTAGAAGGTGCCCTAGAGGAACCGTTTGGTAAGCAACAACTCCCGACAGGCACTATCCGAGGTGCCACTCCACGTCGTTTATACATTGAGGCGACCAGAGAGAAAGAGCGTCGGTTTAGACAACAAGCCGGTCTTCCTCCCCTTGCCGCACCTGTAGAGATCAAGATTACCGGAGACGCTCAAGCGGCGGCTGAGAAACTTCGTGCTATTGGACTTACCGTCCGCTTCATGCCCGAGGTTGAGAAGGAAGTACCCGAGATCAATAAACGTCTGCGGGCAATCTTGGACAAGTTGGGATTGCAGGAAGTACGTTTAAACATCATTGAAAGCCTGTCAGTCAAAGGGTTTATTATCGATGGCCCGGACGGCAAGCCGATGGGCTTTTATCCCCAACCACAAGCAGGAACCCCGAAGTTCAAGGAAGTCATGGCAGTCCTCAAAGATGCCAAGGCAAAGGGTTTAAACGTCAGGGAAGGCGTGTCTTCTGCCAACGGCTCCTATGTAGCCCAACTCATTGAGATTGCCCTAGATTCGGCAAACCCAATCCGTGCCACACGTCACGAGGCACTCCATGCCCTAAGAGACTTGGGCTTCTTTACTAAAGAACAGTGGTCTGTCCTTGAAAACAAGGCTAAGTCTGAGTGGATGAAGAAGTACAACATCGCCCAACGGTATGGTGGTCTTGACTACGATTCTCAGATAGAAGAAGCAGTCGCTGATGCCTTCTCAGACTTTGATCAGACCCAGCCTCCTGCGGGATTGGTTGGGGCTTTATTCCGTAAGATCAAGACATTCTTTGAGGCTTTGGGTAATGCGTTACGTGGCTCTGGCTTCCAAACCGCAGCCGACGTGTTTACACGGGTTGAGGAAGGAGGTTTAACCGGGCCGGGAGCAACAACCGCCGGAGAGACAAAACTCTCTCTTCAAGAACCCGTTAGTCCACTGGCACAGTATGTCGCTCCTGAGGACGCAGAAGGCAGACTTCGCCGTCGTTTAGGTCGTGCAGAAGGCGTGGGCGCTCCGTCAAATGACCGGACAGTATTTGGCAAGGGCAAAGAAAAGTTAATCATAGGAAAGATCACTCCACAGGATTGGAAAGAACGTGTCCAAAACACGATGTCTGCCCCTGAGATTGAAGACGCTCGCAATTGGTATCAGCAACTTAATGACTTCTTTACCCCGGTATTTGGTGAGCGGGCTTCGGAGTTCTCTCTAGCATGGCTTTTGTCCCAACAACGGGCTAGTCCTACCAAGGGATTCACTGATGTTCTACGGGCTTCGGACATAGCCGAGAACAAGTTACGCATCAAGAAAGCCGGTTTAAACGAGAAGTCTCTGGTAGCAGCGCTCAAGGGTGAAGTCCCTGAGGGTGGTATTGGTGCCAAGTTGATGGACTTTGTGGACAGCGAGTTAGGCAAATCTCTCCGTACCGTCATGGGGGATAAGAAAGAA
>Ga0129333_10007168_pt1 | contig 10540 bp, 8 predicted proteins | sample CPB6_08_DNA_FD_94474 | JGI IMG/M metagenome (GOLD analysis project Ga0129333, IMG submission 94474) | Freshwater to marine salinity gradient microbial communities from Chesapeake Bay, USA - CPBay_Sum_0.6_0.8_DNA | ecosystem: Environmental > Aquatic > Marine > Coastal | place: USA: Chesapeake Bay...
CAGGCGCTGACACTCTACCACAGCGAGGCTCAATGTCGGGTCTGGTTGCGCAGGATGAGCACGGAGGGACCCTTCTCGCGCCACAGGCCCTTGAGCTTGTCGGGGACGGCGGTGGGCATCTCGATGAGGGAGCCGAGGACGAGATCGTCGTCGCCATCGCCATCCAGGTCGCCGGCGTCGAGGGAGATCCAGCGGCCGGTGACGCCTTGCCGCAAGGTGCGGGGTTTGAAATTCCAATCGCGGCCGCCGCCGGGTCCGGTGTTCTCGAAGTGGAGGAAACCCTCTTGAGGGGTGGTGTCGTAGTCGGCGAAGAAGGAGGCGGCCGCGATGTCCAGGTCGCCGTCGCCATCGAAGTCGCGGGCCACGGCGCGATAGGCTCCGTGCATGGGGAACGACCACACCTCCTGCCATCGCAGCCCACCCCGGTTCAGGTAGAGGCGAACGCCGTGATAGGCCTTGTGGGGCGAGGTGTTGAAGTCGGCGTTGTCACCGTTGGTGACCAGGACATCCGGCAGGCCGTCCCGATTGAAATCGGCCAGTTCGAAACCGGAGTGGCCCCAGCTCGGCGGGCGTTGGAACACGACCTGACGTCGGAATCGGCCGCCACCCTCGTTGAGGAAGAGCAGCAGCGATTCGCGAGCCTGGGCCTGCAGGACCATCAGGTCGGGTCGACCGTCGCCGTTGAAATCCCGGACCTCGCTCCGGAGGCATCCGGGTTCGGGCAGGATCACCCGCTCGGTGAAGCCACCGTCCGCAAGCCCCTCGAGCCAGGACAACCGGCCCAGGTAGTTGCCGAAGGCACAGAGGACGAGGTCGGACCGGCCATCGCCGTTGAGGTCGCCCGTCGCCACATGCGAGACCCGCGGCAACCCCGACAGGATCGGTTCGGGCCTCAGGGGTGTGGCCTTGCGATGGACTCGGATCACCTGCCCCACCGGCTCTTCGCGCGGGAAGAAATGTCCGATGGCTCCGATGAACCAGTGCTGTTCGGTCTCGGCCAGACTCACCGCGATGTTGCCCAGGGGCAGCCGGCCCAGGAGGCGGCCGAAGCCGTCCAGCAGATCCAGTCCCTGCCCCGTCGCGTCCGAGGACAGGATCATGCCCTGGGATGCGTCGATGCGGACCATCGGAGTCCGTGGGGGGGAGAGACGGTGGGGAGCCATCTCCGGGCGGAACAACGGCAATCCCACCTCGATCTCCGGGGGCTCGCCCGGGGCGACCCGCTCCGGTGCAGACCGGAGGTAGTGGTCGGCGATCTGCTCGAACACCGCCGGAGGGATCAGGGGTTTCCCGGGGAAGAAGCCGGCCGCATGGAGCAACGGCAGGTCGCGGAAATAGCCGTTGGTCGGGACTGCGGCCACGCCCGTGATGTACCGCATCTTGGGCAGGAGTTCCTCGCTCCAGGTCCGACGGTCCAGGTCCGACGGATTCGGGAGGGCGTGACAGAGGACGCAGTGGATGGCCGCAGCCTTCCGGCCCGGATGAGCATCGGCGGAGGTCGTCAGGACCGGGACATCGGGAGACGCGTCACGCGACGCCGGCAAGGGAGCCACGGAGCCACCCGCCTCGGCCGCCAGGATCCGGACCGCGCCCAGCAGAACGATCCAGCGACCCGTCCGGAGGGCCCCTGCGAATGGAAACCGACTCGACCTCAATCGCCGTGAGGCTAGGGGAACGGGAGCCGATGGGAAGGGTCCAGTGGCACGGACCACCGGGTCAATGGGCCGCCTTGGCGGGGGCCGGCGCGCCCTTGTGCGCCAGTGCGGCCACCGCATGGTCGGCGATCTTCACGAGACCCTGAGGGAACACGCCGAGCACCAGCATCCCGGCCAGGGAGGCCAGGAGGACGATCCGGGTCGACAGCGCCACGGGGATGGTCGAGAGGTTCGAGGACTGGCCTCCCCAGTAGATCGCGCGGATGACGCCGAAGTAGTAGTAGAGCGAGATCACCACGCCCACCACGGCCACGCCGATGAGGGCGTAGAGCTCCGGATGACCCGGGGCCACATCGAGCACGCTCTTGAAGAGGAGCACCTTGCCGAAGAACCCGGCCATCGGCGGGATGCCCGCCAGGGAGACGATGGCCATCGTGAGGCCCGCCGCCAGGAACGGAGACCGCTGGCCCAGGCCCGACAGGGCACCGATGTCGTCGCTCTCCACGTGGTTGGCGATCGCGCTGATCACCGTGAAGGCCGCCAGCACCGAGAAGGCGTAGCCGCCCAGGTAGTAGAGGACGGCCGTGGAACCCGCGGCCGAACCGGCCACGATGCCCAGGAGGAGATAACCGGCGTTGGCGATGGAGGAATAACCCATCAGCCGCTTGAGGTTGCGCTGGGGGATCGCACACAGACTTCCGTAGAGGATCGTGGCACCCGACATCACCACGAAGAGCCGATGCCATTCGGCCGTGATCTGCGGCAGGGCCCCGGTCAGGAGGCGGATGAGCAGGACGAATCCGGCGGCCTTCGATCCGACCGCCAGGAAGGCCGTCGCCGGGGCGGGCGAGCCCTGATAGACGTCGGGCGCCCACATCTGGAAGGGCACCGCGGCGATCTTGAAACCCAGTCCGACGAGGACGAGCAGCAGGCCCACGAGGAACAGGGCCGACTGACCCAGTTCCTTCTGCTTGGCCGCGAGCACGGCGAGGTTGGTGGAATTGGCCGTGCCGAAGATCAGCGCGATGCCGAACACCATGAAGGCCGAGGAGACACCGCCGAGGATGAGGTACTTCACGCCGGCCTCCAGCGAGGCGAGGCGGGTGCGCTGGAAGCTGTTGAGCACGTAGAAGGTCACGGTGATCAGCTCGAGGCTGACGAAGAGCAGCACCAGGTCGTTGGCCGAGGCCGCGAAGAGCATCCCGACCAGCGCGAACACGGTGAGGGCGAAGAACTCGGAGAGGCCCGCCCCGAACTTGGGCGCGAAATCTGCGGCCATCAGCACCACGGCCAGCGCGGCGAAGAGGAAGAAGCCCTTGAAGTAGCGGGCCAGGTCGTCGACCACGAACATGTCGGAGAACGCCGACCCGGACTGCGGGGCCAGCGAGCCCACCGCGAAGGCCAACAGGCAGGCCAGCGCGGCCGCAAGGCCGAGGCCCAACCCCCTGCGGGCCGAGGGCGACACCCAGAGGTCGGCGACCAGCACGGCCAGACCCAGCAACACCGCCAGGAGTTCCAACGTGATCAGCGAGTAATTCATGAAGGCAAGGGCTTGGTCTGCGCTCAGTGTGCGGAATGCGCGTCGGTGTGGGCCGGGGCCGGGGCGGTACCGGAGGCGGCCGCCGGCGGGGTCGCGGCCTCCGAGGGTTTCACATGGGCCGCCACGACCGCCCGGGCGGCGGGCTCGATGCGGGAGGTCAGGAGACCCGGGGCCAGACCGAAGAGCACCAGGGCCACCAGGAGCACCACGAAGGGCAACCGGCGCCAGAGGCCGGTGTCGGCAACGCGGGCAAACTCGGGCTTCTCCGGCCCGTGCAACACGGCGCGCAGCGCCCGGAGCATGGCGACCGCGCCGATGACCAGGCCGCTCCAGGCGGCGATCACCACCAGGAGGGGCAACGACTTCCAGGACCCGAAGAGGATGGTGGCCTCACCGGCGAAATTGGCGAAACCGGGCAGACCGCAGCCGGCCATGAAACCCATCACCAGCGCCGTTCCGTAGAAGGGCATCCGGCGCAGCAGGCCGCCCAGGCGGGTCATGTCGAGGGTGCCCGTCTGGGTCTCGAGGTAGCCGCTGAGCGCGAAGCTGAGGCCGGCCAGGAGCGCATGGGCCACCATCAGCAGGACGGTCCCGGTGACACCGATGACCGTCAGGCTGGCGATGCCCAGGAATGCGAAGCCCATGTGGGCGAGGCTCGAATTGCCGATGAGGAGGTTCATGTCCTTCTGCCTCAGGGCGACCCAGGCGCAGTGCAGCAGGTTGCCGATGGCGAGGAACGCCACCACCGGGAGCCACCGGTGGGCACCGTCGGGCATCAGGGGCACCGCCAGGCGCAGGATCGCATACAGGCCGGCCTTCTTGAGGATGCCCGCGTGCATCATGGCCGTGGCCGTGGGGGCGGCGGCGTAGCCGACAGGGGCCCAGGAATGGAACGGGAAGAGGCCGACCAGCGTCGCGAAGCCGAAGACCACCAGCGGGAAGATCCACGTCTGCGATGCGGCCGACAACGGATGGGCCGCCAGATGGGCCTGGAGCACGGTGACATCGAGGCTGTTCGCCCCCGCCGCCACATAGAAGGCCACGAGTCCCACCAGCGCGGTGAGCGCCCCGAGGGTGAGGTACAGGGTGATCTTGAAGGCCGCCCAGTTGCGGTCCTCGCCGCGTCCCCAGACGCCGATCATGATGAAGGTGGGGACCAGGGCCAGTTCGTTGAAGAAGTAGAAGAAGAACAGGTCGAGGGAGGCGAAGGCGCCCATCGCTCCGGCGATGATGAGCATCAGCAGCACGTAGAAGAGCTTCACATGCCGCTCGATGTTCCAGGACACGAGGACCGCGGCGAAGCCCACCAGTCCGGTGGCCAGGACAAGACCGATGTTCAGGCCGTCGGCTCCCACATGATAGGCCACGTTCAGCGGCCCGACGGTCACCCACGGCACCAGCGACTCGAATTGCAGGCCCGCCTGCCCGGGATGGAAGCGCGAGAACAGCGAGACGGCCGTCCAGGCGGTCAGCGCCGAGCCCAGGATGGCCAGCGCACGCAGCACGACCCGATAGTTGCCCGGGATGAGCAACAGCAGGATCGCCGTGAAGACCGGGGTGAGAATGACGGGGGTCAGGGAGTCCATGGCGGTCATTTCAGGGCAATGAGGACGATGACGATCACGCCGGCCGTGAACAGGAAGGCGTAGGTCTGGATGCTGCCGGTCTGGACCAGGCGCAGGGCCCGGCCGGCGATCTCGACCACGCCGGAGAGGCCGCGGACGGCCAGTCCTGCGATGAGCCAGCGGTCGATGGCGTCGGCGATCTGGGACAGCAGATTGTGGAGCGGCACCACGATGCCGTCGTAGATCTCATCGATGTAGAACCGGTTGCGCATGGCCTGCGAGAGCAGTCCGAGCCGCGGAGAGAGCGGATCGGTCGACGGGGACTTCCCATACAGGGAGTAGGCCAGCGAGAACCCGAAGAGGGCGGCACCGAGCCCGAAGAAGGCGGCGATGGGGTTGTGATTGAACGGCCCGAAGAGGATGTCGCCGCCGTGGGCGGCATGCCCCGGCTTGAAATGCCCGCTGAGGAACTCCCCGAGCGGCAGCCAGGCGATGAAGGCGCTGGGCACCGCCAGCACCAGCAGCGGCACGGTCATGCTCGACGGGGATTCGTGGGCGTGATCGGCCCCCTCGCCGCGGGGCTTGCCGAAGAAGGCCACCAGGACCAACCGGCTCATGTAGAAGGTGGTCAACACCGTCACCAGCACCCCGACCCCGAAGAAGATGGGGTTGGATTCGAGGGCCACGGCCAGGATCTCGTCCTTCGAATAGAATCCGCTGAAGGGCGGCAGACCGGCCAGGGCGGCGGTGCCCAGGGCGAAGGTCCAGAAGGTCCTGGGCATCTTCGTGCGCAGGCCACCCATCTTCCAGATGTCCTGCTCATGGTGGCAGGCGTGGATGACCGACCCCGCGCCCAGGAAGAGCATCGCCTTGAAACCGGCGTGGGTGACCAGGTGGTACATCGAGGCCGAGGCGTCCCCGGTCTTGGCGCCGAGTCCGACGGCCATGACCATCAGACCCAATTGGGACAGGGTGGAATAAGCGAGGATGCGCTTGATGTCGTCCTGCTGCACCGCGATGACCGCCGCGAACAGGGCGGTGAACCCGCCGATGCAGGTGATGATCGAAGCCGCGGAGATCCCGTCGAGGAATCCCAACGCGGCCGGCCATCCCGGAGCCGCGGTGTAGAGGAAGAACACCCGGCAGAGCATGTACACGCCCGCCGCGACCATGGTGGCCGCATGGATCAGCGCCGACACCGGCGTGGGGCCTTCCATGGCGTCGGGCAGCCAGACATGCAGCGGGAACTGGGCGCTCTTGCCCATCGCACCCATGAAGATCAGCAGGCCGGCCAACCCGGCCCAGGGACCGAGCAGCGCCGGGTTGGCGATGAACTTCGCCTTGAGCGCGGCGATGTCGAGGGTCCCGGCCACGCTCCAGATGGCCAGGATGCCCAGCATGAATCCGAAGTCGCCGATGCGGTTGGTGAGGAAGGCCTTCTTGGAGGCGTCGCCGGCCGACGGTTTCTCGTACCAGAAACCGATCAGCAGGTAGGACGACACGCCCACCAGTTCCCAGAACACGAAGAGCATCAGGAGGTTGTTGGCCAGCACGATGCCCAGCATCGAGAAGACGAAGAGGCTCAGGGTGGAGAAGAACCGGCTGTAGGACCGGTCGTCGTGCATGTAGCCGGTGGAATAGATCATCACCAGCGAGGCCACCCCCGTGACGACCAGGAGCATCAGCGTGGAGAGGGCGTCGAGGTGGAGGCCGATCTGGGCGTCCAGCCCGGCCACCGGCAGCCAGTGGAAGGGCGTGGCGTCGACCGACTGCCCGCCGAAGACGCAGAACAGGGTGAAGCTCAGCAGGAAGGCGACGACCACCCCGCTGATGTTGAAGGCGGCCGAGAGGGAGCGGCTCCTGGGGACCAGGACGGCCGTGCCGAGGGCCATCACCAACGGCAGGACGAGGATGGCCCAGGCCAGGTCCTGGATCTTGGAGCCGGATTCGACGGCGTGCTGGACGGCTGCGGCGTGTTCCATGGCGGTCGGTCAGAGTTTCAGGGAAGTGAGGTCCTCGACATGCGCCGACTGGCGCTTGCGGTACAGCGCCACGAGCAGCGCGAGGCCCACGGCCACCTCGGCCGCGGCGACGGTGATGATGAAGAACACCATCACCTGGCCGTTCAGGTTGTTGTGGTACCGGGAGAAGGCCACCAGCGCGAGGTTGGCCGCATTGAGCATGAGCTCCAGGCCCATGTAGATGACGAAGAGGTTGCGTCGGGCGACCACGCCCAGCAGGCCGAGGCTGAACAGCAGCGCGCTGACGATCAGGTAGTGGTGGAGTCCGGGGGTCACGGGAAAGTCGGTTCGGTTGGGGGCGCGCTCGGGTTTCGGGGGATCAGCGGAGGTCCTTCTTGGTGATCAGGATCGCGCCGACCATGGCGACCAGCAGGAGGACGGAGAGGATCTCGAAGGGCAGGATGTGCGATTCGAAGAGCAGGCGACCCAGGGCCTTGGTCTCGCCCTCGGCCAGCCGGCCCGCGGGAGCGACGGCCGGGACGGTCTTGACCACCGACGCCACGAGGGTGCCGGCGATGGCCAGCGCGGAAAGTCCTCCGAGGCCGACGGCCACCTTGTTGAAATGACGGCGTTCGTCCTCCTTCAGGTCGAGGAGCATGATGACGAAGAGGAACACCACCATGACCGCACCCGCGTAGACCAGCACCTGGACCGCGGCCAGGAAGAAGGCGTGCAGCAGCACGAAGAGCCCGGCCATCGAGATGATGGTCAGGACCAGGAACATCGCGCTGGTGACCGGGCTGCGGCTCAGCGGATTGAGCACGGTCAGGAACCCGAAGAGCAGGGTCAACCCGGCCAGCGCGTAGAAGAGGAGATCGGTGAACTGGGGCATGTCGGGAGGGGTTCGGATCTCTAGCGGGCGTCGACCGGGAAGGACTCCTGCGCCTGGGCCTCCTCCAGCTTGTGCTTCCATTTCTGGATGCCGGCGTGGGTGCCCCCGAGCTTCAGGAGCTTCTCCTTGTTGAAGATCATGGATTCCCGGTTCTCTGCCGTGATGGAGTAGTCCTTCTGGAGGAAGATGGCCTCCTCGGGGCAGACCTCCTGGCACATGCCGCAGAAGATGCACCGCAGCATGTTGATCTCGAACTCACGGGGCATCTTCTCGGCATTCCGGCGATCGGCCGGCTGACCCTCCGCGCCCGGAGGGGTGATGCGGATGGCCTTGGGCGGGCAGACGAATTCGCAGAGCTGGCAGCTCACGCACTTGGTGGCGCCGTCCTGGTCCTTCACCAGGTAGGGGGCGCCGCGGTAGCCCTCGGGCACCACCCAGCGCTCCTCGGGATACTGCATGGTCACGGACTTGCCCTTGAAGACGGTGTCCGCGAAGTGCTTGGCCGTGACCTTGAGGCCGCCGAGGATGGTCGGCAGGTAGGTGCGCTCGTAGAAGGTCAGCGGGGCGCGATCGACGACTTTGGTGCTCATGGGTTCGCTGGGCGGATCAGTGGTTGAACAGGGCGACCACCAACGCGGTCACCACGATGTTGGCGAGGGCCATGGGGATGAACCGGCGCCATCCGAGGTCCATCAACTGATCGTACCGGAAGCGCGGGAGCATCCAGCGCACCCAGATGAACACGATCATGAAGAACGCCATCTTGGCGAGGAAGACGCCGATGTGGATCAGTCCGACCAGCAGGGAGTTGGCCGGTAGGTTCAGGGCATCGATGAAGGGCAGCGTCCAGCCCCCGAGGAACAGCGTCACCATCATGGCCGCCGAGGCGATCATGTTGGCGTACTCGCCCAGGAAGAAGAGGGCGAACTTCATCGAGCTGTACTCGGTGTGGTAGCCGCCGACGAGCTCCGACTCGGACTCCGGAAGGTCGAACGGCAGGCGGTTGGTCTCGGCGAAGGCGGCGATCAGGAAGATGACGAAGGCCAGCGGCTGCTTGAGGATCATCCAGCCGTGCTCGGCCTGGTAGCGGATGATGTCGCCCAGGTTGAGGCTCTCGGTGAGCATGAAGATCGGGATCACGCTCATGCCCATGGCGATCTCGTAGGAGATCATCTGGGCGCTCGAGCGGATGCTGCCGAGGAAGGGGTACTTGGAATTGGAGCCGTAGCCGGCCAGCACGATCCCGTACACGCCCAGCGACACGATGCCGAAGGTGTAGAGGATGCCGACGTTGAGGTCGGCGATGACCATCTTCTGGCCGCCGAGGTTCGAACCGAAGGGGATCACCGCGACGGTGAGGAGCGCCGGGATCACCGTGATGGCCGGAGCCAACCAGAAGTAGACCTTGCGGACGTAGCTCGGCGTGAAGTCCTCCTTGAGCATGAACTTCAGACCGTCGGCCGCCGGCTGGAAAATGCCCAGCTTCACGAGGAACGGACCGACCACCGGGAGGTACCGGACGAAGAACGGGGCCGTGCGGTTCGGGCCGACGCGGTCCTGGATCCACGCCGAGACCTTGCGCTCCACGAGGACCGCGTACGCGACGGCCGTCATCACCACGCCGAAGACGACGCCGATCTTCAGCGCGCTGAAGAGGATCAGCTGCGCGGTCGGGCTGAGATAGTTGATGGCTTCCATGGTCGTTCAGATCTGGACCGTGACACCGGTGTCGCCCAGCCCGGCCCATTCGAGCCCGGCGAAGGCCGGCACCTCGGCGGCCATCTGGTTGAAGAGCCCCTCGATGGTCCGGTATCCGTTCTGGCCGGTCAGCGAGTGCACCAGCTCGTGCAGGAATTCCCATTCGGCGCGGGCGTCGCCCGGCGCCTCGACCGCCTTCTGGAACCTCTGGAGGCGCCCCTTGACGTTGACGAACGTGCCCCGCTTCTCGGCATGGGCCGCACCCGGCAGCAGCAGGGTCGCCGCGGCCGTCGTGGCGTTGGGCAGGATGTCGCTGACGATCAACGCATCGAGCTTGGACAGGAGCTCCGGTCCGATGCCCAGCCGGGTGACGTCCTCGCCGAAGACGACCAACGTCCTGATGCGCCCCTGGGCGATGCCGTCGGCGATCTTCGGCAGGTTGAACCCGAACTCGGTGAAGGCCATGCCGGTCAGGCGCACGCCGTTGCTGTTGGGATTGCGGTCCTCGCTCACCAGCAGTCGGTCGGGCTCGCCGTCGCGCGGCACCGAGTCGGTCAGCGCCCCGGTGCGGGTGGCCAGCTTCTTGAGCAGGAAGAGCTCCTCGTTGGTCTGGCGGGCCGACACCACGAAGGCGACACTACCCTGGGGCGCCTGCCCGAGGATCAGGGCGGCCGACTCGAGAGCGGCGTTCCACGAGACCCGCTCGCGGGCCCCGCCCGCCGAGACACGCAGCACCTCCTTGAGGCGGTCGGCACGACCCACCCAGCGGTAGTTGAGACGGCCGCTGTCGCACATCCACGGTCCGTTCACCGCGTCGTTCTCGCGCGGCTCGTACCGGTGGATGACCCCTTCGCGAGAGCCAACGGTGATGTTGCAACCGGTGCCGCAGCTGGTGCAGAGGCTCTTGGTCTCCTTGAGGAACCAGACCCGCATCTTGAAGCGGAAGTCCTTGGAGGTCAGGGCACCCACCGGGCAGAGGTCCACGGTGTTGAGCGTGTAGTTGTTGTCGAAGTGACCCGGCTTGAAGGCGGCGATCGTGTTGTAGGAACCCCGGTTCACGATGCCCAGGGCGTCGTCGCCGGCGATGTCGCGCGTGAAGCGGATGCAACGCGAGCAAAGGATGCAGCGCTCGTCGTCGAGGACGATGTGTTTGCCGATGTCCTGCCGCTTCGGTTTCTTGACCTTTTCCTCGATAAAATTCGAGCCACCGTTGCCGAACTCGACGGCGA
>Ga0129333_10007170_pt1 | contig 10539 bp, 6 predicted proteins | sample CPB6_08_DNA_FD_94474 | JGI IMG/M metagenome (GOLD analysis project Ga0129333, IMG submission 94474) | Freshwater to marine salinity gradient microbial communities from Chesapeake Bay, USA - CPBay_Sum_0.6_0.8_DNA | ecosystem: Environmental > Aquatic > Marine > Coastal | place: USA: Chesapeake Bay...
ACCATGGGGCGCTTGGCCTGGCGCAGCATCGCATCGAGTTGGCCCAAGGCTTCAGGATCACAGCCCATCGGGGCAGCTTCCACCCTGGGCATGGGGGAAACATCCACCTCCTGCACCAGCATGTCTTCTGGCAATACCAGCACGACCGGGCCTGGCCGGCCGTTCATGGCGGTGGCAAATGCGCGGGCCACATATTCAGGGATGCGACGCGGATCATCGATGCGCTCGACCCGCTTGGCCATGCCTTTGGTGTTCGGGCCAAAGAAGCTGGCAAAGTCAACTTCCTGAAACGCCTCCCGGTCACGCATATCAGTGGCCACATCTCCCACAAACAGCACCATCGGGGTGGAGTCCTGAAAAGCCGTATGCACGCCAATTGACGCATTGGTGGCGCCCGGACCACGGGTGACAAAGCAGACGCCTGGGCGCCTGGTCATCTTGCCCACCGCTTCGGCCATGAAGGCTGCGCCGCCTTCGTTGCGGTTGATCACAAAGCGGATCTTGTCGCGATAGGCGTGAAAGCCATCGAGCACTCCAAGGTAACTTTCTCCAGGCACACCAAATGCCACCTCCACGCCTTGCGCCACCAGACATTCCACAATCAAATGACCTGCCGCCTGTTTTGCCATCTTCAAACCTCGTTCAACTTTTTAAAACTCGCTCACTCGGACTTGATGCCCGCTTTTTTGATGACTCGCGTCCACTGGTCGAGTTCAGATTTGACAAATGTGGTGTAGGGTTGACTGCCGATCGGAGGAATCACAAAGCCAACTGAAGTCAGCCTCTGACGGAAATTTGCAGATTGCATCGCCTGGGCCATGGCCGCCTCGAGTTTGTCGACTATTGGCCGGGGCGTCCCCTTGGCAACCGACAGGCCCGACCACGACAGGGCTTCAAATCCCTGGTAGCCAGATTCAGCAATGGTGGGGACATCGGGGTAAAGCGCGTTGCGTTCCTTGCTGGTAACCGCCAAGGGGCGCAACTTACCGGCCCGGATATGGGGGAGCGCAACATCCTGATTGATGAAGATCATCGGGACAGTACCGGCCAGCAAATCATTGAGCATCGGGCCGCCCCCCCGGTATGGGATGCCAGTCATGAAAACACCAGTGGTTTGCTTGAACAATTCCATCGCCATATGGCCCGATGCCGCATGGGTAAAGCCATAGTCCAACTTGCCAGGATTCTTCTTGGCAAACTCCACCAGGTCCTTGACCGATTTGAAAGGTTGGGAGGGATGTACCACCAGGACATTCGGGCCTGAATGGACTTGGGTCAGGTGAATGAAATCACTCAGCGAGTTGTACTTGAGGTTGGGGTCGAGCCCATGGGCCACCGCGTTCTGCCCCACCCCAGTCTGGATGATGGTGTAGCCGTCGGCTGGCATCTTGAGGGCGCGGTCCATGCCAACCACTCCGCCAGCCCCCCCAATGTTCTCCACCACCACGGGCTGCTTGAGCACCTTGGTCAATTCCTCAGCCATCAGACGGCCCATGACATCGCTGGTGCCGCCGGGCGGAAAAGCCACAATCAGCTTGATCGGCTTGCTGGGATAGTCTGCCTGCGCTGCAGCGGGAAACGCCACACAGGCACAGAGGCTGGCCAGCAGGCATGACAAAAAAAGGGTTCGCTTGCTTTTCATAAAAATCCGTATCAAGAAATTGGGAATGACTGGTGTGCAAACAATCTCGACATCAATCCAGAGTGAGCTTGTTGTCCAAAATAATCCTGGCGTAGCGCTTTCGATCGTTGGCGATCAGTTGCACAAAGTCCTGCGGGCTGCCTGATTTGGCGATCGCCCCCTGGGCCAGCAATTGTTGTTTCACCTCGGGCATGGCCACCACCTGTTGCAGGCTACGTGAAACTTTTTCAAGCACATCGGCAGGCGTTCCCGCAGGTGCAAGGAGACCGAGCCAGGAGCCAGACTCTGCACCCACAACGCCCGCCTCTTCCAGGGTCGGTATGTCTGGCATCGCCGATACCCGATCTTTGCTGGTGATTGCCAGGGCTTTCAATTTGCCCGCCTTGATATGCGCCGAGGTTTCCAGCACGGAAGAAAAAATCATATGGACATTGCCGGCGATCAGGTCAGTCATGGCAGCGCCGCCACCTTTGTAGGGGACATGCAGTATTTGGGTTCCAGTGGCAATCTTGAAGGTTTCTGCTGACAGGTGCGGAGAGCCACCATTGCCAGAACTGGCATAAGTCAACTGGTTCGGATTGGCCTTGGCATAGTCCACCAGGGCTTTGACGCTGTTGACCGGCAAGGAGGTGGTGGTGGTCAGCACAAAAGGCAGTTCGGCGAACAACCCGATCGGCGTGAACGCAGTGTCCGGGTTGTAATTGAGCTTGCGGTACAGAGTGGGGTTGATCGACTGGGTGCCTACATTGCCGGTCAAGAGGGTATAGCCATCTGGTTTGGCGCGCGACACAATCTCCAGGCCCACATTGCCGCCTGCCCCACCCCGGTTGTCCACTACCACGCTCTGCCCCCAGAGTTGCGAGAGGCGCTGGGCCACGATGCGGGTGCCGATGTCGGTGCCTCCGCCCGGTGCAAAGGGCACCACAATAGTGACCGTCTTGTTGGGCCAAATTGCACTTTGGGCCTGAGCATGACCGGTGATGGCTGCCAACATGAAGGTCAGCCCCGCCGTGGACAGGGCATGGACTAGGGCTCGGATCTGTTGCTTGATGTTCATCATTTCTCCCTCATCGTTGATGCGTTTTACGCCAGGTTTCATACTCCAATCGAGACGCCTCCTCTGTGGGCGGGTAAAGCCCTAGGATGGATCGCCCCTGCATGACTTTTTCAGTGACAAAGTCCTCGAAAACCGTCATTTCAAATGCTTCGTCGGCAATTTCCTCGACCATGTTGGCAGGGATCACCACCACACCCTCGCCATCGCCCACCAGCACATCGCCCGGAAATACCGCAACATCGCCACAGGCAATCGGCACATTGATGTCCACTGCCTGATGCTGGGTCAGGTTGGTCGGGGCGCTGGGTCGATTATGGTAGGCCGAGATATCCATGGCAGCTATTTCAGGAGAATCCCGAAAGCCGCCGTCGGTTACGACCCCCGCCACGCCACGCTTCATCAGGCGCGCCACCAGGATCGACCCGGCCGAGGCCGCTTTGGGGTTTTTACGGCTGTCAAATACCAGCACCGAACCCGCAGGGCACTCCTCGACAGCCACCCGTTGCGGGTGGGCACGATCGAGGTAAACCGTGATTGGATTGAGATCTTCGCGTGCCGGAATGTAGCGCAGGGTGAATGCCTCGCCCACCATATTGGGCCGCGAAGGATTGAGAGGGTGGACGTCCTGGATGAACTGGTTACGCAGACCGCGCTTGAACAAGGCGGTGCACAGGGTTGCTGTGCTGACTTTTTTCAGTTTTTCTCGGGCAGGCTGGCTCAAGGACATTTGTTTTACTGGGTGCTAGGAGGAATACAGAACACCAGCGATCCTACCAGCCCAAACCCATGGGAATTGCTTGGGAGATGAGACAGCAGGATGGCGCCAGCAAAAACAAAAGCCCTCCATTGAGGGCTTTTGTTGACCCATCTGAGATTGTGGATCAGTGTCGCAAGTGGCCGCAGGATTAAGGAACTTTGACAATTAGAAGTAAACCATACTTCTCACATCATCAATAATCTTCTGGATGACGCCTTTGGAAGTAGCGGATTCTTGAATAAGGTCGCGTTGACGTAATTTTGTGTACAAGCCATTGTCTGCGCGCAAGCCAGCCAGAACTTCGTCGAGTACTGGCTTATTTTTCTGCAAGTCCAAATACTCTTGAACTTGATCTGACATTTTGTGGGACGATACCAAGCCTGATTTGTTTTTAGCCGAAGCGATGGATTCATCGGAATCCACCAATTTTCGCACCGTCACTAGGGTCAGAATTTGGCGGTTGTAGTCCAACTTGACCGAGCGCTTAAAAAAGTATTGCAAGATAGGTATGTCTTGCAAAATTGGCACCCCATTGGACATGGAGTCCAACTCTCGCTCGACCAATCCGTTGAGCACAAAAGTTTGCCCATAAGTCACCAAAGCTGTTGCATTGACAGCATTGCGAGTTTGCATCAGCGCAACGTTACTGTTCGCAGTGTCCTCGATGAAAGAACGGCTAGCCCGGATAGATAGCAAAATTCTTTCGTCTTCTAAAAATGTGGGGGTAACCGACAAGGCCACGCCTACAGGTTTATCCACCAAGGTTGCCGCATTAACTCCTCCAACTTTGATCGAATAGGTGGCGCCACTAAAAAATATGGATGGCAGCCGATCAATCGCCGACAGGGTAGGCCGTGCGATCACCTCATTTTTAGTGTAGATGGAGTTGGCAATGTTCAGGCTGTAATTCAGATAGCCTGCCGTCAAGGCGGCAGCACCCGAATCCACTGTGTTGTAGAGGTTGTTATCTGACTGCGTGACTGCACCAGCGGCTGAAAAAGTCAGCGATTTGGCCAAGTTCAACCCATCAAGCAAATTGATCCCAAGGCTTTTTTGTAGCGATTCTTCCGTACGGATCATCGTTACCTCGATGATGGCAACCGGCGGGAGTTCACCCGCACAAGGCGCAGGCAAGGTAGGGGCTGTTATGTTTTCTTCGTTGGCTGGCAGCTCAAAGGCCTTATTCATGGTAACTGTGTCTTTTTCATACACAGGCCCGGGCCGCAAGTCGCAGCGAAACCAATTCTTCCGCTGGTTAGGATCTACAGCTTCCGCTTTCTTTTCATCTTCCTTGCTTTCTTCTTTTGCGGCTTCTTTGGTTTCGGGCTTGGCCTCATCGGTCTTGGCCTGAGCCAAAATCACATCCCCGCCGGGACGGAAAGTGGTTTTGGTGGCCAATAGCTGGTCTAACCTTCCATTGACGTAGCGTGCTTCAGCTTTGTTGTCCTCAATAGCCATGTATTTAGCCAGCATGGCTTTGGCAAGCTGAGGCTTTTTGGCCACTGCTGATTGAAACGCTTTATAGCGGTAAAAACGAGCATCTTGCCAATTTAATTTGTCCAGTTCAGCAGTTGCCCACGCTGCTGTAGCCGCATCCCCAGAGTACAAGCTGGCCAGCGCCATACCAAACAAAGGCTCTTGAGGCTCAATCACTTTGGCATCTGCAGCCAAGGCAAAAGATTTTTTGGCCTCGACATATTTTTTATTCGCCATGTACAAGCGAGCCAACTGCAAATGCGCAACATCCAAGCTCGCGTCCAGACCAATCGCTGTCTTGTAGCCTGCTTCGGCCAATGCATAACTTTCCGCATCCCCTTTTTCGTATTTGAGCTGGTAAGTCAGCGCGTTGAAGAAATGCAATGGGGCATTCTTGAGGTCAAACTTCAACGCGGTGTTGAATAAGGTGTGAGCCTTCTCGTAATCACCATTTTCCAAATACTCTACGCCTGCTTTCATCAGTGCTTGGGTTCGACTGAGGTCGACTTTCTCTGGCCTAGCGCCAAAGCCATCCCATAAATTAGCACTTTTACCCGGTAAGGATGAGCAGCCCGTCATTGCGACACAGAGGGCCAAGATACTGAACTTTGTCTTTGTATTCACCATTTTTTTCATTTCAATAACTGTCCAAGAAAAGTGGCCGAATTTTAAAAAGATCTTTTAGAGAATTGCGACTTACATTTCACAATTTACATAGTGTTCTCCCGAAGTCACTTTAGCATGCATTGATGTCCAACTGTTCGTTGCTCATAGGAACTGGAAACAAAAAGCCCTCGCGAGGAGGGCTAAGTCGTTGTTTTTAATGGAGGCGCGGGCCGGAGTCGAACCGACCTACTCGGATTTGCAATCCGGTGCATAACCGCTTTGCTACCGCGCCGTTCATTCCGGGCACAACAACCTAAAAAGTTGGTTGGCCTGAATAAAAAAGGGAAGCCTGTTCAGCTTCCCTGATGGAATCTGGAGCGGGAAACGAGGCTCGAACTCGCGACCTCAACCTTGGCAAGGTTGCGCTCTACCAACTGAGCTATTCCCGCACTTGCACAGGCTGAATTATAGCGTATTTCTCCTCACCCTCAGGGGCCCGGCCGCTTGAATGGTTCAGTGTTTGATCGACTCGGTCGTAGGTGCGGCATCAGCCACAGGGGCCACCGGCGCACCATGCTCCACTTCCGGCAAGGGTGAGGGCTGGCGCTCCAGCGCAATCTCAAGTACCTTGTCGATCCATTTCACAGGCACGATATCCAGGCCACCTTTGACGTTTTCCGGTATCTCCTGCAAGTCCTTGACATTCTCCTCAGGGATCAGCACGGTCTTGATGCCACCACGCAGCGCTGCCAGAAGCTTTTCCTTCAGGCCGCCAATGGCGGTAACCTCGCCCCGCAAGGTGATCTCGCCCGTCATGGCCACATCAGCCCGAACGGGTATGCCGGTCAAGGCTGAAACCATGGAAGTCGTCATCGCCGCCCCGGCACTCGGGCCATCTTTGGGCGTTGCGCCATCAGGCACGTGAATGTGCATGTCCTTCTTATCAAAAGATTCGTCAGAAATGCCAAGTCGACGCGCACGGCTACGCACTACGGTGCGGGCGGCCTCGACCGATTCCTTCATCACATCGCCCAGGGAGCCGGTACGCGTGATGACCCCTTTGCCCGGCATCAGCGCGGTTTCAATGGTCAGCAGGTCGCCACCCACTTCGGTATAGGCCAGGCCAACCACCTGCCCCACCTGGTTTTGGGTTTCAGCACGGCCGTAGGTGAATTTGCGCACACCCAGAAAGTCGTGCAGATTGTCTGCGTTGACCGTCACCAAAGGCTGCATCTTTTTGAGTTGCAAGGCCTTGACCACCTTGCGGCAGATCTTGGACAGTTCACGCTCGAGGGAGCGCACCCCCGCCTCACGGGTGTAATAACGCACCACATCACGCACCGCATCTTCGGTGACCAGCAGCTCAGCCTCTTTCACCCCGTTGTTTTTGAGTTGCTTGGGCAGGAGGTACTTGAGCGCAATATTGATCTTCTCATCTTCGGTGTAGCCCGACAGGCGAATCACTTCCATCCGGTCCAGCAAGGCCGGAGGAATGTTCATGGAGTTTGAGGTGGCGACAAACATCACATCGCTCAGATCAAAGTCCACCTCCACATAGTGGTCACCAAACTTGTTGTTCTGTTCGGGGTCGAGCACTTCAAGCAGGGCGCTTGAAGGATCGCCTCGAAAGTCGGTACCCAGCTTGTCGATCTCATCGAGCAGAAACAGCGGATTGCGCGTACCCACCTTGCTCAAGTTTGCCAACACCTTGCCAGGCATGGCGCCGATATAAGTGCGACGGTGACCGCGAATTTCTGCCTCGTCACGCATGCCGCCCAGCGCCATGCGCACATACTTTCGGCCGGTTGCCTTGGCCACGGACTGGCCCAGAGAGGTTTTGCCAACTCCGGGAGGGCCCACCAGGCACAGGATGGGTGCCTTCAATTTATCAACACGCTGCTGCACCGCAAGGTATTCAAGAATGCGGTCCTTGACTTTTTCCAGACCGTAATGGTCTTCATTGAGCACATTTTCTGCAAAAGCCAGATCGTGTTTGATCTTGGTCTTGGCAGCCCATGGCAAGCCCGCCAGCACATCGATGTAATTGCGCACCACCGTGGCCTCAGCCGAGGTGGGTGACATAAGTTTGAGCTTTTTCAGCTCGGCATCGGCCTTTTTACGGGCCTCCTTGGGCATCTTGGCTTTCTTGATCTTCTTTTCGATTTCCTCGATATCCGCGCCGTCTTCGCCCTCACCCAGTTCTTTCTGGATAGCCTTGACCTGCTCATTGAGGTAGAAGTCGCGCTGATTTTTTTCCATCTGGCGTTTGACACGCCCACGGATACGCTTGTCGACATTGAGAATGTCCACCTCGCGCTCAAGCTGCTCAAACAGGTTCACCAGGCGCTCGCGCACATCCGCCTGCGCCAGCACGGCTTGCTTGTTCTCAAGCTTGAGGGGCAGATGCGCCGCAATGGTGTCGGCCAGTCGGCCAGGATCGTCAATGCTGGCAATCGAGGTCAGAATTTCAGGGGGAATTTTCTTGTTCAGCTTGACGTACTGGTCAAACTGCTGCATCAGCGCGCGTCGCAATGCTTCGACCTCGCTGGTGCTTTGTCCAGCAGACTCCTGGGCCTCAACTGCCACCGGGGTGACGCTGGCGGTGAAGTGGGATTCACCTTCCTCGATCTGATTCACATTGGCCCGCTGTTGCCCTTCGACCAGCACCTTGACCGTACCGTCAGGCAGCTTGAGCATTTGCAGGATGGTCGAGACGCAGCCGACCTCAAACATGTCCGATACCTTGGGGTCGTCCTTGGCGGCAGCCTTTTGCGCCACCAGCATGATGCGACGTTCCCCCTCCATCGCTGCCTCAAGCGCCTTGATGCTCTTGGGGCGTCCGACAAACAGGGGAATCACCATATGGGGAAAGATCACCACATCGCGCAAAGGCAATAGTGGCAAATCAATCGGGGTAGCAGGCAGTGGAACGTGACCGGACATGGAATACCTTTAAGTGACTAGCTGAATATGGTCCTTTAAGACGCTTTTTCAAGCCCTTGGCCATTATGAAACGAAATAATCGCCCGCATTGGGGCAGCCCAGCGCAATTGACTGAGATCAAGCCTTTTTAGCGGCTTCGCGGTAGACCAGCAAGGGTGGCTTGCTCTCATCGATGGTGGACTCTTCGACCACCACCTTTTCGACGTTTTGGGCTGTAGGCAGCTCGAACATGGTGTCGATCAGGGCCTGCTCCAAGATGGAGCGTAGTCCCCGGGCACCTGTTTTGCGCGCCAGTGCTTTGCGGGCAATCGCCTTGAGCGCGTTAGGACGTATTTCCAGCTCAGCGCCCTCCATGGACAGGAGCTTGGCGTACTGTTTGACCAGGGCATTCTTGGGCTCGGTCAGGATTTGGACCAGGCTGTCCTCACTGAGTTCTGCCAGGGTGGCAACCACCGGCATGCGGCCAACCAGCTCGGGGATCAGGCCGAATTTGATCAGGTCTTCAGGCTCGATGTCTTTGAACACATCGGTCAGACTGCGCTGCCGCTTGCTTTTGACAGCTGCACCAAAACCAATTCCAGACGATTCGGTGCGGCTTTCGATCACCTTTTCCAAGCCGGCAAACGCCCCTCCGCAGATGAAAAGGATGTTGGTAGTGTCCACCTGGACAAAGTCCTGGTTGGGGTGCTTGCGTCCACCCTGGGGCGGCACGCTGGCCATGGTGCCCTCGATCAGCTTAAGCAGCGCTTGCTGAACCCCTTCACCTGAGACATCCCGGGTGATCGAGGGGTTATCGGATTTGCGGGAAATCTTGTCAATCTCGTCGATATAGACAATTCCGCGTTGCGCTTTGTCGACATCGTAGTCGCAGTTTTGCAATAGCTTCTGAATAATGTTTTCCACATCCTCGCCGACATAGCCGGCTTCCGTGAGGGTGGTGGCATCAGCCATGACAAAAGGTACATTGAGCTGACGCGCCAGGGTCTGTGCTAGCAGCGTCTTGCCAGAGCCAGTGGGCCCGATCAGCAGGATATTGCTCTTGCTCAGCTCGACATCGTCTTTGCGGGCTTTTTCCTTGTGCTGCAAACGCTTGTAGTGGTTGTAAACCGCCACTGCCAGTGTGCGCTTGGCAGACTCTTGGCCAATGACATAGTTGTCCAGGTTGGCCTTGATCTGCGTTGGGGTTGGCAGATCTCGATGCGCTGTGTTACCCACATCCGCACCTTCCGGAAACTCGTCATGGATGATCTCGTTGCACAGCTCGATGCACTCATCACAGACGAAGACGGAGGGTCCGGCAATCAGCTTTTTGACCTCATGCTGGCTCTTGCCACAGAACGAGCAATAGAGGTTTTTTTCGCCAGTGGTGCCTTTTTTTTCGGGCATGGGTGCTTGGCCTCTAGGTGGATATTGGCTGAATGATACCCAAAGCTGGCCCCCTACTCACGGCCTGTTGGTTATCACTTGGTCAACAAGGCCATAGGCCTGGGATTCATTGGCGTCCAAAAAGTAATCGCGCTCCGTATCGCGCTCAATCTTCTCCAGCGGCTGGCCGGTGCGCTCGGACAGGATACGGTTGAGTTGCTCACGGGTTTTGAGGATCTCGCGCGCATGGATCTCGATTTCAGTGGCCTGTCCCTGGGTGCCCCCCAGCGGCTGATGGATCATGACCTTGGAGTTGGGCAGGCAAAAACGCTTGCCCTTGGCTCCGGCGGCGAGCAGAAATGCCCCCATGCTGGCGGCCAGGCCAATGCACAGGGTGGACACATCTGGCTTGATGAAATTCATGGTGTCAAAAATGGCCATGCCCGCACTGACTGATCCCCCTGGGGAATTGATGTACAGCGAGATGTCCTTGTCGGGGTTTTCGCTTTCCAGAAACAGCAGCTGCGCCACCACCAGATTGGCGGTCTGATCGTTGACCGGTCCAACCAGAAAAATCACTCGCTCTTTCAGGAGCCGGGAATAAATGTCGTAGGCGCGCTCTCCCCGACCCGATTGCTCGATCACCATCGGCACCATGCCAAGCCCTTGTGTTTCCAGGGCGCCGTTTTTGAA
>Ga0129333_10007172_pt1 | contig 10539 bp, 26 predicted proteins | sample CPB6_08_DNA_FD_94474 | JGI IMG/M metagenome (GOLD analysis project Ga0129333, IMG submission 94474) | Freshwater to marine salinity gradient microbial communities from Chesapeake Bay, USA - CPBay_Sum_0.6_0.8_DNA | ecosystem: Environmental > Aquatic > Marine > Coastal | place: USA: Chesapeake...
ATCATGGACTTCAAGGTAGCAGCACGTTCTTGATGGCGTTGGCGCAGCTCATCATGATCCCGTAGGTATTTGACTGCTGCCAGCGCACCAGCGCAGATCACAGGACTGAGGCTGGTGGTGAATATGAATCCTGATGCCACGGAACGTATGGCATCGATCACAATGTCATCTGCTGCGATGTATCCGCCCTGCACACCAAATGCCTTGCCCAAGGTTCCATTCACGATGTCCACTCGGTCTTGTAGGCCCAGCTTTTCTAGATAGCCGCCTCCGGTGCTGCCATACAAGCCCACAGCATGCACTTCGTCTATGTAAGTCATGGCACCATATCGGTCAGCCAAGTCACATATTTCTTCAATCAAGCTGACATCACCATCCATGCTATACACACTTTCAAAGACTATGCAGGCCTGTCCTGGTGTGCTCTTTAAGATGGCTTCTAGGTGGTCCAGGTCGTTGTGGTTGAATATGACCCTAGATGCGCCCGAATGTCGCATGCCTTCTATCAGACTTGCATGGTTCTTGCTATCGCTCACAAACACGATGTCTGGGACGATACGGGCCAGGGCGATCAAGGTCCATTCATTGGCCACGTAAGCTGAACTGAACAACAAGGCACGCTGTTTGCGATGCAGTCGGGCCAGTTCCATCTCCAGAGCCACGTGATAGTGGCTGGTTCCAGATATGTTGCGTGTGCCTCCAGATCCGGCTCCAGTTTGGTCCAGAGCGGTGTGCATGGCATCCAAGACCACTTTGTTCTGACCCATGCCCAGATAGTCATTGGAACACCAGTTCACAATCTTCTTGATGTTGTAGGGACCATACCATATGGAGTGCGGATAGCTGCCGCGCTCGCGCAGCACGTCATTGAACACACGATAGCGGCCTTCGCTCTTGAGCCCGTCAATGACTCGTTTGAAATGGTTTATGGGTAGCATGGTGTTGTATTTAAGCAACACCCAGCTGGGTCCAAAATTGCACAAAAAACAGGCACTTTTCTGCGGGAAAAAACCCTAATGATTTCAATGACTTAGCACAGCCCAAAAAACCCTGCAAAATCAATGACTTAGCACAGCCCAAAAAACCCTGCAAAATCAGTGGGTTAGTGCCCGTGTTGTATTTGTGCAACACCCCCAAATTTCTGGAAAAAAGCTCAAAAAACGGTTGACCGTATGGGTGCTGGGTGCTATACTACGAACATGATGAAGAAACGGAAGCCACGCTCAGATCGCACTCATATCATTTACCAAGCCACCTGCACGGTGACTGGTGAAATATATGTGGGTGTGACTGCCAAGACCCAGCCCACTATCGCCAAGAGCTTGTGGACTCGCTGGCGCAAGCACATTCACCGCGCCATGACCGAGGGTCGCAAGTGGACGCTCTGCCGCGCCATCCGCAAGCACGGCGCTGATGCGTTTGAAGTGGTGATCCTTGAGACCGTGCGTGGCAAGACAGTGGCACACGAGCGTGAACGGCAGCTGACCGCAGAGCTTGGTGCTACACTCAACACCCTGTGAGGCAACCCATGAGGAACGACATGTGGAAGATGATCGCAATTGGTTTCGTCCTGGTCACTGGTCTGGTGCTGCTGAACGACAATTCAGAAGCCATGACCCAGTGCCAGAAGAAGCACTCGTATGACACCTGCTTCTATTCACTCAATCGTTAAGAAAGGAAACAAAAATGTCAACACTGACGCTCGTTATTTTGATCGCATTCGTAGGATTCACCTGCTATAATTTTGGTAGGATCATGGAGATCCGTAAGAGCATGCGCGAAGCTGATGAAGCCCATCAGCAACGCATGGGTGATATTCGTAACCGCTGATTGGAGACACACATGGTCAAGTTCAACACCACACTCACGACCAGTGGCACTGGCTACTGGAGCACCGTTCGCAAGAATGTCCGCGCCACCTATATCGATGTTCCTTACATCAACGACGAGCGCGATTTTGGCGAACTGCGTGTCTACTTTGACACCACCACCTGGGACGTTGAAAAAGATGGCCTGATCTACACAGATGCTCGCTTCATGAGTGAGCTGAGCACTATCTTGGCTGAAGCAGGTTTCAATGTCGCTGACCTCAGCTACAGTGAGCAAGGCATGCAGGGCGACGACTTTGTGAGCTGTGATGTTGGTGAGAACTTCCTTCGCAGTTGGTTTGATGTGGTTGGCAAAACACAGGAGGCATGACATGGACAAGATGATCCGAGCCGGTAATGTGGCCGTGCTATACAGCCCGGGCTTTGGTGCTGGGTGGTACACCTGGAACTCAGAACATCCTGAGCTAGTGTTCGACCCCACTATTGTGGCCATGATAGAACAAGGTCGTCCCGACCATGAGATCGAAGCCCACGTGGTCACCAAATACGGCGCCGACATCTACTGTGGCGGTCTTCGTGATCTTGCCATCCGTTGGGTGCCTGTGGGTGCTCAATTCCGGATCGCCGAGTATGACGGAAACGAATCGGTTGTGCTCAATCAGGAAGACAACTGGTTGACAGCCTGATCTGCATGCGGTAACATCAACACACTGACACAAGGAGAAAGATCATGGGATTGGACATGTATGCATGGCGAGTCAAGAGCGAGGATGCTCTGGGCAATTTCGAGATCCAGCGTGATGCTGACGAGTGCAAGATCAAGGAAGAGCTGTTCTACTGGCGCAAGCATCACGACCTACATGGTTGGATGGAGCAGCTCTATCGTGCCAAGGGTGGCGATGCTGAGAGCTTCAACTGCATTCCGCTACGGCTGACCATGGAAGATCTTGACAGGCTGGAGAAGGATGTGTTAGGATATGTCCTGCCTGAGACCACAGGGTTCTTCTTCGGCAACAATCCGCCGGATCCGGACAGCGTGGCCAACGACATGCAGTTTATCGCCAAGGCCAAACAGGCTGTGGCCGAAGGTGATGCCGTTTATTACGACAGCTGGTGGTAAGGAGACAGATATGGCAACTCGCTCAGCGATTGGCGTCATGCGTGATGGTCGGATCACGGCCATCTATTGTCACTGGGATGGATACATCGAGAACAATGGTCGTATCCTGCAGAAGCATTATGACATGACCAAGGCCCAGCGCCTGATAGACATGGGAGACCTAAGTGTCCTGCGACCTGAGATTGGCGAGCAGCATGCATTCAAAGATCCCAATCCTGATTGGTGCGTGTTCTATGCACGAGACCGCGGGGAGGATCCGCCAGACCGCAGCGTGTTCTATAGCACGCAACAGTTCATCAATGGCATGGAAGGCAGCGGATGCGAATACTTCTATCTCATGGATGGCGGTGTTTGGTATGTGAGCCGCTACGGTCGTGAATTTGAACGTCTTGAAACCTTGATCGAAGAACTGGAGAACGAAGATGCCTAATTGGTGCAGCAACACTCTGACCCTGACCCATGAGGATGCAGGACAACTGATCCGGGCTAGGAACGCCTTTGTGCAAGGAAATCTCATGCAAGAGTTCCTTCCTTGCCCGCAGGAACTGCTCAACGAAGTGGCTCCAAATACCACCAATCCCCGAGACATGGCTGCCAAGTATGGTGCCACTGATTGGTATTCGTGGTGCGTGAACAACTGGGGCACCAAGTGGGATGTAGGCGACAAGGACATCAGCACAGACGATCTGCCCATCGAGGCTGGCAGCATCACTTTCAGTTTCGACTCAGCATGGTCTCCTCCTATCGCTTTCTACAATCACTTGCAGGACTTGGGCTTCCATGTGGATGCCTATTACTATGAACCAGGTATGAGCTTTTGCGGACGCTACCTAGATGGGGACGACGACTGCTACGAGATCTCAGGCAATGCCGAGTGGGTGCAAGAAAACATTCCCGAAGACATTGATCAGATGTTTGGCATCGCTGAGAGCATGATGGAATGGGAACCTGAGGAGGACTGACATGGGATGGCGAGTGTATCTACAGGAAGATGACGAGGACGAATACATCGGCAGTTATCCCACCCGAGAGGAAGCCGAGATCGTGGCCGAGCATGCCTATGAAGAAGCCGGCGCCTACTGTTTTGTGTTGGACCCAGATGGTGAGGTAGTGTTCAGGATTGGCGAGGAAGAGGAGGGACCACTCTATGAAGAATGATTGGTCATACAGCATCAGTTGGACCCAACCTTATCCAAATTGGCCTATCCGGCTGCGGGTAGCTCGAGACCAAACGCACCGTGAGGCTGTGCAAGCTGAATTGGCCCGCCTGGATGCCCTAGAAGAACAGGTGCAAACAGCAGATCTTGGGCCCATCGCTAACCTATTGAAATCATTGAAGAAAAATTCCTAGCAAAATCAATGACTTAGCGGGTGTTGTATTTGTGCAACACCCGCATTTTTCCCGGAAAAAACGGTTGACCGGGTGCGCCCGTCCTGCTATACTGTAGGCACAGTAAGGACACAGGAGACGCAGATGAACTATTACGTGATCGCAAAAGGCACCGGGCTTATCGTCACAGACGGTCCCAACAGGACCCGTGCATACAAGACCTGGGGCGCTGCCAAGGCAGTGATCACCCGACTGGTCAACAAGGCTGGTTGGAAGTTTGATCAGCTGATGATCGTGGATCGTGCCAGCTACAAGCCGCGCATGATCACCCGCAAGAACCTAATGACTGGTGCCGAATACCAGGAAGACGTGAACACGCCGCTCGCCTGCTCGCCCGCCAGCGAAACCTACTGGAGCATGTGATCATGGCACATCAGTTCGTCGCCCTGCTGCACAATTACCAGGACGGGCATGACAAGATCTGGGGCGCCATTGAAGGCAACCAGTGTGTGCTCAGCTTCTGGGGCAAGCGTGGCTCCAAGCTGGCTTTCAAGGAATATGCATACACATGGCAAGCCGAAGAGCAAGCCTACAAGAAACTGCGCAAGGGTTACGAACGTGCCCGGCAAGATATTTTGCCCGCAGACTTTGATGCCCAGCTGATGATGGCCACATTGGGCATGGTCAAATTCAGACTGGAGGCTTGACATGTTAGGCATCATCATACTGGCAGCATTTACTTGGGGTGTCTATAAGATCGTGCTGGCATTCCTGGCACCTGATGAGACCCGTAGCCTGTGGCAGGGTTGGAAGGATTATCGTAGGGAATCACGTGAATGGCGCGAAAGCCAGAAAGGTCAGCATCATGAATGAATGGATCATGTTGGTGGTATTGTTGAGCCCGGGCGGAGACTACATGGACAAGATTCCAGTGGCCATGCCTACTGAAAAAGTCTGCCGGCAGAGTCTCAAGACCTTGCCCAAGCAAGGCGATGAGGGCAACCCCTGGAACATCCGTTATGCCGGGATCTGTGTCACTCGTGACCATTGGGAAGGACGCCGTCCCATGAAGAACATTCCTTTGGACTGAGGAGATGACCATGACACAATGGGTCAGTGAAAAGGTGCACCTTGAGCTGCTGGGCGATGGAGTGAATCCTGATTTGTGGGAGGAATTCCAGGACGCATGGTACAAGGATCTAGAAGTGCTCACGCAGGCACAGACCAAGGAATCGGCACTGAGCACAGCCAATGCCTATCTCAAGTATTATGGTTCTCGGGTGCGTGTGAGCGATGTCAGCTGGGACTTTGAAAACAGATGTTTCCTTTGGCACATCGTGGACAAGCCGGTTGACGGACGCGGTGCAACTGCGCTATAATCAATCTAACAGTCAGACGGAGATCGAGAATGGATCTAGAAACCGGAACACAAGTTGAGGTCCTGTATAGGAACCCCACCTTTGAGCGCAGGCACCTCTATGCCAACCATATGCTGATTCCAGAGTTCCTGACCTATTCTGGTGCTGTCTATCCTCGACAGAGGTGGCAGGCTCCGGCCACGTTGAACCTTACCACAGGTGATCCTGGCTTTCCCTGGCGCGAGCTGCAAGACAAGCATATCGTCCACGTGAGTGTGGGCGGGCAGGAAATACGTCCGGCAGCCGAAGCCAAGAAGGATCGTGTTTGGGAAGTGTCCGGTTCCAAGGGCAATGTCTACACAGTGACCGAAACGGCTGGCAAGCGCACCTGTACCTGCCCTGGGTTCCAGTTCCGGCATTCGTGCCGGCATGTGAACGAGGTCAAGTGATATGGAACTGTTTGTGGATCGCTGCCATAGGCGAAATCACTGGTATGTGATCAATGGCGGTGTTTTTGTAGCTGGTCCGTTTGCGACCAAAGGCGAAGCAATAGGATGGATGAAAAAGTGATGGCACAGATAATCAACATCAATTCCAAGACCAACAAGGTCATACCATTCGATGAATGGCGCGGTTACGAAGGTGTGCCTGAACACACCCGCGGTGCCTTGCTGCGCTATCGTGACAAGGGTTACGAACCCGGTGGCTTCTTGACCAGCGTGCTGACCAATGACCTCTTTGGTACCATCGCTCGTGCTGATGCAGAGAACATCCGTGCTCTCAAGGACATCTGCGGTTGGGTGTATAATCGCATGCCAGCTGCCAGCTGGGGGTCATTGGATCGCATGGATGATTGGATCACTGCGGGTGGATCAGAAGGCATGCAGAAGAAATCTTCCACACAGGAGGAAGAAAATGCCTGACAGCATCCTTGGTGCGCTCTTGTATGCATTGTTCCTGTTGGTGCTGGTAGGCTTGGGCTTTTGGATGGGCATGAGGACCACACTCAAGTCATTGGCTGAAATGCCCGGTGACCGATTCCTTGATATCGCGCGAGGACTGAGAGAAGAAGAACAAGTGGATCTGTCAGCTTTCAAAGAGAAACAGATCACACGCATGATCATGAGTGCACATGGTGACATGATCCTAGCACATGATCACAGCACTGGTCAGTTCATTGCGCAAGGCAAGACCAGCCTGGAACTGATACAGGCTGCTCTGGAGCGGTTTCCGGATCGTGTGTTTACGGTGGCAGTTGGTGAAGAGGTCGCTGATCAATGAAGCTGATCCCAGCCATACTAGCATCTCTTTTCTTGGCCAGTGCTGCTACGGCGCAAGTGTCCTCACCGCCTACGATTTCACAACGCATCCAAACCGCTGAGGACGATGGTCGCTTAGAACTGTCTCCTATCATCGACACATACGATGGTAAAGGCAAGCTCTGGGCCAGGCTGTTCAAACCAAACCCTCGCATACACCCTGGCCCATATCCAGCTGTGGCCATGTTCCACGGCGGCGGCGGGGTGAACCAAGGTGCTATGGCACGTGCTCGTTGGTATCGAGACCAAGGATTTGTTGTTGTGGTGGTTGACAGTTTTGGCAGCCGTGGTGTGGAACAGAATTGGATCACCTACACACAATACGGTGCCAACATGCGAGCAGAGGATGCCGTCGCATCCGTTAGGTATCTACGTTCCTTATCAGACGTGGATCGCAGTAGGATCTATATCACTGGTGGCAGCCAGGGAGGGTGGGCAGTATTACGCACCTTGTCATCGGGTGCACCTTGGAGCGAAGAAGCCAGGCAGACAATCGCAGCTGGCATCGCCATGTGGCCAGTGTGTCGGCGCGACAAGCCCGGAGCCGTGCCCTTGGGACCGTTTGTGCGGCCTGTGTTGTTCCTGCAGGGTTCTGCGGACACAGCCACACCTCCTTCATTCTGTGAGGATCTGGCTAGACAACCTGGCAACAAGAATGTAGTTTATGAAGGAGCCACGCATTCGTTTGATATCGTAGCACCACAGAGGCAGCACCCTTACTGGAGGTATCGTATGGAATATGATCCTCTGGCCACAGCAAAATCTAGAACGGAAATAATCGAATGGACAAGAAAACATCAACTGAGGTAAGCTGGACGCAACTGATATCTCGCGCCAGCATCAGCCAGGTGGATATGAGGCCGGTCAAGACTCCTTGGTGGAAGCAATACTACTCCAAGATGGTCATCGTCATGACGACACCAGAAGGCCTTCCAAAGTCTACCTTCTGGGCTGGATCTCGCAGCAACTCAAGATCCAGTGCCATTGGCTTGGGTGCTGCGCTGGAGAAAGGTGGCGCTGAATTTGACCGAACACGTGTGGAAGGCGGCACCTTGACCTTGTTCTTCAAAGATGCTTCACAGGCATGGAAAACCTGGGACGTGATCGATCAACTGAGAGCAGGAAAGATTCCATGGCACTTCACGATAGATGCGCTGCATTGCCCTGTGAACGAAGTGCACGTGAACCTGTTGGACGGTGACTTTCCTACACAGGTCAGGAGCTCTTTGTTCCAATCGCAGTATAGATATCGTATCGTTGCCCATGTTCCATTTGGACTCACTTCGGATCCTGCACGCATGGACAGCCTCATGGATGAGTGGATGACTTGGCAAGACAACGGGGACGGTGAGATCAGCAAGAATGCCATGTATCGTTGGCATGCCAGGGACAGCTATCGTGCAGGCAACAGCAACAAGAACACCTATTGCTACTATGGAGTGATGAGCTTTTACACCAACAACCAAGAACTCAGTTTCGTGATGAAATTGAGCTATCCGGAATTTTACCATCGAACGGAAAAAGCCGTGACCTTGGGCGAGGTAGAACCAGATCTATTTTCAGAAACAGCGGAGGAGAATCATGACGGAGAATCCAAAGAAGAGATCCACGCTTAGTCCTTTCAGATTGTGGGTGCAAGAACTTTGGTTCCTAAACAAGGACGAGCGACTGGTGCACCGAGAAGCTGAGTTGAGATTGGACGAATATTGGAACATGTATAAGTGGTGGCTCAAAAGAGAGTATCAACACCGACAACGCAAAGAACGTGGTGCTTAGTCAGCACCTAGTGTGACCCGCACGATGAGAAGTGGTGTGACAACCAAGGGTGGTTCCAGTCTTACCTAACTGGCGCTGGCAATGCGAGAATCCTTCCTGGTCGGGAAGCGGGTGGAAGGCATGCGTGATGGGGTTGGGGGTTCGCGGCTCTTGATGTGCTACAATTACCGCCGCAGGGAGGAAGCACTTTAATAAATACTCGTATGATCCACTGGGAAAGCTACGTGAGAGCGAGCTGGGAGTTGGTCATGGAAGCCGAAGGCCGCAGTCAAGAATATCTTGACACAGGCATAGAGTCTTACCTGGTCCACACCATGGCTCGAACATTTGACAAGTCCTTGATTTGGGACCGTCCTGTTGCCATCACCATGCTGGAAGCACAGTCTCTTCCTAGGTCTCGCAAAAAAGAAATCATGCAACGTGTGGGCGAAGAATGTCTCATCATTGATGCCTGGGAAATCAAACAACGCCGTTGGCCCAGCCCAACTTACTTTGCTGACATGGGCGCCATCGCATTTGGCACGGCAGCAGTCAGCACACGACCACCCGACGACCTACTGGATGCTGTGAGCAACAATTTCCGTAGGCTCAGCAAAGTCCTGCGCCAAGTGCGGGATCTAGCACCGCGCTAAGTCATTGATTTCATTAGAGAAAGTTTTTTTGGGCTTTTTGCTAAGTCATTGAAATCATTGTGGTTTTTTTGCAACAAAACGGTTGACCGCTTTGGGTTCGGGTGCTATACTGTAGGAACAGTAAGCAAACAGGAGCCAAAATGATCACTGCCGAAACACTTGCCCATATCACTCAGTTCTCAGCCCCGGCTCTTACCCGTGCAATCAACCTTGCGGGCTACACCGAAGACAAGTTTACATCTGCTAGATTTTTAGGCATTACCAACGGCGGACAATTTTGCTATCTCTGCACCTACAAAGCAGACGACGGAGAAATCGAAAAAACCAAGGTTTTTCTCACGCACGATTCTGCTACAGGTCACATCACCGCAGATTATTAAACGGTTGACATCCAATCCAACGTCTGCTATACTACACACAATCACACAACAGGAGTTGAACATGGCTTACATCGGTGCACAGGAAGTCCAACAGATCCGCAACGCTCTCAAGGCTCGCTTCCCTGAGTTCAAGTTTGGTTGCCGCAAGGGCTCTGGCAGCCTCAGCGTTGATGTGACCATCAAGCAAGGCCCTGTTGACTTCATCAAGAACTACAACGACACGGTGCAGGCTCAGCCCGGTGGCTTCCGTCACAGCGGTCCGGCCAAGGACTATCTCCAGGTCAATGAGTTTTGGTTCCACGAGCATTTCTCTGGTGCTGCAAAAGACACCATCGAGGAAGTGCTCCAGATCATCAAGACGTCAAGCAACCGCAAGTGGTACGACAAGAGCGACGCCATGACAGATTACTTTGACACCGCGTTCTACATCCACCTGGGCATTGGTACTTGGAACCAGCCCTATCACGTGGCCTAAGGAGGCAGCATGTTCACAGTCCATATGGTCAACTTCAACCTGAACAAGGGCACGTTCGCTACCCTGGATGAAGCAGTGGCACAGGCTCGTGCACTGGGGTTCGAATGCGCAATCTTCTGTGACGGCGAATTCGTCCAGGCAGTCAAACCCTACTGAGGTTCACATGACTGAGCAAGAAAAGCCACGCATGGTATTTGATGTGTCTGCCGAGGTTGGCTGGGCCGCTGCATGTGCTGCCCAGCGTGTGAATGGCCGCTACATCAAGATGGGCGAACTGGTCACCCAAGAGACCGAACAAGGCAGCCAGCCTGTTCCCTGCA
>Ga0129333_10007174_pt1 | contig 10538 bp, 6 predicted proteins | sample CPB6_08_DNA_FD_94474 | JGI IMG/M metagenome (GOLD analysis project Ga0129333, IMG submission 94474) | Freshwater to marine salinity gradient microbial communities from Chesapeake Bay, USA - CPBay_Sum_0.6_0.8_DNA | ecosystem: Environmental > Aquatic > Marine > Coastal | place: USA: Chesapeake Bay...
ATCATCACTAGTAGCTCCATTTATAAAAATTTGATCACTTTCACTCTTTATTTCAAATAAACTACCAAAAAATAAGTTTGATTGTCTTGGCACAATTAATATATTGACCAGATATGGAGATGTTCTATTCATTACGTAGGCAACAAGTTCACTAAAATAAAAACTATCTCCAAAATCCCAATTCTCAACGGTGAAAAATTCGTTAATTGCTGCTAATACACGAGATTTAATATCATTATCACTTATAGTTTGTTCTGGATTTTTTACTAGTTTAAAAATTGCACGTAAATTTGCAGTTGCTTTTGGGCCAAACAAAACTTTATATTTTACACTATGATAAATTACTTCATCACTCATTGCCTTAATTGGATTGAGAGATGGGCTCATTGTTATGTTTAATTGATCACTGCTGGGTGCTAGAGGTTCTGTATCAATAGCATCAGATAGCCATCTGCGAAATTCTAAATCATAATTTCTAGTTAAAACATACAAGTCAATAATATTGACTTGTCCTGGGTCTATCCTAGCCTCATAATCTGCACTATGAATATATTGAAATTTTAGATTAGACCTTCCTGGATAAACCTTATAATCTATATTATAAATTAGTCTACCATTTTGTAGACTATATTTGGCAATTGTGTTTGTATCAATAAAATAATAATATTGATCTGTAGTATGACTATTTGGAACTTCAGATGCTGATCCTAAAATTTTTACATTGTTGCTTACACTGTATTTGTAGTCATATTGACCAGTTAAGGTTTCATATTTTTCTAAAACTACGTAATTACCATAATCTACACGCCACTTAGTAATATTAGGCACTAAACTTAATCCTGATCTAAGTAGAGGTTCATTGTTTACATTATTGTCAATTTGGCTGACATAGATTTGATTAGCATAAATTACAAATGAATTTTTAGCATATGTGATAGTGCTATCCCAAGTAGTATAAGGTGGACTTATTATTGTATCAAATAAATCAGGATCATCTACTACACCATCATCATTGATATCACCAAAGCTAACTTCTATTTTTTTGTTATCAATGTAACCATCAGATCCTATAAATTCATCTGTAATTTCCCACTCTAGATCATAGGTAAAGCTAGTAATATTATTAGGTCTATTGTTTATACCTAAAACTTTTATCTTATCTTTAACAATTTCGTTTGATCTAGTATCGAAAATTTTGTTTGTTTTATCAAAATAAAATCTTATCTTTTTATCACTTTCAAAAATATAGCGTAGTTTCCTAGTTTTTACGGTATAAAATTCTGTATCAGTAGTAAACAATAGCAACCAACTTGCATCTAGATTTTGATTACTGGTATCTCCTGCTTTACCTACATTAAATTTACTGACTATGTTAAGATCATCCTCTACAACAATTTTCCAACTTTTAGTATTAATGTCATATCTTAATCCAAATGGTCTATTGGAAAATATAAGATTAACCATTGTGCTAACGGTATTGCTGTCTAAATTAGTTCTCCAAGCAGGGATTATTTGTTCAAGTATTGCAGTAGATGGAATCTCGGCAGTTAGTTTGATTGGACCATTTCCATCATCTAATTCTGCAACTGCTCCATTACTTTCTATGCTTATAACCTTGGCCCATATATATTTTACAGCATTTGGACTAAGATCACTTGTTACTTCTAAAATATTACCTTTGTTTTTAATAAAATATTTGTTTAATGGAGCTGTAAATTTTAGAATCGAACCTACTTCTAAATTTCTTAAGATTGTAGTTACATCATAACCTACAATATTACCACTACCATCTGTAAAATGCCCTGTACATTCATTAGTGCTTGATGTTTTTTGTACCCATTTATAATTTAAATCTGTACCTATTCTAATTCTACCAAATTTGTCATAATAATAATTTCTTAAATTTATTTCTTTTAAACTAGGTAAAATTTTATTATAAATTAATCCTTCAATATCAATTGTAGTAGTGTAACTAAATTTGTAAGTATCATCATATTCTTCTTTATATAAAATTCCATCATCTGCAAATAAATTAGTACTACTATACTTGCCTGTTGGATCAATTAAATCAAAATATCTACTAATACCACTACTACTTCTATTAATTGCTTTTACCTTAAGTACATCTTGATTTACACTAAGAGGGCTAAGATTATAATCCTCAGCAGTAATCATTCTATTTTGAGTATAATATGTACTAGGTGCTTTTAATTTTATTTGCTCATTAGTTTCTGGACCAGCACTATTACTCACACTAGTCTGTAAATTCATTGCTATGGTTAACGATTCTACCTGACCAGAGTTAGAAAAATAAGGTATTTCAACACTGACACTACGCATATCTTTAGGATTTATAATATAACTTAGACCATTGCTTACTCTATAATATATTCTAAAATTTCCTAAAGGCAAGTTTCCAAATACACCATCACTAAATGCAATACTTACTCTGTCACCTACCCTAGTAATTGAGCTGTATATATTTCTAACATTTTTATCCAAACTATTATAGATAACATTGTTAGCTTCAAAGCTAGGAACCTGTACCCAATATTCACTTTCTACACCTCGGGAATCAAGTTTATACAACCACACATCAGTATTATTAATACCTGTAGCATCTATGTCTATTATTTCATTAGTACTTGGCTGTGTGATTGAAAATGTTCCAGTTTGAAGTGTACCCTGTCTAAAATGACTGAAGAACCCATTTGCATTACTGGCAGCTCCTCGTCCGTCATCTCTATAAATGAAGCTAAGACTATTTCCACCTAGAGGTGGATCTTCTACGATGTCCTTGCCATCCTTAATTATGGTACCAGTTATTTCAAAACTCATAGTTCTACCATCAACATTTTTATTAAAACTATAAACTGGTATGGTATTCCCTGTGGTTTGTATTCTATATTGTTCTGTTGGTATGCTGTAAACTACAGCCTTATCATTTGGAGTACCAAATTGTGCTGTAATAGGCATAGCAGCATTAATTACCCTAATAAATTGATCAAACCATTCATTATTACTAGGGTCATTCCATAGTATTTCTTGCCCTGCTAGATTTCTTCCATTGCTATCAACTACCGTTTGAGTAGTTCTTACACTTTGCCATTTCAATAAACCATTAGCAGCCAAGTTTCTTTTAGCGTTATAACTCAGTGTTCTAGCTAATCTCAGTATACTTTCTCTACGTTCTGCTAGTTCTAAAAAGTTTTCCCTTGCATTTAGGTCTACTCTGAATGCAAAACTTTGTCCTAAAAAAGCAATCATATCAATTAAGGCTAGATATTCACTGCTTTCTACATAATCATTAAAATCTTCTGGATAATTTTGACGCAAATAATCAATCATTACTCTGCGTAAATTCTCAAAGTCATAGCTTTGAAAATCGGCATTGCGAAAACTTTGATATATTCTACGCCAGTCTTCTGCTACCAGCAACCTATTTTGTCTATCGGTAGATGACATATATTATCCTTATTCCAATATTTATTTTAGCGCATTAACTAGTAGTTTAACTAGTTAGTCCTGCACTTTCATCAAACCTAAATCTCAGGACTTCAGAGACATTATAGGGCAAATAAGTAAGTTCACATTCTATTTGTAGACCTGATTCATAAGCAGTAATTACTACATCATTGGCTTTAACTCTAGGATCATAGTTTATTATTCTTTCAACATCTTTAATTATAAGTTCTTTTAGATCTTCTGTTAGAGGTTCAAAAATACACTCCCAAATTATAGTTCCAAATGTTGGATCACTGAGTTTTTCCCCTTGTCTAATGTGAAAATGATTTATTAAATCTTGTTTTATAAGACTTAAATCATATAAACTGAAATTTTCGCTATCTTGACTTATTGTGCTGAATCCTCTGTAGGTACGTGGCAGAGGAGGTAAGTCCTTTATGGGATTCCCTTTTACAACTAATTTTTCATAAAGTCTTTGAATAGCCATAGTTATATTTAATCACGTTTGTTCTTGGCAAACGTATCCATTTTAGTAGTATATTTCTTAAAAAATTCAGGACTAAAAGTAAAATCAGCTACATCTTCAAATCTTCCCTCAACATCACGATCAGTTTTTTCAGGTTTAAATTCTAAAGGATCTAAATTTTCATGATGTGGCCAAGGTTCCTTGATGGGTACTCTACGTAATATACTTTGGAATAATTCAGCTCCTTCCTGATCCGGTACGCTGTGTAATTTAAGAGGTTTAGGTGTTTCTGCTTCATCAGCCACACTGGCCTGTGCTGCTCCAGGACCATTCATATGTATATTTGGTGCAGTCTCTATAATATTTCCACCTGCTAGAGTATGGTTAGGTCCTCCACTGGTCATATATAAATGTCCGCCTACATTTATATCATAATAATCAGCAGCATAATGCCTAAATGCGTTACTATGAACAAAGTCTACTCTGCCTACCACTTTTTGTTTGTACTCTTGTTCTATGGTTTCATCACATTTCATCTTAATATGAATTTTTTGATTTTCATCTACTATTAGGGTATGATCTTTTACTACATGTGTGTGCATTTCTTCTTTTACTTTAATGTTAAAATTACGACCTGCTTCCATGTTAATATCTCGGTCAGCATAAAGATTAAAATCCTGTTTGGTATGTACACTGATGCTATCCTCACAGAATATATCCATTTTGCCATCACTGGTCAATTCTATCCACGCTGTACCTCTACTATTACCTATATAGATTAAATCTTCACTATTGTGTAGTAGAATTTGATGCCCAGTGCGTGTGCGTATGCGTATGAGTTCGTTGTGAGGTATTTTGTTATCACCTTTCTCACCATCTTCTACAGTGGCATAGTCTGGTGGGCCTTCACTGGCCTTGGTCTTGCGTTCAAACTTGTCATCACCATCATCCATAACAAAACTTGAACCACCTAGTCTACTTATGGGAGCTCCAGTAATTTCATGTTCTGCTTTACCCACTTTACCTGTTGGACCATCTTTATCTATGGGTCCAGGAGTGCTTACTCCAAATACCATGCTGGGGACTTCTCTACGAGCACTACTGGTAGTTATACCTCTAATATCATCAAGTATAAGTCCCTGTTCCTTTAATATGTCTACAAAATATTTGTGTTTAGGTTTTTTAACCTTGGTAGTATCTTTGGGCAGAGGTTGGTCTACTTTTTTATTATATTCAGCCACTGGTACACGTTCTTCATCTCCATCTTCATGGAAACTGGTAGTTGCATAACCAGGAGTCATAAAGTTCATTTCTAGGTCCTGTGTGCAAGCTATCCAAAACCCATTTTTTGGATCACCTTCAATGAATATAACAATCACCGTGCTGCCTACATCTGGTGGTATCATCCAAAAACCATAACTTTTTTGTGTACCGTCGTAGGTATTTTCTTCACTATTAAATTCAAAACCTGTTTGTCCCCAAAAAGGACTAGCATATTTTACAATACGTAATTGACCCTCGGCTTTTGGAGCGTTACCTACAGGCCTTAGTAGCTGCACTTCTAAGCTACCCATATATTTTGGGTCTAAATGACTGACTACCTTAGCTAAGAAAGGACCAACATCATTACTATTACTTTCTATCGGGGCACGTGATTCTTCAGCCATTAGGTCCACTCCCCTGCATCATCATCGTTATATAATATACCATCCCATGCTTTTCCTGGTTCAAATTCATCTATTAGGTCAGTTCCAGCTGTATCAGGTTTCTTACTTGGAGCACCCTCTTTGGTTTGATTTGGCATACGTGTAAGATCAAGAGTTTGTGTAAATATACCTCTGTCAAAAGTACTTTCTACTTGTCCTACTTTATAAAGACCACTAAAACTTGGAGCATATTCACCTTTAGGAAAATCATAATCTCCACGTTTATAATTAATATCTATTGGATTTTGAAAATTAACATTGATGTATACTTCACCGCGTTGATAATGTATGGCTAAATCTGAATTTACACCCCTGATATTAGTTTCACCCGCAGTATAATTTCCCATACCGCTGTCACCTATGTAAAAAGGATCTCCTAAAATTTTCATCTGTAGTTGTACCATATCTGTTACATTATTGATAGCTCTATGAAATTGTCTAGCGGCCAAACGTCCTGGATCCTCACCTGTGGTACCACCTTGACTGCTGCCAACATCTATCTCAGCATTTCTAATCTGTACAATATTACTCATAGGATCATCAACTCTCATATTACCATGTTTACCAGATGCATATTCTTGACTGGCGTCATATTCATTACCATTAGCATCCTTACGCAAATTACTCAACTTACCATTTTTTACTACTGGAGTACTCTTGGTAGCATCAGCAGCCATTTGACTTCTGTTATTAATATCTTTATTATACTTGTTGCTATCAGCAGATAGAGCTGTATAAAAACTAGCATTGAAATTAATCTGAAAATCTAAAATATCTAAATTTTTGCTTGTATAAATGTAATTATACTCTTTTACAGCAGTTCTTTTTATTTGAGCTGATTGTGCTGGCTGATCAGTTTGAACAAATCTACTATGATGTACCTTATGAGGAATAACTCTATATACCGTAAGGAATGGATATCTACCTGTTTGTGTCATATTGCCCTCACCTTCTAACATGTACATTTGAGTGTCAATACGCCACCAATTAACATATCCATCATTATCAATCTGTTGTAATGCTTGTCTACCATAGTCACTACTGAGTAATACTTGATTTATTACGTTACTAATACTTTGTCCTTGCATGAAGGTGGCTATACCTGCTTTATCAACAGCATATAGTTCACCCCTTACATATACTTTTTTCTCAGGGTCCCAAACTGCATTGTCCTTACTAAAGTTTTCTTCAGCTTTTTTCTGATCAATAAATCCCATATCTGCTAGACCAATTGGGCTAATATTACTATTTTGAACATAGTTGATTCCTTCTAGTTCTACACCCAATCTTTCTGCAACACCTTGATTATTACCACTTCCACTGGATTGATTACTTTGAGTAGTAGCTCCTTCTGGTCTGCTTACATCACCATGTTTTGCCCCTCCAGTATAACCTGTTTCCAGTGTTAAAGGAAACAAAATTAAAACTCTATCTGCTACAATTTCTTCATTTTTACCTTGTGACATAGCTAGGGCTTGGCTAGCTAATTGATCATTTAGAATACTTTGAAAACTCACCGTATCTTTGGTACTTTTTTGTAACATTTCTTGTACGGTTCTACCACTACACTTGATATCTGATTTAATTTGCCCTATTTGTTTACTATGGGCACGTTCATTCCAAGGTATAGCTGTACAATCATACACACTGCCCTTATCTGTGACCCTCATTTGAATATTGGCTATTTTTAAAGGAAAGTATTTTGTTCTTATGCTTTTAACATTTTGACTACCAAAATCCTTATGTCCAAAAAATTCTAATCTTAATAGTACAGGCATCTCAACCCAATTTTTATATTTGACTTTGCTGGCTGCAACTTGTAAACTTTGAAAAAATAAACCAATGCTATATGGTTCAATTACGGTAAAGTTTATACCAGTACTATTGGTATTGCCTGTCATTTTATCTAAACCAGTGACACCTTTAATTCTTACATTTTCTATGAAATAATCATATTTGCCTTGTGGATTAGCTGTACTAGTAAATTCTGTAAGACCAATTCTATCATCTGGTTCACCGCTACCCGATTTTAAAATTATAGGTCCTAGTATACCTTTTCTATAACTATCATCTGGGAAATTTAAATGTGATCTGCTAAGAGCACTGAGTGTCCAAATATAATTGTAACTGGCATAATCATGTAGTTCATTAGGTAAAGGTGGATCCTGATTAATTTGAGTTTTATTACCTGTTTCTGCATTAGTGTTTACCGTACCAAGAACATTTCCACTAGTATAGTCTACAGCATTTTCCCCACTTAATGCACCAGTACCACCTGGATTAGCTACACCTGGTATACCTAATCCATTATTGGCTAGGTTGTTTAAATTTTTTCCTATATTGTTTAGAGCATCGCCTGCGGAAGCAATTCCTGACATAACTTGATTAGCTGGGCTTGCACTACTCAGTACTTTGGTAGCAGCTGATACAGCAGCAGTAGCCACAGCCGCTTTTGCAATATTTTTTAATGATAAACCCATATTAGACTCCTAATACTTGTCTAAGCATATCTGGTTTTGGGATATAAATTTGTAATCCTGTAACAAAATCAAAAATTGGGTCCTGTATAATGTCCATGTTACGTTGCATGAAAACCCACCAAAGTTTATGATCCCCGTAGAGATCAAATGCCAAAAGATCTGGTCTATAAGCATATTGACTTTCTAATGTATACAAGTAATCATCAGCTTCAGCACTGACAGGACGTATGCTAAGAATGCTCAACTGATCTCTTATAATAGGAGTGTTAAACCATGGACTGCTACTGGTATATTGAGCTGGCATTATAGATATCCATCCTTAACATAGTTTCCTTGAACAAATTTGGCAAGACTAAATTCTCTAACTTTTGTTCTACTATAAACTGGCATTATGGTAACAGTAAAAGAACTATTAGTTGGAACATGACTATCATTAGCTCCACTTTTACCACTAGGTTGTACGCTGCCACTAAAACTTCTTGATTGACTTGTACCGTTTAGAAGATTACTCACAGAATTTACAGCATTAGCTAACCCTGCTGTTCTTGTAGCACCTATAGCACTGGCTGCTCCTGCTAAGAATCCTGCTGTCCTACTTATTGCATCTAGAGGACCACCACCACTATCAGCAGCAGCAGTTCTAGGTTTGGGTAGTTCTTTTATATTAGTTGCAATATAATCTACTTCTTTGGGTAAGGTCACGCTGAATCCTTTAACTACAACAGGAATATTTTTAAACACATAGTCACCGTAAGCATTAAATAAGAGTAGCGGTGGTGGATTTCCTGCTGTAGCTTTGTCCTCTCCTGTGTACATTTTGGTAACACTTCTTAAAAAATGTACCGCAGATAACCAATATTGAGCCTGTTCAGCATCTTCCACAACAAAATCGCCCACAATTTGTATGTCGCTAACCTTACTATATTGATATGCCACAAATTGATAGTTTTGATGCGTTATAGTTTGATCTGTATAATTAGCTTGATGATTTATAGTTATAGTGGGAGTGTAAGGAAACACTAACCCACCTGCATTAACTAATGGAGTAAATAATTGACTTTTCCATAATGAACCTGGTGGAAGACTTAATCTAACTCGCCAGTCAGCTGGATTAGAACCATCGAAATTGGCTTGTGCTGCACTGCTGGACCCGCTATTCATTGCTGATAGGAGATTGCCGCCTCTTACATTGCTCATAAAGTTGTTGACACCACTATTTAAAGCACTTCTTAATGTATTGGCAGCACCAGCAAGATTGGGTACATTGAATGGCATTTTTAAGTCTCCTTGGCAAATATTTATTTGACTTTTAAATGTACGTAGTTTATAATAAACCAAAGGGTGGAACCATATGTCCGTAAATTATCTTAATAACAAAGATTTATTAGAAGAAATACACAAGAGTAAAAATACTTATTGTAGTTTCAGCAAGCCAGAATATCACCAATATGATATTATCCTTACCAGTAAAGATAAAATTAATATTAGAACCATAGCTGAGGCCAAAAGAAACCGTGCCAAAAGACTAGGTGATGAAATATTCGCTCAACGAAAGGAAGCAGGTGAAAAAGTTAAACTAGCAGAGTGTGAAGTAGATTATAAAAAAATGGCTAAAACTGATCTAGTATTTAGGATTATGACCTATGAACATATTCCTGTGAATAAAACACGTAAGAAAAGTCAAAAAACTGAAGCAGATAGTCATGACCGTGTAAACTTTCCACCATTTCAACACTGGAAGTTTGATGAAAATGATGAACTTGTCTGTGTTGGAAAAAGTCATTGGAAGGGTGGAGTGAAAAGTGGCAAATTTAGCAAGGATCATGGACAAATAACTAACACCCTAGCTCGTATGTACATTAAATTATGTGAACGCTATGCTACCCGTGGCAATGTTCGTGGATATACTTACAACGATGAAATGCGAGCACAGGCCATATTACAACTCACACAGGTAGGACTACAATTTAATGAAGCTAAATCGAACAATCCCTTTGCTTATTTTACTGCTGCTGTTACTAATAGTTTTGTTCGAATAATCAATATTGAAAAACGTAATCAAAATATTAGAGATGATATTTTAGAAATGAATGATATGGCTCCCAGTTATACTAGAACCAGTAACGCAGAGCATGCCGCAAGTTTACGTAGATTCGAAAGAGAAGAAGAATGAGCTTATTTAAAAAGGCAGCATTTTTTACAGACATACACTTTGGCCTAAAATCTAATAGTCAAGTACATAACCAAGACTGTGAAGATTTTGTAGATTGGTTTATTAAAACCGCAAAGGAGAATAATTGTGATACTGGATTCTTTTTGGGCGATTGGCATCATAATCGCAATAGTCTTAATATCGTTACTATGGATTATAGTTTACGCAGTTTGGAAAAACTTGGCCAAGCATTTGATCAGTTCTTTTTC
>Ga0129333_10007175_pt1 | contig 10537 bp, 9 predicted proteins | sample CPB6_08_DNA_FD_94474 | JGI IMG/M metagenome (GOLD analysis project Ga0129333, IMG submission 94474) | Freshwater to marine salinity gradient microbial communities from Chesapeake Bay, USA - CPBay_Sum_0.6_0.8_DNA | ecosystem: Environmental > Aquatic > Marine > Coastal | place: USA: Chesapeake Bay...
CAATGCAGCTTGATGGGCTACAACATCAATACCAAAGGCCAAGCCGCTCACCATTGCGATGTTGTAGTGCAATAGTTTTTCAATCCAAGATTTTGTGTATGCAATGCCTTGTGGGGTGGGTTTTCGTGTACCGATGACGCCGAGGATTCGCGGTGCATTCCAAGGGATATCGCCCACGGAAAATAGCACGAGGGGTGCATTGGCCAATTCACGTAACCGGTAAGGATATTCAGGGTGATTGATTGATGTGCCGCGGATATTCAGGGCATGGTGTCTTTCGGCGAGCGCGCGAGCCGCTTTGCACTCATTGTCTTTGCTCAGTTGTAATTGATGGGCAAGTTTTATGTTCAAGCCAGCCGCACCTTGCCAATCAACTTTATTGGCTGCAAAAACTTGAATGGCACTCCCGAAATGTTGAATCAAATGTTTGCCTACAACCGGACCAATACCTTCGCATAGGCCCAACTCCATCATCGCGATGGTCTCTTCACAATACCCCAGGGAAATCATACTTTCCCAAAGTTAGTTTACTCGTTCAATTTGAGAACGGCCATGAAGGCACTTTGGGGAATATCGACATTGCCCACGGACTTCATGCGTTTTTTACCAGCTTTTTGTTTTTCCAACAATTTTCGCTTACGAGAGATATCACCACCATAACACTTGGCGGTCACGTCTTTCCGCATGGCAGATAAGGTTTCACGGGATATGATTTTGGCACCCACCGCGGCTTGAATGGCGATTTCAAACTGTTGTCGGGGGATCAAATCGCGGAGTTTCTTGCAAATTTTGCGACCCAAGTCTTGGGCATTGTCGCGGTGAATGATGGCACTCAATGCATCAACTCCTTTGCCGTTTAACATGATGTCCATCTTTACCAATTTGCTCTCTTTGTATCCCAATGGAGAGTAATCGAAGCTGGCATATCCCTTGGAAATCGACTTTAAGCGATCGTAAAAATCAAACACGATTTCTGCCAATGGCATTTCGAAATTCATTTCTACACGGTCGCTCGTCAAATAAATTTGGTTGGTAAGCATGCCGCGTTTATCCAAGCACAGTGTCATGATGGGACCTACATAATCACTTTTGGTGATTACACTGGCGCGGATATAGGGCTCCTCCACATAATCGATTTTCTCGGGTGGGGGTAGATCGGTGGGGTTGTTGACCAAAACCGTTTCCCCTTTGGTGGTGTAGGCCACGTAGCTTACGTTGGGAACGGTGGTGATAACCGTCATGTTGAATTCGCGTTCCAGTCGCTCCTGGATGATTTCCAGGTGCAACATGCCCAAGAATCCGCAACGGAATCCAAATCCCAAAGCAGCGGAACTCTCTGGTTCAAATACAATGCTGGCGTCGTTCAGTTGCAATTTGCCCATTGCCTCACGGAGTTCTTCAAAATCCTCGGTATCCACAGGGTAAATACCCGCGAAAACCATCGGTTTCACATCTTCGAATCCATCAATGGCCTTCTCAGCGGGATGGATTTTGTCAGTGAGCGTGTCTCCAACTTTTACTTCTTTGGCGTCTTTGATGCCTGAAATGATATAGCCTACATCGCCCGCGCAGACTTCGTTGCGCGGACTCAAATCCAACTTCAAAATGCCCACTTCATCGGCGTAATACTCACTCCCGCCATTCATGAACTTCACATGTTGCCCTTTTTTGATTTTGCCATCAATTACGCGGTAATATGCAATGATTCCGCGGAATGAATTGAAAACAGAGTCGAAAATCAACGCCTTTAACGGCGCATTGATATCGCCTTTCGGCGCAGGTACCCTGGCTACGATGGCTTTCAAAATATCGTGAACGCCCGCACCGGTTTTACCACTCGCGGCGATGATGCTATCGCGGTCACAACCAATCAAATCGACGATCTCATCTTTCACTTCCTCGGGCATCGCACCGGGCAAATCAATCTTGTTCAAAACAGGAATGATCTCCAAGTCATGCTCCAAAGCCATGAATAAGTTACTGATTGTTTGTGCTTCAATCCCTTGGGAGGCGTCCACAATCAACAACGCGCCTTCACAGGCAGCGATGCTTCGACTCACTTCGTAACTGAAATCCACGTGACCCGGCGTGTCAATCAAATTCAAAATGTACTTTTCGCCATCGAGCTCATAATTCATCTGAATGGCGTGGCTCTTGATGGTGATACCGCGTTCGCGCTCAATGTCCATATCGTCCAATACTTGAGCCTGCAAGTCGCGCTTACTCACCGTGTTGGTATATTCAAGCAGACGATCGGCTAGGGTGCTTTTGCCGTGGTCAATGTGGGCGATGATACAGAAATTGCGAATGTGTTGCATGAAGCGTTCAAAAAGAACTGCAAATATAACCCTTCGCGGGCAAGGTTTTGTTTGAATTTCTTGATAGAGTTTCCGCCTCGAAGATACTTTTTATGGTTACGCTTTGAGTTGCTCTACGATGGCAAAGACGGCAGGACAGATTTCAATGTTGTGTTGCGCCAATGCAAGGTGCGTATGCATTTTTCGGTGGTTGGTGTGGGGGAATTCTCGGCAGGCTTTCGGACGGTCATCGTAGACACTGCAGGCATTGTTGTCGCCCAAGAACGGACAGGGTGTCTGTTGCAGGCAATAGAGTCCATCGGTGTCGAGGGTAAGGTATTGGGTTACAAAATCCCCGGGTTTCATTTTGAATCGAGCGGATAGCCGTTCGATGTCTTTTTCAAACAGCATCGGCGAGGTAGTTTTGCAACAGTTGCCACAATTCAAACAATCGATTTTTTTGAAGGCTTGGTTGTGGAGTTTTTCAAACTGCTCATCCAAATCGCGCGGGGGTTTCTGCTTGAGCTTTTTCAGGGTGGCCCGCATGGCTTTCCCTTGCTGAAAAACTTTTTTACGCAATTCGTCAACGGCTGGAACTTCCAGCGGTTTGGTTACGATTTGCTTGGGGTGTTTGAAGGGGTTAGACATGGGTTTGGGCATTGAAAATTAAACATCGTAGCGATTCAACAATTTGATCATGACCTCCATGTCTTTGGCATAGGGAGCTTCGAAAGACAGGGGTGTGCCGTCGAGATCTTGTAAACTCAAATTTCTCGCATGGAGCGCGAACCTCGGAATTAACGGGGAATCGGTGCCATGCAGTTTGCGTTTTACCCAGGAGAGCATGGGGACATCACTCCCATAAAGCGTATCAGCGGCGATGCAGGCGTTTTGTGATTGCAGGTGCACGCGAATTTGGTGCAATCGCCCGGTTTTGGGTTCGCATTCCATCAAGGTGAAATGCCTAAATACTTGGAGTGATTTGAATCGGGTTTGGGCAGGCTTGCCGTTTTTTCTGTCGATTTTGATCTTGCCCACTTGTTCCGCAATGATGGGTAGGTCAATCCAAAGGTCTTGAAAATGCAACTGTCCGTTCACTACAGCATGGTAGATTTTTGTCACTTTGCGATGTTCAAACTGCATCGAAAAATGGCGATAGGCCTCAGGGTTTTTGGCAATCAAAAGTACACCGGAGGTTTCACGGTCGATACGGTGACACAAAATGGCGTCGGGCCATTGATTTTTTGCCCACTCTTGCACGGAAATGGCGGTGAATTTACCGCGTTCGGGGAGGGAAGGGACGTAAGGCGGTTTGTTAATGGCCGCCCAATCGTTGGTTTCTTGGATGATTTGGATTTTACAGATATGGGGCCCGCGCTTGCGCGGGTCTTCAATGGGTTCATCGTCGTCGATGATTTCAATGTCGTCTAGGTTGATCATTCCGTGGTTGTCGAATAAACAACGATTAGTTTGATTTCATGCTGAGTCTGATGCGCGACATCACATTTTTGGTTTGCTGGGGGAAGTCACCCTCCATCATCCAATTGTAATAGCCAGGTTCGTTGAGTAAAACGTCTTTCACGGTTCTTCCTTTGTGCTTGCCAAAGTTGAAAATGACATCCCCTTTGTCGTTGAAGACCAATCGGCCTGCCAAATCCGCCAACATATCTTGTCCGGTGAGTTTGTGTAACCCATCAATGTCTTCTGGTAAATCGGTGTACTTCTGCATTTGTGCGCGGATGATTTCCCATGTAGCCACGGTATCGGCCTCGGCACTGTGCGCGTTCTCGAGATCCCTGCTGCAATAGAACTTATAGGCCGCGCTCAATGTACGAGGTTCTTTCATGTGGTAAATGCGCTGAGCATCAATGAATTTGCAAGACCGCACGTCAAACTCAATCCCTGCGCGGAAGAACTCTTCCACCAACATCGGGAAGTCGAATTTATTGGAGTTGAATCCGCCAAAATCGCAATCCTGCAAATAGGTATACAATTCCTTGGCCATCTCCTTGAAAGAGGGTTTGTCGGCCACATCCGCATTTGAAATGCCATGAACTGCCGTAGCGCCAGCCGGAATGGGAATGCCGGGATTGATGCGGTAGGTGCGAATTTCTTCACGCATGTCGGGGAATACCTTCAGCAAACAAATCTCAACGATGCGGTCATGGGTGACGCTCACACCGGTGGTTTCCAAATCAAAAACGACCAAAGGCCTGCGCAGATTCAACATATCTTTCAAAATTCGGTGCGATGTGGTGGCTTTCCAAATTTGCCGATTCAATTAAACGGATAAATATCAACATCGGGTATCTTTGTGGCATGCGATTCGACATAATTTCTGCAGTTCCGGGTTTGTTGGAGGGGTTGTTGGGTTACAGCATTCCCAAGCGGGGGTGCGACAAAGGTTTGGCGGAAATTCACTTGCACAATTTGCACGATTACGGATTGGGAAAATACAAGCAAATCGATGATACGCCATTCGGCGGTGGTGCTGGGATGGTGTTGATGCCTGAGCCCTTGAGCATCGTCATTGAAAAGTTGAAATCCGAAAGACAGTACGACCAAATCATTTATCTCACGCCCGATGGCATTCCACTAAAGCAAAGTTTGGCCAACCAATTGAGCCTCGGAGAGAATTTGATGTTGATTTGTGGACACTATAAGGGCATTGATCATCGCGTGCGCGATTTGTACGTGACCATGGAGATTTCCTTGGGCGATTTTGTTTTGAGTGGGGGAGAAATTGCAGCCGCAGCGGTTGTGGACTCCGTTATTCGACTGCTGCCCGGTGTTTTGGGCGATGAAGAAAGTGCTTTGAGCGATTCGTTTCAGGACGATTTGTTGGCTCCGCCGCTATATACCCGTCCGGAAGTATTTCAAGGAATTCGCGTACCCGATGTACTTACAACCGGTAACCATCCCAAAATTGCTCAGTGGAAGCATGAGCAGGCGCTAGAGCGTACCATGCGATTGCGTCCAGACTTACTGGGCGATGAAGAAATTTAATTCAAGTTTAATTTAAACAAGTCGCTGTCTGGCTTGTTCAGGTCTACCAACCCAATGGGGAGCGACATGATGATGTGTTGGTCTTGATCCTCGATGCGTGTGATCCAAGTTTCAACAAGGGGAATTAGAACGGGATTGGTTTTGTCTTCTCCAACCACGGTGAACATCATGCCCTGTGGTAGGGTTTCTACCTGTGTGATGGTTCCTTGAAATCCGGATGTTTCATCGGTAATCTTAAAACCAATGAGTGCGTTGTCTTGGGGGATAACTGACATTTTTTTGCTGCTGGGGATGCCAAACGACAATCCGATGAGGGCTTTGGCTTTTTCCTCGGTGTCGATGCCTTTGAGTTTGATTAACTCTTGGGTTTTGTTGACATCCGTAATACAAAAGGGAACCCCTTTTCCGTCAATAATGACAAATAGGTAGTTCCCTTTGGAAATGACTTTGTTTGATGTGGCGAAGCACTCGATGGATAACCTTCCGTCGTAACCATGTTTGGCGTGTATCTTTCCGACCAAAGTGAGGGGCGGGGGTAGTACACTCATGGCCTGGGATTATTCAGCGGCAGGTGCTTCGTCGGCAGCAGGTGCCTCTTCAGCAGCAGGTGCCTCTTCGGCAGCAGGTGCTTCTTCAGCTGCAGGTGCTTCTTCAGCTGCAGGTGCCTCTTCAGCAGCAGGTGCTTCTTCAGCTGCAGGTGCCTCTTCAGCAGCAGGTGCCTCTTCAGCAGCAGGTGCCTCTTCAGTAGCAACAACTTCTTCAGCAACGGCTTCTTCAGCGGCTACTTCTTCAGTTTCTTCTACAGGGTTGGCAGCAGCTTCAGCTTCTGCAACTTTTGCAGCGATTTTTGCTTCAACAGCAGCTCTGCGTTTTGATTCTTGAGCCAATCCTTCTGCCTTCAATTTCTGAGCAGCGGACGACAAGTTGGATTTCTTCGCTTCGATGCGAGCGGCTTTTTCTTCCAACCAAGCGGCGAAGCGCTTGTCAGCCTCTTCTTGCGTGATCGCACCCTTATTTACACCTACCTGCAAGTGTTTCTTCATAGAAGCACCTTTGTAGCTTAAAATAGCAGCTGCAGTGTCGGTTGGTTGAGCACCGTCGATCAGCCATTGGGCTGCGCGGTCTACGTTTAATACGATTGTAGCTGGATTGGTGATGGGGTTGTAACTACCGAGTTTCTCGATGAATTTACCATCCCTTGGTGAACGCGAATCCGCTACCACAATGTGAAAGAAAGCCCGTTTCTTTCTGCCGTGTCTTTGCAATCTAATTTTGGTTGCCATGTCTTTATTGTGTATTTTTTTAATCCCGATTTCTTCAAAACGGGGTGCAAAGATAATGAAAGTGAATTGAATAACCAATGAAAATTGGATTCATCCGCGAGGAGTAGGTTAAATAATCCGCATTTTGGCGAACTTTAACACCAGCGTTTTCTGTCCCATTTGATCGAAATTCACGATGGCCTTCGCATTGGCAGCATCCCCTTCGATGTTCACCACCACCCCAAGTCCAAACCGCTGATGCTGCACTTTGTCGCCCACCTTCAGTCCGCTGATATCGCCTTCCACAAAATTGGGGTCTACAGGCGGAACCGGCGGGGATGGCGGTTTGCTCGCGTTGAACAACTTGGCGGTTTTCGTGGGTTTGTCTTCCACCCGTTTGCTGGCGTACTGGCCGCCAATGTAACCACTGCCAGAAAAATCAGGTCCGCCACCGCCAAATGGCGATGCCGTTTTCATCGAGGCGGTACTCATGTCGAGGTACTGCGCATCAATCTCTTGGATAAACCGACTGGGTTCGCAAGGAACCAAGCTGCCGTATTTGAACCGGGAGGTGGCAAAGGTCATGTAGCATTTCGTCTCAGCACGCGTGATTGCCACATAAAACAGTCTCCGCTCTTCCTCCAAATCAGCCCGAGAATGGAGTGATAGTTGGCTAGGAAACAAATTCTCTTCAATGCCCACAATGAAAACCACCGGGTATTCCAACCCTTTGCTCGCGTGAATGGTCATCAAAGAAACGCAATCCCTGTCGGGGTCTTTGTCTTTCTGGTCGTCGGTGTACAGCGCCACATCCTCGAGGAAATTCGCCAAGGTTTTTTCTTTTTCACTTTCGTCATCCTCCACAAATTCTTGAATACCATTGAGCAACTCCGTGAGGTTCTCGTACCTTGAAACGCCCTCCACGGATTTGTCATCGTACAATGTTTTGAGCAATCCACTTTGCTTGGCCACATGCATCGCCAAGTCATAGGCATTACTTCCATCAAGCATTGTTTGGAAGCTCTTGATCATCATTGCAAAGTTCTCGACCTTGCCCGCACTTACGCCCAATTCGGGAATGCTTCCTGCCGAGGCAACAACATCCCACAGCGGAACACCCAATTCCGATGATTTTACGATGATTCGGTTGATGGTGGTATCTCCAATGCCCCGACCTGGATAATTGATGACCCGCTTCAGGGCCTCTTCGTCTGAGGGGTTGATGACCAATCGCAAGTAACTAATCAGGTCTTTCACTTCTTTGCGCTGATAGAAACTCATGCCGCCATAAATTCGGTAATCGATTCCTTGTCTGCGCAAAGCTTCTTCAAAGGCCCTGCTTTGGCTATTGGTGCGATACAAGATGGCAAATGCCCTGTTGGGCAGGTGCAATTGATTCTTGTCGTCGAAGATGGCATCGGCAACCCGACGTGCTTCTTCACCTTCTGTGGCATTGCGAACAACCTTTATTTTTTCTCCGATGTCGTTGGCGGTCCATACGTTTTTCTCCAACTGCTTTTGGTTGTTTTTGATCACAGAGCTGGCGGCATTGACGATGTTTTGGGTGGAGCGATAGTTTTGTTCCAACTTGAATGTTTTCACATCGGGGTAATCGCGCTCGTAATTCAGTATGTTTTGAATGTTGGCACCGCGAAATGCGTAAATACTCTGCGCATCATCGCCCACTACACAGATATTTTGGTGAACGGCTGCCAATTTTCGCGTGATCATGTACTGCACATGGTTGGTATCTTGATACTCATCCACCATGATGTATTTGAATTTGTGTTGCCACTTGTTGCAGACATCCACATGGTTGTTTAACAACTTGTATGTATTGAGCAAGATGTCATCGAAATCCATCGCACCAGCCTTGAAGCAACGGTTGGTGTAGGCCATGAAAATTTCCGAGAACTTGGCGCGATTGGCTGCCTTGTCTTGGCTCATAAGCTCTTCTTTGTCTACGTAGTGTTTTGCTTCGATGAGGTTGTTTTTCGCCATGCTGATTCTGCCCAAGACCATCGAGGGTTTGTACATTTTGTCATCGAGATTCATCTCCTTGATGATGCCCTTCAACAGGTTCTTGCTGTCTTCGCTGTCGTAAATCGTAAAGTTTGCGGGATAGCCCAGACGGTCGGCTTCTTGCCTCAATATCCTGGCAAAAACAGAGTGAAATGTGCCCATCCATAGATTGCGCGCTTGTGCACCAGCGACCTGTTCAATGCGATGTCGCATCTCTTTGGCTGCCTTGTTGGTGAATGTTAACGCCAAAATATTGAACGGCTCAGCCCCTTTGTGAAGCAAATAGGCCATGCGGAAAGTGAGTACCCGTGTTTTCCCTGATCCTGCACCTGCGATAATCATTACAGGCCCATCGGTCTGCATCGCCGCTTCTTTTTGGGCAGGGTTTAGTTTGTCCAAATACGGAGGTAGTTCGTCGGGCTGGGAATGGTCGGGCCAATGCATGAACCACAAAAATACCACCGAAACTTGATGTGATTTTCACAACTTGTAAACCTTGGTTTGTGTATCTTGCAACCTGTGAAATTTTACTCACTCAATTTGCTCACCACCCTGGGTTTGTCGTCGCAGTCATTTTTTGTGCTGTGGGTCTTTACCGTACTGCTGGGCATCACCGTTGGTTTGTTGTGGTTGCGCAGGGAAAAGCAATTGTTGAAGCGATTGCAAAACATGATTTCGGAGGAAAATCCGGAGGAAAATGAGGCAGTGAAGCAGAATTATGAGGATATCGAGGCTGCATTGAAGGCTTTGTTTGATACGCGCAAGGAAGAGTTGCAACAGTTGCAGCGATTGGAGAACTATCGTCGCGATTATATCGGAAATGTTGCGCATGAGCTGAAAACCCCCATTTTTTCCATTCAGGGATACATTGAAACGGTGTTGGATGACCCCGAATTGGACCGAAAAACGCTTGAGTCCTTTTTGGGAAAAGCGAACAAAAATGCGGATCGGTTGGGTCAGATCGTCATGGATTTGGACACCATCACCAAGTATGAAAGTGGATTTTTGGTGTTGGATCAGAGTCCATTCGACATGCTCGCTTTGGTGAACGAGGTTGTAGAATCCCTGGAATTGCAAGCGAAAGAAAAGAAAATAGGGTTGCAAGTATTCGCACCAGCGGGGGATTATCAGGTGGTTGGCGATCGCGGTCGGCTTTCGCAGGTGCTCACCAATTTGGGCTATAATTCCATTCGCTATGGCAATGAAAATGGCAATACCCGTTTCAGGTTGAGTTATACCGGCACCAAGGTAATTGTTGAGGTTGCGGACAATGGGATCGGAATCCCTCAAGAGCATTTGGGTCGCGTTTTTGAGCGATTTTTTCGGGTTGATAAGCACCGCAATCGCGCCACAGGGGGCAGCGGTTTGGGTTTGAGTATTTGCAAACACATCGTAGAAGCCCACGGTGAAACCATCAGTGTTATCAGTACCGAGGGAGCAGGTTCTGTCTTCAGTTTTTCGGTAAAGTCTGCTGTGGTAGAGGATTGATCTCAATCCAGGGCTACCCAAACTGCGGCGTATTCATTCCAACGTTGGAATCGGAGTGTGCAAGTTTGTTCAAAAGCGGTCAAAGTAATTCGTGCTTGGAGGGTTCCCTCCGCCAATTCGGGATCTATTGGCCAATCGGTCATGTGTAGGTGCTCCCTGAAATCAGTGCCTTTCTGTCCTATCGCCTTATACAACGCTTCTTTCGCACACCATATCAAGAGCAGGGTTTCTAAGGTGGGATTGGGTCCGAGTTTTTCGATTTCTGATTCATTGCAGAACCGTTTATAGATTCGTGACAATTGGGGCCTGAGCTGTTCGATATCGACCCCAACAGATTTTACCGGGTGGTGTGCAAGCAGCGCATAGTTCCCGGCGTGACTGTGGTTGATGGCTGCAGATTGGGGTTGGAGGAGGGGTTTCCCGTGTTCGGAAAAGACAAGTTGGTGCTGGGGGAAGGCTTGG
>Ga0129333_10007176_pt1 | contig 10536 bp, 10 predicted proteins | sample CPB6_08_DNA_FD_94474 | JGI IMG/M metagenome (GOLD analysis project Ga0129333, IMG submission 94474) | Freshwater to marine salinity gradient microbial communities from Chesapeake Bay, USA - CPBay_Sum_0.6_0.8_DNA | ecosystem: Environmental > Aquatic > Marine > Coastal | place: USA: Chesapeake...
GGGGTGCGGAAAAGTAGGTAAAAGTTCTTGGAAATGGTCATGGCTGCTCCCTTGAATACGAAGTCTCGGCCTAAAAATTGGGAATCACGGCGCCGGAAAATGCCGAAGTTGGTGAGGCTACCCGGACGCGGGGTTGATGCAAGATGATGGTGATTTTGCATCACCTCATGCATTTTTGATATGACATCTGCCGGCGCAGGGCGGCCGGTCTGAGCTACGCAAAATCGGCGTCGCTCAGCACCCGTCGTGTACGGAAAAGCGACATCAGGAAACGTCGGCCGGCCTTCGCGCCGGTGAGCCAGGCCACTCGGGCGCCGGCCTTCTGCGGCTGCAAGATCCTCTCGGCGAGCCAGGGCGTCACGGTCTCGACGCGATCAGCGAGGATGTTGTAGATCCGTCGCGTGCGAGCAGCGTCTTTCTCGCTGGTGCTGCCCATGTCACGTTTCACGAGGTCGGTGATCACGATGCCCGGGCTCAGGTAACAGATCTTCACCGGGCCGTCCCGAGTCTCGGAGAGCAGCGCCTTGTTGAAGTAGGTGAGCGCAAATTTGCTCGCGCCGTAAAGACCCATGCCGGGCGTCACCATGCCGTTCGAGCCGAAGCCTTCCATGTTGTAGATGGTGCCGCCGCCCTCTTGGCGATTCATTCCGGCAAGGGCGATCTGCGTCGCGAGCATCATGCCGAGCAGGTTGATCTCTTGCACTGCGCGGATGTCCTGCTCGCGCATTTCGCCGGCGCGCTGGCGTGGATGCGAAATTCCGGCGTTGTTGACCCAGATGTCGATACGACCGAACGCGGCGATTCCGCTCTCCCAGAGTCGCTGCAATTCCTCGCCACGCGCGACGTCGCAGGCTGCGCCCGACACGCGTGCGCCGTTCGCCGCGAACGGGGCGAGTTCGGCGATCGCCGCATCGACAGCGGCTTGGGTGCGGCCACTCACTACGACGTTATGCCCGCGACGCAGAATCTCCGCTGCGAGCCCCTTGCCGATGCCGCGCGTGCTGCCGGTCACGACGATGTTCAATCGGTTCGCCATGTGCGTCCCCCTGTATACGATCGATCGTATATACGATCGATCGTAGGCGAAGCCGTCGGGTGACGCAGCGGGCGGACGTCGATCGGGTCGAGCGCGTCCGATGCGTGGTCAGCGTCTGTCGGTCACGCGCGCCCCACCGGCCGCTCGGTATGCTTTTGTCCAAGAGACAAGGCCGCGGTACGAGGGGGTCGCGCTTTGGCCATGCAGTCGGTCGTCATTACGGGTAGCTCGCAGGGGTTGGGCTATGGGTACGCCCGCGAATTCCTGCGGCGCGGGCATAACGTCGTGGTGAGCGGGCGCACCCAAGCGACCGTGGATATCGCCATCGAGCGGCTCGCCGCCGAGATACCGGATGCCGTGTCGCGCATCGCCGGTTTTGCGTGCGACGTGAGTCGCCTCGATGACGTTCAGCGTCTGTGGGATGCCGCTGCCGCCCGTTTCGGTCGGATCGACATCTGGCTCAACAACGCAGGCTTCGCGCGCACGGGTGCCAAGTTCGCCGACAACACGACGGCCGAGATCGAAGCGATGGTGCGCTCGAATGTCATCGGCTCGATCAACGCGGCACAGGTTGCCATTGGCGGCATGCAGCGACAGGGTGGCGGCAAGTTCTATCTCACGCTCGGTGGTGGCGGTGCGAGCGGGCGAGTCGTGCCCGGGATGACCGTCTATTCGACGACCAAGCGCGCCGTGAAATACCTTGCCAACTGTCTCGTCAAGGAACGTCGCGAGGCTCGCGACGAGTCCACCCTCATCGGCACGATCAGCCCGGGCGTCAACATCACCGAGGGCATGCTGCGCGAGATGCGCTCGCTGCCGCAGGCAGAGCGGTCAAAGGCGATGAAGCAGCTCAATTTCATCGGCGAGCACGTCGAGACGACGACGCCCTGGATCGTCGAGCGTGTCCTCGGCGACCACAAGCAGGGCAACGACATCACTTGGCTCACCGGCGGTCGGCTTGCGCGACGGGCTTTCGCCATGCTCCTCGGCGGTAAGCGCGACATCACCTCACGATATTCAATCGAGGCCTAAAAACATGAGTTCCACGATTCAAGCCTTTGCCAAGGGCGATCTTTTCGTTGCAGCCACCGAGCTCAACAACACCGAGGATGATCACGCGGGGCGCGGACGTATCCTGCAGTTCGACGCGGATCTCAAGCCCAAGGGCGTTCTGTGGCTTGCGGAGACGACGCACCTTGTCGGCGGGCTCAAGTTCGATCCGCAAGGTGTGCTCTGGGCTTTCGACAGCCAAGAATTCGTGGTGCTCAACGTCCATCGTGACGGTCGCGTCGTGCGCCGCCGCGAGTTCGGCGCGCGCGCGTTTTCCCACGTCAACTTTGCGGCCGACGGCACGCTGCTCTTCGGTGAGCACGTCACCGGTGATTCCATCAAGCCGGAGGTGCAGGCTCGAATGCACACCAAGATCCCCTTCATGCCGGGGACGACGCGTTTCGGTGACGGCCATGTCTTCCGTTTCCGCCCCGATGGGACTTTGATCAAAGAATACGGAACGCAGACCCATGGCGGCATGGGTGGATTCCTCGGCGTGACGATGTCGGCGATCTCGCCGGACGGCTCGACGCTCGTCTACTGCTCGGAGACCGGGCCGCGTCTGATGCGCTACGACCTGATCGCAGATCGGCAGTTGCCGGATCTGCAGTCGTTCACGCCGCCATATCCGCCTGGCCCGCCGCCGATGTTCTTCGGCATGGTGTACGCGAAGGACGGCACGCTTTACGTGCTGCGCGGCGCGAGCATTCACGTCGTCGATGCGGGCGGCAACACCACGAGACAGATCCCGCTCGAGGGATTCGGTTGGGCGACGATCGAGCTCGCGGCCGACCAACGCCATGCGTTCGTCAGCAGTTTCTTCTCGGGCGAGGTGGCGAAGATCGATCTGACGAGTGGTGCGAAAGTCGGCAGCATCGCCACCGGCGCAGCGAAGGCGGTCGCCGGCCTCGCCGAGTATCACTCGTAACGTAGCGCCTCGATCGGGTCCAGCTTGGCCGCCTTGGAGGCGGGCGCGATACCGAACACCACGCCGACGAGTGCGGAGAATCCTGCTGCCGCGATCATCACCGGGATCGGTACGTGCGCGGGCGGAAAATTCGGGATGAGTGCCGCGATGCCCATGCCGGCGAGCAGTCCGAGCACGATACCGATAAGTCCGCCGAGCAAGGAGAGCAGGGCGGCTTCGAGAAGAAACTGAATCAATATGTCCTGCCGGGTCGCGCCGAGCGCCTTGAGGATGCCGATTTCACGCGTTCTCTCGGTCACCGACACCAGCATGATATTCATGATGCCGATGCCGCCGACGAGCAAAGAAATTCCGACGATACCGGCGAGTACGGCGGTTGCCGTGGCGGTGATCTGGTTGAATCGCTGGACGAACGAGTCGGCGGCCCTGATCTCGAAGTCGGCCGGTTTGCCAGGTGCAATTTTACGGGCGAGACGAACCGCACGCTCGGCGCGCTCGCGGACCTGCGCGACCTGGGTGAGGTCGGTGATGGTGAAGGACACCTCCATCGAGGGTCGCTCGAACGTACCCGTGAGTGCCCGAGCGACGCTGAACGGGATAAAGAGCCTGTTGTCCTGACTGAACCCGAAGATCTCGCCGCGCTTTTCGAGCAGACCGACCACGCGAAACCATTCGCGGCCGATTAGCAAGTATTCTCCAACCGGATCGCGGGGCAAGCGCAACTCGTCACGAACGTCCGTGCCGATGACGACGACGCGTCGACCGCTGCGCTCGTCGCTTCCGGTGAGGAAACGGCCGATCGTGGTCTCCACGCCGAGCACGTCCTGGGCCTCCTCGGTCGCACCGAGAATCTGCGGCGTGGCGGTGCGGCCGCGGTACGAGGTGACGCCGAGCTGTGCCGTGATGACGGGCGACACTCGCTCGATGCCCGCAACCTTGTAGCGCAGCACGTCGACGTCGTCGAAGGAGAGGCGATTGATGCGTCCGCTGCGGAAATTCTCCTGTTCGTTAACCGCCCTCAGCGTGAGGGTGTTACTGCCGAGATCGGAGAACTGGTTGCTGATCGATTCGGAGAAGCCCTGCAGCACGGACACCACGGCGATCACCGCCATGGTGCCGATCAAGATGCCGAGCGTCGTGAGAAAGCTGCGTAGCCGATGCGCGTTGAGACTCGCGAGTGCCGCGTTGAAGGCTTCGCCGATCACGCTCAAGCTGTTGACGCGCAAGAGCCTCGCTTTCATGCAGCGCGCGCCGGGTTCTGCGCATCCTCGACGATGCGTCCATCGAGCACGCGGATCGTACGCCGGCAGTGTGCGGCGATATCCGGTTCGTGGGTAATCACGACGACGGTCTGACCTTGCGCGTGCAGGTCGTCGAAGAGCGCCATGATCTCAGCCGAGGTTCGCGAGTCGAGGTTGCCGGTCGGCTCATCGGCGAGCAGGATCGACGGCTCGCCAACGAGCGCGCGCGCAACGGCTACGCGTTGCCGCTGACCGCCCGAAAGCTGATTGGGGCGGTGGTCGAGACGGTCACCGAGCCCGACTTTCTGCAGAGCGCGGACCGCACGCGCACGACGCTCGGCGGGCGGCATGCGTCGGTAGACAAGTGGCTGCATCACGTTCTGCAGCGCGGTCTGTCGGGGCAGCAGGTGGAAGCTCTGGAACACGAAGCCGATTTCGCGGTTTCGTACCTCGGCAAGTTCGTCCTCGCTGAGCGATGAGGTGTCGCGACCGTTCAATATGTAGCGGCCCTCGGTCGGCGTATCGAGACAGCCGATGAGGTTCATCAGCGTGGACTTGCCGGATCCCGACGGTCCGATCAGCGCTACGTATTCGTTACGACCTATGAAAAGATCGACGCCGGCGAGCGCGAGCACGACCTCCTCGCCGAGCACGTAGCGCTTGACGATGTCGCGCAGTTCAATCATTCGGCTTGCTCTGCGGCGCCCGCATCGTTCGGTCCGCGGGCACCCGCTTTCATCTCGGAGACCGCGGTGCCTTCGGCGAGGCGTCGCAGCGTTCGGCTCGGGCCGACGATGATGCGCGTTCCGAGAGTTACGCCAGATTCGATCACTTCCCAACGATCGTCCGACAGTCCGGTGAGCACGGGAATTTTCCGCGCCTTGCCGTCGTCGTATTTCCAAACGTACCGCTTGACGACATTTTTCTCCGGGCTCTCGGTCACCACCGCCTCGAGCGGTACGGCGATGCGTCTCAGTCCCTCGCTGAGAAAGATCACCGCACGAGCGCTCATCCCTGAGCGCAGCAGTAGGTCTTTCGGAGCGTCGATCGCGAGCGTCACCTTGTACGAGCGTCCCTGGCCATCCACCGTGGGCGTGAGCGCGATCTTCTCCACCTTGCCCGGCAGTGCCGTATCCGGATAGGCCGCGGCAAAAACGTCGGCACGCTGATCGATGGCGATCTTGGCGACGTCCGCCTCGTCGACCTTCACCTCGGCCTGAATCGCCGATACATCGGCGATCTTCATTAGTTGCGCCCCCGCGAGCGAAGCCGTGGAGGGAATCGCCACCTCACCGACCTTGATCGGCAGCGAGACGACCCGTCCTGCGATGGGTGCGCGAATCTCCGTCTTCGCGCGCTGCTCACGCGCATCGCCGAGTACGGCGGTCGCGCGGCTCAATGACTCTTCCGAGGTTTTGAGGTCGGCCTCGGCGACGATGAACTGGTTCCGATCTTCATCCAGTCGATTCTTGTCTATCAGGTTGGCAGCGGCGAGTTTTTGACTGCGCTCGTATTGCTGTTTGCGCAGCGCAACCACGGCGCGCTGACGTTCGATGCTGATACGGTTTTGCCGTACTCCGGCTTCCTCGCGTGCGATGACGTTGTTGTAGGTTTCTGGGTCGAGGCGCAGCAGCAACTGTCCTGCCTTTACCGTATCGCCTTCCTGCACGAGGATGCTCGCCACGCGCGCCGTCACCTCGGCGGTCAGATTGACCTCCGTCTTGAAGGCGAGGGTGCCGGAGGCGAGCACGTTCGGTCGTACCTCCTGCTCGGCGACCGTGGCGAGGTCGACGGGAACGCCTCGCGAGCCGAAGAGGCGCGAGGCGCCGAAGCCGAGGATGATCACGAGCACGACGCTTCCTGCGGCGAGCCAACGTTTGTCGATGGTCATGGTGAGTCCGTTCGTTCCTTCAAGGGACGCGGGGCTGGTGCGCGGCCGCGCATTGTGCCAGAAAGAGCGCCGGCTAGACTCGATTGACCGGGCGTTAACCGAAGCTGTGGAGGCATAACCCGTGAAAAAGAGATTCCTTCTGGCGCTGCTCGTTCTTTCTTTGGCTGGTTGCAGCGCCGATTTGGACCGTCGCGACGCGGGAAAGTTGCAGTACGTCGACTATGCCGGCGAACCGGTAGCGCAGATCACGGCGATGCGGGGTATTGACGGCTGGACCCCGGTGTCGCGCAACCAACTCGTGATTTGGACAGGGATCAACGAGGCCTGGTTGCTGGGCGTGTGGGACAATTGCCCCGATCTCATGTTCGCCAATTCCATTCGCGTCACGCAGACCGGGCACACCATCAGCCGTTTCGAAAAGGTGCTCGTCGGTCGCGACACCTGTCCGATCGAGCAGATCCGGCCGATCGACATCGTGCGCATGAAAGCGGACCGCAAGGCGGCCGAAGATACGACGGCGACCCCCTGATGCTATACAGTCTCGGCGATCGCGCCCCGGAGGTCGCTCACGACGTCTACGTGGCACCCTCCGCCGATGTCATCGGCACGGTGCGGCTCGCCGCGGGCGCCAGTGTCTGGTTCAACGTGGTGATACGCGGCGACAGCGACTGGATCGAAATCGGCGAGGGTACGAACGTGCAGGATGGCACGATCATCCACACCGACGATGGCGCGCCCACGCGCATCGGCGCCAATGTCACCATCGGCCACAAGGCGCTGCTGCACAGTTGCTTCATCGGCGATGAGACCCTAATCGCCAACGGCGCCATGGTGCTCGATCGATGCTCCATCGGTCGTCATTGTGTGATCGCTGCGGGCGCTCTGATTCCACCGGACAAAGAAATCCCGGAAGGCAGTGTCGTCATGGGGTCTCCGGGAAAGATAGTCCGGCAGGTGAACGCGCACGACCTCGAGCTCATCCGTGGCGCCGCCGCGCATTACCGGCGGCGCGCCGAGCGCTATCGTGCGGCGCTACGCCCGCTGGGCCCGCCCGCGTGAGCGTTGCGGCGTGAGTGCATGACGGGGGAGCAGCGGATGCGCGCGCCGGATTGGCAGTCCGACGGGATCGACTGGCCGAATCGCCAGATCAGTAGGTTTGTCGATTGCGACGGGTTGCGTTGGCACGTGCAGCAAGCCGGTGAGGGGCCCGTCTGCCTCCTGATTCACGGCACGGGTGCTGCGACGCACTCGTTCCGTGACCTACTACCGCGTCTTGCGAAGTACTTTCACGTCGTTACGATGGATTTGCCTGGGCACGGATTCACGACTCGACCTATCGAGTCCGCCGGGCTCTCGCTGCCCGGAATGGCGCGCAGTGTCGCGGGTCTGGTCTCGGCGCTGAAGATCGATCCGGCGATTGCCGTCGGACATTCCGCAGGTGCGGCAATTCTTTGTCGTATGGCGCTCGATGGCGCTCTGTCCGTACGTGAGATCGTCAGTCTCAACGGCGCCTTGCTGCCGCTCTCGGGTTTCAAGCACCCTGCGATTACGCCCTTGGTTCGCGCGATCGCCAGCAGCGAGTGGGTATCGCGTTTTTTTGCCCGACGACTCGAATCGCCCCGCGAGGTCGAGCGGATGCTCGCCGCCACGGGCTCTCAGCTCGATCCGCGCGGCGTCGAACTCTACGGGCGACTGTCGCGCTCGCCCTCGCACGCCGGCGCAGCGCTCTCGATGATGGCGATCTGGGATATCCGGCCGATCGAGCGGCAGCTCGCCGATCTGCCGACCGCGCTCACATTGGTCACCGCAGCCAAAGATCGCATGATCCTGCCGGGCGAGGCGGCCAAGGTGCAGCGACTGCTGCCCTCGGCAGAAGTGGTGCAGCTCGCCGGCGTCGGTCATCTCGCCCACGAGGAACGCCCCGATCTCATCGCCGAACTCATCGTCACGCGCGCTCGGCTACGGGGGATCCCAATTCCATCCTGAGGCGTGTCGCGGTAAGGTGGTCGGCGTTTCTCTGCTCCCGGAGTCCGACGTCTTGGCCCTGCCCGAGTCCCATCCGCTGCGTACCGAGCTGCACGACGAGGTCCATGCGCGACCGCCGCTGCCGCTAGTCTCGCCTTGTCGGGTGAGCGCTCTTGCGCTGATCTCGAATAGCGAGTCGCAGGCGCAGGAATGGCAAATGCTGCAGGAGCTCGCGGGGCGATACGGCGTCGCCTCTCCTGTGCTACCCGGTAGCTACGTCTCGCTCGACTTCGGTCGCGTACGTTTGAAATGGGAGCGCCACACGGAGTTTTCCCGGTTCATCGTGGTGGTCGAGGGTGCCGATGGCGCGGCGTTCACGCATCCTGCCATCGCGGAGCTGCCGGCCGAGTGGGTTGCGCGACTGCCGGGGCGCGTGATCTTTGCCGGACATGCCGAGGTTGTGGCGACGCGCAGCTGTGACGCCGCCGATCTCGCGCATCTGTCCGCCGAAAGCTTCGGTGATCATCCGCTCGTCGGTTCGTATATCGCAGACGGCGCCGGCGTGGCGCTCACCGATTTTCGCATCGATGCGGCAGGCTTCAGTCGGGTGCTGCTCGTGGATCGAGGTTTCACCGCCGCGCAGGCGGGACGCGCTGTTCAGGCACTGCTCGAGATCGAGATGTACCGCGTGCTCGCCCTGCTCGCATTTCCGGTGGCGCGCGAACTCGCGCCGTTACTCGCGCGCGATGAGCGCGAGCTTGCGGGTATCGCCAATCAGCTCGTCAAGGCAGATCCGGCGAGCGAGCCGGTGCTGCTCGATCGGCTGACCTCGCTTCAGGCGGAGATCGAGCGCTACGAAGCCGATCATCATTACCGCTTCGGTGCCGCGGAGGCCTATCACGAAATCGTCAGGCGTCGTCTGCTCGAGTTGCGCGAAGGGCGCTGCGGCACGTTGCAGACTTGGCAAGAGTTCATGGAGCGCCGCTTGGCGCCTGCGATGAACACCTGCGAGGCGGCGATGGCGCGCCTCGAGTCGCTCTCGCAGCGCGTGACGCGGGCGACCCAGTTACTCTCGACGCGCATCGGTATCACCCGCGAATTGCAAAATCAGCAATTGCTCGAGTCGATGGATCGGCGTGCTGCCGCGCAGCTTCGTCTGCAGGCGACGGTGGAGGGACTGTCGGTCGCGGCGGTCACGTATTACATCGTCGGACTCGTGCAGTACCTCGCAGAGGGTCTCCTCGAGTCTGGCGTTCGCATCGACCCGGGCGCGGTCACCGCCGCGAGCATCCCGGTGGTCGCGATCCTCGTGTTCCTTGCCGTGCGTCGTGTGCGGCGCAGCGTCGCCAAGCAGACGGGAGTTCTGAAATGACTGCGTTCAAGCCGCGCGGCAATCGCGCCATCGTCATCGGCAGTGGCTTCGGCGGGCTTGCGGCGGCGGCGCGCCTCGGCGCACGCGGCTACGAAGTCACGGTGCTCGAAAAGCTCGATGCGCCGGGCGGACGCGCGTACGTTTATCGACAGGACGGCTTCACCTTCGATGCCGGTCCGACCATCATCACCGCGCCATATCTCTTCGAGGAGTTGTGGAGAGCCTGCGGCAGTCGTATCGAGGAGGACGTCACGCTTCGACCCATAGATCCCTTCTACGAAGTCCGTTTCGACGACGGCGACGTGTTTCGTTACACCTCGAATCTCGAACTCATGCGCGAGCAGATCGCGCGCATCGACCCGCGCGACGTGCAGGGTTTCGAGCGCTTCTTGGCCGTCAGTCGCGATATCTTCGAGGTTGCTTTCAAGGGACAGGCGGAGCAGCCGTTCCACGAGATCGGTACGCTGATGCGTGCAGCGCCCGATCTCATCCGGCTCGGTGGTTACCGCTCCGTCTACAGCGAAGTCAGCCGCTTTTTCAAAAGCGAAAAGCTTCGGGTGCTTTTCAGCTTCCATCCGCTGCTGATCGGCGGCAATCCGTTCACGACGACCGCCTACTACTGCCTCATCGCCCACCTCGAACGCACTTACGGCGTGCATTACGCCGAGGGTGGCACGGGTGCGCTCGTCAACGGGTTCGTTCGCCTCATCGGCCGACTCGGTGGCACGTTGCGCTGCAATGCGGAGGTGGCCGAAATTCTCGTCGAGAACGGCACGGCCTGCGGCGTGCGGCTCGTGAGTGGCGAGGAGATCCGGGCTGACATCGTGGTGTCGAATGCCGACGCCGCTTTCACCTACAGCCGGCTGCTCGCCCGTCATCCGCGACGACGCTGGACGGATGCGAAGATTGCGCGGGCACGTTACTCGATGAGCCTCTTCGTGTGGTACTTCGGGACGCGACGGCGTTGGGACGAGGTTTACCACCACACCATGGTGCTCGGACCGCGATATCGCGGCCTGCTCGACGATATCTTCCGTCACAAGGTGCTGGCCA
>Ga0129333_10007177_pt1 | contig 10535 bp, 15 predicted proteins | sample CPB6_08_DNA_FD_94474 | JGI IMG/M metagenome (GOLD analysis project Ga0129333, IMG submission 94474) | Freshwater to marine salinity gradient microbial communities from Chesapeake Bay, USA - CPBay_Sum_0.6_0.8_DNA | ecosystem: Environmental > Aquatic > Marine > Coastal | place: USA: Chesapeake...
AGCTGCGCCGACGGCTGGAGGGAAGCCTGGAGCCAGTTACCGCCTGAAGCCAGGTTCAGGTGGCGTCTCGGGCGGGATCAAAGGCTCCTTTGGCTCCGGTGCCGTTCCAGGGCGTCAGCCAGGCCATCAGCAGAAAGGCCGGTAGCGAGGAGGCCGCGGTGAGCAAAAAGAAGCTGCTCCAGCCAACCCCTTCCGCCACAAAGCCGGCCTGGCCCGAGAGCACCGAGCGGCTCAGGGCATACACCCCTGAGAGCAGGGCGTATTGGGTGGCGGAGAAGCGTGGGTTGCAGAGACTCATCAGCAGGGCCACGAAAGCCGCGCCCACCAAACCGCCGCCGATGTTCTCCAGGCCCACCGCCAGCAGCAGTGCGGTCATGCCGCCATGGAAGCTGGCCAGTGCCCAGTAGGCCAGGTTGCCGGCCGCTCCGATCAGGGCAAACAGCCACAGGGAGCGGTTCATCCCTAGGCGGCTGAACAGAAGCCCACCCAGGATGGTGCCGAGGATCGTGGCTCCGATCCCCCAGCCCGCCAGCACCGATCCCACCAGGGCGGGTGAGAACCCTTGCTGGATCAGGAACGGCACCGCCATCACATTCAGCAGGCCATCGGGCCAGCGGTAGAGCAGCACCAGCGCCAGCAGCATCACCCCACGACCCCGGCCGGTGCGATGCACAAACTCGCGGACCGGTCCCAGCACGGCTTGCCGCAAACTTCTCACCTGGTGCTGGATCGGCGGAAGTGGCGGGGCCGTCAGCGTGAAGGGGATCACCAACAGCATCAGGACCGCTGCGCCCACAAAAGCCAGCGGCCAGCCATAGCGATCAGCGGCGATGAAGCCACCGGCACCCACCGCCAACATGGCGCCGCGGTAGCCGAGGTTGGTGGCGGCTGCACCCGCGCCCCGCTCAGCCTCCGGCAAGAGATCGGTGCGATAGGCATCCACCACGATGTCCTGGGTGGCACTCACCACGGCCAGCAGCAGCGCCATGATCCCGATCGCCGTCAGGCGGGCCGGATCCGGACCTGGTCTGAGCCAGCTCATCGCTCCGATCACGGCCACCAGCAGCAGTTGCAGCAGCAGCAGCCAGCCCCGCCGCCGGTCGGGCCAGGGGATCGGCCAGCGATCCAGGGCCGGGGCCCACAGCATCTTCAGGGTGTAGGGCAATTCGGCATAGGCCAGCAGGCCGATCAGCCCCAAGGGCACACCGGTGGCCGTGAGCCAGCCCTGCAGCAACTTGGTGCCCACCATGTAGGGGGTGCCGCTGGCTACTCCTTCGGCGGCAACCGCCATCAGCCGGCGGGCAGTTCCCTTGGTGCTGCCCAGGGGCTGTGGATCCTGACCGCTCATCCAGCGCTGCCGGTTGGCGGCACGCTAGGCGCGGCGGCTGAATCGGCAGAATCGTCACAAAGCCAGGCTCAGCTCATGCAGTTCTTCCGCTCCACCCTGCTGCCGGCGGCAATTGTGTTGCTGTTCGGTCTGGCCCTGTTCGCCGTCAGTGCGCGCATCTGGCTGCCCGGCGACATGGCGGCGCCTGCCCCGATCAGCTGAACAACCGCCAAGGGCTGGACCCCTACGATCGCCCGCATGAGCGGCCCGTTCCCCGAGTTTTCCCAGAGTCCCGCCGAGCTGGCGCTGGATCCTGAGATGCTGGCGCGCGAGCTGGCGGAGGAGCTGCTCGGCGATCCGCTCGACGACCTCGACGACCCTGCGATCGCCCTGGCCGATGTGGCGGCTGAGTGCGATCTGGGTCTTGAGCTGCTCAAGGGCAGCCATGAGGAGCGCATGCAGGGGCTGCGCATCTTCTGCGAACACCGTGACCCGCGAGCAGCGGCCCAGCTGCTGCCGCTGCTGGAGGTGAGCTGTCCGATCCTGCGGATGAGCGCGGTGTATGCCCTGGGTCGCAATCCCGATATCCAGGCCGTGACCCCCCTATTGGCCTTGCTCCAAAACGACAGCAACGGCTACGTGCGCAAGGCCGTTGCCTGGAGCCTCAGCAGCTACCCCGATGCGCCGGTGATGAATCCACTGATCCGGGCTCTGCAGACCGATATCGCCGCCGTGCGCCTCTGGGCCGCCAGCTCCCTCGCCGATGCCGGCTCCACAGGCTTGGCCAAGGCTGATCAAGCTGCCGGACAGTTGCTCCAGGCCCTGCGCATCGACAGCGAGGCGGCGGTGCGCAGTAACAGCGCCTGGTCGCTCGGGCGGCTCTACGGAGATCTGGTGGAGCCGCGCCAGCAGGAGGTGGTGGAGTCCCTGCTCGGGGCGATGCTGCACGACGGCGATCTGGCGGTGCGCGATGAGGCGCGGCTGGCCCTGGAGCAGCTGGAGGATCCACTCGTGTTGGAGCGGCTTCAGACCTTGGTGGATGAAGGCCTGCTGGCCTGATCCGTCAGCGGTGCGGCAACGCGGCTAGCATCCGCCCACCCACTCCGCTGCCCGGGATGGCCCAACACACCATTCGTTTCCGCATCCGGCCAGATGGCCGCGTGGAAGAGCTGGTGGAAGGCATCACCGGCAGCGGTTGCGAGCAGCTCACCGAGCGCATCGAGGCCCGGCTGGGCAGCGTGCAGCAGCGCCAGTCCACATCGGAGGCCTATCAGGCCGCCGCCGCTTCGGTGACCCCCGAGCAGACCCTCTCCACTCCGGTCTCCTGATGTCGCACTTCAGCACCGTTAAAACGGAATTGCGCGATCGCAGCGCGCTGATCGAGGCCCTGCGTGACCTCGGCCACAGCCCCAGCGAGGGTGAGCGACCTGTGCGTGGTTACCGCGGCCAGACCGTTCAAGCCGACCTGGCAGTTCTCGGCGAAGACGGCGGCGACATCGGTTTCCGTTGGAACGACGCTGCTGGAAGCTATGAGCTGGTGACCGATCTCGACCTGTGGCGCCAGCCGGTGCCGGTGGAGCGCTTCCTGGCCAAGCTCACCCAGCACTACGCCCTGCGCAGCATCCTGGCCGCTTCCCATGAGGAGGGCTTTGAGGTGAGCGAGCAGCGTCAGAGCGCTGATGGTTCGATCGAGCTGGTGGTGACCCGCTGGCAGTGAGCCCTGCGGCGTGAGCATTGATCCCGGCCTTGCCTTCGCAGCTGCTTCCGCCCCTGCGCCTCAGCGCACTGGCGCAGAACCGGTCTTGGCTGGAGCACTGCGCCAGAAGGCGGTTTGGGTGGATGAACCGGTTTGCATCGGTTGCCGCTACTGCACCCACGTCGCCTCCAATACATTCCTGGTGGAGCCCGACTGGGGCCGGTCGCGGGCGATCCGTCAGGACGGTGATACGACCGAGCGGATCCAGGAGGCCATCGACACCTGTCCAGTGGATTGCATCCATTGGGTGAGTTACGAGGAACTGCCGGCCCTGGAGGAGCAGACCCGCCATCAGCAGTTGATGCCCCTGGGGCTGCCGACCCCCGGTGGTGCCCGCCGCACGCTGCCTCGGGCAGGGGCCTGATGCTGCCCACCCGTCGCTTCGGGCGCACCGAGCTGGCGATGCCGGTGCTCTCCCTGGGGGGGATGCGTTTTCAGCAGAGCTGGAGTGACCTCTCCGCTGATCAGATCAGTGCAGAAAGTCAGGCCAATGTGCGCGCCACTCTGGAGCGGGCCGTAGCGCTGGGCTTCCACCATGTGGAAACGGCGCGCCACTACGGCAGTTCGGAGCGGCAGTTGGGATGGTCGCTGCCGACCTGCCCTGATCCGGCCCGCATCCTGCAGACCAAGGTGCCGCCCCAGGCTGACGCCGCGGCTTTCGAGGCCGAGCTGGAGCTGAGTTTTCAGCGGTTGGCGGTGGCGCGGGTGGACCTGCTGGCCATCCATGGCCTCAACCTGCCGGAGCACCTGGAGCAGACCCTCAGGCCCGGCGGCTGCCTGGAGGTGGTGCGGCGCTGGCAGGCGCAGGGGCGTGTTGGCGCGGTGGGTTTCTCCACCCACGGTTCCCTGCCGCTGATCCTGGAAGCGATCGAGAGCGGCGCTTTCGACTACGTGAATCTGCACTGGTATTTCATTCGCCAGGACAACCACCCCGCGATCGAGGCCGCCATCGCCCAGGACATGGGGGTGTTTGTGATCAGCCCCACCGACAAGGGCGGCCATCTGCACACGCCATCGCCCCGACTGCTGGAGCTCTGCGCGCCTTTGCATCCGATCGTGTTCAACGATCTGTTCTGCCTCTCTGCCCCTGGCATCCACACCATCAGCGTGGGGGCGGCCCGGCCGCAGGATCTTGACCTCCACCTCGAGGCCGTTGGCCTCTTGCCCCAGGCCGATGCCCTGTTGCCTCCGATCGTGGCGCGCCTCGAGCAGGCACGCCGGGAGGCTCTTGGGGACGCGTGGCTGAGCAGCTGGGAGCAGGGGTTGCCCCCCTGGCAGGAGACCCCCGGCCAGATCAACTTGCCCACCCTGCTCTGGCTGCACAATCTGCTGGAGGCCTGGGGGCTGGAGGGCTATGCCCGAGCCCGCTACGGATTGCTTGGTGCCGGCAGCCATTGGTTCCCCGGTGCCAACGCTGATGCGCTGGATCAGAGCGTCAGCGAGCAGGAGCTGCAGCAGGCGTTGGCGGCCAGCCCTTGGCGCCAGGAGATCCCGCCGTTGCTGCGGCGATTGCGGCAGCGGGTGGGCGGAGGCGCAGGCAAGCGCTTGATGGCGAATTAGGGGCGCTCGGCCTAGTGGCCCAGGGGAAATTTGCTCGGTACCCCCACGGCCCGTGGGTAGGTGCGCGGGCAGGGGCCGGTGGGTTGGACCCAGAGGGCCGTGCGTTGGCCCCGGCCGGCGGGTAGCTCCCGTTCTTGGCGGTCACGGATGCGGGCTTGGAGGGGCATGAGCGCCCGCTCCAGCTCCAGTTGATCGGCGGCACTCCATTGGCCGCGATAGAGCAGCGCTTCGCCTTCCGGCTTCAGCAGCGGCACCAGGTATTCAGCCACCACTGGTGCCGCGGCCACGGCCCGGGCCATGGCCAGATCAAAGCGGCCGCGGCATGGCTGCTGGCGGCCGGTGAGTTCCACCCGTTCGCAGCGCAGCTGCACCCGCTCCGCTAGCCCCAAGGCGGTGGCCATCGCTTGCACTGCCTGCGTCTTGCGGCCCACCGAATCCACCAGCGTCAGCCTGGCCCTGGGCAGGGCGATCGCGACCGCCAGTCCTGGGAAGCCGCCGCCGGTGCCCACATCCATGCAGTGCAGTTCGGCATCGCTTCGCTCCTGCAGCAGCTCACGCAGCGGCCAAAGGCTGTCGAACACCTGGGCGATCCAGAAATCCTCCCCCTCCACCAGTCGGGTGAGGTTGACGCGGCTGTTCCAGCTGCGCAGCTCCGCTTGCAGCGCCAGCAGCTGCTCCAGCTGTTCAGCACTCGGCTGCCAGCCCAGGTCCTGCCAGAGGGCGGTGTCGGGTGTGGCAGCGGGCATCCCCAAAGGCGGCGTTGACTCCTGCTCTCTAGGATCCACCCACACGGTGCCGGCTGGTGGCAGCTGTCAATCATTACGAGCTGCTGGAGATTGCGCCGCAGGCCTCCCAGCAGGAGCTGCGACAGGCTTTTCGCCGCCTCAGCAAGCGCTACCACCCCGATACCACCACCCTGCCGGATGCCGAGGCCCAAGAGGGCTTCCGCCGGTTGCAGCAGGCCTATCTCACCCTGAGTGATCCGCAGCGCCGCAGCGCTTACGACGCCAGCCTGCGAGCCATCCAACCAGCCCAGCGCCCTGCTGTCCGGCAACCGGTCGCCGCGGCGAAGCCCGTGCCGGTGCGCCGAGCCCTCTCCGGTGGGGAGTGGTTCGCCCTGCTGCTGCTGGCGCTGGCGGTGTTGTTCAGTTTGGTGCTGGGGGTGGGCCTGGCCTGGGCTCGCGGCGCCGAGATGTTGCGGGAGCCGAGCTGGTGGCCGGGCCATGAGCAGACTGGCCAGGTTTCGTTGTCGCCTGCCGCGGATGTCGTCCCTGCCGTCGCCCCAGGCGCCGCTGTACAACCATCCGTTGCCGGCCCTGGAACAGTGGCTCTCGGAGCTGGGGGCAGTGCAGCGGGGGCCCCACTCCTGCCTGTGGAGCCTGGATCTGTCCAGCTGGAGCGCTGAGCTTGAGCTTGGGGTGGAGGAGCTCAGCGTGCGCTGGAGCACTTCCGCCGGCCCGGTGGAACGCCACTTCCCCTATGGCTTCAGCCGCGCTGATGTGGAGGCGGCCATTTTGGCCGGACCGTGACAGCGTTCTGACGATGGGCTGACGACAGGCCCGGGGCTCGCCAGCATGGGGCATCTTGCGGGCGCTTGATGGACAGCTCCCCCCATCGCCATCCCCTGGTCTCCAATCGCTTTCTGCAGCCTGAGCAGCTCGTCTCAGCCCAGGCGGGCCGCGCCTGGAGCGCCACGGAAGTGTTTGCTGAGGGGCAGTGGCAGAGCGTGCGGGTGCACTTGGAGGCCCGCGGCTGGAATGCGCTGCAGATTGAACAGATCCACGATCAGCTTCGCCAGGGCTGGCCGCTCGCCCTTGCGGAGAACAACGTGGCCGTGATCAGCGGCCACTGCCCGATTAAGGCGCGCCGCGCCTGATCAGAGCTTGCGCTGGCAGAGCTCGCTGCGGTCTTCACCCTGGGTGGAGAGGGGCCCGCAGCTGAACCAGCGCACCACCGACACTTCCACGTCGGTGAACAGCACCAGAATCCCGGCGCAGAGGGCGGCAACAGCAGCGCTGATTGCAAGGGTGGAGCCTTTCATGCGCAAGGGCGGGTCATGCCTGGAGCTTATGGGAGAGCTCCAGCTCCTGCCATTGCTCAGCCAGGGAGTTTGCAGTCACGGCGGCCAGCGGTGGCAGGCAGCCGAGCATGGGTACGCCGGCCAGTTGCTCCAGGGTGTTGAGGTTGTTGGCATGGGGTGGACCGTTGAGCAGCACCCCCAGCACTGGAAGCTGACGTTGGCGCAGCGCTTCCAGGGACAGCAGGGTGTGGTTCAGGGTGCCCAGGCCGCTGCGGGCCACCAACAGCACCGGTAGTTGCCAGCGCTGCAGCAGCTCGATCTGCAGCAGATCCAGGCGCAGGGGCACCAGCAGGCCACCGGCGGTCTCCACCACCAACGGTTCGCTGCCGCCGGGGAGCTCCAAACGCCCGGCATCGATCGCTGGGCCAGGTCGCTGCGGGTCTCCGCTCTCGAGCTGGCTGGCCCAGTGGGGCGACACCGGTTCTTGAAGCCGGTAGGCCTCCGGCAGGATCCGCTCCGGCGGCAGCTGCAGCCAGCGCTGCACCCGGTCGCGGTCGCCCTCGCCGTTCTCGAGGCCGCACTGCACTGGCTTCCAGTAGCGCGCCCCCAACCCCTGCACCAGCAGGGCACTCACCACGGTTTTGCCCACGTCGGTGTCGGTGCCGCAGACCACCAGTCGCCTGCTCATCGTTTGCGTCCCACCAGAACCAGCACGTCCCACACGATCGCTTGCTCCGGCCCCGGCCAGTGGCGCATCAGCCGCCGCAGCTCGCCCGCTGAGAGTTGGGGTGCCCGGCTGGCTTGGGCACCAATCGCCTTGAACTGGCGCAAGAAGGCGAGGGCTCCGCGATTGGTCCGGCTGAACTGCAGGCGCTGGAGCTGGATCAGCTCCAGCATCGGCTCCACGCGGGCGATGAGCGCACTGGCTGCTGGCAGCTCCAGGGCTGTGCAGGGCACACCCGCTCGTTGGGCCGCCTGGGGCCAGAGCGCGAAGCTGTTGCTGCAGGGCACCGCCAGCGCCAGGACCCCGCCGCGTTGGAGGGCCTCACACCAGAGCTCCAGCTGCCGGCCTGGCTGCTCCAGCCATTGCAGGGCGAAGCTCGAGGCCAGCAGCGCCGCTCCCTGCAGCGCATCCGGCAGACCTTGATTCAGGTCCCACTGCAGTGACAGCTGGGCTGGATCCTGCTGCTGCCCCTGGGCCAGCAGCGCTTCACAGGCATCGAGATGCAGCAGCGAGGATCCGCCGAGTTCGGCTTGCATGGCCCGGGCCAGCAGCCCGCTGCCGGCTCCGAGATCAGCCCGTGCACCATCCGGCAGCTCTGCGGCCAGGGGGCGGCACAAGCGGGCCAACCGCTGGGCGATGCCCGCTTGTAGGCGTGCCCCTTGCTCGTAGCTGGTGGCGCTGCGGCCGAAACACTGCTGCACGGCCGCGCCGAAGCGCTTCTCAGGCGTGAGCATCGGCGATCCAGTGCATGACCCGTTGGGGAAGGTCTGGCTCCAGTAGGCAGTGGCCAGCGTGGTGGAGGGTCCACACCGTGGCCTCGGGCAGGGCCAAGCGCAACTGCGCGCGACTGGCCTCCGCCACGATCTGATCATCGGCGGCCTCCACGATCAGCACCGGCACCCCCTGCGGCCATCCCTCCGGCAGGGTGTTGATCAGGGCCAGCTGCCGCAGATCGCTCAGGAGCCGTTGGCTGCCTTCAGGGCTCAGGCCCTGCTCCAGCGGCCCAGGCGGCAGGGCGCCAACGGGGTGTGGTGCGGCGGCCTGCCGGAAGAAGTCGCGCAGCATCGCTGTGGTGTCGCCCGACTCAAGCCGTTGAGCCATACCCCGCAGGGCTGCCCGCGGCCCCTTGCCTTCCCGGCCCGGTGGGATGAAGCCGGCGAAGCTGGCGAGAAGCACCACCGCCGTGGCCTGCGGCCAGAGCGCGGCCGGCAGCAGGTGGGGACCCATCGAATGCCCAATCACGACACGCTGCGTGCTGCTGCTGTGCCAGGAGGGCTGCTGCGGCTGGAGTTGGCCATAGCCCCTTTCGCCGCTGCTGAAGGTCCAGTTCCGCTCGGCCGCCAGCTGCTCCCAGGGCTGCCAGGCACGGCTGTCGCCGGCCCACCCGTGCATCGCCACAACCTGGGTGATGGGGGCTGTGGTCATGGCGCTCCCAGGGCGGCCAGCAATGGCATCAGGCTGCCCTGCGGCAGGGGGTGACGCAGCACCAGCCGCAGCCGCGCGGTGCCAGGAGGCACGGTGGGCGGCCGGATCGCCCCGGTGAGCCAGCCGGCTTCCTCCAGCTGCTGCTGAAGGGCCATGGCGCGCCTGTCATCGCCCACCAGGAGGGGCAGGATGGGTCCATGGCCCGGCGGCCGGGGCCAGCCGGCGGCCGTGATCCCAGCGCGCCAACGCTCGGCGCGCTTCAGCAGTGCTTCGCCCCGCTCTGGTTGGGCTTGCATCAGCTCCAGGGCGGCCAGGGCCGCGGCGGCCAGCGGTGGTGCCAGGGCCGTGGTGTAGCGGAAGGGCCCCGAATGTTGCAGCAGCCAGTCACCCACCAACGCATCGCCGGCCAGAAAGGCACCACCGCTGCCGAAGGCCTTGCCGAAGGTGCCGCTGATCAGGCTGATGTTGCGCTGCCCATGCCCCAGACCACGGCCGCCAGGGCCCAGTACTCCCAAGGCATGGGCCTCATCCAGCAGCAGCGCGGCCCCGTGTCGTTCAGCCAGGCTGGCCAGGGCCCCCACATCTGGGCTGGTGCCTTCCATCGAAAACAGGCTTTCGCTGATCACCAGCAACCGGCGACTGGGGCTGTCGCGGCGGGCCATGTTCAGGCGCCGCTCCAGGTCGCTGAGATCGTTATGGGCGAAGCGCTGCAGACGCGCGCCGCTGGCCTGCACTCCCACCAACAGCGAGTGGTGAATCAACCGGTCGGCCAGCACCAGGGTGTGACGATCGGCCAGGGCCTGGACGGCGGCCAGATTGGCCTGAAAACCGCTGGGGAACAGCAGCACCCGCTCACGGCCCAACCAGGCCGCCAGGGCTTCTTCCAGTTGAGTGTGCACCGGGCGGCTGCCGCTCACCAGCCGTGAGGCGCCAGCGCCGACGCCTTCGCGGGCCATGGCCGCCGCTGCGGCCTGCTGCAGAGCGGGATGGCAGGCGAGTCCGAGGTAGTCGTTGCTGGCCAGATCCTTTAGGGGAGCCGGGGTGGTGGCTGCATCAGGGCCGGCCGCCTGCAGGCCTCCATCGGTGTGGGGCTGCCAGCTGCGCAGGGCCCGAAGCCGCTCTTGCGGCAGCTGCGCCAGGGCCTGTGCCAGCGGATCGCTCCAGGTGGCCACGTCGTCGGCTACGCCGGGGGTTGAGTTCAGTCTGCCCGTCAGGCGGATGCCCATAGGATCTGCTAATGCCCAGCAGCTCCAAGGCTTCGACCCCAGCGCCTGCCGATGCGCCAGTGCCGCCCCTTGGGGAGCTGTTTCCCTTCCCGCTCGACGGCTTCCAGATGGAAGCGATCGATGCGTTGAATCAGGGGCATTCGGTGGTGGTGAGCGCCCCCACCGGCTCGGGCAAAACCCTGGTGGGTGAATACGCCATTCACCGCGCCCTGGCCCATGGGCGCAAGGTGTTTTACACAACGCCCCTCAAGGCCCTCTCGAATCAAAAACTGCGCGATTTCCGCGAGCAGTTCGGCGTCGAGCGGGTGGGGTTGATGACGGGCGATCTCACGGTGAACCGTGAGGCCTCGATCGTGGTGATGACCACCGAGATCTTCCGCAACATGCTCTATGCGGAAGCCGATCAGGGCGACGACCCCCTCGAAGACGTGGAAGCGGTGGTGCTCGATGAGTGCCACTACATGAACGACTCCCAGCGGGGCACCGTGTGGGAGGAA
>Ga0129333_10007178_pt1 | contig 10534 bp, 7 predicted proteins | sample CPB6_08_DNA_FD_94474 | JGI IMG/M metagenome (GOLD analysis project Ga0129333, IMG submission 94474) | Freshwater to marine salinity gradient microbial communities from Chesapeake Bay, USA - CPBay_Sum_0.6_0.8_DNA | ecosystem: Environmental > Aquatic > Marine > Coastal | place: USA: Chesapeake Bay...
AGAAGGCACCATAGATCATTTTCTACTCTATTGTAGTTTAGACAGTTGGGGACCTCAGGCTGAATATATACGCAATGGTATGAACTTTGATACTTTATATCATAATGTCAGCGAGTATTTGGAAAAGGGTAACAAACATAGTTTGACATTTATTATAACATTCAACAGCCTGAGTTACTTTGGTTTCACAGAATATGTTAAAAACATTTTGGCATTGAGAAAGAAATATAATACTGAACGTGAATTAATTTGGTTTGATATTCCACAATTAGAATTTCCAGAATACCTTAATCCAAAAATTAATCCAGAATTTATTTTTCATTTAGAAGAAGCCAAAGAGTTTATGTTACAGCATCAGAGAACTACTCCAAGAGTGTTTGATGGATTTTATGACTTCGAAGTAAGCAAGGTACAGAGATTAATTGATTGGATTAAGTGCAGTGGAAACTTCGATATCATAAAGGCCAAGAAGAATTTTTATCTTTTCTTTAAAGACTACGATAGACGTAATAATACTAAATTCCTAGAGTATTTTCCAGAAATGAAAGACTTTTGGAAGTCTTGTAAGGATCTCAAACCAGTAGCCTATAACGCACGTAAAGTGCTCTAATAAATACCTAATTATATAACAGGATAATATGGATCACCTTCAACATATTAAAAACACCAGAGATAGATTAAACGCCGTTAGTCCTAGTTTTTGTACACAGAAATGGCTTCATCAAACATTATACCTTCATACTGGAGACAATCATAGTTGTTATCATCCTAGGCCTCATAGAATTGGCCTACATGAAATAGCCAAAAGTCCCAGTGCCTTACACAATACCGAATGGAAAAAAGATCAGCGTAAAATGATGCTAGAAGGTGTGCGTCCGCCTGAATGTTATTATTGTTGGAACATTGAAGATCTGCCCGGTGAACATATCAGTGATAGAATGATCCATAGCTCCAGTGACTATAGTTATAAACTGATTGATAAAATTGCTCAGATGCCTTGGGACGCTGATGTAAATCCTAGATATCTTGAAGTTAGTTTTGGTAATAATTGTAATTTTAGATGTGGCTACTGTTGTCCCCAGGCTAGCACCATGTGGGTAGAGGAAATTAAGAAACATGGTAATCATGATCTAACCTATAATCAATATGGTATAGAGTTCATGAAAGATGGTACACACTATGGACCTAAAGACAAAAATCCCTATATTGAAGCATTTTGGAAATGGTGGCCTGATCTAAGAAAAGATCTACATACTCTTAGGATTACAGGCGGGGAACCTTTAATGAATCCAGCTGCCTTGGAGTTTTTTGATCTACTAGAAAAAGAACCTGCTCCTAATTTAACAATCACGGTTAACAGTAACCTTGGTGTAAGTTTTGGTAAGGTTGATAGACTACTTAAAAGATTACGTAGTCTTCTTGATCAAAAGAAAATTGGGCGTGTTACATTTTTTACTAGTATAGAAAGTTGGGGACCGAGAGCAGAATATATGCGAACCGGACTCAAATGTGATCATTGGGAAAGAAATGTTCGTGCTATTATCAAAGAAGGTTATAGCCTAAACCTAATGTGTACCTATAACGTATTATGCGTAACTAATTTTCAGTTGTTATTGAACAAGATAATTGATTGGCGTAGAGAATTAGGACCCCGTAGTGTATTGTTTGATACCCCATATCTCAAAGAACCGCCTCACTGGATGATTAATATCCTAACAGATGACTTTAAAGAACATCAATTGTCTACTCTTAAGTTTATAGAAGATAGACAGGATGTTTTTAACAATGTTGAATACGAAAAGATGAAACGGGTAACAGATTATATGTTAGAAAATCCTGTAAATAATATTACAATTAAGAATGGACGCAGAGATTTTTATAGTTTCTTTACAGAAAATGATCGTAGATTAGGCGTTAGTCTACTAGAAATATTTCCGGAATATAAAGATTTTTATGTCCTATGTAAGGATGTATATGAGAATTATAAAAATTAGGAAATTAAATGTTCACAGATAATAACAAAGATACATGGTGTGTAAATGCAGAACATGCTATGAGCGGAGATAATATAGGAACTACTAAGATTTGTTGTATGTACAGAGATTCCAATCTAAAACATTATCTAGGATTAGAACCTATACAGGTGAGTTTTAATCAGCCGGCATTTCAAGAAGTTAGGAATGTCTTAGCTCAGGGCAAACGTCATGATAAATGTAGCTGGTGTTTCGAAGAAGAAGATGCGGGCAGAAAAAGTAAAAGAATGAGAGATAATGAAAAATATGTTCATTGGATCAAGGATGGAAATAAACCTTTCTCAGGTCTAGCAAAATTTGAATTAAATTTGGGAAACACCTGTAATCTTAAATGTAGAACTTGCGGAGCGCATAGCAGCAGCACTTGGATGCAGGAAGCATATGACACAGTAGAAAAACAAAATTACGGCACGTATAAACAGTTTGCCATATCTATGAGGAAATATCACCAACATTATGATGACGAAAGTCCTTTTTGGGAAGATTTAGAAAATAACTTAGAAACTATTAAACAGTTTGACTTCTATGGCGGAGAACCGTTTATGAGTCAGAAGATGTGGAGGATTCTAGAGGTAGCCGTGGAAAAAGGTTATTCTAAGGACATAGAAGTCCATTATGCTACAAATGGCACCCACTGGCCCGAAGAGAAAATTCAATTATTCAAACATTTTAGGCACGTACATTTAAGTTTCAGTATAGATGGTGCCGATGAACAGTTTGAGTATATGCGTTATCCGGCTAAGTGGAATGAAGTCAGTGAAAACATGTTAAAAGCAATAGAGTTTAATAAAGAATTTCAAAATCTTCATTTGGGTTGGTGTATAACTTTAAGCATTTTAAATATAACAGGATTACCTAGAGTTTTGGAAGCACATTCTCAGAAATTCAAACATTTCGGTCCTTATTTAAATTTAGTTCATGGACCTGTTTATTATAATTTAAATCAGATACCAGAAAAACATAAACAATTTGTATATGACACCATTCTTAGTATACCCAAGGAACATACAGACACATGGATGTTAGAACATCATATACCGGGTATATTAAACTATATTAAAAACGGAAATCCGAATTCTTCTAACTGGAATTTATTTTTTGAAAAAACTAAAATACATGATGTTTATAGAGAACAAAATTTTAGAGAAATTTACCCTGAATTTGCGAAAGAGATAGGATATGTCTGAAAATTTTTTTAATTTACATGAGCTTGATCAAATCCATATAGAACTTACAAATGCCTGTAATGCTGCCTGTCCTATGTGTACTAGATTTCATATGAATAGCCCAATAATGAGACCGGATTTACAAATTGCGCAGATTACTATAGACCAATTCAAACAATGGTTTAGACCTTACCTTATTAAAAAACTAGATGTTATACTTTTTTGCGGAGTCCATGGAGATCCAGGAATGGCAAGGGATCTATATGAGATATGTGAATACATCGCGGAATGTAGTGAAACAACCACCGTGAGAATGAATACAAATGGCGGAATGAGAAAACCTGAGTTCTGGGAAAAGATGGGTAAACTTTTTGCCACTAGATATAATGCTGAGATAGGCTGGCAGATAACTTGGAGCATTGATGGACTAGCTGACACTAATCATCTTTATAGGCGTAATGTAGAATGGGATAAACTAATGGCCAATGTTCAAGCCTATATTAACGCAGGAGGGCGAGCAGAATGGGACTATCTTATTTTTGGATACAATGAACATCAAATTGATGAAGCTAAAGAATTAAGTAAAAAATTAGGTTTTAAAAGTTTTGTACCTAAAAAGGCTCTGGGCGTAGACAACGGTAAACAATTATTAAGAATGCCTGCCATAAACAGAGATGGGCAGTTAGATTACTGGATAGATCCACCTAAAGATCCTGCTAATAGAAATTTACCTGAAGCGGACCTTGATAATGTTATTGAGCAACATTGGACCTTTAGGCCTGAAGATGTGAAACGAATGAGAGATAATAATTTTCAAACTTATAATAATTATCCTGAGCTAATTAAAAAGGCATATGAAGTTTTAGCCAAAGAGGACAATACAAAATTAGACTCTGGTACAATAGAATGTAAGGCAAAAACTAGGAAGGGTGGCAAGGAAATTTTTATTGATCAAAAAGGAAGGGTCATTGCTTGTTGTTACATGGGTACCCATCTTAATGGTGTTCATAGCGATGGACAAAGTCTTCAACTGCACTATGAATTAGAAAAATACGGGTGGGATAACTTTGATTTAAACAAACATAGCCTTGAGGAAATTTTAGAAGGTCACCATCTAGATCGTGTATTTACAGATAGTTGGACAAAGGAAAGTTGTATGAAGGGAAAAATGGCATACTGTGCTAACATTTGCGGAACATATAGTAGAGTTGATAGAATTTATACACATGAAAAAATGGATGACAAATCTCGTAATTGGAGACTGATGGATAAGTTAAAAAACAAAGTGATACCTATTCATGATGGACAATAATTTTTGTCAGCTTCCATTCACATCAATTTTTTTGGGCCCTGATGGAGGAATTAAGCCTTGCTGTTCTAGCAGAATGAATTTAGGTAATTTAAATGAACAGAGTATAGACGAAATATTACAGGGAGAGATAGCAACTTCTATCCGAGATTCAATTATCGAAGGAACTTGGCACAAGGCCTGCGGGCAGTGCAAAGAACAAGAAATCAGAGGAGTTCGATCAGAACGTCTTTCAGGAAAAAATAATTTTATGCTAAAACACAAATCGATTAGTAAAAATTATTTTAAATTAGAACGGTTGGACCTTAGATGGAGTAATATTTGTAATCTAAGTTGTATATATTGTTATGAATATTTTAGTAGTAAGTGGGCGCAACTAAAAGGAATAAAAGTTAACAACTTAAAAGATGTGAATGAAAATGGCCTATTCTCTTTAATAGAACTTCATAAGGATAGCGTAGAAACTATAATGTTATTAGGTGGAGAGCCCTTACTACAAAAACAAAATTTAGATCTTGTAAATATTTTACCTGATAAAAATTATTATATCTTAACTAATCTATGTGTAGATCTGTTAAACAATCCGATTGCAGAAAAGTTGATGGAAAAACACATCACATGGGGAATTAGTTTTGAAACAATAGGCCCTAAGTTTGAATTTGTAAGGCATGGAGGTAAATGGGAAGTATTTGATAAAAATATAAAATATTTACAAACTAGGGCTCTAGAAGCACATTCACTTTACAGTTTATATAGTGCGTTCAATCTAGACGAGTTTTATGATTATATACTTCAAAATAATTTTAAGGAAGTACATTGGGGATTTCTAATGTATTCCGGTCTTAATAATCGTGCCGAAGTGAGTAATCTTCCTCATAAGCTAAGGGAATTAGCTTGTAGTCATTTAGAATATATAATTAAAAATTATTCTGAAGCACCTGGAATTGCGGATTTAACAAATTATTATAACATTATGGTAAATTCTTTAGGAGCCAATAATCCGAATAATTTTCAAGATGAATTAGGAAAAATACAAGATTATTTTTCAGTATCAAAAATTGATAAATTTTTAGAGTTATGGCCTAATTTGTCTACATTATTAAAAGTTTAGGCGGAAAACATGATTTTAGCAGTAGGTGATAGTTACGTTTTAAATGACAGTAGTCAATCATATTTAGGACAGCTAGGTCTAAGTCTCAATATGAATATAGAAGTCCATGGATTACCGGGACAAGGTTTTTGGTCAGTAAGGAAAAAATTATTTGAAGTTCTTGATAAAATTCCCAGAGAAGGAATTAAAATATTAATTATTTGTCACCCCCACTATATTAGGATCCCTAACAAGACTAACTTACCAATAAACCCCGGTACTATAGATCATTTAATGAATGTTAATAAACTAACTCTTAATCAAGCAGAACACTTAATGGGATATTGGGATAATTTTTTAGATCGTGATAATTTATTATGGCAAATAGGTAATTGGAGCAGAGAAGTCAATACAGAGATCTTTCCGGAATCTACTAAAATAATTAATTTACATGGGACCTGCTCTACTTTTTCTAGATGCTCCTATACAACTGGACCTAATAGTATTCATATACTGAATAGTTTATATGGGTTGAGTCTATCAGAGTTTAATAATCATGATGAATTTATTAAGTTTATAGGACCCGAAGGTGCAGATGCTCGCTTGAATCATTTTTCTCTAGAAAATAACAAAATATTAGCCCGTGAACTTTATAAGTTAATTAGTAAAGATTTTCGTGGGGAATATAAGTTTGATAAATCTTTGTTTTCTATTAAGAATTCATTTACCTTCGATTTTTATAATAGAAAAGAGTCGGATATGTTATGAACATAATACCTATTATTCCAGAAAAAAATCAAAACGTAAACGCTGTTGAACAACAGGGTATGGATGATAAACATCTAAAAATTATGGAGGCTATACTTCCTTATGCGAGAAAGTTACCGCAAAAAAACCTAACAGACATTACTATCAATAATATAACCAGGAGTAAATCTGTATTATTTTTATTATTACCAGAATGGGCACAAAATTTTCCTCCCTATAACTTAGCTAGATTATTAGCCATTGCCAAAAATGCAGGATTCAGAAGTGATGCTATTGATCTTAATATTAAAGCCTATACTGATCATAAAAATTGGGGAATTGATTTTTTTCCTTGGCATGGGAGTAAAGAGTGGAGGTGGATAGGAAATCATTATTATCAGTATCTACATGAACATCTTAAACCTTTAATTGATAGGTATATAGAAGAAATAGTTGCTAAGAATTATGATATAATATGCTTCAGTCTATATTATTGTAATTTAGAGCCTACGGAATATATGGCAGGAGAGTTAAAGAAGCGTTTGCCTAACGCAAAATTTTTAGTAGGAGGTCCACAGTGTCATACTTTTCCCCCAGGACCAGAAAAACCATTTGATGTTGTAGTATCAGGGGAAGGAGAAGAAATATTATTGAATGTGTTAGAGATGATAGAAAATGACACTTTGCCGAAAAAACACATGGTTTATACACAACCAGAAGGGCAACGTCTTAATTTAGATACATTACCTATGCCGGATTATAGTCATTTTGATCTTAGTGAATATAATATGCCAAATGGTGTTAATGCAGAGCTGAGTCGGGGCTGTACGGCGAAATGTGTTTTCTGTAGTGAAACACATTTTTGGAAGTACAGAGGTAGAAGCGCAGGCGGAATACTTGAAGAAGTTATAACATTACATCAAAAATATGGAATCAATTATGTTTGGTTTTTAGATAGCTTGGTCAATGGCAACCTAAAAGAGCTTAGAGCCTTTTGTAAAGGTATTATAGCTAGCGGAATTAAATTGCGGTGGACTGGATATGCTAGATGCGACAAACGTATGGATTTCGATTTTATGAAAGATCTTGCTGATTCAGGATGTCATATGCTAAGTTATGGGATAGAGTCTGGATCAAATAAAGTACTTGAAGATATGGATAAGAGAGTCACCGTAGATGAGATAGAACAAAATCTTAAGGACGGTGCTGAACTAGGAATCGTAGCGCACAGTAATTGGATCATAGGATTCCCTACTGAAAAACCACAAGATTTTTATGATACTATGACTTTAATGTGGAGGAATAGAGATTATCTTGGAGTAGTCGCAACAGGTCATGGATTTACCGAACCTCCTGATACTATCATTAGTCAAAATAATGCAAAATTTGGCATGACCAATATATATTATCTTAAAAATTGGATAACAAAAGATTTTACCAATAGCAAAGTTCACAGAATGCTTAGACTCATGTCGGTAAACATTTTATTGACCCATACTCCTAGTAAAATCGCTGTTTACGGAAATCTAGCTAATTTAAATACTAAACCTTATCATGATATTGTGTTTAGGGATGAAAGTATTTTTAATCATGTAGAATATGAAAAATTTGACTTTGAAATCTGTAAACCAGGAATTAGTTCATTTGCGGATAGTGTCGTAAATGAAATATGGCCTTTACTACGAATTTTATATTTGGCCAAAGGCGGCTATACATTTAAAATGAAAATTTCCAAGGAAGTTAGTTATAGAGAATTTGGTGACAGGTTAGGATGCGGGCTTAACGCAGATTATTTTTTTAAAATTGATGGTGAAGGCAACTATCTTGCTGATTTTAAGATTAAATTCGAACAAGACAAATATGAAAATGCAGACCCATGGAATTATTGCGATTTTAGTAGAGAAAGCAGCATAGCAGCAAAAAGGGCTCGTACATTAGCGTTGCCAGGTAGCAACGGAGAAATACAACGCAATAACGAAAAGTATGAAGCTGATATGCGCAGACATGCTGAGATAAAAAGTTTAGATCTAAGTTTTAGTTATAATTATAAATCAGAGGGAAAATGGTAAGTAGGTATGAAAATGCTTATATTTAAATTTGTTGAAAAGAATAAAGATGATAATGGAAAAAAATATAACTTATCGAGTGATTTCCGACGAGCGCTGTATAGCAGGTATCAAACAAAATTGCATTATTAACGATTTTTTACAAACCGAAAATGTTATAAGGATAATTTATTGGAACACATTGGAGAAATGGATTACACATAAAGTTACCGAGTTAAATCAAAAATATTTTCAATTCTTATCCTATATTGAAAAATTTAAAAATAATAGTAATTACTACTTTTTAATCCGAAGTGATGATAATCCGTTTTGGGGCACATATCCGGCATCCTGTATTCTAAAGGATTTCATAATGAAATTTGAGTTGGATCATAAAAAAATTTTTATGACAGTTTATGATAGATTACAGGCTAAAGAGTTATTAGACTGGGCAGATCACCATCAACTCAGTGGTATTAGAATAGGTTGTTATGACGATATACTTTATAATCACGGTCCTTTACATGATTTGACTCATATTGAACCTGAATATAAGTTCTCTATTTTTTCAAGAAGGCATGATAGGTTTAGATTAAGATTTTATTTGAAATTATTAGAAAATGATTTACTAGATTCATTTATCTATACCTATAATAATGCTAATCCTTATGATTCTAATTTTGAAATTCCAATAAACAAAATAAAAAAAGAAATTGAGCATGAATTCATTCATCTAGGTGATAAACTTGATTTATTTTTAGAAAAGATGCCTTATAAAGTAGAACATGGAACTATATATAATCCTCACCCTAAAATGTTATTCGAATCCTTGGCTAGAAGTTTTTTTCATATTGCTGTAGAAACATTGCCAGAAGGTGTTGGTTATTTTACAAGAGATGGGACAAAAAAATATTTTGCTCAGGTAACCGAAAAGACATTTAAGGCGATTGCAGTTAGGCGACCTTTCATGATATTAGGGGGACAACATAGTTTAGCATGGATTAAAGAAAGAGGATATAAAAGTTTTGAACCTTTTATTCAGGAAGGGTATGATCTATTGGAGACACACAATCAACGGCAAGAATTTCTTCTATCTGAAATAAAACGTTTAAACAGTTTGAATAAAAAAGACTTTGAAGATGTTTGGTTTAGGTGTAAAGATATTTGTGAACATAATTTTGAATTATATAAGAAGAACGGAGAGGAAACAATTCTAGGAGGCGGGTTAGATGAATTAAATATCTTCAGTAAGATACCTATTTCTAGACAACCTAGTTTTCATTATAATAATGGATAATTATAACAAAGCCGCCGATAGGGCAGAGAAATCTCTTAACCAGATTAGTTCTTCTATGTGTTTTGCTAAATGGGCACAGGTTAGTATGCACCTTACTAATGGTATGACACAAAGTTGTTATCATCCCCCATTACATAAAATTAATGTAAACGATTTAGATAATAATCCTAGCGCATTACATAATACAGATCAAAAGAAATATGAACGTAAACTAATGTTACAAGGAGAAAGGCCTGAGGGTTGCTCTTATTGCTGGAGAATTGAAGATGCCGGAGCTCGTAGCGATAGAATATACAGATCTGGAGAATATTGGGCACAAAATGCCCAGGAGGATATTTTAAAAAATCTAGATACCGGTAATATTATTCCACGCTATGTAGAGGTTAATTTTAATCAAGCCTGTAATTTTAAATGTATGTATTGTAGTCCGCACCTAAGTACAAGTTGGGAAGACGAAGTTAAGAAATTTGGCGCCTTTAAGTTTTACGATACAACTGGCATTATTCAAGAACATAACAACATAGATTTTTTAAAACGCGACGGATTTATGCCGTTGAAGGTTAAAGGTAATGATAATGCCTATGTACAGGCATTTTGGCAGTGGTGGCCAGACCTTTATAAAAAATTGGAAGTTTTTCGTATGACAGGTGGCGAACCCTTGATGGACGCCAACACATTTAAGGTTTTAGATTATATATATCAACACCCTAACGCCTGGCTAGAAGTCAGTGTAACGTCAAATCTTTGCCCTCCTAAAAATGAACTTTTAGATAAGTTTATAGACAAGGTAAAACTTTTGGAAAAAATTCAAATATGGGAAGATAAGGAACGTTTTAATCCTAATTCT
>Ga0129333_10007179_pt1 | contig 10534 bp, 8 predicted proteins | sample CPB6_08_DNA_FD_94474 | JGI IMG/M metagenome (GOLD analysis project Ga0129333, IMG submission 94474) | Freshwater to marine salinity gradient microbial communities from Chesapeake Bay, USA - CPBay_Sum_0.6_0.8_DNA | ecosystem: Environmental > Aquatic > Marine > Coastal | place: USA: Chesapeake Bay...
GCTTTGCCCCATGACGGGCCGATTTCCACGTCCACGCGGCTAGGCACTTCGAGGCTAACGGCGTTGGCCATGATCCGCGATGCTTCAACCGCTTCCTCTCGGTTGTTGACCGATAGCGCGATCTCATCGTGCACTTGCAGCAGCAGATTAAATCCTGCCTTGTGCAGCGCGACCATAGCGGCCTTGGTCTGATCGGCGGCCGAGCCTTGGATCAGTCGGTTAAGGCCCTTGTATGTGCCGGCACGTTTGATCCGTTGTCCGTATTCGATGATGGCTTGTTCGCGCGGCAGCGCCTTGTTCACGCCCCACTCGACGGGCTCCCATAATGGGAAGCGGCACTTGCGTCCGAGGAGCGTGCGGATTGCGCCGCCGGAGGCTGGGTGTTCGATGCGCTTCATCACGGCGTTGACAGTGCCCTTGAGGAACGGGACTTTTTGATGGAACGTATCGACCAGTTCGCTGGCCTCGTCCAGGGGCAGATCGAGGCTGTCGGCAAGCTTTTGTTTGCCCATGCCGTACATTAGTCCTAAGCCGATGGTCTTGGCAGCTTTGCGTTTAATTCCTGCCATGTCCGCGACCATTTGGTGGAAGTCGGTGTTGGGGTCTTCGCGGTAGGCCTGCGCCATCTTCTCTGCGCCTGGCAGGTCGATCAGCGTGGCGTAGTGCACCAGCAGGCGGGGCTCCTGTGAGGAGAAGTCGTTAGCGGCCCAAAGCTGGCCGTCCTCTGGCAGGAACAAGCTGCGCACCATCGGGCCGATGATCTCGTGGCGGGCGGGCACTTGTTGTAAGTTGGGATTGGCAGCGGACAGCCGACCGCTGACCGTGCCCCCGTCTTCGTTACGCAGTTGGTTAAAGTGCGTGTGCACGCGGCCGTCGGCGCTGCTGTGGCGAAGGTAGGGCTCCAGAAACGTGCCGTGGGTCTTGTTCAGTTCACGGGCCTCCACGATCATCCGCGCCATGGGATGTTCGTGCGTGTCTAGAAAGCTCTTGGTGAAGCTTGGGGCCCCTTGCGCGGTTCGTGGATATTGGATGCCGAGCTTGTCAAAGGCCACGGCGATGCTGGCGGCAGCCCAGATGTCGACGGTGCGGCCGGCCTGTTCTTTGAGCGTGCGCAGTAAAGCGGTCTCCTTGGTGCGCATCTCTTTGAGCAGGGTCTCGCAGCGTTCTCGGTCAAAGCGGATGCCGCGCAGGGTGACGTCGATGAGGATGGGCAGCAGTTCGGTTTCGAGGTTGAAGATGGACTCGACCTCGTCGCGCTTGAGAAGGGTCTTGAGGTGATGCCATAGCTTGAGTGTCAGGGCGGCATCTTGCTCGGCGTAGGCCCCGACGTGCATAGCGGGGAGTTTCCAGAGTTCCTTCTTGGCGTGCACGCCGAAGTCTTGCGCGGCCTCTTTCAGGCCCTGTTCGGACTTGACTTCTTTGAGGTAGTCAAAGCCCAAGCTGTTTAGGGCGTAGCTGAAACGGTTCTCGTCGATCAGCGGCGCAGCCACCATCGTGTCGATGATGCGCCCGTTGACGGTGAATCCACTGGATCGGAGCCATCCGATGTCGTAGGCCGCGTTGTGGCAGATCTTGTCTGCGGGCGTGGCCAGGACGTCTTTGATCCAACGCTCCACAATACGGCGATCAAGATTGCCGCCACCAGCGTGAGCGACAGGAAAATAGCCAGACCAGCCATCAACAGCGATAGCGTAACCAACAATGTACCCATCTTTGCGAGGCCATCCAGGGCCCATGCTCTCCATGTTCGGGTCGCAGGTTTCGAGGTCAATTGCGATCTCCGTAGCCTGGGAGAGGTTAGGGAATGATTGAGGGGGAACCCACTCTGAGACGCGTGGGAACAGGGACATGCTCTTAATATCTCGCTTCACAATCGAAAGCCTTTTCGTTCGTCCTTGGGTAGCACGATATGCAAGGACTGCTTGGCGCGGGTGATGCCCACGTACAGCAATCGGTTGATGTCGTCTGCGTTCTTCTCGTACTCCTTGGCGAACTTGGTCGTGAGGTCCGTCATCAGCAGCACGTTGTCCGCTTCCCCGCCTTTTGCTCCGTGGATCGTGGACAGTTTGATGGGGGCGCGGCCCGCGATGCGTGTTCCTCGACGCAGCAGCGCGATGATGTAGTTGCGTTTGTCCTCTGCGATCTTGGTCAGCGCTTCGTGCCAGATGGCGTCGGTCAAAAGGCCATGCTCTGCCTTGAGCCTTTCCATGGAATACAGGCCGTCAGCGGTCGCGGTCTTTAGGCCCTTGTGCCCGTGTTTGACGGCGGCGCTGTCAAGGTATTTGTAAATCGTCTTGACGGTAGGGAAGTCTACCTCTGAGCCTTTGCGCAGGCGCTCCCATCCCAGGACGGCGACTAAGATTGCTTCGGGGATGGACCGTTGTCCGTGGCGCTCGAAGAGGAGCCCTTGACTCCTGAGCCAGTCATGCATGTCGGTGAGCATATAGTTCGCGGCCGCTAACACTAACCAATCGCCGTGCGTCACGTCAACATGATGCCAATCGTTGTAGTAGTGGACTTCGCCTTGCTCCTCGCGGGCTCTCCAAGTCTTTTCCTGGCGCTTGCGGATTCTGTGCACAACCCGGTTGGCCAAGGAGTGGACGGTTGCGGGGACGCGGTAGGACTGTTCGAGGACTTTGACGGTCCCCTCGAAGTTCAGGAAGCTGTCTACGTCGGCTCCGGCCCATGTATAGACTGCTTGGTCGTCGTCCCCTCCCAGAAAGCAGCGCTGGGAGCGCAACGCGAGTTGCTCTACCAGCCTCCATTGCAAACGTGAGAGGTCTTGAGCCTCGTCGATGATAAGGGCGTCCAGGTGGGGTAGCCGATCCGGCTCTTGGATGATGCGTTCAAGCAGGTCTGTGAAGTCCAGCAGGTTGTGGGACTCCTTGTAATGGCGGTAGGCACGCTCGATGTACTCGAAGTAGTGCCATTCGATTTCTATTTTGGACTTGTTGTAGTGGGTCCGAAGGTCAAGGCCCTTGATCCGCGCAATGTTGATCTCGTTCAGGATGGGATGATCCGCGTTGACCATGAAGTCTTCCTCTTCAAAGGCGCTTACGCTGATCTCGATGCCGGCCTGGCGGGCGAACTCGTGGTAATGCTCTGGGGCCATCATGTCCTTGATGCCAATGGCCAAGCACCGATACGCGAGGCTATGCAGCGTTCTAAACCAAGGAAAGTCTGTGTCAGGGTTTAGGTGCGGGAACTTGCTCATAGCGCGTTCCTTGGCCTCTGTGGCGGCTTTCTTGGTGAAAGCAAAGTAGCCGATCTTGGAGGAGGGGACGTCGCTTTCCAGTTCTACCTCGACGATGTTCAAAAGAAACGTCGTCTTGCCTGAGCCTGGAGGGCCGAAGACTTTGGTGATGTTCATGATGTTTGCCAGTTGTCATCCGGCCAAACAACGACCGGGGTTTTTTCCCCAACGTAAGCGCTTTCGATGTTGTATTCGATGTACTCGCGGGCCTCTTCGGCGGTCATGCCCTCTCTCATGAGGTTTTCGAGAATCTGCTCCCCGTCATATACCAAGACGTCTTGCAGGCCGTTCTCACGCCAGACCATGGCCGGTCCGATGATGGCGTTGTCATGTCCGTCAATTTTTAGCATCAGAATGGGCTCCTTGCTTTCTTTTGCTCTGGAGTATCAAACGGAGAGTCTTGGTTCGCGAACCGTGGCATACGCCAGCAGCGCACTGTGCGGTTCTTCAGAAACAAGCTGATCGGCTCACCGCCCATGTCGCGGATGCGTTGGGCCATTTTGGGGGCGCTAAGGCCCTTGAAGTTGTTGCGGGCGAGGTGCGCCTCAAGGTCCTTCATGCGGAAGTACACCTTGGCCTCTTCCTCGTTCACCCATGGGCGGCCCATGAGGATTTCATCGCGGTCCATGGCTTGTTGCAGGTGAGTGGCGAACTCTTCTAGCAGGTCATTGAAGCGTCCGGTGACGCTTGTGTCCTCGGAGGCCTCGGTGATCTGTTCGCTCTCGACCATCTCAAGCAGCAGCGCGTTAAGAAGTTGCTCCCAATCCTGCTTTCGCAGCGTCGGGGGCAGCACGTTGATCTTCTCGATACAGGCTTTCTGAAAGGCAGCCTGGTTGAACAGGCCCTCTGTGTCGAGCTCGATGCGCTTGCCGTTGATGTCCAGGAACCACAAAGGGGGTTCGCTGTTGTACTTGGACAGGGAGGACAACTGCGGGCTGTCAGGGCCGTCGGCCCCGATGCCGTACTTGCGTGTTCTGCAAAGGCCGCTATTGCAAAAGCTGTTGATCGGGGCGTCCTTGCACTTGTACTTGTAATCTTTTTTGTTGAGCTGCTTGATGATGATCTGCAGCTCGTTGTTTGGTAGCGGGGGCGCGACATACTTGAAGTTATGCTCGGCCAGCGCGTTGTCCCACGCGGAAGGGATTGCCTTTTTCAGGTAGATGCCGATATTGAACAACGCGTTGTTGCGTGTTCCTTCGGGCACGCCTTGGGCGCAGATCGCCTGTAGGCATGGTGGACCGTCCTTGATCGGGTGGTCGGGCTTTTTGGGCTCTTCCGGCGGGGTGAGGTCCGGGCCTTGTGCGAACTGTTCGTACAGTGCGTAGAACTCTTCGAGGGTTGCGGCCGTACCGTTATCGAGAACGGCATAGCGCATCGTTTGGTCGCCCCCGAAGTAGGGCAGGTTCAAGAAGTTGCCTGTGTCGCCGCGCTCGACCAGGATTTCGGATTGCTTTGGGAAGATTTCGCGGCCCGCTTCCCCTAGAACGGCGGCGCAGGCTTTCAGATATCGCTGCATCTCGGCAGCGGGGATTGGTTCTCGGACAAAAAGAAAGACGTGTGCACCGCCGGATTTGCTGCGGCACACAACTAAGGGTAGCTCAAGCTCCCGGATTCGCTTGATCAGGCCTTCGTGATCGAGCGGATACTGGTCGATGTCGATGCATCCCCAGATGCAGGTATTGTCTGCTCGGATCGGGATGATCCCCAAGGACGGCTCAACGCCTTCCAAGTGCTTTACCCACAGATCATCCGTCGGCGGCTTACGAACGACGACCGCCTTTCCGGCTTGCTTACCACTTTCCTTTGACCCCTCGATCTTGTAGGTCCCGTAGGCAATATCGAGGCCACTGAATATTGCCTTAAACCGCGCGATGTCTGTCATTTCTTCTTTCTGGAAAGGTGGGGCCTACTCATGTGGGCAGGGGTACCCGCATATTGTCTGTAAGGAGCGACCTGACACGACTCAGCTATCCGGTCTCCCCACACTTTCGGCCCCGAGGATCAGAACGGCTGCGAACCGTTGCCTGCACTAGCGCCATCGGCACCTTCGTGCTTGACCTTTACATCGCCCGCGCCGACAGACTGCGCGAACTGTTTGCACGACAGATAAATGTCGTTGGACTCAACCGCACCAACGCGCTCGATCTCCCATCCATACCACTTGCCCTTGTCATTCGACTCGGCCGCAGTGGTCAGTCGATAGACTTGGCTGTACATCGGAGGGGTGAACAAGCCATTCTTTCCGGTCATCTTGACCGATTGCATCATGGAGTTCCACTTGCGGCTTTTCTTGAGCTGCGTGGACTTCATAACGATAAGCGCCGGGTTCGGGACTCCATCCGCATCCAGCACCATCACATAGTGATTGGCGGTGTTCTCGATGTAGTTCCCGTTGTCCAGGTAGTCCTTGTTGTCGCCGGGCTCCCGATGGGTCTGCGACAAGATGTCGCTAGTGGCCGGGTAGACGTGCACCGGAGCGCCGCTGCCCTGCCCCCTGGGGGCCCATTCAATGTACTGGCGTACATAGGCGCAAGGGACAACCATAATCCCTTTCTTGCCATCGAACAGCTCTCCGGTGACGGTGTTCAGCACCATGCCGGGCATTGCGCCGTCCATCTCGCCGACTTCTGGGCTCGTGGACGTGAGAAGACGCAGGAAGGGCAGTGCATAGTCCTCCTGGTTCATGTTCTCAAAGCCCATCCCAGCGTCCTGCTCAAGGTCGCTCATGATTGCCAATGCGGTGTTGGCCTTTTGCTCCGCAATTTCAGTCGTCTTAGCCATGATTCATGGTCCTTTTTTCGTGAGTAGTTAAGCTGCTTTGATAACTGCTTTTTGGCCAATGAACACGCCAAAAAGCTCGGAGTCGACGGGCTGCCCCTTCTCGACCCTTTCCTTCACCCAGGCCTTGAGGGTCTGGGGTTCGATCTTCTCAGTCTGCTCGGCCGGGTAGCCTTGCGAACTAAGAAGCTCAATCAGACGGCGGCACAGCTCATCTTCGTTACGCCCAAAGCGCACGCTGACGGTGTTCTTGATGATGTCGTCAAAGCCATTTTGACGGAGCCACTCATACGCCTCGGCCTGGCGGCCCTTGGGAATGCTTGCGCCGTAAAAGGGTTTGATGTCGATCATCGAGCCATCCTCCATGACGAACTTGCGCATACCCGCTTCTGCCATGGCTTCCGGAATAGTCTGCTCAGTGAGCTTTCGGTGCTGGTCTTCCTTCTCCTTGAGGGATTCGGATAGGTCCGAAATTTCCTTTTCCAGAAGCTTGGCGCGACGGGCAAGCCCTGCGATGCCGGTGACGGACTCGTCAGAGACCTTCAGAGCATCCGCGTCATTTTCAAATAAACTCGTAAGAGTCATCTATTTCTCCTTTCTTGAACAAATCAACCTCCAGCGGGATGTAGCGCCGTTCGCGCTTGTCCCACTTGAGGCACTTAAAGCGGCCGTGGTTACGGGCCGCCGCCACTGCACAGGTGATCCCTATGGCAGATGGGTCACCGATGAGGAGCAAGAAGTCCTCGTCGGTAAATTTCTCCAGTTTGCGTTGAATACGCCGAACTGTCGGCACAACAGAAAAGGCAATCTGCGCGTTGGGCGGCAGGATGGTTTCGATCTTGCCGTAGTCAAGAGCGGACGCAATGTTGTGCGTTGTTGTCTCAGATACGACGTACACAGTTGGCACTGAAGTTCTCCTTTCTAAAAGCGAGCGCCCAGTGTACACTACTTCTCACGGGGCATGTCAAGCCCCTGTTAGAAAGAGAGACATCATGGACCACTACTTAAAGACGTATCCGTTTAAGAACAAGCCGTTTACGCATCAGGCGGCATACTTAGAGCGCTTTTGGTCTGAGCCCGTAGCCGCGTTGTTCGCGGACATGGGCACCGGAAAAAGCTACATGCTCATCAACAACGTCGCGCTGCTTTACGACAAGGGCAAGATCAACGGGGTGTTGATCGTAGCGCCAAAGGGCGTCTACCGCAACTGGTATGACACCGAGATTCCCAAGCACATGCCTAGCCATGTCGTCTATCGCATGGCGATCTGGGCGGCCTCTCCCAAGAAGGCCGAGCAAAAGGCGCTGGACGCTCTGTTTGAGGTCAGCGAAGACCTGAAGATTTTGATCATGAACATCGAGGCGTTCAGCACGCAGCGCGGGACGGCCTTTGCCAAGCGGTTTCTGCTTGGGCACAACGCCCTGATGGCGGTCGATGAGAGCACCACGATCAAGACGCCAGGATCGGCTCGGAGTAAGAACACCGAGAAGGTGGGCCGTGGAGCGCGGTTCAGGCGCATTATGACGGGCTCCCCGGTGACCAAGTCCCCGATGGATTTGTACCAGCAATGCGCGTTTTTGTCGGACGGATGTTTAAACATCACCAGCTATTACGCGTTCCAGGCACGCTATGCGGTGGTCATCGAGCGCCAGTTGGCTAGTCACAGCTTCAAGCAGATCGTGGGCTACCGCAGGCTGGATGAGCTCAAGGAGAAGCTGGATCGGTTCAGCTTTCGCGTCAAGAAAGAGGAATGCCTAGACCTGCCTGACAAGCTATATGTAAAGCGCGACGTGGACCTGACTGATGAGCAGGCCAAGGCCTATAGCGACATGAAGGCGCTGGCGCTGGCGCAGATAGGCACGGGGCTCGTTAGTACGGTAAACGCGCTAACGCAGTTGATGCGGCTGCATCAGATTGTGTGTGGCCACGTCAAGCTGGACGACGGCACGATAACCCACCTTCCAAGCAACCGGATCAAGGAGCTCTTGAGCGTCATCGAGGAGACGGATGGCAAGATCATCATCTGGGCGACATACCGTCCGGATATCGAGGCCATCAAGATCGCCTTGCAAAAGGACTACGGCATGGAATCCGTGGGCACTTACTACGGCGACACGACGCAAGAAGAGCGCCAGCGAGTGCTGCTGGACTTCCAGGACCCGGACAAGCCGTTGCGGTTTTTTGTCGGGAACCCTAGCACGGGGGGATATGGCCTGACACTGACTGCGGCTAACACGGTCATCTATTACAGCAACAGTTTTGACTTGGAAAAGCGGCTGCAGTCCGAGGACCGGGCGCACCGTATCGGGCAGACCAAAAACGTCACCTACGTGGACCTGATTGCGCCGGGTACTGTGGACGAGAAGATCGTCAAGGCCCTGCGAGACAAGATCGACATCGCAACCCAAGTGCTTGGAGAGGACCTCAAACAATGGCTGATTTAATCAAACGAGAAGACCGCTTCCAGTACCCTGAAATCTCCCGCGTGGACAGCGAGACGGGAAGGCACTACCGCGTGCCGGGGTTCGAGAAGGTTCCTTCGGTGACCACGATTCTGGACCGCACGAAAGACAAGACCAAGCTCAAGGAGTGGGCTGACAGGGTAGGTCAACAGGAGGCGGACCGGATCAAGACCGAGGCGGCCTATGTGGGCACGCATATGCACGCGGTCATCGAGCACTTACTGGCCCGTGAGCCGTTGCCCTTGGGCGAGGATTGGTTGGCCTTGCGTGGTCAGCACATGGCCTTTTCCTTGATCCGTTCGTACTTCAACAACATCGACGTGGTGTACGGCTCGGAGGTTGCGGTGCATTACGATGACCGCTATGCGGGCACGACTGACATGGTCGCCAAGTACCGGGGCAAGTTAGCGATTGTGGACTTCAAGCAGTCGATTCGCCCTAAGCGTCATGAGTGGATCACGGACTACTACCACCAGTTGGCGGCGTATGCGTGTGCGCACGAACGGATGTTTGGCGAGAAGGTGGACATGGGCGTGATCCTGGTCGCCGTTCAAAACGGCTCGACGCAGGAGTTCACCACAGCGGCCAGGGAGTTTGAAGACTACAAGGCCGCGTGGTGGGAGCGAGTTAAGCAGCAGGAGGAGCAGGCTGCTGCGCCGCCATCGCACTGATGCTGTCAAACGGGAAGAGCGATTGCAGCATTGCTCGACTCTGTGACGGCGCACCAGGGGCAGCGGCCGGAGCTTGGCTTTGCGGTCCCGGTGGCTTTTGGCCAGGGGGCGGCGACATGCCAGGCACGCCCCGTGTTGTGGGGGCCGGGGGCAGCGAACGCAGTTGACGGGCTGCCGCGCCTTGCGGAGTGTAAGGCACGTTGTAGCCAGGACGGAGCTGCTCGGGACGCGGTTCCTCTGGGGCCAAGTAGTTCAAGGCTGGAGTGGCCGCATTACGGCCGACATTGACGCCGATAGACCCCAGGTAGTTCAGCGTCTTGTTGTAGATGTCGGTCTGTTGCTTGGCTGTCCTTCCTTTGGACAGCAAGATTGCCATGGCCTCTGGGTCTTTTGCCGCGTTCTCAAGAATCTGTCGAACGGTGGCATTAGGCAGCTTGTCGAAGATGTTCCGGACCGCACGCGAACCTGCGCTGGCGGCAATCAGACTACTGCCTGTTCCGGAGACAGCTTTACCTATCTCAGAACCGGCAACTCGCAGCGCAAGATCGGTAACAACATCCGCATCCTTAATGATGTCGTCCAACGGCACGTTGTTCTTGAGCGCCGTTTGAACACGCTGCATCGGGTTAATCAGTCGGCGCAGGTTCCGGACCTCAGTAAGATTCATGAGGCCCGAAGAGGTCATCATTTTGACCAGAGACGGCTGACTGCGGGACAACGGTTGGAAGAGCGCCTTGTCAAACGCGTCAATGTTAAAGCTTCCGGAGTTGCCTCCTGCTCTGGTGTAGGCGTAGTCAATTATCATCGACCGCAAGCCGTCCACAGCATCCTGGCCGCTCGCCTTTGCCAATTGTGCCAAGTGGGAAATGCTCTGTGTGGGAGACCTGTTTGTTGCACGCAGGGCATCCGCGATCACATTGACAGGGTTCTCGCCCCCTGCCAGGACCTTGGCGAACGCCGTTTGCTTGCGCAGCGTGTCGTTCATCACGCTGTTTTCCTTCTGCACTTGGGTCAGAAGGTTTGTGGCCCTATCGGCGTTACGCAGATCGTCCATAATGCCCAGCTTTTCCAGCATGGGCGCGTTTTGCTGTGCAAAGCGGGTGAGCTTTGCCGTATTTAGCTTCGGGATGTAGTTGCCGGTGGCCTGGTCGTAGACGGTCTCTACCGCCTCATTAGCCAATAGCCGAAGCACACGATTTTGTGCGTCTTGTACGGAGACAACTCCCTGCTCGGCCATGTCCGCCATTGGCTTGAGATACTGCGCCATGGGGCTGTCTGCACCGAACTGCTTAACGGCATCGTCATAGCGCGTCTTCATGAAATTCACCGCATCGGTGATCTCATTCATACGCTGGGCAGTAACGTCTGCA
>Ga0129333_10007180_pt1 | contig 10534 bp, 10 predicted proteins | sample CPB6_08_DNA_FD_94474 | JGI IMG/M metagenome (GOLD analysis project Ga0129333, IMG submission 94474) | Freshwater to marine salinity gradient microbial communities from Chesapeake Bay, USA - CPBay_Sum_0.6_0.8_DNA | ecosystem: Environmental > Aquatic > Marine > Coastal | place: USA: Chesapeake...
CCATCGGCCCCGATGATGCTCGCGGGGGTCATGTCGAACAATTGTGCGTCGAACGAGGAGATGTCTTCTACTCGACAGTCTGAGATATGTGCCAACCAGGACATGAAGTCCACATCCGGAGATGTTGCCCAGACCGGACGAATGTGATGATGTCGATCGAGCTGAATGCCCTTGTCATTCACCTCGCGATCGAGATGGATTGCAAGTTGAGGAATGCGTGCCATGGCGGCGTCGCTCGTGACCAATCGTCGCTCGCCGTGTTTTGTGATCACTACTCCCGCGACGCCGAGATCTCGATCAAGCCAGGAATTCAGAAGAACTCCGCCGTAGATCTCGACGCCCAGTTGCTGCCATGCACCGGTCTGAATGTCTGGCGATGGGTGAATACGGATGTTCGGCGAATCGGTGTGCGCGCCGACAACTGAAAACCGGTCAATGGTCGACGACGGCTGGCGCCAGGCGATGATCATGCCGTCGCGAGCGAGGAAACCAGCTTGAGACAGTCCACCCGAGAGAGTTCGGTGTTCTTTGAATCCCGACTCGACGAGGGCCTGTCGTGCCGACTCGACGACGTGATATGGCGTGGGCGATTGATCCAGCCAGCCGCTCAAAGAGTCCAAGTCACTCGGTTCCGCTGTCATCCTGGTCGCCTATCGATGTACGTGATGTTTCACAGAGTAGTGCTGAAGTTCATCAGGGTATGCAAGTGGGCCGTCTCGTTGAGAGCCACCAGTGATCGTCTTCCACCAGCGATCGCCTTGACGCGGTGGATTGACGTGTAGTGAGGATAGAAGAACTGTGTCGAAGGCATGCCGAGAATGTGAGAGATGTAGTAGTTGATGACACCGCCGTGACACACCACGACGACACGATCAGATTGATGTGCTTCGATGATCGAGTCGAAAGAGTGACGTACACGGGAATTGAACTCCTCTTGGTTCTCGTCTGACACCCATTCGCCTCGCATCATGGCCTGCCACTTCGGATGATTCGTTGCCCGCATCTCTTCCATCGGGATGTATTCGTTCGAGTTGCGGTCCCACTCGGCGATTCCATCTTCTTCCCGAATGGTGATGCTGAGTCGTCTTGCCAGGGGAGCGGCGGTCTGACGCGCGCGCACGAGGGGGCTCGAATATATGGCGTCGACGGATTCGTGGGAGAGGTATGTCCCCAGCGCCTCTGCTTGAAGTTGTCCCTCGGCGCTGAGTTCAGGATCTGCGCGTCCAGATTCTTTCTCGACACGCAATGGCAGCGCATGTCGAACGATGATCAGTTCCATATGAGCCCTGATTACGGGTTGACGTTGACGTCGAATCCCATGAATGTGCAACGGAACTGTGACGCTGTGACCGAGTTCGACGTCAAACCGGCGGCTGCATTCCTTGCTGAATCTACGCAACCTTGGAGCTCAGAGCGCTGAGCAAAAAGGGCCAGCGAAAGTGCCACGAAGACGACGAGGCCGACGACTCTCATCACCATCGACTTCAGTACTTTGAGGGCCACAAGAGCTAGTAGAAGTGATCCCCCCGACAATCCGAGAGCAACGTTTCGAAGAGCGTCGGGATCAACAGACGAGAAAAGATCACTCACCATTCCCACCCTAGATGGGTCTGACGACCTAGCGTGGTCACGTGGCAGGTGACTTCACAGTGGCAATTCTCATTGGAGGAGACAGCTCGCGAATGGGAGCGGACAAAGCCACATACCTCGTTGATGGTGTCGCGATGGCTGAACGTGTGGCCCGTGCCGCTCACGACGCAGGGGCGTCCGAAGTGCTCTTCATCGGTGGCAGCAGCACGCTGGTGAAAGGATTTTCGGGCTCATGGAAGAAGGATTCATGGCCCGGCGAAGGTCCACTTGGTGGTCTCATCACTGCATTGAAGAACTCATCCAACGATGCCGTGGTTGTGCTCTCGTGCGACATGCCGTTCATCACGGCTTCTGTCATTGCCAGCCTCGTCAATGCGTTGTCCGATGCACAGGCGTCTGTCGGTCGAACCGACCGACTCAATTGGTTGTGTGCGGCATGGTCGAAGGATGAATGCCTCTCCACGCTGCAGTCGGTGTGGAAGAGAAATGAACGCGCAATGCATCGGGCAGCTGTGCTGCTCGATGTAGCAGAGGTTCCTGTACCTGCGGTCGCGGTGCGCAACATCAATTCGCCGGAAGATCTGGCGCCCACTGATGCCCAGGAGTGATTCTGACCTGCCACGGCACGATGTGACGTGGGTCGACAGTGATGCGGGCCTCGAAGAAGCTATTTCTTTCCTTCTTTCGCACACTCGTTATGCGATAGACACAGAGTTCCACCGAGAGCGGACATACTTTCCTCGACTTGCGCTAGTGCAACTTGCGGCGGCAGGTCGCATCTTCGTAGTGGATCCACTCGGTGTCGAACGGTCGACGTTCACGCGACTGTTTGATTCAGATTCCGTGGCTGTCTTCCATGCTGCGCAACAAGACCTCGAAGTCTTGCAACACGCATACGGAGCCGTTCCCCGGCGACTCTTCGACACGCAGCTTGCTGCCGGGTTCATCGGTTTCAGTTCACCTTCGCTCTCGTCACTCGCTACGGCGTTTGCCGGAGTCAATCTCCCAAAAGGAGACCGGCTGACAGATTGGCTACGTCGGCCACTGACCGCCGCGCAAGTTGACTACGCCGCCGGTGATGTGCGGTATCTGGAACACATTGCAGACGCCATTCAGAAAAAGGTCGATGAACTCGGGCGATCAGGCTGGGTCGACGAGGCATGCGAGGAACTTCGTGTGCGTCCGAATGGCCCGACAGACCCTGAGCGTGCGTGGATGAAGGTGAAGGACGTTCGAACCCTGAAAGGGAGATCGCGGTGGGTGGCACAGGCGGTGGCGGAATGGCGCGAGAAGCGTGCGGCGGAACTGGACATCCCTGTGCGACATGTATTGGCTGATATCGCGATTGTGGGCGTGGCCCAGAAGATTCCGAAGACAGCCGAAGAGTTGAGTCATATACGCGGGTTTGATGGAAAACAAGCCCACGGGTCCTTGGGTCGACTCGTCATTGAGAGTGTCCGAGAGGGTGTGGAACGGTCGGTTGCAGGCGAGTTGAAATTGCCTTCTTCCGATGGCGATGACCTCGACCGTGCGCTTCGGCCGGCGGTGACCCTCGTGTCCGCTTGGGTCAGTGAGCTCAGCCGCCAGGAACAACTCGATCCGGCGCTGCTCGGAACTCGCCAAGACATCGTCGATCTCCTCCGAAAAGCACCGTCGGCAAGGCTCGGAAACGGTTGGAGAGCCGACATCGTCGGTAACGATGTGGATGACCTCGTGGCGGGTCGCGCTGCTCTCACCTTCACTGCAGACGGAGGTCTGAGATTAATTTCACTTGACGATTCGCCCAGATAGGCCGCCGGATTCTCGCGGTTTTGCGCATCAATGGCTCAGGTCACACCTGAAAACAGAGCGTGGACTACGAAATCCCGTCCACGGGGGGCATCGGTCGGTAGAGTAGGCGAGGTTGTCAATAAGCACCTCGGTGCCACACAAGTGTTCGGAGAACGACCGTGAAAAAGGGTCGCCATCGTCGTTTCGAAGAGGCTCGCAAGCTGAAGCAAGCGGGCCCCAGTGCTGCGGATCTCGGATTCGGGGATTCTCCTCGGCGTGCCAAGACCGAGGAAGACGAATATGCCGAAATCGCGCAGCGATACGGCGTGAACTTCGACGACGAAGACGACACCGAAGAAGACGACGCAGATTGAGACTGGCGGGCGCCCGTCGCCTGAGAACAACATGACCTCCCTCCGAAATGTAGCCCTTGTCGCCCACGTCGACCATGGAAAAACCACTCTTGTCGATTCGCTCTTGAAGTCGACCGGTACTTTTGCCGCGCACCAAGCTGTTGTCGAGCGAGTGATGGACTCGGACGACCAAGAGCGTGAGCGCGGCATCACCATTCTCGCCAAGGCGGCGTCGGTGCTGTGGAACGACATTCGAATCAACCTTGTCGACACACCAGGTCACGCAGATTTTGGTGGTGAAGTAGAGCGAGCGTTGGCTCTGGTCGACGGCATCGTTCTGTTGGTCGACGCGGCGGAAGGTCCACTTCCTCAAACGAGATATGTGTTGTCGAAGGCTCTCGGCATGAATCTTCCTGTGGTGCTCGTTCTCAACAAAGTCGATCGCTCTGACGCGCGACCAGACGAAGTGTTGCTCGAAGTTGAACAGTTGTTCCTCGACGTCGCCCGAAGCGACAGCCAGCTCGGATTTCCCGTCGTCTCGGCAATTGCACGCGACGGCTGCGCGGTGAAGGGCATCGGCATGCCCAAGCCCTCAGATGGACTAGGGGATCTCTTGCAGGCAATCGTCGACACGATTCCAGCGCCGGCGGTTGCCCCCAACGACCCTTTGACGGCAATCGTCACGAATCTCGATGCGAGCGACTACCTCGGTCGTTTGGCTATCGGGCGTGTTCAGTCAGGGACTTTGCGCAAAGGCGAGTCGGTGGCTCTGTGGGGCAAGCAATCCGGTCCGGATTCTCCTCCACAGCGACGCAAGATCAGCTCGTTGTCAGTATTCCGTGGCATTGGTCGGGAAGAAGTGTCTGAAATCGGCGCAGGAGATCTATTCGTTCTTGCAGGCATCGATGATGTCGAAGTGGGGGACACCATTGCCCACCCTGATGTCAGCGAACCGCTCCCACGTTTGGAAGTCGATGAGCCAGTCCTGCGGATGAGTTTCGGGGTCAACACCTCTCCGTTCGCAGGCCGCGAAGGAAAGTTCGTGACTTCCCGACACATTCGAGATCGTCTCCGCAAAGAGGTTCTCGGAAACGTTTCAATCAAGGTGTCTGACACAGATTCTGCGGACATCATGACAGTTGCCGGTCGCGGAGAGTTGCAACTTGCGGTGCTCATCGAGAACATGCGCCGCGAGGGATACGAACTTCAGGTGAGTCGACCCGAAGTTGTCACTCAGACGATCGACGGGAAGTTGCACGAACCAAAAGAATCAGGTTCGTGCGACGTCCCCGATGAGTATGTCGGAACCGTCACACAAGAGTTGGCACCGCGCAAGGGGCGCATCACTGACATGCGCCCCGGAGATCCGGGGCGGACAATCGTTTCTTTCGAAGCACCCTCTAGGGGACTCATCGGGCTTCGTTCGATGTTGCTCACGGCAACCCGCGGTACGGCTCTCTTGCATCAAACGCGCGCTGGTTGGATGCCATGGGCCGGCGAAGTGCCGCATCGTCAGGGCGGTGCGATGATCGGTGACCGCATCGGGGTGGCAACGCCGTACGCCCTTGACAATCTTCAATTGCGCGGAACGTTGTTCGTGGAACCAGGAGACGACATCTACGAAGGCATGGTCGTCGGCGAGAGTGCGCGCGGAGAAGAAATGGTGGTCAACGCGGTGCGGGCAAAGGAGAAGACCAACATTCGAACCCACAGTCACGACGATGGCGTGAAGCTTGCAGCGCCGATCATTCACACTCTGGAGTCAGCCATCGAGTGGATTGCGGAGGATGAACTCGTCGAGATCACGCCGACGAAAGTTCGGATCCGAAAGCGACATTTGGCGCTCGAAGACCGACGCCGAGCCTTCAAGCGCGAGCCTCGCTGAGCGCCTTCCTTCGGAAGGCTACGTGAGGTCCTACGGTTTGCTTCGTCGTCTGACGGCTGGGTGAGGAACTGGTGTACCACTCGTTCGAGACAGTTGTTGAACAATCAGTGCGTACACCTTCTTGCCCACGAGCTCTGTGATTTCATCCTTGAAATACACATAGGCAGGATCTTTACCTACGAAAGCTTCAGGCGCTTCCGTGCACCACCAATGAAACTCGTGGCCACCGTCGCCCCAATCGCGACGCTTCCATTCACGCAGCATTGACACGACGTGTCCGTCTTCTTCGGTGTGCTCCTCAAGGCGGACTGGAACCTGCCAGCACACATCAGGCTTCCAATCCATGTGGCGATCACCGGCCTCTAGAGCGGCAATGTGAAGAGCGCATCCGGATCCGCCGGCAAAGCCGGGCTGATTATGAAAGATGCATGCACCGTTCACTACTCGCGTCTTCTTGCTGCCATCTTTCGCTACGACGTGCCAGCCCTTCTTGTCGGCAATCTTCTTGTTCTGCCAGTGATGGTCCTTCAGCAGCTTGCTGGTTCTCTTCACCGTCGCGAAATCCTTCTCGTCGAGAAAGTGCGCACCGTAAGAACAGCATCCTTGTTGAAGGTCTTCTGCGTCATCATCGAGCACGCCTTTGCAGCCTTCTCCATAGATGCACTTGTAATTGGAGCGAAGGAATGTCGCATCGATCAACCACGTGCGTTGTTCGTCTGGGTCGTCGAAACTGACCCATTCATGAAGATGTTCAGGCTTTGGCACGAGAATGAACGCTACTCTGTTTCTCGTCGAACTCGTCTACCAGTTGAGGAGAGGACATGAGAGACGTCTATGCAGATGTGCTGCGTCGGCTCGAGGATATTCGTGAGTCGCTGGTTGACATTTCGATTTCCGCGCTGCAGGAGGCAGTCGAGTCGGGCGCGGTAACGCGGCCGACAAGTGACAAGAAGCTCGCCCAAGCGACCCGAGCAATCGAGAAGGCCATCGAAGCGGTCAAAGACGCAGCAGCGTCAGAGGATTGATTGTCTCTTGGCCTCGAGGGTGTCGAGAAGATCCGCGAAACTGGTCTCAAAGGACTGCACTCCTTCCACTTCAAGCTGCAGCGCGACGGCCGTAAGCGACACCCCTTCGGCTTCGATTTGAGACAACTCGCGTCGTGATTCCTCGAGTCCCGCGTCAATAGTTCGGGCGACTTTTCCATGATCTGAAAAAGCGATCAATGTGTTCTCGGGCAAGGTGTTGACAGTTTGGGGTCCGATGAGTTCATCGACATACAGCGTGTCTGGATAGGCAGGATTCTTCGTCGATGTCGAGGCCCACAGCGGGCGCTGAAGTCGGCCGCCGTTTTCGGCGATCCGTTTCCATCGGGCAGACGTGGACACAGCCACGAAATGTTCATAGGCGAGCTTGGCTTGATTGATAGCTGTTCGACCTGAGAGTTGCGGTCCGCTAGGAAGCGTGGCCAGCTGTGGATCCACGAGAGAGTCGACGCGACTGATGAAGAAGCTGGCGACACTACTGACGGAGTCAATTGGTTCGGCCCGCTCGAGACGTTTCTCCAGGCCCTGGAGATATGCCTCGAGTACCTGGCGATATCGATCGAGGCTGAAGATGAGGGTCACATTCACCGAGACTCCTGCGGCTGTCAGTTCGGTCACGGCGGCCAAACCCTCCTGTGTGGCCGGCACCTTGATCATCACGTTGGGACGATCTATTCGCGAAGCGAGAAGCAGACCCTGAGAGATGGTCGCAGAGGAATCCTTGGCCAGGCGAGGGTCAACTTCGACGCTCACAAAACCATCCTGCCCGTGACTTGTTCGATACAGATCTGAGAAAATGTCGCAGGCATCTTGGATGTCTTGAACCACGAGCGACCAGTACGCATCCTCTGTGCTCACGTGGTCGGCCACGAGAGACGCGAACTGCTCGTCGTAGTCTGTGCCGCCTTGAATGGCCTTCTGAAAGATCGTCGGGTTCGACGTCAGGCCTCGGACACCGTCAGAGATGTGGCGTCGCAAGGTTCCGTCGCGGAGATGGGAGCGTTGCAGATTGTCGATCCAAGGGCTTTGGCCCTGTATCTCAAAAAGGTTGTGGAGAGAGGTCATGAAGATCTTCGCCCTCGGCCAACCATCAGACGTCGAGTAGCTCGTGTACCGCAGTCACGACGGCATCAGCAGAAATGCCCAGTTTCGCCATCACGGTGGCACCTGGTGCGCTCGCACCGAAGCGGTCTATACCGATGGCACTATCTGCCCATTGGTGCCACCCGAAGGTCGTTCCGGCTTCGATCGAAACGACTGGCAGGTGTGGTGGCAGAACCTCGTCCTTATAGTCCTCGTTTTGACCATCGAAGCGATCCCACGACGGCATCGAGACCACGGAGACTGACACGCCTGCTTCAAGCAACTTGTCATGAGCTGCCAACGCAATTGAGACCTCCGAGCCGGTGGCAACCACAACGGCTTCAGCATCGTCATGAGTAACGAGGATGCCTGCGCCTCGATGTACTGCGGTGCCGTCCGTGAGGGCAGGAACAGTCTGACGAGACAACACCAATGCGGTCGGACCATCGTGTGTGATCGCGTCTATCCATGCTGCACGTGTTTCTTCAGGGTCGGCCGGTCGAACGACGTGCAATCCCGGTATCGCTCGTAACGAAGCGAGCTGCTCGATCGGTTGGTGTGTGGGGCCGTCCTCGCCGACACCGACCGAATCGTGGCTGAACACAAACACGCATCGAGCTTTGGACAATGCAGCAAGTCGAATAGCGGGCCGCATGTAGTCGGCAAACACGAAAAAGGTCCCTCCAACGGGCAACACACCTCCGTGTAGCGCCATTCCCACGAGCGCTGAGCCCATGGCGTGCTCTCGGATTCCATAGAAGACTTGACGTCCGCTTCGGTTCGTCGCAGAGAAGGGCTCCTGGCCAGACATCTTCACTCCGGTGTTCCCCGTCAGGTCTGCGGCGCCTGCCATGAGTGTGGGACACATCATCAGTGACTGATCAATGACCTTCTGCAAAGCCTGTCGTGTCGCCAACGAGACATCTGACGCGAAGTGGGAGATCGTCGTCTCAGGGTCTGTTCCAGGCCGCGTCGACCAAGATGCAGCAAACACATCCCGCGACTGACCTGTTCGTCGCTCCCACTCGTTGCGAACACTCTGGCCGCGCCGGGCGCAATGGTTGCGATACGCATTCACGATCTCGTCTGGAGCCCAAAAGGATTCATCGGGGATTCCCATCACAGCCTTCGTACGTGACACGTGCTCTGCGGTGAACGGGTTGCCATGAGCTTCGTGATTGTCGGTCAGATCGGGGGATGGGTGGCCGATGTGGCTTCGGAGTACTACAAGAGTGGGCGCCCCCCGATGGTCTCGTGCGGCAATCAGGGCACGTTCAATTGCGTCACAATCATCGGCCACTTCGCCCAGCCGCATGACATTCCATCCGTAACTTGCAAAACGGGCCGGTACGTCGTCTGAGCAGGTGAGATCGGTGCCACCGTCAATGGTGATCTGGTTGTCGTCAAAGACAACCACCAGTCGGTCGAGCTTGAGATGTCCGGCAAGAGACGCTGCTTCGTGGCTGACGCCCTCCATCAGGCAACCGTCACCGGCAATGACGTAGATGTGATGGTTCTGATTGTCTTCACCATGAACTGAGCGCAAATGCGCCTCAGCAATCGCCATTCCCACGGCATTCGCGAAACCCTGTCCGAGCGGACCTGTGGTCACCTCGACACCAGCTGTGTGTCCGACCTCCGGATGGCCTGGGGTCGCCGAATTCCATTGACGGAATTGCTTTAGGTCGTCGATCTGTAGTCCGTATCCCGACAAGAACAAGAGCGCATACTGGAGAATTGAGGCGTGTCCATTGGACAAGATGAATCGATCTCTGTCGGGCCACTGTGGCGCTGTCGGATCGTGACGCATGATGCGACTGAACAACACGTGCGCGAGCGGCGCAAGCGCCATTGCAGTTCCTTGGTGACCACTCTTGGCATGTAGCGGTGCGTCCATTGCGAGACCGCGAATGATGTTGATGGCTTGACGGTCTACTTCTGGTGCGAGACGATCAGCCACGCGACGAGACTAGTTCTTGTGTCTCGGCCAGTTGCACTTTCTTGGAAAGCTTCAAGTGTGTTGTGTCGCCGGGGGAGCGCAAGGTCACCTGTGGCGATTCATATCGACCCTTAAACGGTGGGTGACGTCATCGATGGTCGTGCCGGCGGCAACAGACGCACGCCCTCAAAGCGGAGCGTTGCGACGCGCAAGAACGTCATGACACGGATGATCCACCAACCCAGATCAACTTCGTACCAACGATGGGCGAGGCGCGCAGTGGAAGGTGCAGCATGGTGGTTGTTGTGAAGGCCCTCGCCGAGCGTCAAGAAAGCAAGCCATTGCAGATTCGTCGCGCCATTTTCATATGGTCGACGCCCGAAGTGATGTCCGAGGGCATTCACGGCTGCGTTCGCCGCCAAGTAGTAGTTCATGTGGATCGCTGCCGCCAAGAGTCCCACGAAGGGTCCAAAGACAACGACGAGAATCGAGATACCGAGCGCCAAGCCGGTCTTGTGATGGCCGAAGAACAACCTGTCCCACACATCGTCGGGCAAGTCTTTGGCATACCGCGAGATTGTCTCTGGCTGTGCAGCGGTGTCGCGGTACAACTTCACGTTCGAGATCTGCACCCGCTTCCAGCCGAGCAATACCGGTGAATGAGGATCGCCTTCGGCGTCGGTAAACGCGTGATGCTTGCGGTGCACTGCCACCCATTCCTTCGGTTTGATGCCCGTCGTGATCCAGAGGAGGAATCGAAACACAAGAGCAACCGGACGACGGACTGTCAACGCCCGATGGCTGAGCGCCCGATGCAGGTACACCGTGGTGCACATGTGGGCGACCTGGGTGACGACCACGCCAATGACGA
>Ga0129333_10007181_pt1 | contig 10533 bp, 18 predicted proteins | sample CPB6_08_DNA_FD_94474 | JGI IMG/M metagenome (GOLD analysis project Ga0129333, IMG submission 94474) | Freshwater to marine salinity gradient microbial communities from Chesapeake Bay, USA - CPBay_Sum_0.6_0.8_DNA | ecosystem: Environmental > Aquatic > Marine > Coastal | place: USA: Chesapeake...
GAGGATGAGGGCACAGACGATGTGGATCGTTTCGTTGAGGGTGAGGTAGTCGGTGCCGAATGGGATGAAGATGCTGTCTTCGGCGCTGCTCATGGCTGCTCTGTGAACAGGGTGAGTTCGGGTTCGGGCCGGTTCTGTTCTGCCCAGGCGGTTCGGGCTTCGATGATGGGGAGGTAGTCGTCGGTGAGTTCGCAGCCGATCCATGCGAACCCTTCGAGGGTGGCGGCTACTGCGGTGGTGCCGGATCCGAGGAACGGGTCTAGGACGGTGCCACCGGGCGGGGTGACGAGCCTGACGAGGTGTCGCATGAGCGCAACGGGCTTGACGGTCGGGTGAAAGTTGGCGCGTGGTTGCGGCTCCGAATGGGTTTCTACCCACTGTCCGTCCTTCAACGTCCTGCCGCCGCTTCCCATGTGGACGCGCGGCCCTTCGGGCATTCCGTCGAGGCCGGCGTTGCGTTCGCGTCGTGAGGGTTTCGCCACATACAAGAACGGAACATCGAGCTCGGGGTCCCATTCGGTAGTAGTGAAGAACCGTGACGCACCACCGGAGTCGCCCATCGCGCGTCTGCCGCCTTCGGTCGGTAGGCCGGGGCCGAATCCGGTAGCGACACCACTGCCTCGTTGCGTGGGGAACGTGCCGCCGGGTCGATTGCCGCTCTGGGCGTTGAGTGCTGCCACCGGACACCCCGCCACACAATCCCAAGTAGCGACTTCGACAGACTGCGGCTTCTGCGTTACCTGAGTGCGCGCGCCGAAGTTGCTGTTCTGTGCGTAGTCACGGAATCCAGCGACGACTGTGAATGTGTCAGTTGTGGTTCCGGTTTGTTGGCAGTCGGGGGAGTGGGTGAGGATGAGGTTCGCAGGCCACCTTCCGGTCGTCGTATCCATCGTGCCCGTGCGTTGCGAACCGTTCAGCCCGTCACCAAGCGCGTGTTGCGACGGCTCGCCTTTCTGAATGAATCGGGGTACGCCGTCAGGTGCGCCGATGCGACACCCGTCGATGTTGAGTGCGCCCGTCCCGTATGCCATGACGTTCGCCGCGACCGTCCCCACCAACGGTTTCCGGGCCAGGACGATCGGTTCGTGCGCGGGCTTCAACGCAGTGCCCCAGCCCTGCCAGCGCTGAGCGTGCTCATCGGCCGGCTTGTACTGACGGGCGTAGCGGTCCACGGCCTCGGGGTCCTGCAAACACGGCCTCTGCCAGCCCTCGTTGCCCTCATCGCCGCGCATCGCCCCGCGCTCGATCCAGCCGGCGTGTGCAGCGGACTTGGGGGCGCCGTAGGACCCTTCGATACCGGCGGCCTTGTCGATCGCTTTCGACACGTCAAGGGACTTGGGGAACCCGGACCCGTACAACCAATGCAGGCTGTCGCGGATCTCGAAGCCGGCGTCCTCGATCGCGCACGTCATCCGGTGATACGTGCGGGTTCCTCCGAATGCGAGTAGGTGACCGCCTGGCTTGAGGACGCGTAGGCATTCGGTCCACACGGTCGAGTCATAGGCAATGCCGCTGGCGTCCCATTTCTTGCCCATGAAGCCGAGCTCGTAGGGCGGGTCCGTAACGATGCTGTCCACCGAACAGTCCTCGAGCGTTGCCAACTGTTGCCGGCAGTCACCGTGCAGGATCACTTGTGGGCCTCCGATGGGTGTGGGTTCCAGCCGATGCGGTGGAGTTCGCTGATCAGGTACCGGATCTGAGTGCGGTAGAGCTCGAGGATCTGGGCGGCGTCGTTGTCGAGGGTGGCGTCGTTCTGGTTGCCGGGTGCCCAGGTGGTGCTGCGCCGGGTCAAGCCAGCGATGACATGGTCAGTGTTCACGGCATGGGTTGTGTGGCGTAGTCGTGAACGATCTGCCATGCCGGCTTCCGAGTGCCGTCGGCGCGCAGGCGCTCAACCTCGGCAACGTGGACGCTGTTGGTTTCCTTCATCGCCATGTATCAGTCGGTTTCGTTGTTGAGTTCGTGCCGCAAGTAGTCGCGTTCTTCGCGCAGCCGCTCAACCTCAACCTGCGCCATGCGGTCGCGCTGCACGTTCTCCAACTGCCCGCGCAGCCGCTCGATCTCGTCGGCGGCTTGACCGACAAGCGACGCGTCACCGCCCATACCTTCCAGAGCAAGACCCGCCCGCAGATACCGGAGTCGGGTTACTAGGTCGTCGGTCATGCGATCACCTGTGCGGCGTAGTCGTGGACGATCTGCCATGCAGGTTTACGGGTCCCGTCGGTGCGACAGAGGCCCAGGTAGTTCTCGGGACCGGGAACACTGACGGAGTCTCCGTCGAATGCGGTGGCGATGAAGAGTGGTTCGCCGGGCAGGCCGAGCGTCCGGTACTGCTCGAGGTACCGCTGGGTGACCCATGCTTGGCGACCTTCGTCGCACTTGATGCCACGGATGATGGTCTGGCCGGTCGGGTCACCGGGGCAGCCGACCTCGGTGAACCAGACCGGCTGGTTGACGTTGCGGGATCGCATCGAGTCTCGGATGAGGGCGAGTGCCCACCATGGGTTCCATTCGGGATGGCCGACGAGACCGCAGGGGTCTTCGGGGTAGACGAACGGGTGGAGTGCTTGGGCGGTGTATCCGGCTCCCGTGTGGGCGAGGGGTGTGGCATCCCAGAAGGCGGGCCACCAGAGGGCTGGTTGGTAGTCGCCTGGGGCGGGGCTCATGCCGTGCGTGGTGATCGGGAGGTTCGGGTATTGGGCTCGGACCCTCGGGGCGATGTAGGCGCTGAGGGTTGCTGCTGTGTTCGGCGGGATCGTCAGGGGTTGGAAAAACGGTCCGTTGTTCCATTCGTTGCCGATCTCGAGGGCGTCGATACCGGTCCCAGCGCAGGCGAGAGCGAAGTCAGTGAGGGGTTGGGCGTCGTTGAGGCTGTAGGTGTGTCCGGCCTTCTGAACGCACTGGAGGACCTTGAGGCCTCGAGCGTGGGCTTCGGTGACTGTCCGTTGCAGGTTGGTGAGGCTGTTCCATCCGAGTTCGTGGCTGACGCGTACCCAGCTGAGGCCGAGTTCTCGGGTGGCGTCGAGGACTCGGGTGCTGGCGGTTGCGCCGGCGCTGATGCCCATGAGGTCGCCACGTCGACCGGCCGGGGTCGGGCTGGTGTTAGCGGTCGTGCTGACGGTGGCTGTGGTCGTCAGTTTTGTGGGCAGGGTGGTGGGATAGTTGCGCTTGCGTCGTCGCCAGACCATCAGGTCTCCTCGAGGTCGGGGTTGATCCAGGTAGTCCCGTCGGTGCGGGTGTAGGTGCGTGCGCCAGCGGCTCGTGCGACGCCTTCGTAGTGGTCGTCGGTGGCTTGCTGTTCGCAGGTGCGGGGATCTCGTGCGGTGATCTGTCGGTCGGGGCCGAGGACGTAGTCGTCTGGATCTTTGGAGTGGTAGCGGGCTGCGAGCTCGTGGTCACCGTGGTCGGTGAACCAGTTGGCGAGTTCGTGGAACCGGTGTGCGATGTAGTCCCGGTCGTTGGCCCATTCGATCCAGCAGTGCGGGCAGGTGCTCATCGGGTGCGTTCCTGTTCGAGCATCTGGAGGGTCTCCTCAGGTGTCGGGACTCGCTTCGCTGTCAGGTTGTCGATCTGCTTGCGATTGCGTCGTGTGCGCGGTGCGCGGTTCTCTAACGGTTCTCTATTGGTTAGGGCGTCACTGTGACGCCCCGCGGCGTCGTAGATGACGCCCCGTGACGTCGTATTTGTCATGGGGTGACAATCTGACGCCCCGTTTTGGAGTGGCAGTCGGTAGGCTTTCGCACACCGATCAGCGGACCGGCCACGCCATCCGACATGCTCGATCAGACCGCGTTCTTCGAGTTCTCGGAGGGCACGCTGGACGGTCCGGCGGGACAGTTCGGAACGCTCCGCAATCCATGTCACTGCGGGCCATGCGATCTCGTCGCTTTCGTTGTAACGGTCGGCCAAGATCATCAACACCAACTTGTTGGTGCCGTTCCCGGCTTTCACGTCCATTGCCCAGTTGATGGCTGCCAGGCTCACGCGTCTCCTCCGAACAGGGTTTCGGCTTGCTTGCGAACGGCTCGAGTGCGTTTCGTGGTCGGATAAATCTTGGCGTGGATCTTCTCGTACCCGTCACCGTTGCATCGCCAATCCGCGAGCCGCAGGTAGTCGGCGGAAAGGTCCACGCTGATCCCTGTACGCCCCAGTGCCTTCGCTACGGCTGCGGTGGTACCGGTACCCCCGAACGGATCTAGGACCACTGCGGGCTTTGTAGGGGCGTCAGGAGTGACGCACGCGCACCGTTCCCCGGTGATGGTTCGGCGGGTTGTGAATCCTGAGTGTGCGCCGGGGGCCATGTGCCCACTCACGGCTCTGCCGGTGCCCAACGCGGGCGTGTCGGCTTTGGTGCGAATGTGGCCGCCGATGCGTTCGGGTTCGCTTGTCGTCGAGCGTCGGCCTTCGCCGCACTCCACGCAAATACCCGACGGAGACCAACCCAGGATCAACCGGCGCGGCCATTCGATCGGAAACGCGGCGAAGTGATCGACACCGAGCTCCGGCGGTACACGCAAGCCTTGGGTGGGGACGTTCCACCATGAACCCGGAACCTTGCCCAACGGGTTTACGCCGATTGCGCGTCCGCTGTTCTTGTTTGCATGAGGGTCAAGGCGTTGACGATTGAGCGACCGCTCGGTGTTGTGTTGTCCTTGCGTGTTGAAGTAGGCGATGTTTTCGGGTTTCACCTGCTCGCGGATGGTGTCGACGTTCGCGTAATACCGTTCCTGTTTCGTGAAGTGGAACCACTGCTCATGCTTCCGACTCACACGATCAGTCACGGATTCCGGTAGGCCGTTCGGCTTCGCCCAGATGATCTCGGCCCGCAAGATGAGCCCGAGGTCGTCAATACAGCGGAGCGCGTAACGCCACGGCACACCCATAAGAGACTTTGAGCGCATCCCCGATTTGCCGACCTGCTGCCAATGGTGAGCGTTGCCCGTGGACGACAGTCGTCCCTTCGTGTTCTGCGGACCTGCCCCGGCGTACTTGTCGCCGAGATTCACGAAGATCGACCCGGACGGCTTCAGCACACGCATCATCTCGCAAGTAGCTGCAATCAGCGCGTCGACGAACTCGCCGGGCGTGGCTTCGGCACCAATCTGACCTTCGTAATGCTCGCCCCCATCCTGATACGACCGGAGCGCGAAGTACGGGGGACTCGTCACGATCAGATCCACGGACTCGTCAGCCAACGGCAGATTGAGCGCATTAGACCGCAGCAGGATCGCACGCCCTGTCACTTGCACCTCCGGTTCGATGCGGTCCTCGAGCAAGCCCGGGAACAGTAGGGACGCATCCCACGCGAATCAAGAGCCGACCGTTCAAACACTCGCCGGCACTCCTGACACACGAGCCGCTTATGAGCGTTCGTGACCGTCCTGAAGCGTTGGCGTTCCTTCGTGTTCGTGTTCCCCCAGATCCCGTCCTCCACCCGGTCGAGGGCATGCTGGAGACAGTCCAACTGGACAGGACAGCGAGCGCAGATCGCTCGGGCCTGACGAGCCGTGTCTTTCCCGTGGCCGCGTTCCGGGAACCACCATGACGTCGGGTAGCCGACGCAGGCGGCTTGTTCTCGCCAGGGTTCATGCTCGAACGCGAACCATTCGCGCATCTCAATCACGGTCGGTCCATTCCTCGAGGATGACGCACATGGTGATGATCGTGAGGAACGCGAGGACGGCAGCGATGGTGAGGCGTGCGGCTTCGTTCATCCGAAAAACTCCTTGAGGTTCGACAGGCGGCAGACGAACAAGCCTTCGTTTCCCCATCCGTCGGGCATCGCCACAAAGACGAACGGGCGCACGTCACCGATCGCACGAGCTGCTTCCGACTGCTGCTCAGCCTTGAGGTATCGAGTAGCCATCGGGCCGACCTGTGCGCCGGCCTTGACCTCGAGGCGACAGGACGTGATGTGGTCCCACGTTTCCTCGTTGCCCTTCTTGCCATGCCAGGACGCGTGCACGTCGAAGATGTCCTCGAATACGCGTCGTGCGGCGGCTTGCTTGCGCTTGCCCTTTTGCCTGTTGATTCGACCGCGTCGCTGGTTGGTCGTCTCGGTGCGTGCTGGCTTCTCGGGCTTGAAGTTCGGGTTGACGTCCGGTGTCATGCGTTGCCCTTTCGGGCTGCGATGCGCTCAGCACGTTCCCGATTGAAGTTGGCGATCTCCTCGGGGGTTACACCGGATCGTTCGCATGCACGCTCGAGGGTGCGCTGCTGGTACCCGTTCCTGTCCATGCGGACCAACGCTGCGGCGAGTTCGATGATGACCTGGCGCATTTCCTGCACGCGTTGTTCTGCGTGAATGGACTGGCGGGCGTAATCGTCATTGCTGCGGTATCTCATCGGACTGCCTCCAGGGCTGACTGGATCGCTGCATGCGTGGCGAGCGTGTTCGCGTTGGGATTCGGGTCCATCTCGAGGAGGAGACGGGCGGTGAATCCTACGGCTCGTTGCACGGTCGGGTCTGTGATGGGTGCGTCGAGCCGGTCGAGGGCGTCTCGGATGATCGCTGCGAGCTGATCGACCATGGCGACGAACTTGGCATTGAGGAGTTCATCGCCCATCGGCTTGTGCCTTCCGGTAGGCGCGTTTCTGGTCTCGTGCCCATTCGCGTTGGGCGATCTTCTGGGCGAACTCGGTGCTCCAGAGTTCGTCGATCATGCGAGCGTGGCGGAGTGTGACCCGGTCTCGATGGAGTTGAAGGGACAGGGTGGTGGGTCGGCCGGTGAGGTGGCGTGCGATGCGAGCCTTCGACCAGCCGGCATCGAGGAGCTCGTTGATCTGTTCCCAGGTGCGGGTCGCGTCGACGTGGGCGTTGCCGGGCCGTTGGGTGAGGTTGACTGCGAGGATCCGGTCGGCGGTTTCCCGGTAGATGCGGGTCCGTTGACCGCTCGTGATCTTCTGGATCGTGCTCGGTACTAGCCGTGCGTGTTTGGCGACCTGGCGTCGGCCGATGCCCTGCGAACTCAACCAGAGGAGATGCTCTCGGACTTCGGTTGCGTCGACGGTCTGCTCGACTCGTTCTTCGATGCCATAACGGATGCGGGCCTCTTTGCGGAGCCATTCCCTGTTGTAGTCCCGATGTGCTTCTCGGCAGGCGTCGCATCGGCAGCCGGCCGTGTACCCGCTACGGGTTCCACAGCGGCTCATGAGATCTCCAGCATCGGATCGTCTGTCGGGTACGGGATAACCACGAGCTCAAGGTCGCCGTGAAGCACCGCGGTATTCAGCATCTCGTTCCATTTGGTTCCGACCTCGGGCACATCGGAGGTGATGACCATGTAGCGAGGTCGAACCGATCCGGGGTTCATGGCGTGCCACTGTGCGAAACGGTAGAGGTACCCGAGCACCTTCCAAACGTTGTCGCTCCGCTTCATACCAGGACGTGTGCCGCCTGCGGCCGCTTTGCATTCAATCCCTACTTCATGCCCATTCGTTGTGAGGACATGAACATCGAACTCAACACCGGAAGCGTGCTGCACGTCGTAGCCGAGGATGGTGCACCCATAAGTGTTCTGGAGCACATTCGCAACGTGATCGCGATAGGTACGTCCTGTCTTTGACGCCTGAGATTGGAACTCACTGACCATCATGCTGACTTCTTGAACACTGCGACCGTCTCAAACGGGACACGCGCCGCCGAGTTGGCGCCCTGGCGTAGTCCTCGAAGCGGGATTGCTCGCACCTCGATGAGACGAAGCCCGAGGCCGGCCAGCGTTGTGAGATGCCAGTTCGTGACGTGCTGCCACTCGCCGTTGCGGATGAAGTCCTTGATGTTCAGGATGAACACGCCATCCCACATGAGCACCCGGACGGCCTCGGTCCATGCACGCTCATGGAAATCCCGGTACTCGTCGCCCCAGTGCATCGCTCCGCTGTTGTTGGCGTGGAGCTCGCGGCCGAGGTCGTGCGTGTAGGACCGGCGCGATTCGGGGTCGCTTGCGTTGTGGTGATCGGCCAAGCGGTTGCCGTAGGTGGGGCTGGTACAGATGGCTCCGATCAGTTCGATCGTTTCCTGATCAGCCGATGGGAACGGCAGAGCAAGGGCATCGCCTACGCGTGTGCCTTCGTGCATCGCAGCCCATTCAGGTTCGATCTCGATGCCGATGGTCTGGAACTTGTAATCACGCAGTTTGTGAATCTTGCCAGTACCTGCGAATGGGTCCAGGACGTGATGATCGCTAGGTGCTGGCATGTGCTGTTCGAGTAGGGCAGCAAAAACCGGAATCAACGGATCGGAATAGCGGGCCGGATGCGAAATGCCGCCGCCGAGGTCGGGCTTGGTCGGCTTGCGTGCAGCCGTCGCGATCGTCGCATCGACTTCGGCAAGGATAAGTTCCTGCCGTACGCGATCCTCCGCCAGACGTTCAGCCACTTCGCGTTCGGCGGCCTTGAGGTAAGGGTTCCGGCCTTGACCTCTTCGAGAAGTTCGGGAGCGTGTTCGGCGACTCGCTTCGCCCGATAGCCAGCGCGTTCTGAGATGTCGAGGGCCTTGGCGGCTTGGGCCATTGCCGTGCTCGGACCCTCCTGCCCCGGGGCAGTAGGGTCATCTGTTGGGTTCATAGAGCGGCGCACCCCAGCCAGCATTCGCTTGCGCGCTTCATCCCTGAAGCTCTCCTCGAGCATCGGGGCAAGGGCTTGACGTTCTCCGACAGTCATGTGCCGGCGGTGGATGTTCAGCGACGCAATGAACGCCGTCTCCGAGGCAGGGGAAACAGTGCGCACGACCGGGTCGATGCCGAGACGTTCGCACGCTGCGAGCCGGTTACGCCCGTCGAGCAGGACGCCTTCCGCATTGACTATGCAGGGTTCGATCTGACCTTCCTGCTTGATGTCCTCAACGAGACGATCCATCTCGTCGCCGGTCATCATCGGGAACGCGTCAGCGAACGGGTGGACACTCTTGATCGGACTCATGCGGTCCTCCGTCCTTGGTAGATGAGGGACTTCCACACGTCGGCGGGGGAACCGTGCCCTTGGGTGCGGGGCCGGTACTCGCCGGACTTCTTGATGAACCCTCGAGCAGCCAACGACTTCACGAGCGGGCCGACGGCCTTCCGGTTGACGGGTTCCGGGCAGCCGAGCGTCCAGATGTCATCCACGAACAGGGTCGGATGATCGAGGAGATACGCCTCGATCCATGCGAGAGCAGCGTTCCGCCAGACGGTCGTCTCCGCATCGATCGCGCGCTTCTGGCCCAACACGGCGGCCTTGCGTGCGACATCCAGGGGAGAGGGTTCCCGAGTCGGGAAGCACTCGTAGCAGCCGTTGCGACCGTTCGTGTACCACGCTGCCGTGCTCGACCATTCCCGATCGCAGCCTTCGCAGGTGACCCGGATCGGGGGGAGCGTGTCGAAGTTCAACTGGTCCATCAGAACGGCTCCGTCTTGCTGGCGAGCCATGCGGCCGCGGCGATCGGGTCCTTGATCTGCTTCGGAGTCCCACCGAACTGTTCAACGAACTCGGCCTTCGTGGCATCGTCCAACGTGGGGACGAGGGCCTTGATCTGGTCGAGTGCTGACTTCACTGCCGGGGGAGGGCCGTCCTGCTTCCGTGCCTCCGACCGCTTCGGAGCAGGACGACCCGCCGGCTTCGGCTCAGACCGTTGAGCCTTCGCCATCTCCTCGCGACTGGCCCGAGCGCCCTTCGGGGCGTAACCAGCGTTCGCCAGGGCACGTCCGATCGCCGAGGTTTCGCAGACCTCAAGCCATGACGTGCGCGTGATGTTCGACGAGCCGATGGATTCCTGCGCGTAGCCGGTCGCCCAGGGGCGAGCGTGCTCAAGGTCGTCACCCGTCTTGTAGACCGTGGCCTTCACGATGACGGTCTTGTCGTCGTGGGTGACGAGCTCGGTGATGACTCGCAGGTCCGTCTGATCGGCGTGTGCCCGGTGGAGTCGGTCCTCGACGGGCTCGTAGTCGGCCATGTTGAACCCGGGCATCAGAACGCACCCCCGATAGTGACCGCCAGTGTTATGAGCAGTACGACGGCGGCTGCCAGTGACACGCGCCAGACACTCGCAACAGGGTCAGGAAGTTCGTGGCTGCCGACTCCCATGATGCCGTGTTTGTGTCCGGTGTGCCGAGCAACGCTACGCGGCCGGCGTACAGGGTGCCGTAGTAGTTGATCTGCCACGGTCCCCACGAGTAGTCCCCGGTGGACGGTCGATCCGCTACGACCTGGAGAGTGCAGTTCGATTCCCGTTGAGCGATGGGGAGAGCGAACTGAATCTCGCTGTCCGTTGCGCCGACCGTCCTCAGTGCCGCTTCCGCTGCGGCGCAACTGCTCGAGACCGTGACCGGGGGTGCGGGTCGGGTCGTGGTCGTGACCGGCGGCAGGGTCGTGGTGGTGGGGGGCAGGGTCGAAGTCGTTGTCGACGAGGTGGAACTGCTCGTCGTGGTGGTACTCGGTGCCGGTGATGTGCCAGCGGTCGTGGTGCAGGCTGCGAGAACGGTGACGAGGATGGGGAGGTACCGGTGATGTCGATGCATGGATCGGCTCCTGGTGCGGGGACATGACACTCCGTTCGGA
>Ga0129333_10007182_pt1 | contig 10532 bp, 17 predicted proteins | sample CPB6_08_DNA_FD_94474 | JGI IMG/M metagenome (GOLD analysis project Ga0129333, IMG submission 94474) | Freshwater to marine salinity gradient microbial communities from Chesapeake Bay, USA - CPBay_Sum_0.6_0.8_DNA | ecosystem: Environmental > Aquatic > Marine > Coastal | place: USA: Chesapeake...
TAATAGAAAAATTATTACAATAATAACATTTTGATAATATTTCTTTATTTTTCTGACGTATAAACTCTAGATACTCTTTATTATTCAAAAGACATCCTCTTCCATATTTCAGCCCATGACTCTTCTGTTTTATGACTGTTAAATTCTTTAGAAATAGAGCCAGACTCTAAATAAATACCGCCCCAAACACCGTACTCTTTACTTGATACTCCAACAGCAAAACATGTTTTTGATACAGGGCATTCAGAACAAAGTTTATCTATCGCACCTCTTAGTGGTTCATCCTCTTCGTATTTATCAAAAAATAAATTTGTGTCATATTCTAAACAAGAACCCTGATCTTTCCATTTAAGTTTGTGCATGTCCCAACACAAACCTTTCTGGAATATCCCAGCCATTCCTACTTGGTTCAAATCTTTTAGACATATACCAACTACCATTAAAGTATACGCCATGCTTGGAAGTCTTAGCCTTATCAGATCTATATCGATGAATAACTGTCCATCCATCCCAATATAGTTCTTTGCTTTTTGCAACTACTGCTTCCATTTGTTCTAATGTTTTTATAATCATTTTTCTCCTAGTATTTAAATATTCCTACTTCAACATTATTTAATTGTGCTTGTGCTACTAATTTTGAATTACTCTCATTTGGTTTTGAAAGATAGGCAAAATAATTAATTTCTGAAAAATTTTCTTCAATCCATGAAGGTGCAACTTTATACATTTTAATTTTTTTGCCACGAGACTTCATTCCTTTTTCTGAAACATTGGTAAATTCCATAACCATTTTGTTTACATTTGCTGGACCTGCAGAATAGATATAGAAATACTCATCCTCTGCTGGCATGCTTGACAGGGCAACGCCCATAGCACGAAGGAAAACCTGGTAGTCATTAAAACTACTAGTTCCCTGCACCCCTACGATCATCAAAAGCCTCTTCTCTCAATCTATCAATTATGAATATCATTTTATCTAATTGTACCCTATTCATAGTCATTGTGTCAACTACTCTAGTGGTTTCTTTATCAACATTTCCCTGCACCATATCTGCTGTATAAAAGGTATTGTCTTTGATCCAATAAGCCTGATTATCCATAATAATAACCCTTATATTAATATTTTTATCATGATTTAATGATTGTCTATTAATATTTTTAGATTTTTTCTTCTCATAAGCAAAATGATTTAATAGAAGATAATTTCTGCTTTGAGTAGACTTTACAAATTTTATTCGTTCTTTTAAAACATCATACCTATGCTGAATTTGTATAAAAAAATATATAAAAACAATAGCAGATAAAAAACCTAATATATATTCCATTGTATCACCAGCACAATTATACTACTCTCTTATAAGGTTTCTCTTTATCTCTTTAAGAGTATACTGCTCCTCTTCATTTAGCCTGGATATCAGGGCTGGATGAAATGCCTTTTTTGTTAATCTAACTATGGGATTTTCCAATGTAACATCCATATCAATCATGTCTAGTTCCCAAAGTTTTAAAACATGTGAATTAAACATATTATTGACTTCTCTGTGTAAAATTGGACTTACTTCCTTTAGTTTATCAGTAAAGTTATACAGCATTTCTCCTGTATCAGGGTCAACCCCTGCAACCTCTACAGCACCACTTAAAATTAAATCTTCGATTTCCACTTTAATTCCTTATTCTCCAAGTCATAGACATTGGCCCACGTTTATTTAATATAAAAAGATGATGTTTGAACTGATCCTCTAGTTGTTCATATAGTTCTGGAGCAATTTCCTTTAATTTATTAGTTATATTATAATAGGTTTCTCCAGTTTCAAGGTCAATATCTGCAATTTCTATACCGCCTTGCAAAACCAAATGCTCAACAAGCGCATCTGTTCTAGCATCCATTTATTTACCCGACTTTTTTCTCTGTGCAGCAAGTGCTGCAAAATCTTTTACCTTAGTATCTCCAAGGTAACCCCATGCATATCCGTCCTCAATCATGTGATCATTGACAGACACCGTGTCTCCATCAACATATAGCCACCCCAAAATACGACCATACTTTTCTGATGAGTCTGGCTTTTCTGTCTTTATTACTACAAGTTTAGCATCTTTTAGTTTAGATTTCAAGTACTCTTTTGCCTCAAGACCAAGAGTTTTTTCAAACTTATCTGATGTTCTTGACTCTGGAGTGTCTATTCCAGCAAGCCTAACACGCTGAGAAAATGATACATTAAATCCTAGATCAATGTCTACATCAATAGTGTCTCCATCTACAACACCTGTAACCTTTTTTACCCTATATTCATACATTATATATACCGTCCTTTATTTTTTTGGGATAATCTGTGCATATTCCATATGGCACTATACTATATTTATTTTTAGCATCTAGATCTACAATTATACTTTTATTTGATACATCCCGTTCTGGGTAGGTCCAAATATAGTTATTGCTTGTCAGTGTATAATCGTCACCTTGATGCCAAAAAAAGTTAAAAGTTGGGAACTGATCTATAAAAAAATTAATTGCATTTAAATTTTTACAATGAAACCATGCCATTTTTGAAATTAAAATTATAAAAGCAGTGTCTACTAAATATTGTGGGCCATCATGACCAAGATATATTTTATTATTAAAAAACCAAACATCTACTTCTACATTAAACCCATTGTTAATAGTATCCAAAATAATTTCTGGCATGTTTTCTGTATCTGGGTTTGGACCATTTATATTCCCACGATGTGAAATTACTATCATTTTTTTTCAACCACTACTTTATCGTTTGTTATGCCTGGAATTTTAACACAAATAACTTCACAATCTTCTAAAAATATTGGATCGGCAATCTCGTATGGCGGAATAATAAAAATATCTCCAGCATTTAATTCTTTATCTTGTATTATCATTTTCCCATGAGTTAATAAATTTATTTCCATTATTTTTGTTTGATAATGAACATCATATATTTCACCCTTTTTATGAAACTTATAACTAACCTCTACCACATCTGTTTTATATGCAGTTGGCTCAAAATTTCCTATGAACCATCCGCCCTTCATATTTTCAATTCTATCTAATATCATAATCCAAACTCCTCCCAACTAATTGTATCAAACCCAGAATCAGTGATTATATTTATAGACACAGCACGGTCTTTATCTTCATCTCTTAATTTATCATTAATCAGAATACGATTTCCGCTAGTTACACCCATAATTAAAATATCCCAGCATATTCCTAATTTAGAAAGTTGTGACTCTGTCATGCTTCTTGCAGACTCTTTTCTTGCTGTTGTTAAAATAATTTTATAACCCTTCGAATCCCATTCATTAAATTTTTGCAAAACGCCGTCTAAAACTATTGGATTGGTTTCTACAAGATCACTAAACTTATGAGAGTGCTTGATTATAGTTCCATCTATATCACAAAATATAGTTTTTGGTTTATCAGAATAATACTCTTTTACTTTTCCAATATAAATAGACACATCTTCTGGTGTGCCCAAAGCAATAAAACTATTTTTTGAAATAAAATATGGAACTATTTTTTTATTGTTTGAAATTAAAAAATTGTAAGTTTCTGATATATAACATTCTGGAAGTCCGTTTGATATAAAATCATCTAATAACATTTTTGCAGAAGAGACAAAATCTTTGCCATGTTTCCAGTAATGTACTCCGACCAGTGCATTATCTGTAATTGCATTTTTTTCTACAACATTAGTTATTAGATTATTATTTATTTCTGCAAAACTATTTTTTGGATCTTTTGATTTAAACAAAACCAACGCTCCGTCAGCATTTGAATTTAATAACAACTCAATAAAATTGTTATGATTCCACAGCAACAATTGGTCGCAGTTAGAAATTATAAGTGGTTCATTATTATCTATATATTTTTTTGCATATAAAGCAGTTTCGCTTGCCCCACTGGTAACAGAGTCAATCTGTATTTCAATAGAGTCTGGCTTTAATTTTTTTAAAATAGAACTTAATTCTTTATTAAAGTTTGCATCTTCATATTTTCTTGTAATAAAAATATATTTTCCATCTATGCCAAGAGATTCCACTGAGTGTTCTATTAAAGTTTTTCCATTAACTTCAATCAAGGGTTTTGGAGTCTTGATTCCATTTTTAAAAAAACGGCTACCCAAACCAGCCATCGGTATTACTATATTCATACTTTCTCCCTTATAAATACATTTAAGTCTTCTGGTGTGCCTAAGCCCCACATTTTTTCTACAAATGATGGTAATATTTTTTTATTATCATCTATTGCTTCATTATACACTGGGCAAACATAAAACTCATTATTTACTCTAATATTTTTGTTTATCATTTGTTTAGCATATTTTATATAATCTGATCCATGCTTCCAATAGTATATACCAACTGTAGCATTATTGCTAATTACCCGCTTTTCTGCAACCTCAGAAATAAAACCAAAATTATCTATTTTGACATAAGACCATTTTGGATGTGTAGAATTAAACAGTAAAATTGCACCGTCTACATTTTTAATTAAAACGTCATATAAAAATTCTCTAGCGTCCCATTTTATATACTGATCTGAATTTGCTATTATAAGAGGAGAGTCATCATTAATATATTTTTCTGCGATTAAGGTAGTTTCTGCTGCCCCGCTTGTAATGCTATCAACCTGAACAATTGTGCAGTTAGGTGCAATTACATTTAGCATATCCTTTAAATTATAATTTTCATAATGAATTTTTTGTACAATAAAAATATAGTTTGCATCAATAGACAAATTATCTACAACAGTTTGTATCATTGTCTTTCCCATAACATCAATTAGTGGTTTTGGAAATGTATATCCTGCGTTTGAAAATCTAGAACCAGCGCCTGCCATAGGTATTAATACGTTTATTTTTTTGCCAAATACCTCATTTTTTTTATTCAATAAAAAAGTTACTGATTCTTGTATTAAATTTTTATTGATGTCACTTCTACTTTTAATATCTATAAGTTTAACTTTGCTATCATATACTGCAATTTTTCCTACAATACTATCTTCAAATATAATTGTATTTTCTGGTATTGTTGCAAAAAAAGACATGCATCTCCAATACATTTCTGGATGTGGTTTGGGATTAGTAACTTCATCATTACCAACAATGTAGTCTACGTATTCTAAAATGCCTAACCTATTGAGAATAAAATCTATAGTTTTTCTAATACTATTACTGGCTACTGCAATTTTAATATTATTTTCTTTTATATATTTAAATATATCTATCAATTCGTCATCTTTATTAATATTTTCTAGCATTTGCATTGTATACTTTTGTTTTATATCCCAAACCTGTTTGTATAAACTTTCATCTAATTGTTTGCGTTTAGTTAAAATTTTTAATTTTTCTGTAGTGGGCAACCCCTCATAAATATTTTTTTGATCTTCTAGAGATATTTTAAAATTGGGATTTAATTCTTCTAATGCTTTATTAAGTGCATCAAAATGTATTATTTTGCTATCTATTAATGTTCCATCCAAATCAAAAATAATTAATTTTTGCATTTTATTACCTACAGTATAGCCTTTAACTGAGGCATAGTTTTAAACTTATCAACTATTTCATTTGAAATAATATTTTTATTAACAACTCCTATATATTCATGATCTTTTTGATATGCAATAGAGTGATAAAAGTGGTGTTGACCTTCTTCAAGATTCATAATATTATTAATTCTATCATTATAATTAGTTATAAGGCTTGTCATTATTTCAACTACTGTACTACCGTTTTTCATAAAAATTGTATTGGTTAGCCCTCCGCCTGTTATTGATACCACTAATTTACATTCATAAAAATAATTAATTTGATCTATAAAACTATTAAAATCTTCTGGGTATACAACCTCAAATCCATTACTTTTAAAAAAATCTTCTAAGGTTTCTTCATTATCTATTCTTGAATATGATGACCTTGATAATTGTTTTAAATTATTTCCATAAAATTTTTTCTTTCTATCTTCGGCAACTCTCCTACTTATATAAGTTTTTCTAAAAGGTAAAATATTTTTATTTTTAATATATGGTAACAAATATTTAAATACTCTGTTAGCACTTTCTAAATTAATTCCATTTGAATTTTTTATATAAAAGTTATTCATATTAAAATCTTTTTTGCCAATAAAGTCCACTACTTCATAGTTAATATCATTGTCTTTTAATAAAGTTTCTAAAAATTCTATAAAGTTTGCAGAACTTTTTGTTACTCTTGCTTCTCCAATATCTAAAATAAATTTAATATTTTTATCTTCTTCATATAAATAAAATATTGTACCTAAAAAATCATAAACAAAATGGTAAAAACTTGTAGATACTTTCAAAAATATCTTTGGTTCATCTGAAATAAATTCAATTGCTCCAGGCTTTGGCAAATCTAAATTGTCTTTATTTATATCATATAAAACCTTAACACATTTTTTTTCATTATAAAATAAAAAGGCATTATTGCTTACAGACTTTTGTAATTGATCTAAATCATTATGAGTATTATTAATTGATAATTTTTTATATATGCTTACTGGCATAATTACTCCATAATCGCCTTTAAATATTTATCGTTAATAATTTTACTTTTTAAATCTTTAAATATTCCAGTTTTATTAGAAATGCCAAAATAGTTTTGATTTTTTTGAAATGCTATAGCAGAATAAAAATGTCCATGATATTCCTGATAATCTAATTCGTTTGTTTCTGGATCAGCCAACATGCTAATCATTGTTGTAACCAATTCAACCATATTTGTATTATTTTGCATAAAAAGTGCGTTTGCCAACCCACTTCCACTAATTCCAACTAATGTTTTTACACTATAAAAATAATTTATTTGGTCTTCTAGTGTTATAAAGTTTTCTGGCATAACAATTTCAAATCCATTTTCTCTAAAAAAACTTTCTAGAGCAACTTCATCATCTATTCTTTCTATAAAGTTTCGTGTAAATTTATTATTTTGTAATTTTTTAACTAAATCATTATCTAGAGAATCAATGTTTTGTTGCATTCCTTTATCAGAATTAGTTAAACTTCTACTTAAATAAACTTTTTTAGTAGGTTCAGAATTTTTATTTTTAATATATTTATGTAAATATTTATCTAATATATTATGTGCAGCATGGTCAACTGATCTATGTTTTTTATAATAAAAATTATCTATGTTAATAAAATTTTGAAGTCCACTTTCTCCACTAACCTCTATACCAGTAATATCAACTAACTCAAAATCCATACCACAATCTTTCATAATCATTAATATAAAATCATGTATGCTTTTATTGTAATCTGGAGATTTGCTTTGCGATGTATCAATAATAAATTTAATGCTGCTGTCTATTTCATAAAGCCACAAAAGTGTTGGCAGCATGTCATGCATTGCATGATATAAACTATTTGGAATCTGTAAAAATGCCTTTTTTTGTTTAGAGAAAAGGGTATATGATCCAGGAATAACTTCTCCCATAATTGGCTTGTCTCCATTATAACTTGGACTGCATGATTTTTTATCAGGCATAATATAAAAATCACTATCTCTATTTAAAAAATTAAAAATGCTAACTGGCATTATATAATTATACACCACCTAAACATCTATATATTTAAGAATTTATTTGGCACTATATCAATAATTAGATGAATTCTATCCTCATCACTACTATTGATTACGTAGTGGGTTTTACTATTATTTATTTCCCAACATTCTCCAATCATCATATTTATTGATTCATTTCCAACATGGAACTTTACGCTTTTATTAGTTTTAATTGGTATATGATGTCTTCTAACAATTCCTAAGTATGGGGTATCATCTTGATGCGGAATAATATCACTGCCTGGCAAAAGTTTAACTATCATAGCAAGAGAGCATATACCGCCATGAAATTCTTCTAACTCTTTAGAGATTATGTTTACTTCTTTTAATACATTAATGTTATTAGCAAGTGGAAAAACTTTTAGTGGTTGACCAATCTGCCATTTTGGATCAAAACTTTTTATATAATAGGTGTTAGTATTTTGATGTGCACCATTTTTTTGATTTTGTCTAGATACATCTAGTTTCCATTCTGTTTCAAAATTAGAAACAATATTATGTATATTTGTTATATCATATGATTTTATTAATTTAAAATTAAAACTTTCATTATTTTTATTAAATTCCATAGGGGATATATCCTAAATTATTAAATTCCCAATGCCATTCGTCTGCTATTAATGATAATTTTTCTTTATCAAATATATCATGATATGATACATTTTTGGGTCTATATGCCTTTTCATAAGTATTTCCAGGTATTTGAGGTAAGTTGTGATTTGGCAAAAACTTGTTCATTTCATTTGCTATTCCATTTTCATATCTCAGTAAATTATCAACTGCAATATTATTATCTATTGTATATAAGTTTTTAGTGCTTTTAAACCATCCGCCGTTAGAAAATTTATTTTTAAAATACATATCTACTAGTTGTATTTTTGTATTTTGTTCTAACTGGTTCCAATCTCCAGCGCTGATAACTTCAGATCTAAAGAAAAAATCAGAAGCAACCATTTCAAATGGATGCCTTACTATTGTGTAAGAAACTATATTAGTTAAGTCTATTCTTTTACTTACATCTAAAAATGAACTATGATTTACAAAACCATTTAAATTTCTAGGTTTATGATTTTTATTTGGTGGATTTATTATAGTTACTGTTGCTGTTGATGGTAATATTTGTGATAATTCAACTTCTAACGAAGTGCTACCCACCTTCATATTTTTTATTACTAGAAGTTTATGTTTATCACAAAATATCATTGAATAAACTTATCTCTTTCATCTGTAATAGTTACAGCAAACCTCATCATTTTATCATATCCTACAGCATTATCCATTATTTTGTTATAATGATGACCGCAAAACATTAGGCAGCCATTTAATCCAGTTACCATTACTAGGGCCTCTGCACCGCATCGATCACATCTATCTGCAGGCTTTAGAATATATGTTTTTTCTTCTGTTTTTGTCATACTGTTTTTACTCTCCTTGAGTCTTCCTCTATTGTGTGTTTAATTAAAAATCTTTGATCGTGTATTTGTCTGTTATCATATAAATTTTGTCCATGTAAAAGGTATCTATAGTAAAGTTTTCTAAAATGAAAATTACAAAAATATTGTATTTCTCCAGATGAGTTTACCTCTACATAAGAGTCAGCACCACACCAACATGCACCTAACTCTTTAACAGTTTCGGTTTCTAATGGAAATGTTTCTTTTACCTTTTCTCTTTCATCTATAATATACTCAAATATTTGTGGCAGTAGATGTGGAGTTCTCATTTCATTAATATTGTACTCATAGTAGTAGTGATAGTCACATAAAAATCTTTTACCATGTATACCCTCGACATATACGTAAGCCTGGCATATACATGAAGTATTGGCATGCATAGGATCACATATATTAATTGTCTTTTCTGGAAGGATTAGCATAGGATCAAATGCCTGACACAACTGACCTTTTGGAATTGTGGTCATCTGTTCCTCACTCATTTTGACTTCCTATTATCTGTAGAATAAAATCCACTGCCGTTAAAAACTGCTCCTATAGTAGAGTATACACGAACTAACGGCTTTTGACAAGTATCGCAGGAATATCCAGGGTCATTCTCAGACATAGACCTAATCTTAGTATATCTTATAGCACAAGACATACAGTCGTATTCGTATGATGGCATAGTTAAATTATATCACTATTAAACATCTGAGTCAAGCCCAGATACCTTTAAAAAGTTTTTATACCATATAAAATGAGGCAAATATCCGTGATGTCCATCTCTTTTTCTTAACCAATTTTCTTTCTTTTTAATAGAAAATTCAAATTCTTCAAAGTTATTATTAATAAAAGACTCCAAGGTTTCGTCAACTTTTATAAAATTATTAAAAACATTTAAACTTTCATAGTTTTTTTGATCAAGTTGATCCCATATAGACCAATACAGTTTTATATTTTTAGACCTACAATACTCTTCAAATAATTTAATAATAAGAATATTATTAACAAGTATATTTCTTTGAAATTCTATAGTTATCGGTTTTCTTGAAAGTGGGTCCTCTTCACTTTTTGAAGAATATGGGATAACCATTTCTTGGTGATATATTTCCTGATCCTTGCTATCTGTTTTTACCCATTTAATATTCCTGCCTATGTTTGGAAACATTATAAATAGATAGTCTGGACTTCCATATTCCCCAATATACTGAATTAAATTTGATACAATGCTTTGCCATCCCCAACCAGCACGTGAAATATTATAGAATCCAGAAAGGCTATGGCTTTCTAATAACTTTTGATATAGCATCCAAGACCATAGGTCTTCTAGGTTTCCACCGCTTCCCTCCGTTTCTGAGCACCCACTAAATAGTACATGAAGTCCATTATGTTCCTTTGTAAATTCATCTGATCTAAAACCTAAAGAATTATATTTATATATAATGCTTTTATCATTTTCATCTACTTTATAAAAAATTTTTTCATTTGGCTGAACAAA
>Ga0129333_10007184_pt1 | contig 10531 bp, 6 predicted proteins | sample CPB6_08_DNA_FD_94474 | JGI IMG/M metagenome (GOLD analysis project Ga0129333, IMG submission 94474) | Freshwater to marine salinity gradient microbial communities from Chesapeake Bay, USA - CPBay_Sum_0.6_0.8_DNA | ecosystem: Environmental > Aquatic > Marine > Coastal | place: USA: Chesapeake Bay...
CCTCGGTCATCATCCCAAGCATCAGCATAGTTATGTGGAAAAGCATTGCCAATATAGTGCATATTCTGTTTATTTTGGCGTTTATGAAAATGTCCACTTAGGCCAATTTCATATTTCTTAAATTGGCTAAGTTGTATTTCACCATGATCAGGCATCTGTACCATAGCGTTCATAAAGAAACTAGGTAGTTCAAAGTGACCAAAAATGTAGCGTGCATCTTTCTTGCCCACAGTTTTCCATTCATCACCCACTAACCACGGACACATAGTAACTTCACCTTGTGTCATAGGTTTGTGTACAACGGTGATTCCTGGAATATACTTGCCAAACTCTACACTATGGATATCTCGTTTATCCTTATAGTATAGATCATGATTACCAGGAAAGAAAAAGAACTGATCAAATGCTTGGCCAAGTTTTTCTAAACTTCTAAGGCTATAATCCATAGTAACAATATTAAGGCTATTGCGATTATGGTGCCAGTCACCGAGAAAAAATCCAGTATCACATCCATTTTCCTTTGCTGTTTTAATAAACCAATCTACAAAATCTTCACAGTCTTGGTTATGTACTTGACTGTTAGATTTTAGGCCAAAGTGTATGTCTGTAAAAAATGCTGCCTTTTTAAATAAACTCATTCCTCTTCTCTTTCGAATCTACGTAGACTTGCGGCGTGCTCTGCATTACTGGTTCTAGTATAACTGGGAGCCATATCGTTCATCTCTAAGATATCATCACGAATATTTTGGTTACGTTTTTCAATATTGATTATTCGAACAAAACTATTAGTAACAGCAGCAGTAAAATAAGCAAAAGGATTGTTCGACTTGGCTTCATTAAATTGTAGTCCTACCTGTGTGAGTTGTAATATTGCCTGTGCTCGCATTTCATCATTATAGGTATAACCACGAACATTACCACGGGTAGCATAGCGTTCACATAATTTCATATACATACGTGCCAAGGTGTTAGTTATTTGTCCGTGATCCTTACTGAACTTACCACTTTTAACACCGCCTCGCCAATGACTTTTACCTACACATATTAATTCGTCATTTTCATCAAATTTCCAATGTTGAAAGGGTGGGAAATTTACACGATCATGACTATCTGCTTCAGTTTTTTGACTTTTCTTACGTGTTTTATTAATTGGAATATGTTCATAAGTCATAATCCTAAACACTAGATCAGTTTTGACTACTTTTTTATAGTCAAATTCACATTCAGCTAGTTTTACTTTTTCACCTGCTTCCTTACGTTGAGCAAATAGTTCATCTCCCATTCTTTTAGCACGATTCCTTTTAGCTTCTGCTATAGTTCTAATGTTAATTTTGTCTTTACTGGCAAGAATAATATCATATTGATGATATTCTGGCTTACTGTAACTACAGTAAGTGTTCTTGCTTTTATGTATTTCTTCCAATAAATCCTTGTTGTTAAGATAATTTACAGACATACAGTTCCATCCTTTGATATATTATAAACTACGTACATTTAAAAGTCAAATAAATATTTGCCGAGGAGACCTAAAATGCCATTCGGATTACCAGATTTAGGAAATGTAGCAAATTTGGCTAGAAATGCACTGACTTCGGGTGTTGATAATTTTATGTCTGGTGTTAGAGGCAGCAACCTAATGAGTGCTATGAACTCAAACAAATCACCTTCAGCAGAAGCAAAATTCAATGATAGTGCAAATCCTGCTGATTGGCGTGCAAGATTAAGTCTTCCTTCTGGATCCATATGGGGTAGTGATCTATTTACCCCCTTAAAAAGTGCAGGTGGATTAATTTTCCCCTACACTCCGACCATAACAATTAATCATCAGGCTAATTATCAAGAACAACCTATTACACATCAAAATTATCAATTTATAGCGTACCAATACAGTAAAGTCAGTGATATTCAAATTGTTGGGGATTTTATTGTAGAAAACGCAGAACAAGCACAATATTGGTTATCTGCTGTACATTTTTTACGCAGTGTAACCAAAATGTACACAGGAGAGGATACTTCAACAGCAGGTAATCCGCCTCCAATAGTCTTATTCAATGCCTATGGTGATTATGTGTTTAAAAATATTCCTGTGGTAGTAAAAGGTTTTAATATGACTCTACCCAAGGAAGTTGACTACATAACAACCAATATGAAACAACTACCACGCCCAAGAACTGCCGCAGCTGATAACGGTGGTGGACCATTAGGGGCCTTGGGTAATACTGCTGGATTACTTTCAGGAGTAGCCAGTGCAGTAGGAGCTACCAAGGTAGCAGGGTTAGCTAATGCTGTAAACAGTGTTAGTAATTTGTTAAATGGAACATCTGTATCAAGAGGGTTTAGTGGTAGTATGCAACCTAGTGGAAAAAGTGGACCAGATGATAGTCATGTCCCAACTCAAAGTAGTATCACAGTGACTTTAATGCCAGTTTATAGTAGAACAAGAGTTAGAGAATTTAGCTTGGCCAAGTTTGTACAGGGCAAATATGTGAAGGATGGATATCTATAATGCCTGCACGTTATTCAAGTTCCAGTCCTTGGTTTAATACTCCTATAATTAGAGATCAACTGACCATACTTAGTATTAGACCAGTTAGTGCTGAAGCAGACGACTATCTATATACAATAGAAAGTCAATATGCCTATAGACCAGATTTACTAGCATTTGATCTTTACGGAGATCAAGCTTTATGGTGGGTTTTTATACAGCGTAATTTAGACGTATTACAAGATCCAATATTTGATTTTGTTCCAGGAGTACAAATTTACATACCCAAACCAGATATGCTAAGTCAGGCTTTAGGACGATAATATGGGATTAAGCTTAAAGAATGTGGCAAAAGCAGCCGTAGCCACTGCTGCTGCTGGAGCTGTTGGAAAAGTTTTAAGTGGAGCAACACCAGCAGCTGGTCTACAATCAGCTATTGATAGTGCTAAAGGTGCCCTCAATAGCATAGGCAATAATTTAAATAATGCTATAAATGGTAAATTAGGATTACCAGGTGTCCCAAATACATCTGGTGGTAACACTGGATTAGATGGATACACTTCTGGTAATAACATATCTGAATCTAAATTTAATGAAGATAAAAAACAGGAAACCGTATTAGATCTAACACCCCCACTAAAAAATATACTACATGACTATGCCAGTTACAATTATATCTGGACAATGAGCGCACTGAGTAGAAGTCATTTAAACTTTCCTGATGAAAGTTATAGAAAAGGTATATTAGGACCTATAATTTTAAAATCTGGTAGTGGCGAACCTAAGGATAGAATAGAACTAAGTCCTTATAAAAGTGAAGCTAACCCATCTGGGAAATATGATTATTTTATAGAAAATGTAAGAATAAAAGGTGTTACTGGTCTTGATAAGATGACTGGGAACACAAACAGCACTGGTATTAATTTCACCGTAATAGAACCGTATAGTATTGGATTATTTTTTCAAGCATTACAGGTAGCAGCAGACAAAGTAAAATATAAAAATTGGGTAGAAATGCCTGTACTACTACGCTTAGAGTTTTTTGGTCACGAAAATTTTCAAGTACAAAATAAGAAAAGCCTTAGTACAAAATATTTTCCCTTAAAAATTGCTCAAATATCTATGAAGGTTACTGATAAGGGCAGTACTTACGAATGTACTGCTGTACCTTGGAATGAAAGAGCTTATAGTAAATCAACCAGTACAATAAAAAGTGATATTAAATGTAGTGGACGTACGGTTCAAGAAATGCTGCAAAAAAGTACAAAAGATACCATAAGTTTTCAAAGTGTTATAAATGATCAATTAGCTTCAGCAGCACTGGCAGCTTCACAAGGTAAAAATGAAGCTATTGTTCCAGATAGAGTTTTAATCTTATTTCCTTTGACAGCAGAAACTGGTTATAGTGGTGGATCAAGAAATGGTGATGTAAGTAGACCCTTAGGTGCAACTACCCAAAGTAATCAAAATGACAACAATGATCGTGGTGTAGCTGAAAAGCTAGGAGTAGAACTAGAAGGTATTAATTATGTACAAAACTCTGGAGTTAATGTTCTCGGTCTAGCAGATATGGGATTTATTGACCAGAAAAAAGCTGAAGAAAGTTTTAGTAAGGATAATGCTGTATGGGATCCTGAGAAAAAAGTCTATATCAGAGGCGATCTACAAATTTCAGATAAAGCAGGTATAGCCAGTTTTAAACAAGGGCAAAGTATACCAAATGCTATCAATCAAATCCTAATGAGCAGTGATTATGGAAGGCAAGCACTAGACCCAAAAAACTTTGATGAAGATGGTTATATAACTTGGTGGCGTATTGATAGTCAAGTGTATATGTTAGAAGGTGAAGCCAATATGACTCAAACTGGTAAGTATCCTATGCTTACGGTATTTAGAGTAATCCCCCATATGGTACATCATAGTAGATTTATACAATCTGATCAGGATGCTAAGTCTGCAAATATAAAAAAGACCGCTGTAAAAGAATATAATTATATCTATACCAGTAAAAATATAGATATTTTAGACTTTCAAATTAATTTTAATGCCAGTTTTTATACAGCCCTAACAGCAGATAATAATAAGTTTAATAAAGATATGCAAAACAGAAGTCAAATGGCTGCTGATGCTACCAAGAGTAAACCTGTTGTTGAAAAAGGTATGTTAAGTTCAAAGCGTATTGATGCAAATGGCAAAGAATATGATGCCAGTGAGGAATATGCATCAGGCAAATATGGCAATTTAAAAGTAGGTGATCCTATGAATAAAATTGTTCAAATTAGAAATGCAGAGATTGATGTAGGTTCAAATCAAGGTGGTACAACAGGTGAGGATCCTGGTAGATTGGCAGCAAGACAATTTCATAAGGCTATTAATAATATTGCTGATATGGTGCAACTACAAATGAAAATTATCGGAGATCCATTTTATCTAGGTGATAGCGGTATGGGTAATTATAGCGCAGGAAATACCAACATCAAAGGTGTTAATAGTGACCTAGCTATAAATTATCAGCGAGGTGAAGTTTATATCACAGTGAATTTTAGAAATCCTATTGATATTAATTATAAAAGAGGTAATTATGATTTTCCTAAAGGAGAATTATCTCCAACATTTAGTGGACTATATCGTGTAGGTGCTGTGGAAAATGTATTTGACCGAGGTGTATTCACACAAACATTAGACCTATTGCGTATGCAAAATCAAACACCAGAAGGTGGGCCAAGTGGAGTTCCAGATACTGCTGCCAGTGATCAGATCAATAACTTTGTACCTGGATTACCCTATGAAGGAATATTATATAGTGATGAAGATTCAGGGGATTGGACCTAATGACTGAAGAAACTCGTGCCCCGATAGAAAGCGGCAGTAATGATCCTGGTCCGTTCTTGGCCAAGGTAGTAAGTCATCTTGATCCTAAATTTATGGGCAGTCTTGAAGTACAACTATTAAGACCAGTTGGTAATGCTCCCAAGGCTGAAGGACAATTACGCATAGTAAAATATGCTAGTCCTTTTTGGGGACAAACTGGTTTTGAATTTAATAACGAAGAAAATACCTATGATGGTACACAAAAAAGTTATGGCTTTTGGATGATACCACCAGATGTAGGCAGCACGGTGATTGTTATATTCATTGAAGGTGATCCTAAACAAGGCTATTGGTTCGCCTGTACTCAAGACCTTGAAATGAACTTTATGACTCCTGGTTATGCTACTACTAGTTTTCACGTAGACGGTGATGAGGAACGTGTACCAGTTGCTGAATATAATAAAAAAGTAGAACAACCTTTACCCAAAGATACTACTAAAGTAAAAAAGCCCAAGCACAAATATTTTGTAGATATATTAAAAGAGCAGGGACTTATATTAGATGATGTTAGAGGACTAACAACCAGTAGTGCCCGTAGAGAAGTTCCTAGTATGGTCTTTGGTCTGAGCACACCTGGACCAATAGACAAAGATGGTCCAACAGGTAAAGTAGGTAAAGCAGAACACGAAATTACTGGTGCTCCAATAAGCAGACTAGGTGGTTCAAGTTTTGTTATGGATGACGGTGATGACAAATTTGAACGCAAGACCAAGGCCAGTGAAGGCCCACCAGACTATGCCACCGTAGAAGATGGTGAGAAGGGTGATAACAAAATACCTCACAATGAACTCATACGCATACGCACACGTACTGGGCATCAAATTCTACTGCATAACAGCGAAGATTTGATCTATATAGGCAATGCTCGTGGTACATCTTGGATAGAACTGACCAGTGATGGCAAGATGGATATCTATTGTGAAGATAGTGTGAGTGTACATACTAAAAATGATTTTAACTTGTATGCTGATCGTGATATTAATATGGAAGCAGGACGCAACTTTAATATAAAAGTTAAGGAAGAAATGCATACTCACGTATTAAAAGATCACGTCTTAATTGTAGATGAGAATCAAAAAATACACATTAAGATGAAGCGTGATGAAACTATTGAGCAAGAACTTAAACAAAAAGTTGTAGGTAGAGTGGACGTATATCATAGCAATGCTTTTAGACATTATGCTGCTGATTATTATGATATCAACGTAGGTGGACACTTGTATATGACCAGTGGTGGTACTAATGAAACAAGAGCAGGCGGTAATATCATAGAAACTGCACCAAATATACATATGAATGGCCCAGGTGCAGCGCAGGCCAGTGTGGCAGATGAAGCAGAACTACCTAAATTACTCAAGGTTCATAGTGTACCAGATCAAGAAGGTGCGGAATTATTTCAAACTATTATGCGTCGTGTGCCCATTAAAGAGCCTTGGCCACATCACGAAAACTTGGACCCTATGGAATTTAAGCCTGATAAAACTGATAGAGATCTTGAAGGTAGAAATGAAGATGTCACTGATTTCTTGTTGACTCCAGAGTATTTTAAGAAGTATACTACTAAATTAGACACTTTTGCTAAGAACAAACGTGATTAAATACTAGATGGCTATTCAAAGACTTTATGAAAAACTAGTTGTAAAGGGCAATCCTGTAAAAGATTTACCACCTTTACCTAGAACTTATAGAGGATTTAGCACTATAAACCAAGATAGTGAAAACTTTAGTCTATATGATTTAAGCCTAATTAAACAGGATTTAATTAATCATTTTCATATTAGACAGGGTGAAAAGCTCAGCGATCCCTCATTTGGAACTATAATATGGGAATGTATTTTTGAACCTCTTACAGATGACCTAAAAGAGTTGATTATTAAGGATGTAGAAAGAATTATTAATTATGACCCTAGAGTGAGAGCTGAAAATGTAGTAATTACTGCCTATGAATCAGGTCTACAGATTGAATGTGATCTAACATATTTGCCCTACAACGTAAGTGAAGTATTGAAATTTAGATTCGATGAAAGTGCCGGGCTGACGGGTTAAGCTAGTAGTTTATGGTACCTAATAAATATTAGAATAAGGATAATTTATGTCAGCCACCGATAGACAAAATAGATTATTAGTTGCCGAAGACTGGCGTAGAATATATCAAAGTTTTCGTAATGCGGATTTTCAAAGCTATGATTTTGAGAATTTACGCAGAGTAATGATTGACTATTTGCGTCAAAATTATCCAGAAGATTTTAATGACTATGTAGAAAGCAGCGAATATCTAGCACTAATAGATATGATTGCTTTTTTAGGTCAAAGTTTTGCTTTTAGAGTAGACCTAAATGCTCGTGAAAATTTTTTAGAACTTGCTGAACGTAGAGAAAGCATACTAAGATTAGCACGTACACTGAGCTACAATGCCAAAAGAAATATTGCAGCTAATGGACTGCTTAAATGGCAAAGCGTAACAACCAGTCAAACGGTCATAGATAGCAATGGTCGTAATCTAGCAGGGCAAGAAATACTATGGAATGACCCCAGTAATAATGAATGGTTTGATCAATTCATTAGAGTAATTAATGCTGCTATGCCTATTACTGCACAATTTGGTGAACCTATTAATAAAGCAGAAGTATATAGCATACCAACTGAACAATACAGAATACAAACTACAGGTACTACAATCCCAGTTTATACTTTTAGTAAAATTGTAGATGGTCGTACAATGAATTTTGAAATAACTGGTACCATAATTAAAGATGGAGAAGATATTGTAGAAGATCCACCCATAAGTGGCAATACACTGAGCTTCATTTATAGAGATGATGGCAGAGGATCCGCCAGTAATAGCAATGGATTTTTTAGTCATTTTAGACAAGGTACACTGCAAACAGGTACATTTGGAATAACACAACCTAGCACCAATGAAATAATTGATATTGATGCTACTGGTATTAATAACACTGACGTATGGTTGTATAAACTTGATTCACGTGGTGTTGAAAATGAATATTGGGTACAAGTACCAAACTTTGAAGCAAATAACGTAATTTATAATAGTTTAGATAAGAATGTTAGAAACATTTATAGCGTAATAACAAGAGTAAATGATCGTATTAGTATAGCTTTTAGTGATGGAGTGTTTGGTAATTTACCATTAGGTAATTTTAGAATATATTACAGAGTAAGTAATGGATTATCATACCTTGTAAATCCTAAAGATATGCGTAATGTCAGTGTGGAAATACCATACTTTTCAAATGCAGGACAGATTGAATTTTTAAGTATATCAATGAATTTACAAACTTCAGTGAGTAATAGTTCAGGACCTGAAAGCAACGAACAAATTAAACTAAAAGCACCAAGTACATATTATACTCAAAATAGAATGATTACAGCAGAGGACTATAATTTAAGTCCTTTAACCGTAAATCAAGATATACTTAAAATTAAAGCAATTAATCGTAGCAGCAGTGGCATCAGTAGATATTTTGATCTTATTGATCCTACAGGAAAATATAGCAGTACAAACCTGTTTAGCGATGATGGCGTAATATACAAAGAAGAATATGAGGAAAGTTTTAAATTCAATTATTCAACTACGGTAGATATTGAAGGAATCATTTATAATAAGATTTTACCCTTTCTCAAAGAAATAAATTTGAGAAATTTTTACTATGATAAGTTTAGTAGAATTAAAATTGGATCAGACTTAAACTATAAATGGGTACAAAAAACCTCAAGTACTAATGAATCAACAGGTTATCTTACAGATGCTAACGGTAATATTGTTGGTTATGACATAACAACTATACTAAAAAATCTAGAAGTTGGTGCTAATTTAAAATTTGTTCCACCTGCTGGCAAATATTTTATTAAAAACAAGGGTAATATATTAGAAATTACTAGTGAAAATAGTCCAAATACTGCCAAATATGTATGGGCTAAAGTTATAAGTATCAGTGAAAATGGTGCTGTAAGTGAGCTGGATGATGGCACAGGCCCAATAAAATTGACCAGTGAAATACCTACAACTGCTATATTAGAACAAATTATACCTGTTTGGAGAACAAACCTAGAAGGTAATATTATTACTACTATGGTAAACTTGATATTTTCCAACAAGCCTTTTGGTCTACGATATGACCTAGCAACAAAAAGTTGGAAAATTATTTTTGAGAATGATGTTAACAAAGTCAGTAAGTTTAACATAGGTAAAGCAGGTGATACTACTAATCAAAAATTAGACGCAAGTTGGTTATTATTATTTGAAACAGATGGTGAATTGTACAATGTAAGATCAAGAAGATTAAGATATATCTTTGAAAGTGATAAGAAAATTAGATTTTACTTTGATAAAACTAACAAAATATTTGACACAAGGTCAAATGTTATTGTCAAGGATAAGGTAAAAGTTCTTGGTATTAATAACAAACCAAACACTACAACAAGTTTTACCTACGATTTAGAATGGGAAATCACTGACGAGTTTATTGGTGCTGATGGATACATAGATAATAAAAAAATAGAGCTAAGTTTTAATGATGCTAACGATGATGGCGTAGTAGATGATCCAGATTTGTTTGATACTATAGCAAGCCCACCATATACTAATTGGGATAGCACCGTTACATATAGTAAAAATTCATATGTTTACTATGCTAATCAATTATTCATTAGTCTAGTAGATAATAACATTAACTTTGAACCTATAATTAAATCAGGACAGAATTTTATTGTAAATTCTACAAAATGGAAAGTTAATTACGGTAACTTTGTCATACTAGAAAAGTATGAAACATTAACAGGACAATATGATTATAGATATAGCAGCACTGCAAATGTATTAATTGTAGGTTCAGAAGCTGGTATACAATCTAGTCATAGTCAAGATCAATATTATTATTTTGTTGATACTGATACGGTGGCAAGGTATAGTATGAAGGAAGGTAGATTAATCTACAATTTAGACTATAAAGTTTATTTAGGTAGAAGTGATCTTAAGTTTCAATACATTCATAGTGCAGATTATGAAACAAGAATAGATCCAGGACAAATTAATCTAATAGATTTATATGTACTAACTAAAAATTATGACTTAGAATTTAGAAGATGGCTAGCAGGTGCATTGGACAATGAACCATTAGCACCAAGTAGTGATCAATTGTTCATAACAATGAG
>Ga0129333_10007185_pt1 | contig 10530 bp, 11 predicted proteins | sample CPB6_08_DNA_FD_94474 | JGI IMG/M metagenome (GOLD analysis project Ga0129333, IMG submission 94474) | Freshwater to marine salinity gradient microbial communities from Chesapeake Bay, USA - CPBay_Sum_0.6_0.8_DNA | ecosystem: Environmental > Aquatic > Marine > Coastal | place: USA: Chesapeake...
CGGTAAATGCGGTTGCTAGATATGTTTGTCGATTCCTAACGGATAATCAATCATGAGCGATCACTATCAAACCCTCGGAGTAGATCGCAACGCCTCAGCCGATGAAATAAAGAAGGTGTATCGAAAGCTGGCGCGGGAGATGCATCCCGATGTTAACCCTGATCCCAAAGCACAGGAGCGTTTTAAAGAGATTACCGCTGCTTATGAAGTTTTAAGTGATCCCCAAAAACGAAGTGCTTATGATCGCGGCGGAGATAACTTCGGCGGTTTCGGCGGCGGCTTTGGTGGATTCAGCGACATCATGGATGCCTTTTTTGGTGGCGGCGGCTCACCTCGTGGTCCACGACCCAGAATGCGTCAAGGTCAAGATGCGTTAATTAGAACCACAATTGATTTGCATGAAGCCTGCTTTGGAACTGAAAGAGAGATTGGCGTTGAAACCGCTGTTATCTGCACGAAGTGTGGCGGAGATGGCTGTGCTCCTGGCACCTCGCCAAAAACCTGTGATATCTGTCGAGGTCGTGGCGAGATTCAACAAGTGACCAGATCATTTATCGGACAGGTAATGACCTCGAGGCCTTGTGGAAGTTGTCAGGGATTTGGAACGGTGATTCCATCAGTGTGTAGTGAATGTTCTGGTGATGGCCGGGTCAGAGCAAGACGCAGTATCGATGTAAAGATTCCCGCTGGTGTCGAAACTGGAAATCGCATGCAACTTTCTGGACAAGGTGAGGTTGGACCAGGTGGTGGACCAGCCGGTGATTTATATGTTGAGATAATTGTGGAAGAGCATGAGTTCTTGGTGCGAGAGGGCGATGATTTACATCTATCTGTCTCAACTCCAATGACAGCTGCAGCTTTGGGTACAAAGATGAATGTTGAAAGCTTGGATGGAGAGATTGAGATTGAAATTAAAGCTGGAACACAAAGCGGACATGTAATTCCAATAAAAGGAAAAGGCATGACCAAACTCCGCGGCGGCGGTAGAGGTGATTTGTTTGCCCATATAAATGTGGAGATTCCCACCAAACTCTCCAAGCGACAAGAGGAGTTATTGCGCCAATTCGCGGATGAACGTGGCGATAACTCAAAATCCACTCAGGTCAAGAAGAGCTCTGATGGTGGAATTTTCGGTAAATTTAGAGATGCGTTTAAAAGCTAATGCTGCCACTTTTTCTGGTTGAAAATCTTCCTAACTCTGGATCAATAGAGATAACTGGTGATGAAGCCAAACATGCAATCTCGGCTTTACGTATCAAAAATGGAGAGTTAATTTCAGTTACCGACGGTAGGGGCGGAAGAGCTGATGCGCTTGTCACAGGTGTCAACCGAAAAACTCTCATAATTGAAATAAAGAATTATCGATTAGATGCAAGCTCTTCAGTAAAGCTAGTGGTTGTGCAGGCGCTGACTAAGGGGGATAGGGCCAGAGAAACCATAGAGCTACTTACAGAGGCGGGGGTAAATCAAATTATCCCGTGGAGTGCGCAGCGCTGTGTTGGTCAATGGAAAGCTGATGCTTTAGAAAAATGGCGGAGTTGGTCCAAAGAGGCGACAAAGCAATCAAGAAGAAGTTGGATCCCCGAAATTTTAAACATTCATAGCACTAATGATGTTGTTTCAGAATTTAGTAATTTTGATATTTCGCTAATCTTTCATGAGTCTGGTGAGAAAAGACTTTCCCAAGTTTTACAGGACAAATCACCATCTTCTCTCCTAATGATCATCGGCCCTGAAGGTGGTATCTCGGAAACCGAGTTAAGTGCCTTCAAAACCTCTGGAGCAATAGAGGTCACTATGGGTCAGCCTGTGTTTCGTTCTGCGCATGCCGGCGCTGCAGCTTTGGCTGCGGTTCAAACCGGGTTAAGAATCTGGTAGAGATGTCCTATGGATTGTCTTTTTTGCGCAATAACTAGAGGGGATATCCCAGCTGCAAAGCTTTTGGAAAGTGAAAGGGCTTTAGCTTTCAATGATATTAATCCGCAAGCTCCGGTTCATATTTTGATAATTCCAAAATCTCATTACGAAAATGTCGCGGAGTTATCTAACAATGAACCCGAGACTGTTTCAGAACTTTTCAAACTGGCACATCAGCTTTCCTTGGATAACTCTTTAGAGGGTTACCGCACCGTTTTCAATACAGGCGCAGCTGCAGGGCAGAGCGTTTTTCACGCTCATTTACACCTTTTAGGCGGACGAGCGCTGCAATGGCCACCTGGCTAGACTTGGGCTAATGGATCGCATAGTTCTTACTCTGCCCGGCGATATTTCTAGTGTTGCGCTAACTGGGCCAAACGATTCATACATTCGCGCTCTGGAAAACGCCTTTCCCGACATAGCCATCACAGTTCGAGGCAATGAGGTAATTGTTCGGGGTAGCGCTGAAGGCACAGAGCGGGTCAAGAAATTGATGCAAAACTTCTTAACCGTTGTGCGCTCCGGTCAGTCTTTAAGTGATGATGCAGTGCGGCGCTCGATAGCAATGGTGCAAGGAGGCAATGAATCTCCGGCCGAGGTTTTAACTTTGAATATTTTGAGCAATCGTGGAAAAACGATTAGACCAAAGACCGCTAATCAAAAACGCTACGTGGATGCCATTGATAAGCACACCGTTACATTTGGAATTGGTCCTGCTGGTACCGGCAAAACCTATTTGGCGATGGCAAAAGCGGTGCAAGCGCTGCAATCAAAGCAGATAAATAGAATTATCTTGACCCGACCAGCCGTTGAAGCGGGAGAGCGCTTAGGGTTTTTGCCGGGAACTTTGCATGAAAAGATTGACCCGTATCTGCGTCCGCTATTTGATGCTTTGCATGACATGTTGGACCCAGAAGCGATTCCACGGTTGATGTCTTCAGGGACAATCGAGGTAGCGCCACTGGCCTACATGCGTGGTCGCACATTGAATGACTCCTTTATCATTTTAGATGAGGCGCAAAATACCTCCCCCGAACAGATGAAAATGTTTTTGACCCGCTTGGGCTTTGGCTCCAAGATGGTCGTGACTGGAGATATAACTCAGATAGATCTTCCTACACATCAGGAATCTGGTTTAAGTATCGTCAGAGATATCCTGGAAGGAATATCTGATATCTCCTTTATGGATTTAACCTCCGAGGATGTTGTTCGCCATCGATTGGTCAGTGAAATTGTTGATGCTTATGGCAAATTTGATTCACTGTCTGAAGGCAGCCACACTGGTCGCCGGATAAACAAGCCTCGTTCTCTAAGGAGTGATCGCTGATTCGTTCCGCAATGCTTTTAGGCGTGCGAAATAGAGTGCGAAATGAATATAGAACTTACCAACCTCACCTCGATTGACTGTTCTGAGTCAAAGCTGGAATCTGTCGCAGAGTTTGCGATGCAATCACTTGGGCTGCACAGTGAATGCGAACTAAGCATTTCGCTAGTAGATGAGGTAGAGATGAGCGCTTTACATGTGCGCTGGATGGATGAGCCAGGCGCTACCGATGTCCTATCTTTTCCTATGGATGAGCTTCGGCCCAATTCAGCGGCATCAGGTCCGGGAATGCTCGGTGACATCATTCTTTGTCCCGAGTTTGCAGCAAGACAGGCGACTCAGTTGGGGCATAGCCTTCAGGAAGAGCTGGAACTTCTGACGGTTCACGGGGTTTTGCATCTGGTGGGTTTTGATCATCGGGAAGAGGATGAAAAAAAGATTATGTTTGGCTTGCAGGAAAGTTACTTAAGTAAATGGAGGGCACAGCAATGACGATAAATGCATCCCTTTCGGTAGTAGCACTTCTGTTGTTTGCAGGTTTTCTCGCTGGCTCGGAATCTGCCATCAACTCGATATCCCGCGTTTTTGTAGAAGAGTTACAGGTTAAATCTTCTCGAGCCGCAGGTTGGGTGCAAAAGATAGTCAAAGAGCCGGCCCGATACTTAAATGTAATTCTCTTTGTCCGCAAGGCCTGCGAACTGACCGCAACCGTTATTGTGGCCGAGTCTTTAAGAGAGTTTTTTGATTCAAACTTTGCATCTATGGCTGCTGCTATCGGATTGATGTTAGTGATTTCTTATGTTGTGGTCGGTGTAGGCCCGCGAACTTTGGGGAAGCAGCATGCTGGAAAATGGATTGTGCCCGCCTGCTTCGTTGGTGTATTTCTCTCCAAGATTCTCGGCCCGCTAACAACACTTCTAATTGCAATTGGAAATGCTTTGACCCCGGGTAAAGGTTTTAAGTCCGGCCCATTTGCCAACGAAGCCGAGCTTAGAGATCTTGTTGATCAGGCCCACGAACGTGGACTTGTTGAAGAATCTGAGCATGAAATGATTCATTCAGTTTTTGAACTCGGTGACACATTAGTTCGCGAGTTAATGGTGCCGCGCACGGAGATGGTTTGGATTGAAGGTAACAAAAATCTACGTCAAGGCCTGTCTCTTGCATTGCGCTCCGGCTTTACCAGAATCCCAGTAATCGGCGAGAACCTCGATAACATATTGGGAATCGCTTACGTCAAGGATTTAGCTAAGCGCACCCATGAGTATCGCGAATCAGAGCAAACTGAGCTAGTTAAAGAACATTTGCGAAAAGCTTCCTTTGTTCCAGAAACCAAGACCGCATCAGAGTTATTAAAAGAGATGCAACGGGATCAAATTCACCTGGCTATCGTGGTAGATGAGTACGGTGGAACCGCCGGATTAATCACTATCGAAGATATTCTTGAGGAAATTGTTGGCGAAATCGCCGATGAATACGATGATGATGTTGAAGAGATTGAATGGATTTCAGAGAGACAGGCCAGGGTTTCAGCACGTCTACATCTCGAAGATCTAGCAGATAATTTGCAATTAGAGTTAAGCGAAGAAGAGCTACAGGATGTTGATACCGTAGGTGGTTATGTAGCAAAGGTTCTAGGGCGAGTTCCAATTCCGGGAAGCACTGTGAAATTACATGGTTGGCAGATAACAGCAGAACGACCAGTTGGTAGACGTCACAGAATTGCTACCTTTGTTCTTGAGAATCAAAATGATGATTTGGCTACCAAGGTTCCGGTAGAAGAGGTTTAAGGTTAGCCAGTGCGCATAGTCAGATTTGCTCCTCCTGAGGGCTCAAAACTAGGAACTGATCCACACTTTGGGATCTTGGAGGATGACAAAACCATCCGAGCAATCGCCAGCGATCCGCTATACGCCGGAGTTTTTCCAGAGGATGATCGCTTCTCAATCGATGATGTACGTCTTTTGGCTCCTGTTATCCCACGCAGCAAAGTGGTTTGCGTTGGTAAAAACTACGCTGATCATGCTGCAGAAATGGGTGGCGAGGTTCCATCCGAGCCAATCATTTTCATCAAACCCAATACCTCTGTAATCGGACCAAATGAAATTATTCAGTGGCCCAGCACCTCTCAGCGGATTGATCATGAAGCCGAGTTAGCGGTAGTAATCTCCAAGATTTGCAAAGAGGTCCCTAAAGAAAAAGCTCAAGATGTAATTTTTGGCTACACATTGGCCAATGATGTAACCGCTCGCGATCTACAAAAAAAGGATGGGCAGTGGAGCAGAGCAAAAGGTTTTGATACTTTTTGTCCGCTGGGTCCATGGATTGACACTGAGTTCAAACCGGGGAGCCAACTCGTTACCGCTCATGTGGATGGAGAGCTAAAGCAATCTGCTCCCTTGTCAGATATGGTTTTCGATGTCCCATTTATTATCGAGTTTGTAACAAAGGTTATGACCTTACTTCCAGGAGATGTGATTCTCACCGGTACCCCTTCAGGGATCGGCCCAATGAACGCTGGGGGAGAGGTACTGGTGTCAATTGAAGGGTTGGGAAGTTTGAGAAATCGGGTGTCCAAACGTGGCTAATAATCAGAGAGAGGTCCGAGTTCGCTTTGCACCATCTCCTACTGGAGATTTACATGTCGGAAATATCCGCACCGCACTTTTTGATTGGGCTTATGCCAGGCATACAGGTGGAAAGCTAATATTCAGAATTGAAGATACTGATCGCGAGCGTGTGACCGATGAATACATTGCTCGGGCTATTGAGACCTTGCGCTGGCTGGGATTGGATTGGGATGAGGGCCCCGAAGTTGGTGGTCCATACGGACCATATTTGCAATCACAGCGTCTAGAAATTTACACCGAATGGGCACAAACCTTTTTGCGAAATGGTGATGCCTACAACTGCTATTGCTCAACCGAGGAGTTAGAGGCCCGTCGCGAAAAACAACGGGAGTTAAATCAGGCTCCTGGATATGACGGAAAATGTAGAGATCTAACTGCCGCCGAAATCGCTGGTTTTCAAGCACAAGGACGCCAGCCGGTGATCCGTATGCGAATGCCAGATGGTGAAACCAGTTTTACCGATTTAATCCGCGGAGAGGTTGTTTTTGAGCATAAATATGTCCCGGATTTTGTATTGATGCGGGCAGATGGCTCGCCTCTATACACATTAGCGGTTGCGGTTGATGATGTCTTGATGAAGGTAACCCATGTACTGCGCGGTGAGGATCTTCTCTCATCAACACCACGACAGATTAGGGTTTATCAAGCAATGCAGGTAGATCCTGCCAATTTTCCAGTGTTTGCCCACCTGCCTTTTGTTATGGGACAGGACAACGCCAAGTTATCAAAACGAAATGGCGAGGTATCTATTGCTTGGTACCGCGAACAAGGGTTTTTGCCAGAGGCAATTTGTAATTATTTAGCCTTGCTGGGTTGGTCACCTGGTGATGATCGTGAAAATATTTCAATGCAGGAGTTAGTTGAACTATTTACCGTAGAGCGGGTTAACAGCTCTCCAGCCCGCTTTGATATGAAAAAACTAGAGGCGATAAATGGTGACAAGATTCGAGCCTTAACAATTGATGATTTCTTAGCGCGCGCCTTGCCACTTTTGTTGAAGGATGGCGTTATCTCTGGAACAGATGCTGAGATTGCAGTAATTAAATCAGCTCTACCCATCATTCAAGAGCGTATTGCCCGGATGAATGAGGTCACCGCCATGTTGAAATTCTTATTTGTTGAGCAACTCGCATTTGAGCCAGAGTCAGAGGCAAAACTTAAAGAAGAGCCTTCTCAACATGTTGTTCAGAGAGCTTTGGAAGCGCTGCAGGATTTGCAGAACTGGAACCACACTGAGATTGAGGCCAAATTACGTGCGGTTTTGTTGGATGAAATGGGGTTAAAGCCGAGGTTAGCTTTTGGCCCAGTTCGAATTGCGGTAACTGGCAGCCATATCTCACCGCCATTATTTGAATCAATGGAGCTGCTAGGCAAGGAGCGTTCGCTAGTTAGGTTGCAGGCAGCGGTTCGATAGCCTAATTTTTCGCTGGTATTCTTTGCCCCTTGTCGCAAGCTCAAAAAGCGGTGACATTGGGGTATGGGGTAATTGGCAGCCCAGCTGATTCTGGTTCAGCTTGTCTAGGTTCGAGTCCTGGTACCCCAGCGCGGTACAACTAAATAAACGAGATCTGGCCCCGTCGTCTAGCGGCCTAGGACTCTGGCTTCTCAAGCCAGCTACGAGGGTTCGAATCCCTTCGGGGCTGCCAGTCTCGTTAATTTTTCTAGGTTAATTTTTTTTGGAAATAAACTCACTTAACTTTGTTGCAGTTGCAACGACGGCGGCAGCATGCACCCGCCCAGGTTGTCTTCCTAATCTTTCAATCGGTCCACTAATACTTACCGCTGCGATTACCCGATTATTGGGACCGCGCACAGGCGCAGAAACCGATGCAACACCAGGTTCGCGTTCGCCAACACTTTGCGCCCAACCACGACGACGAACTGCAGACAATGCAGCGGCGTTAAATCTGGCATTGGTAAGTGCTCTATGTAACTTGTCGGCATCCTCCCAAGCTAAAAGTATTTGAGCGGCAGATCCAGCATTCATTGTTAAGGCAGCTCCAACTGGAACTGAATCACGTAGACCAGAAAGTCTTTCAGCTGCAGCAACACAGATTCGCATATCTCCTTGTCTGCGATAAAGCTGAGCACTTTCGCCTGTTGCATCGCGTAACGCGGTAAGAGCTGGAGCCGCTGCAGCCAGCAAACGATCTTCACCAGCAGAGGCGGCTAACTCAGCGGCACGTGGCCCCAAAATAAATCGACCATTGAGATCGCGAGCAACCAGGCGATGGTGTTCTAGAGCAACCGCCAGACGATGAGCTGTAGGACGGGCAATCTTTGTAGCGGCGACCAACTCGGAGAGCGAGTGTGGCCCGGATTCCAATACACCCAGGATTCTCACGGCTTTATCAAGAACGCCAACTCCGCTATTCTTTCTGTCCATAATCTAATACTGCCATCTCATCATATGAGAAGCAAGCTGTAAGGGGTAATGAACAACAATGGGAAAGACGCTCGCAGAAAAGGTTTGGGAAGATCATGTAGTTCGGCGCAACGCCGGAGAGCCAGATCTTTTATACATCGATCTGCATTTGATTCACGAGGTGACCAGTCCACAGGCATTTGATGGCTTGCGCTTAACTGGTAGAAAAGTGCGTCGTCCTGACCTGACTTTGGCAACTGAGGATCACAACGTTCCCACTTTGAATATCGATAAACCAATCGCTGATCCGGTTTCCAGATTGCAGGTTGATACCTTGAGGAAGAACTGCCAAGAGTTTGGGGTTCGAATTCACTCCCTAGGCGATGTAGAGCAAGGAATCGTGCATGTGGTTGGACCACAGCTCGGATTAACTCAACCTGGTATGACAATTGTTTGCGGTGACTCACACACCTCCACTCATGGAGCCTTTGGTGCTTTGGCATTCGGTATCGGTACCAGCGAGGTAGAACATGTTTTGGCCACCCAAACTCTGCCGTTAGCAAAGCCAAAAACCATGGCGATAAATGTTGAGGGAAGTTTGAAGCCTGGCGTCACTAGTAAAGACATCATTCTGGCCATCATCGCAAAAATCAGTACTGGTGGCGGACAAGGTTATGTATTGGAGTATCGCGGCAGCGCCATCAGAGCTCTTTCGATGGAAGCCCGTATGACTATTTGCAACATGTCAATCGAAGCTGGAGCTCGGGCAGGTTTGATTGCTCCAGATCAAACTACATTTGATTACATAAAGGGGCGTCCTCATGCACCAACTGGAGCAGATTGGGATGCTGCCGTTGAGTACTGGAAAACTCTTAAGAGTGATGATGATGCCAAATTTGATAAAGAGATTTATTTAAATGCCGATGAGCTTTCACCTTTTGTAACTTGGGGGACAAATCCAGGACAGGGTGTTCCACTAAATGAAACAGTGCCCAATCCAGAGAGTTTCAATGATCCCGAAGAGCGCACCGCAGCCCAGCGTGCTCTGGAGTACATGGGTCTTGAGGCCGGAACACCTATGAAAAAAATCAAGGTGGACACTGTTTTTCTAGGATCTTGTACCAATGGTCGCATTGAAGATCTACGAGCAGCTGCCGCAATAATCAAAGGCAATAAAGTTGCCGAAAAAACAAGAATGATGGTGGTGCCTGGGTCGGCAAGGGTTCGACTTCAAGCTGAATCAGAGGGTCTTGATCAGATTTTTCTCGCTGCAGGAGCAGAGTGGCGCAGTGCCGGATGCTCCATGTGTCTCGGCATGAATCCAGATCAATTGCAGCCAGGCGAGAGATCGGCATCCACTAGCAATAGAAACTTTGAGGGTCGCCAAGGTAAAGGCGGCAGAACTCATTTGGTCAGTCCACTGGTTGCGGCAGCGACCGCAATTCGCGGAACCCTTTCTTCACCGGCGGATCTTTAGGAGTAAAAAATGGAGAAGTTTATTTCACACACTGGAACTGGAATTCCACTTCGCCGTAGCAATGTTGATACCGATCAAATTATTCCAGCGGTCTATTTAAAGCGGGTTACCAGATCTGGTTTCGAGGATGGTCTATTCGCTGCCTGGCGTAATGATCCGGAGTTTGTTCTAAATAAACCCGAGTATGCAAAAGCCAGTATTTTGGTGGCGGGGATTGATTTTGGTACTGGATCCTCAAGAGAGCATGCGGTCTGGGCGCTACAAAACTATGGGTTTAAAGTAGTTATTTCCAGCAGATTTGCCGATATCTTCCGAGGCAACTCGCTTAAAGGTGGCCTTCTGACGGTGATTCTGCCGCAAGGAGAGATTGAGGCCCTTTGGAGCGCTATTGAGCAGGATCCAGCGATGCAGATTGCAGTAGATCTAGAAAAGAAGAGCGTTTCTTACAAAGACCACGAAATTGGCTTTGATTTAGATGATTACACCCGCTGGAGATTGATGGAAGGGCTTGATGACATCGGTCTAACCATGAGAAATCTTGATGCGGTTGAGAATTTTGAGGAAAAAAGAGCGAAATTTAAGCCAAAAACGCTACCTGTCCTCTCATAACCTTGTCATAAGTAGAGTTTTTCTCCGACTCTCAACCTCTAATTGAGGGTTTTTTACGCATAAAAATCAAGTTTTTTCTTTATTGGTCATTTGTGATTTGTTGCGACACACCGAGTGTGATGCGGGAAAACCTTGATTTATATGCGTAAATTTATCGACAGGTTAAGCAAACGCTTAACTTTACGCGTAAATAAGGGGATTAAATGAA
>Ga0129333_10007186_pt1 | contig 10527 bp, 8 predicted proteins | sample CPB6_08_DNA_FD_94474 | JGI IMG/M metagenome (GOLD analysis project Ga0129333, IMG submission 94474) | Freshwater to marine salinity gradient microbial communities from Chesapeake Bay, USA - CPBay_Sum_0.6_0.8_DNA | ecosystem: Environmental > Aquatic > Marine > Coastal | place: USA: Chesapeake Bay...
CTTCCTCAGATTAGTCTCACGCTTTATCAGGAGGAAGGCATTGTTCTTAATTTCAGACATGACAGCTCTATCCGTGATCAAGTTGTCCGTGGAGAGCAACTTGTGCATAGAGCGTACATCTGAAACTAACTTCCTAAAAGTTGACATTATAAATACTGTTTGAATATATTCGTTATACCGTCTTCACTATCTATCAGGAAACCTGTCACTTCACCCTTCACAACTGTATAACCGTTCTTATCATCCCAGCTACTTTTGGCTGTAGAGAAGGCAGGGAGCTGGTAGAACTTAATACCGTTAAAATCCAGACTCACCTCATGGTGTTTGTCTCCTGTAAATATGTAGAAATTGTCATGGTCTGACCACTCATTCTTAAATTCCATAGGGAACAAACCAGCAAGTTTTGCAGGCTTCAGAGCATCCCCATGGTTAAACATGATTGCTGAGGTTCCATAGCTCACGTACTTTCTGTATCTTGGAGAGATGTCAAAGAACACACGCTCCTCGTTTCTAAAGTAGGTTTGTAACCAGCTAGCCAGATGCCAGCCTACAAACTCATCGTGATTACCAGCTACAAATATCACACTAACTGATTTACCCTTCTGAAGGAGAAGGTTAATAACGCTCACCTCATGGTCACATATGGCTTGAAAAGCTTCGTGATAGGAGAGGATATTTTGCTGGGGAGTACCCTTTGTAGTTGTGTTTGTGAACTCACTATTGAACTCATCAGAACCAATAATATAGTTGATATCTGTGAGATTGTTGGCTAAAGAGGCTTGATTTAGGATGATTTCCACTCTTTGGATAAAGTCACCAAAGCGCTCTTCTATATCATTTTTTCCTCCAATATCTAGCTTGTTTAGGTGGGAGTCCTGTTTGTTTATGATTAAACAGGCATCCTTCTTAGCTCTATCAAACTTTGGAGCTACTATCTCAGGGGAGCAAGGTTGGTAGTTCTCAAGAAAGCAAACAAAGCTGTCTTGGAATATCTGCTCATTCTTCTTAACTCCTAACCATGCTTTCACCTGATAGTGAGGCTGGTCAGCATTTCCCCAGTAGTTTTGGACGTATTTAGTTATTTCCCACTTGTCCGTATCAATCTTGCACTTTTCAATCAACTCGTCCAAACTCTTGATTTCTTCTTTAGAGTTGAGCACCACTTCACCTGTTCCCTTCTGAATGTCCTCAAAGAACCTTACCACTTGATCCTCTAGTTCTCCAATGTAGTTTGCAATTTCTGCAGTTTCTTCAGCCAATTCTGAGCCTCGCAGCTCCTTCATCAATTCATCCACCTCATTTTCTGTAATGTTGAGTTTGTCTGCATAGAACTTTTTGCTCTTTTTCCAGTGAAGCATTTGCTCCAGCTGTTGCAGAAGGGATTGATTTTCAGGCATTTACGTTTTAGTTTAATTAAAATTGCCCTAAAGGTACGAAGGTTTTTGATATTTTCCAAATTATTTTAACCAACCTAATTATTGATACTAACTAAGTTAGTTATAAAATAAAAACTCCCCAGGGTGGAAACCCCAGGGAGAAGCCCTGAAAACCAACAAACAGGGCTTTTTGAATCAATTATGGACAAGCACCTAATACTGTAAAGCCACCATTAAATGAGCCACTTGTAATAACTATTCCATAGCTAGTTTCTGCACAAACAGATATGTTAGTTGATGGAGAAACAGTTACAGTGGTAACTGATGTTTGGTCACAAACAATGTACTCAAACGTTACAGATCCCTTATCACTAGCAAATAAATTATAATATAAACATTGTGGAAGGGTAGTAGTGGTTGTAGTGGTTGATGAGGTACTACTGCTAGTTGTTGTAGTGCTACTTGTACTAGATGTAGTGCTGGTACTAGATGTTGTAGATGTAGTGGTTGGAGGAGGTGTACAACAAGGTCCATAAGAATCAACACCATACAAAGCTGTTCCACCTAGGCTGAATATATTTATACAGTTTACTGAATTATTGATTGTGAAAAGACCTGGTTCAAAAGCTTCATCTGATTGTGGCTCTCCTGTACAATCGTCATATGTTATTGTACCAGCAATACTTACATCAAGAGTTATACTCTGAATACAAGGACACTGGGTAGTAGTTGTTGTTGTTGTTGGACAAGATGCACAGTCACCAATTAGTGTAACAACTAATGGAGTTGGAGGTATCACTCCAGGTGTTGTGTATGAACATACATATGCTGTTTGTCCAGGAGCAACTTCTGGGAAATTATTTTCATCACAATCAACTCCTATTGGTGCAAATGCTTGTATCTCAGATAGATTTTCTACAGAGTAGCAATTACATTCTGGAGGTGTTGTTGTGCTTGTTGTAGTGGTAGAAGATGTACTAGTAGAAGTTGACGTTGATGTTGATGTTGATGATGATGTTGTTGTAGTGGTAGAAGGAGGAACACAAGAATTTCCACAATAAGTTCCTTGTGTAATTATTGGATCTCCTCCCTCATTTAAAACACTACCTTCTTGTGCACAAGGAATGATTGTAATTTCAGTGAATGTTCCACTACCACTAGTTCCATCACAATTAGTCCAAGACACACTAGCACTTCCTAAAGGATCTACAGTGTACTCATAACAATCAACACACACTGTAGTAGTGGTAGTTGTAGTGGAAGAAGATGTGCTTGTTGTAGTAGAAGTACTTGTACTTGTGCTAGTACTTGTAGAAGTGCTAGTGCTTGTACTACTTGAAGTGGTTGTTGTTGTACATAATGGTGTACAGCAAGGTCCATAAGAGATGATAGTGTACACTGCAGTTCCTCCAAATGTGCTTACATTAATACAAGCACCATCTGTACCTTCAAGTAAATATTCACCTACTAAAAGATTAAGTGTCTTTTCAACACCACAACCATCTTCATATGTAACTGATCCTTCTACAGTGATGTTCAAAGTGACATTATCTCTATAGAAACACGTTGTAGTGGTAGTGGTTGTAGAAGAAGAAGATGTACTAGTTGTTGTAGATGTAGAACTTGTAGAAGATGTTGTGCTTGTTGTAGAAGATGTACTAGAAGTGGAACTTGTACTACTTGTTGTTGATGTTGTACTAGACGTAGAACTAGTGCTACTAGTTGATGATGTAGTACTTGTAGTAGAAGATGTACTTGATGTAGAGCTAGTGCTACTAGTAGAACTAGTGGTGCTAGACGTGCTAGACGTACTTGATGTACTACTTGTAGAACTTGTTGTACTAGAGGTACTAGAAGTTGTGGAAGTAGAAGAAGAAGAAGTAGTGGTGGTTGTAGGGCAACTTGGTGTAATACATCCTCCACGTGTAACTATGGTGTAAACCGCAGTGCCACCAAGAGTGCTCACTAATACACCATTTGGATTTGAAATATTTTGTAAAGGATTTGGTGCAACATCAATCTCTATATTCTCATTGCAGCAACTCTTATAAGTCAATGATCCTGCGACTGTTACACTAACATTCAACTGATTAACACAAGGGCATAAAGTAGTGCTAGTTGTTGTAGTGGAGGATGTAGAAGATGTGCTTGAGGTAGTGCTTGATGTGCTACTACTTGTTGTAGAAGTTGTTGAGCTAGTGGAACTTGTAGAGCTTGTGGAACTTGTTGTGGAGGATGTAGTACTACTTGTTGATGTAGTGGTGGTTCCACATGACCCTAGATAGGAAAAACTCACTCCTGGAAGGGGAGGAACTACTAAAGACCCTGCACAAGCACACAAATAAATAGTGTTAAATGCTGGTACCTGTACGTTTGCAAGACTTCCTTTGTATGCCTCACATTTGAGGTAGGTTATATTAATTGGTAAAACTGAGTTGTTTGTAACAGAATAGTATCCACATGTAGGGCAAACGACAGTTGTAGTTGTTGATGTTGTAGAACTAGTGCTAGAAGTTGTACTTGTAGTGGTTCCACAACAAAATTCAACTGAGTTCTGAAGGATGATGACTTGTTGCTTTATGTCACAAATTGCAGCATCTAACTTTTGAAATGCCACAGTGAGAGTATCACATTTGTCAATTCCTGTACAAGGAAGATCGTCTCCACTATACGCAATATATTCACTCTGAATAGGTTGCGCATTACAAGGATCATTACCTGTACAACCACAGTTGTTTACAGATACGACTGATGTGCAGCAAGGATTTTCAGGAAGGAATATCATTTTGCGTATAGAGGGTTTTTATTAGAAAGAACAGCTTCCAACAGATGTAAGAATTTCTCCAGTTAATGGATCAAATCCGAATGATGGTTGTATACCAGCTAGATTTCTTACAATATAAATATAGGACGTTATATTAAATGGATTTGTACATGAAGGATCTTGATAAATTATAGTGCTTGTTGTGAAGGTGTCCCCTTGCTTTAAGTATAGGTTATTAAATGGAGCTCCTGTACAAACATCTAATGGTGCATTAGACAAAAGAACATCTACTGGGTATCCAGTGGTTGTTGTAGTTGTAGTTGTACTACTAGTGGTACATGGATCACAAGGTCCAACAACTGTGATTGTTGCTTTTGGAGATGTGGGAACAGTTATACTACATACAGTAATTCCAAGATCTGGACCCACTGTTTGTACTTTTGGTAACTTATCGCAACAATCTGTCCAATACACCTCTGTAGGACCTACAAAGTTATTAACAGCGCTAAATTGAGTACATGCAATTGTAGTGGTTGTAGTTGTTGTAGAAGAGGTGCTACTAGTTGTAGATGTGCTACTGGTAGTAGATGTTGTGCTAGAAGTAGAAGATGTGCTACTAGTAGTTGAAGTGGTTGAACTTGTAGAACTAGTAGAGCTTGTAGAACTCGTAGAGCTAGTCGTAGAACTAGTTGAACTAGTTGAACTTGTCGAACTAGTAGAACTAGTTGTACTTGTAGTGGAACTAGTAGAGCTAGTAGAACTGGTAGAACTGGTGCTACTTGATGTGGTACTAGTGGTTGGTGCAGATGTTGTACTAGTTGTTGTAGTGCAACAGTTCTGCAGTATTTGTTGTAGAATAAGGATCTGTTCCTTCAGTTCACAGATTTGCTCATCAGCCTTCTGAAGAGCTACAGTGGCTGTGTCACAAGTGTTAATTCCTGTGCAGGGGAGATTTGGTCCACTATAGCTAACACTATCAGTAGGTAGCAATTGTGTGGAACACGGATCTCCTCCTACGCAAGGAGTGGTATTTACCAAAGGATTTGTACAGCAGTTATTTTGAGGAACAGACATTTATGTAAGGTTTAAGGAATGTACATAATATAATAGCATCCAAGACCAGGTTGGAAGTTAGGATGGCCTAATCCTCCTCCTGCAGAAGCAACACTAACTGATGTGTTAACGGTTACAGTGGTAGATGATGTTGTATAATTTACCCCTGTTCCAGTTTGTACCCATGTATTGGTACTACCTGTTTCATTTGCATCTACAGGATTGCCAAACGCAATTGTGTGATCGTGAGGAAGTGCTGTTGAAACAGCAGATGCTCCATGGGAGTGAGCAGGTATTTGTGGGGTGGTGAGAACAACAGTGTTAGTACCAACTGCCCCTCCTAAAGAATAAGCAGGATTTCCAGAAACTGCAGGATCAACTGCTGGGTTCAAAGGTCCTCCACCCATTCCTGTTGTAGCACCTACACCAACACGTCCTCTTTTATCAGGAGTACCGTTGTTACCGTTACAAAGGTAGATTTTCTCCCAGTTACCAACACCCGCACCAGATACATCAAAATTACCACTGATAGCACCATAGTATTCAACTACAGTGAATGGTACCATCTTGGTGTAATACTTAGTGCTGGTTGTGCTAGTTGAAGCTATATAAGCTGCAATCAGTGCATTGAGGTCAGCAAGCTTTACATAGTTTGTACTAACGTTTAAAGCAAGGGCATCAAGCTCAATCTCCAGTCCACAAATCTTATTGATGGCTGCCTGAAGGATGGCATGAGTTCCAGAAGTAGAAGTTACACCTGTAAGACAACTGGTTGTATAAGGTCCTTCTAGAGCAGCAAAATCAGCCTCGACTTCTTTCAATCGGGTGTCTAGCTCACAAATGGCCTTTATAAGTGCTTGAATTACATTAGGTAAGGTGAGTTCTTCACACTCTACCAAGTTCTTATCTATAATCTCACAGATGATCTGAGGATTGATATTCAATGTTATACCCGTTCCATTTAGGGTGGAGGTGAGAAACTCAATCAGAGCTTGTTCAACATACGAAAGAGAGTCTCCTGTCTTAATACCTAAAACAGGAACATCTATACCAGTATATCGTACACACTGATCTGATACAGTTTCTGTGCAACCATTATAGCAATTTGAACAAGACATTTATTTATATTTTAAAAGTTTAACTCTGCTAGCTATCATATTCACTGTATAGCAAGCAGCGTAATCAGGATTACAATACTTGTAGGTAAGTATTCTTCTGTAGTTTATGAGATCCAACATTACCCCTCCAGGCACAGGTTGGTTCAACATAAACACAACATTATTGTACAAATTGTTTCCAAGCTCTGCCAACTTGCAATCTATATCAGCAAGTAGAGCAGGGATGCTAGCGCATTCTGGACAATTTGTAAGCCTGGGTGATAGCATTTTTTATAAGTTTTCTTCCTTGTGTGGCGGCAGCATTACAAGCTGCACAAAGGCCATTAATCAATTGACATCCGCATCCAAACTTGGCTCCACAGTTTCTACATACAGCCATATTAATAAAAGTTTATTACATAGTTGGTTCCAGAGCATCCACAGTTGTTCTTGATGAAGTTGTTCAACATCATGTCTGCTTGGTTATATAATTTAATTGCTTCTACATCAGCACAGTTATTAGCGGCAGCAATGGCCCCTTGTATAAAGAAATAGATAGAGTTTAAGTCCACCTTTGCTTGTGTCTTAATAGCTTTATCACATTCCATCATATCTAGCTTCATAAATGCACCATCAAACTTCTCTTGTATCTGTTCTACACGCATGATTGACTTCTCTACAAAGTTTGCATATGCAGGAGCTACAGAGTATTTTAAACGATAAACCCCATCAGGTAGAGGTTGATCTACACCGACAGGAGTTATGCCTAGATTTGAAGTGGTGAATATATTAAAGTCGTTGACACTAAATGGTCTAATAAACGTGCCAAGTGCAGGTACAGTTATCTCAATGGACGCACCAGAAACAACAGGAGGATTAGTTGGATAGATAGAAGCATCAGCAACCCCTAGCGTTGTTACGTTGTATGTGGGAATCACTAATATATCTAATTTTAAATCTGCCATGCTGTTTGAAATAAATAAGCCAGAGGATCTGAGTTTTAATCCTCTCACCTCTGGCTTAGGTTATATGATATTGTTTTCCGCTTCTACTCTTATGGAATAAGTGTAGTTGTAGAAGTGGTTGTGCTAGTAGGTGTACCAGTCGTAGTGGACGTAGTTGTTAAACATGGTCCGTTTTGAGCAGTTACAGCACCAAGACCAGCTACAAGAACAGCCTCAAGAGCAGTTTCCATAGCGCTATCCTTTACAACAGCAATGATTACAGTGCTATCTTCATGGATATAATCGCCCCACTGATAAGCAGACTTGTCGAGCTCATTGAACTTAATGTAATAAGTGGTATACACGCTACCATCATTTACCCAAGACTCAAAGTTCTCGTTGTAGCCATTCATTCTGTACAAATGCTTCAAGTAACCAGCTTGATAGCTGTAGAAGTTCTTCTCCAATTGTGCAATCTCTGCAGATGTACCACTAGCGTAGTTAGAACGCTGTACAATTACAGGAGTGGCTACAATGTTACAAGCATCTGCTACGATGAAGTCAGCAGTGGTTGCAGGTCCACTGTACACGAATGTACGGAACCACATACGGTCATACTCGTAAGGAAATGCTGCTACATCACAAGGCTGACCATACTTAGTAAGAGGCTTACCAGTAATAACCAACTTAGCATTCTGATCGTTACCAACACGTTGGAACTCATAGAAATCAGAGAAGGTGATGTTGTCAGGGTTGTTTCCAGGAGCCTGCAGTAAGAAATGATAGATGATGTCATCGATCAAAGCAGGAATGTCAACTAGGTCACAAGGATCTCCACCACAGTCACAGCAAGGAGCTTGAACTGTTACGGAACGAGTGAAACCGTTGAAATACAGAGTGTCTAAGTAGCTAGAGTGAGCACGGAGGGTTACAGTTACAACCTCACCACACTTCACATTCCAACCACCAACTTCTGTAATCTGAGTGATAGGAGTAGGACATCCGTCCACTTTATACCATTCAGTTACATTGCTGTTACAACCAGCACCAGAAGGACAACCTTTAATCTTATCAGAACGCTTAGAGCCTTGCAGATAAGTGTTAGTACGGCCCTGCGCAATATAAAAGTAAGGAGCAGCAGCAATGTTACCAGCTGTTGCAACTGTGTAGTCAGCTTTGAAGATACCAACCTGACCTGCTGTTAAGTTTTGCGTAGATCCAGAGCTAGGGAGCGCAGATTGCCCTACTGGCACTACGAACAGCGTAGTTAATGAAAAATCAGCCATTTTGCTTTATTTTAGGTGATTAAAAAATTATTCGTTCGTTTGAATTCTGTATATCGAGTTTTGTACAGCAGATTGGTTTTCAGTGTACATTGCAAGATTTTGTACTGTTAAGTCTAACAACTCATCCTCTAGATAGAGTTCAAGTTCGCAGTCCTGATCAAATGATGGTTGCCCGTCTAACATGATATATCCTGTCTTGTTTATATACACAGGGTAGCGCATATAGGAAATGTAGATATCTTTTGGAGTGAACGTACCATCAGTGAAGATGGATATTTCATCTGTCGAAAGGAAGTTGAAAGTCTCTTGATATTCAAAGCTTGGTTTGTAATGGGTGTTATTCAGGATGAACTGAAGGTCACCATGTTTAGCCAAATCTCTGTTAATCCAAATCTTTCTATCCTTACACACCCCTTTGTCAGCAAGTACATAACTATCAATATAGAACATATACTTGGGATCAAGCAGGTGTAGATTAGCAAACCATTGATTTAGTTCTGGATTCTTAAGTGTTAGCTTAAGAGGTTGGTGATTATATGTGACCACTAAGCTTTGGAGGTCCTCATAACGCTTCTTAAAAGCATCAAGACCCATTCCACTTATTACACTAAAACCATCAACCTTTTGTTTTATCAGCTTAATCTGAGCCTCATTGAGGGCCAGAATTTTATCTTCTAAGTTTATTTGCTGGTGAATGTTGGTCGATAGTTTATTTAGTTTTTGGTCAATCTTATATAATAAACTATCTACTGGTATCATACTGCAGCTAATTTCTTAGTTTTCAACTTACCTTCGAGAGTGAGGAGCAAGTCCTGATTATCATCGTCAGCAAGCTGTTTAATCAAATCATCTTCGTCCTTAGCTATTTCAAACTCACCCTCATAAATTTTACCATTAGGTTTAGCTCTATATACAGAATGAGTGATTGCTTGTTTCACTAAGTCCTTGATATGGAGTAAGTTATCTTTCATATCTGCGAAGCGAGTGAACACTTCAACAGGATTTAACCCTTGATACTTACCGTTTTTAAACTCGGTTTGTTTGAGGACATTATCTACAAGGTTGTAAACTGCTTCCTCTTTAGTATCATCAGTTACAGGTAATCCCAACAAACGTGCCACTTTTCTCTTCCTTTCAGGAGTCATACCATCAAACTTAACAATAGCTTTATTGATAAGTTGTTTTTTCTTGAACAGCACTGCATTCTCAATTTCATCATCAGCTACATAGAACTGAGTTTCAGCAGGATATTCACCACGCTCCCAAGCTTGATATGAGCTTGCAATTGTAGGGTGAACACGCAACCAAGAGAAAGCTAGTTCCTGCAGAGGAATTGTAAGATCGAAGAAGTTATCACCATCCAGAAGCTTTACAGGTTGAACATGTAATGCATCACTTGTAGAGGTGGATAGTCCATAGTTCCAAAAGGAAGCACGAGGACTTATATCAACATCTCCAAGAGCAGCCTGTAGCTTGTCTCTAAGTTTTGTAACACGCTCAATCTCCATTTCTCTTTCCAGAGGATCTTGGATTCTACGGATGTAAGAAGCTTCAGGATCAATTCCTGTTCTATACTTACCATCTAGTTCCTTGTAGGGATATTTAAACACCCCTGTTCCAGGAATACGTGTTAGACCTTTGAGTGCAAGACCACCTTGCATTGTCTGAAGTTGAGAGTTGTTATACTCCTTCTTAATCGTTGAGATTTTACCTAACTTACCCATATGTAGTTTATTTATTTGGTTTGTTTGCAGAGTGATTCCCACTGAAGGGAACAGCTACTAGGAATTTCCCAGTCCAACCACTCTGTGTGAGAAGAGCTCCCCCACTCTGAAGTGGGGGGCAATCTCTCCTCGGTATATTGCACACAAGGTGTGCGGTGTTTTAGAATTGTGGGATTTCTTCAATCAACACTGTACGAGACAGGTCTTCAATGAATACATCACAACGATCCTTCATCCAGATTTCGTATCCTGGGAATTTGTTCGCAGAGCTCATACCCTGAGA
>Ga0129333_10007187_pt1 | contig 10526 bp, 11 predicted proteins | sample CPB6_08_DNA_FD_94474 | JGI IMG/M metagenome (GOLD analysis project Ga0129333, IMG submission 94474) | Freshwater to marine salinity gradient microbial communities from Chesapeake Bay, USA - CPBay_Sum_0.6_0.8_DNA | ecosystem: Environmental > Aquatic > Marine > Coastal | place: USA: Chesapeake...
ATCATCCACCGCACCTACCGGGCCGTGCCGGGCCGCTTCAAGGACTACATCTCGACGCCCAAACAGAACGATTACCGCTCGATCCACACGACTGTCATCGGTCCGCACCATATGCGTGCAGAAATGCAGATCCGCACGCGACTGATGCATGAGATCGCCGAGCGGGGCGTCGCAGCCCATGCAATCTACAAGGATGCCCCGGACGCCAAGGAGGCGCTGGACGGCTTCAAGGCACCGGCCGCAGAATCGAATGCCTATCGCTGGCTGCGCCATCTGGTTGAGATGCTGCAGGAAGGCGAATCCCCGCGCGAGTTCCTCGAGCATACGAAGCTCGAACTGTTTCACGACCAGGTTTTCTGCTTCACGCCGAAGGGCAAGGTTATTGCCCTGCCCAAGGGCGCCACGCCCATCGATTTCGCCTATGCGGTTCACACGTCGGTCGGCGACAGCTGTGTGGGTGCCAAGATCAACGGCAACCACGCCCCCCTGGTGACGGCGCTGCGCAATGGCGACGAGGTCGACATCATCCGGTCGGAGGCACAGACGCCACCAGCGGCCTGGGAAGGGCTCGCCGTGACCGGCAAGGCGCGTGCCGCCATTCGTCGCGCCACGCGCGCGGCCGCGCGCAAGCAGTTTGCCGGTCTGGGCCGTGAGATCGTCGAAAAGATGCTGGCCAAGCTCGGGAAGACCTATGTGGAAAAGGAGGTCTCGGCAGCGCTTCCGCGCCTCGGGCACCGCAACCGCGAGGATGCACTGGCCGCCATCGGGCGTGGTGAGCTCTCTGTCATTGACCTGATGAAGGCGATGGGGCTGACGATCGACGACAGCAAGCTCAAGGAACTTCGGCTCCGCAGCCCGGCGCGCAAGGCCGATCCCGATCTGTCCGTGCCGGTCAGGGGCGTCGCCCGCACCACCGCCCTGCGTATCGCGCCCGAGACGGGCGCTGTTCCGGGCGAGCGTATCGTGGGCATTCTGACGCCCGGCGAGGGGATCACGATCTACCCGATCTTCGCGAAGGCGCTGGAGCAGTTCGACAATCAGCCAGAGCGCTGGGTCGATCTCGCCTGGGATACAGGCTCGGAGGACCAGCGGTTCCCGGCCCGTATCAAGGTCACGATCCTCAATGAGGTAGGAGCGCTCTCGCAGGTTACACAGGCCATCAGCGATCTTGGCGGCAACATCGATGCGCTGCAGATGGTGGCGCGCGAGGGTGCGCGTGACTTCTTCGACCTCGATGTCACGCTCGAAGTGACCGATCTCAAGCATCTCAACAACATCATGGACAGCTTGCGCGGCAAGACCGCGGTGAGCGACGTGAGCCGCAAGACAGGATAAGACAATGAACAAGGACGACGTGCTGAACGAGTTCCGTGCAGCAGGTGCGCTGCTGGAGGGACATTTCATCCTCTCTTCGGGTCTGCATTCAAGCCGCTATCTGCAGTGCGCGAGGGTCTTGATGGACCCGCAGCGTGCCCAGCGTCTGTGCGCGGCGCTGGCGGCGCAGGTGAAGGCGCTCGGCATCCAGTCCATCGATCTGGTGGCCTCGCCCGCGATGGGTGGCGTCATCGTTGGCTACGAGATGGGACGGCAACTCGGCGTACCAGCGATCTTCTTCGAACGGGTCGATGGAAAGCTCGTTCTGCGCCGGGGCTTCGACATCAGGGAAGGGGCGCGGGTGCTGATGGTCGAGGACATCGTGACAACGGGCCTGTCGTCCCGGGAGTGCATCGCCGGGATCGCAGAGGAGGGTGGCGTAACGGTCGGAGCGGCCTGCCTCATCGACCGCTCCGGGGGCAAGGCGGACGTCGGCGTTCCACTGGCGGCACTCACCCGCCTCGACATTCCGACCTATCCGGCCGACCAGCTTCCGCCTGAACTGGCGGCCGTCCCAGCCGTCAAGCCTGGGAGCCGCGGCCTCAAATGATCGTTGGAATCGGCAATGACGTGATCGACATCCGTCGCATCGAGCAGACGCTCGCGACCTATGGCGATCGCTTCATCGAACGGATCTTCACCGAAGTCGAGGTGAAGAAGTCGGAGAGGCGCGTGGCGCGGGCTGCCTCCTACGCCAAACGGTTTGCGGCCAAGGAAGCCTGTTCCAAGGCATTGGGGACGGGCTTCCGGGCTGGCGTGTTCTGGCGGGACATGGGCGTGGTGAACGAGCCTTCCGGAAAGCCGACCATGGTCCTGACGGGCGGCGCCCGCGAGCGGCTCTACCAGATGCTGCCACCTGGTCATGCCGCCCGCATCCATCTGACCATCACTGACGATTTTCCCTATGCCCACGCCTTTGTGATGATCGAGGCGGTGCCCGCCTGACGGGCTGTCTGGGCATCCCGACTGTAACCAAATAGCAACAGTCAAACGCCTTGCGGCTGGTCGCGTTGCATCGCCCAAGGTCAGGGTCTATACGCCGGAATTGAAGGACCCGGCGCGGCACGACCGGGCCGGGAATGTTCAAGAAAGACCTTAAGATGGCGGCGGCACAGGACACGCGGCGCAAGTCGGAAGACGGGGTATGGGAAACCGTCAAGGTTATCATCCAGGCGCTTTTGATTGCCTTTGTGGTGCGGACTTTCCTGTATCAGCCCTTCAACATTCCATCGGCTTCGATGTATCCGACACTGAAGGTGGGCGACTACCTGTTCGTGTCCAAGCTGTCCTACGGATATGGGCGGTATTCGTTCAATTTCTCTCTCGGACTGTTTGGTCACGAGATCGTCACCTGCTGCCCCTTCGATTTCAAGGGACGGGTGTTCCTGGCCGACGATCCCGTACGCGGCGATGTCGCCGTCTTCAAGCTGCCGACCGACACCAGCATCGACTACATCAAGCGCGTGATCGGACTGCCCGGCGACCGCATCCAGATGCGCGAGGGCGTGCTCTATATCAACGGACAGGCCGTGAAGAAGGAACGGATCGAGGATTACACCGATCCGTCTGAATCCGGTCTGGGCTCGGCCGTGCCGCAGTTTCTCGAGACCCTGCCCAATGGCGTAACTTATCGCGTGCTGGACACAGATCCGATGGGTGACGCCGACAATACCGCCGAATATGTCGTTCCGCCCGGGCATTTCTTCATGATGGGTGACAACCGCGACAACTCGCAGGATTCGCGCTATCCTCGCGTCGGCTTCGTGCCAATCGAGAATTTCGTTGGGCGCGCCGACATCATCTTCTTCTCGGTATCTCCGGATGCAAGCCTGTTCGAGGTCTGGCGCTGGCCGTTCGCCATCCGCTGGTCTCGCTTCTTCACGCTCATCTGATCCGGCCTTGACCCGCGCCGCCGCAACGCCCGAAGCCATCTTCAAGCGCATCGGATATCGCTTTCGTGATCATGGCCTGCTGACCGAGGCGCTGACCCACGGCAGCAGTGACGCAGGTGAGCGCGACTATCAGCGCCTCGAATTCCTCGGTGACCGGGTGCTGGGGCTGGTCATCGCCGAATATCTGTTCCGGGCATTTCCCGACCGTGGCGAAGGGGAACTCACGGCCCTGCATTCCTCGCTTGTGCGGCGCGAGTCCTGTGCAGCGGCAGGGGACACGATCGGGATTGCCGAACTGGTTATCGTCGGAGCGGGTGAGCGGGCAAAGGGCATGAACCTCAATCGCGGTGTGCTGGGCGATGTGATGGAGGCCCTGGTTGCGGCGGTCTATCTCGATGGAGGCTTCGAGGAGGCGCGGAGCTTCATCCTTCGGTCGTGGGAGGAGCAGTTGAGCAGGCCAAGACCAGCGGTGAAGGATTCCAAGACCTTCCTGCAGGAGTGGGCATTGGGGCGTTCCCTGCCGATTCCGCTCTACAGCGTGATCAGCCGAGAGGGTCCCGAACATGAGCCCGTGTTCGTCGTGCAGGTGGATGTGAAGGATCGGGCTCCCGCGCAGGGCACTGCCAAGAGCAAGCGCGCGGCGGAGATGGATGCAGCCGAAGCGTTCCTGAAACGTGAGGAATTGAGGTCATGACGGCAGATCCGGTTGAAGGACAGGCGCCGACGCGCTGTGGCTTCTGTGCCATCATTGGTGCGCCCAATGCAGGCAAGTCGACGCTTGTCAATCAGCTCACCGGATCCAAGGTGTCGATCGTCAGTCACAAGGTGCAGACGACGCGCGCGCGGATCCGTGCCATAGCAATGGAGGGACGAGCCCAGATCGTGCTGGTTGATACGCCGGGCATATTCAAGCCACGGCGTCAGCTCGATCGCGTCATGGTGGAGAATGCCTGGGCAGGGGCTGGCGATGCCGATGTCATCCTGCTGCTCGTGGATGGGCGGCCGGGGCTCACGGATGAGGCCAAGGCGATCATCGCGGGGCTTCCCGTCGGCAGGGCCAACGTCATCCTTGTCATCAACAAGATCGACCTGATGAGCCGGGAGCGGCTGCTTGAGGTGGCTTCCGATTTTGGCGCCGCCTTTGCCTTTGACCGGATTTTCATGGTGAGCGCGCTGACCGGGTCCGGCACGGCGGATGTGCTCGCCTATCTTGGCGCAAGGATGCCTGAGGGACCGTGGCTCTATCCCGAGGACCAGGTGGCCGATGTGCAGCTCCGCTTCATGGCTGCCGAGATGACCCGCGAGAAGATCTATGAACGGCTCCATGAGGAATTGCCTTACGCCTCGACGGTCGAAACCGAAGGGTGGGAGGAGAACAAGGACGGTTCTGTCAAGATCAGCCAGATCATCTATGTGCAGCGCGACAGCCAGAAAGCCATCGTGCTCGGCAAGGGCGGACAGAGCGTGAAGCTGATTGGCCAGCTGGCCCGCGCCGAGATGGAAAAACAGTTTGGACGCCGGGTGCACCTGTTTCTCTTCGTCAAGGTGCGCGAGGGCTGGCCCGAGGACAAGGAGCGGCTTCGGAACATGGGTCTCGACGTCTGATCCATGGAATGGCGCGACGAAGGCGTGATCCTGTCTGTGCGCCGTCACGGTGAGACGAGCGCCATCGCCGAAATCTTCACGGCACAGCACGGGCGCGCTCTGGGTTTGGTTCGTGGCGGCCGCTCCCGCGCTCAACGCCCGGTACTTCAGGCCGGAAATGCAGTGGCCGCAGTGTGGCGGGCACGGCTCGAGGAGCAGCTTGGCACCTACAGTATCGAACCTCTCGATCTGCGGGCCGGGGCCATCATGGAGGCACCCTTCCGCCTCGCAGGTCTCGCGACCATCACCGGGCTTGCCCAGCAGCTGCCCGAGCGTGAGCCGCATCCGCGCCTCTATGCTGCCATGCGCGTGGTGCTGGAGGCGATTGCGGATGACACGCTGTGGCCAGCACTTCTGGTGCGCTGGGAGCTGGGTCTCCTCGAGGAGCTTGGCTTCGGGCTCGATCTGTCGAGCTGTGCTGCAACGGGGAGCCGCGACGAGCTGATCTATGTTTCGCCGAGGTCGGGAAAGGCGGTGTCGGCCGCGGCGGGCGCGCCCTACAGCGACCGCTTGTTCCGGCTGCCGGCCTTCCTGCGCGAGGGTGGTTCGGCGACGCCTGCGGATGTCGTTGACGGCCTGACCCTGATGTCATTCTTCCTCGACCGGCATGTCTTCAAGCCCCGGGGGGTTCGTTTTCCGGACCAGCAGGAGTGGATCATCCGCGCCTTGGCCGAAAGGCCGCATTGAGCGCCAGCCTTCGGCTGTCGTAGAAGGGGTTCGAAGGAGAACAGCCGATGCTCGGACGACTGAACCATGTGGCAATTGCCGTTCCTGATCTTGCGAAGGGGATAGAGGTCTACCGGACCATGCTGGGTGCGCGGGTTTCCGAACCCCAGGCCGTGCCCGCGCATGGCGTAACGGTGGTGTTTGTGGAACTCCCCAACACCAAGATCGAGCTTCTTGAGCCTCTGGGCGAGGGCTCGCCGATCCGGGGGTTCCTCGAGAAAAATCCGGCAGGTGGCATGCATCATGTCTGCTACGAGGTCGAGGACATAAACGCCGCGCGAGACAGGCTGAAGGCGGAGGGCGCGAAGGTGCTTGGCAGTGGCGAGCCAAAGATCGGGGCGCATGGCAAGCCGGTGCTGTTCCTGCATCCGAAGGATTTCTGCGGGACGCTGGTGGAGTTGGAGCAGGCATGAGTTTCGGGAGCGGGGTCGCGATCTATTTCATCGTCTGGTGGGTGTGCCTTTTCGCGGTACTGCCTTTTGGCGTTCGCAATGCGCATGAGACGGGCGAGACTGTGGCGCCGGGCAACGAGGCCGGTGCGCCTGTTCATCCCATGCTGATCCGCAAGGTTCTGGCAACGACGGCCCTTGCCACGGTCGTTTTTCTTCTGATCCTGGGGCAGGTTACCCAGGGATGGATCGGGTTTGACGACATTCCGTTCCTCAAGGACATGCCGACCTGACGAGGTGTAGCCCGCCAACCGGGAGAAACCCGCGGCAAAGGGTCAAAAAGAAAAAGGCGAGGCAGATGCCTCGCCTTTTTCGACTTCGGTTTCCTTTTCTGCCGGTGACCGGACCGGCGGGGCTGATGCGCAATGCGCGCCCGGAACCTTCCTCCCCAGACCTGGGTCGATTGACCGTGGCCTCGTTCTTATTGCAGGTGACGCTAGCACAGGCGATGACCATGTCGAGTTAAAAATGACACATGGTTGCCACAATTCGAGCGGGTGGCATCAATTATAAGTTGTTCATCGCACGCTCAACCTGATTGAGCAGGCAATCTTGCAGGCTCATGAAAACCGGGTCCGACTTGAGTTCCGGGTCGTTTCCCGTAAAACAGCCGCATTCGCCCTTGAAGCAGGATTCCCATGCGCCTTTCCCAGTATTTCATGCCCATTCTGCGCGATGATCCCAAGGAGGCGGAGATTGTCTCGCACCGTCTCATGTTGCGCTGCGGCATGATTCGTCAGGAAGCTGCCGGGAGCTACTCCTGGCTTCCCCTTGGCTATCGCGTGCTGCGCAAGATCGAGCAGATCGTGCGTGAGGAGCAGAACCGGGCGGGGGCCATCGAGGTGCTCATGCCGACGATCCAGTCTGCGGATCTCTGGCGCAAGTCCGGCCGCTACGACGCCTATGGCAAGGAGATGTTGCGCATCAAGGACCGGCACGACCGCGACATGCTCTATGGTCCCACCAACGAGGAGATGATCACCGACATCTTCCGTCAGGGTGTGCAGAGCTACAAGGACCTTCCGCGCAATCTCTATCACATACAATGGAAGTTCCGAGACGAAGTGCGACCGCGCTTCGGTGTCATGCGCGGACGTGAATTCCTGATGAAGGATGCCTATTCCTTCGACCTCACGCGCGAGGCCGGGCAGCACGCCTACAACAAGATGTTCGTGTCTTACCTCAAGACCTTCGCGCGGATGGGTCTGAAAGCTGTTCCGATGCGGGCCGAGACCGGGCCGATCGGCGGCAAGGACAGTCACGAATTCCTCATTCTCGCGGACACGGGCGAGTCGGAGGTGTTCTTCGACAAGGCCTTCCATGACATGGACTGGCAGGCCTTCGAGATCGACTATGACGACGTCGGCGCCGTGGCCAGTGTTGTGGAGGAATTTACCTCGAAATATGCCGCGACCTCGGAAATGCACGACGTGGCGGATTACGAGGCCCGCGTTCCCGCCGAGCGGCGCGTCACCGGGCGGGGCATTGAAGTCGGGCATATCTTCTTCTTCGGCACCAAGTATTCAGAGCCGCTGGGCTGCGAGGTTCAGGGACCGGATGGCAAGAAGGTGACGGTGCAGTCAGGCTCCTATGGCATCGGTGTCTCGCGGCTCGTTGGAGGCATCATCGAGGCGAGCCATGATGAGGCAGGCATCATCTGGCCCGAGCCCGTTGCACCCTTCCGGGTGGGGCTGATCAATCTCAAGGCAGGCGATGGCGAAACCGACGCCGTCTGCGACCGGATCTATCGGGGGCTCGAGGCGAGAGGTGTCGACGTCCTATACGATGATCGTGACGAGCGCGCCGGGGCGAAGTTCGGCACCATGGATCTGATCGGACTGCCATGGCAGGTGATCATCGGGCCGCGCGGCCTGAAGGACGGGGTGGCGGAGATCAAGAACCGTCGCACCGGCGAGCGGCACAACATCGCCCTGGACCAGATCATAGCACGCTTCGCTGGCTGATGGCGAACACGCTGCCCGATACAAGGCCTTTCGCGCCCTTCGAGTGGATGCTGGCGGGTCGCTATCTGCGGGCGCGGCGCCGCGAGGGTTTCATCAGCGTCATTTCGCTGTTCTCGTTTCTGGGGATTCTGTTGGGCGTTGCCACGCTGATCGTGGTGATGGCCGTGCTCAACGGTTTTCGGGCCGAGCTTCTCGACAAGATCCTCGGCTTCCAGGGCCATGTCAGCGTCTACAGGTCCGATACCTCGCCGCTGCCGGATTATGCGGCGCTGGCTCAGAGATTGACGCAGATCCCGGGGGTCGTGCGCGCGGTTCCGCTGGTCGAGGGCCAGGCCATGGCCTCGAGCCTCCACAACAACACGGGTGCCCTGGTGCGCGGTATATCCGAGGCCGACATACAGAAGCTCCCAAGCCTCAACAATGGTGATCTGCGCACGGCCCTGAACAAGGACTATACGCCTGATGCCACGCCGTCCTTCAAGGGTTTCGACACAGCGGGCGGGGTGGCCATTGGCGAGCGCATGGCGTGGCGTCACCAGCTCGGCCTCGGGTCCCGGATCACCGTGATCTCGCCCGATGGACCTGACACGGTCATCGGCAACGCCCCGCGGATACGTGACTACCCTGTGGTGGCCATCTTCAAGGTTGGCATGTCGGATTATGACGAGAACGTCCTCTACATGCCCTTGTCCGAGGCACAGGACTATTTCGTGACCGATGAGGGCGTGAACCAGATCGAGGTGATGGTCGATGATCCGGACAATGTGGAGCAATATCTGCTGCCCATCATGACCGAGGCGGGAACCGACATGGCGGTATCGAACTGGAAGGAGCGCAACTCGACCTTCTTCAATGCGCTCGCGGTTGAACGCAATGTCATGTTTCTCGTGCTGACGATGATCATCCTGGTTGCGGCCCTTAACATCATCTCCGGGCTCATCATGCTGGTGAAGGACAAGGGTCGCGACATCGCGATCCTGCGCACCATGGGCGCCACGCGGGGCACGGTGCAGCGCGTCTTCTTCCTGACGGGTGCCGCCATCGGCGTGGCCGGCACACTGGGCGGCTTCGTGACCGGGCTCCTGATCTGCCTCAATACCGAACGGATCCGGCAATTCATCTCGTGGATCTCCGGCGTCGACCCCTTCAATCCGGAGCTCTATTACCTCGCGCAGTTGCCCGCCCGGATGGACTCCTGGCAGACGGTGCTGATCGTCGCGATGTCACTCGGCTTGTCCTTTGCTGCCACTCTGTATCCGTCCTGGCGCGCTGCGAAACTCGATCCCGTCGAGGCGCTCCGCTACGAATGAAGACGCTGACACCAGCTCTGGAGCTTCGCTCGGTTGCCCGCAGCTATGCTGAGGGCAGGGGCCGTCTCGAGGTCTTCCGCGATCTCGACCTGACCGTCCGGGCCGGGGAAATCGTTGCACTGGTTGGGCAGTCCGGGTCGGGGAAGTCGTCGCTCCTGCATATAGCCGGGCTGCTGGAAGCGCCGACGGCGGGAGACGTGCTGGTAGCCGGGCAGAATTGCTCGACGCTCGATGACCAGGCACGGACCAGGATCCGGCGTATCGGTATCGGTTTCGTATATCAATTCCATCACCTGCTGCCGGAGTTCTCGGCGCTTGAAAACGTGATGATCCCGCAGTTCCTTGCCGGAGCATCGCGAATGGAAGCAGAGGCTCGGGCACGCGATCTGCTGACCCGCATGGGGCTTGCGGCGCGTGTTGAACACCGTCCGTCCGAACTCTCGGGCGGCGAGCAGCAGCGCGTGGCCATTGCCCGCGCGCTGGCGAACCGTCCGCTTCTGCTGCTTGCGGACGAACCCACCGGCAACCTTGATCCGGAGACTGCCGCGCGGGTGCATGATGAACTCCTGAGGCTCATCAGGGAGGAGGGGCTCGGCGCTCTGGTGGCAACCCACAATCTTGAGCTTGCTCGAGGCATGAGTCGCATCGCGCGCCTCGACCGCGGGCGTATCGTCGAGGCTTAGGGCTCATGGCGAAACCAGATCCGCGACCGGTTCCGTTCATTCATCTCCATACGCATTCTGCCTACTCCCTCTCCGAGGGCGCTCTTCAGATCAAGGCGCTGGCCAGTCTTGCGAAAGATGCCGGTATGCCGGCCCTTGCCATCACCGACACCGGGAATCTCTTTGGCGCCCTTGAGTTCTCAGAGGCGGTTGCCGAGAAGGGCGTACAGCCGATTATTGGTTGCACACTGAAGGTTGATCTGTCCGAGGCCCGCGAAGGCGGGGTTCGGCAGGTAACGGGGCTCCGGCGCATCCCGTCTCTGGTCTTTCTGGCGAAAGATGAAGTCGGTTACCAAAACCTCATGAATCTTTCGAGCCGGGCCTATCTCTCGAGTCCGGACAATGCCGAACATCACGTAACCTGGCCCTATCTTGCGGCACACGCGCAGGGTCTCATCTGTCTGACCGGCGGTCCTGGCGGACCGGTGAATGAAGCGCTTCTCGC
>Ga0129333_10007188_pt1 | contig 10526 bp, 6 predicted proteins | sample CPB6_08_DNA_FD_94474 | JGI IMG/M metagenome (GOLD analysis project Ga0129333, IMG submission 94474) | Freshwater to marine salinity gradient microbial communities from Chesapeake Bay, USA - CPBay_Sum_0.6_0.8_DNA | ecosystem: Environmental > Aquatic > Marine > Coastal | place: USA: Chesapeake Bay...
AATTCTCGTAGGCGACCGGGGGCGGCAGCCGGATCGCCAGACGGTCCTTGTCTGGAGCCGCGACCCCACCCAGTCCATCGTGGACGGTGCCGACCGGTTGGTCGTCATGGGTTCCTATTTCCGGCACCAACGGTCGATCACCGCGGAGGAGCTCGACCAGGTCTTGGACATCAACAACCCGAACGAACTGGGTGGGTTCATGTTCGATTTCGCATCCAAGACTCCCTACTATCAGAACCCGGCAAAGCCGTACTTCACCAACTACAGCCTCCCGACCTTCAAGCGTTCGGCCAACGGGGTCGAGGTCTACAAGGTCCACTACAATTCCTCGATCCCAAGTCTTGGGGGCAGGCCGGCTCTCGCCTCGGGTCTCCTCGCGCTGCCCAACTCGGGGGCGGCCAGAATGGACCTCGTCTCGTACCAGCATGGCACGGACTACTCCAAACAGGTTGTTCCATCGAGGTGCTTTGATCAGCAGCTTCCATGGGACTACTACTGGACCTATGAGCCCCGGCTCGTTGTAGCCGCCTTGGGTGGGCAGGGATCGGCGGTGATCGCCTCGGATTATTTTGGGCTGGGGGATTCGACGGAGCCCCACGCCTTCACCCCGAAGAGTCCCCACCAGCAAGTGTGTTTGGACCTGCTGCTGGCGGCTGAGAGATTCCTGGCAGCGAAGGGCGTCGAGAGGGGCGGTCTCTACCTGTCGGGTTGGTCCCAAGGCGCGCTCGTGGCCATGCAGTTTCTGGAAAAGCTCGAATCCATCGGCAGGAAGGTGGACGGCACCGGGACTGCCGCATCGCCGGCCGCACTTCTGGTGACGGCACAGCGTGCTCTGTTCAACCCCAGATCCGGGTCCAGCACCCAGACTCCGGACCTGAACATGAACTTCCTCTTCATCCTCTCGACCTTTGCATACGAGTACTATTACGACCGGCCGGGTTTCGCGCGGTCGGTGATCGATCCTGAGTACTATGACATCGCCCGCCGCATTTATGAGTGGAACGGCGACGTCAACGAATCCCTCGGATTGTTCGACCAGATCCCCCCAGGACAGGCGTCCAAGAAGACCGACATCCGCCAGATGTTGCGACCTGAGTACCGTGATCCCTCCTATTTCTCCGGGTCGGAATTGGCTGGGTTCTTCCGGATGGTCTCGGCGTACGACTTCATGGCCCGATCTCCGACGCGGACCTGGGCGGGTGCCCAGGATGAGGCTCTCCCTCCATTGGTTCCTTTCGTTCCTACGCAGGTGCAGAACATCTGGAGTCCCGGTTCCAGTACCTACATCGAGGTCCCTGGAGGTTCTCACCGTGGCACGTTCGTCAGGGCTGTCGCCGATCAGGTCGATTGGTTCAGATCCATCTCGAACAACCCTTGAGTCCTGCTTCGGGGCCGGCCCTCCCAGAAGGTGCAGCGTTTCGCACCGGAGTGGATCTCCTCCCCAGTGCAGGGCAGTGAAGTTTTTTGGGGCGGGGACGATCTAGCAAGTCAGCAAGCCAGGTCGGGCCGCGGCATTCCGAACAAAGCGGTGGACACAGGATCGAGGTTTGTCAGCCTTTTTGGGATGAAAGTTTTGTTGATCGCGATCCTGATCGGCGTTGGAACCATCGGATCGATCACGGCCTGGGCCGGAACCGTGGCAGCGGTCAATTTGGTTTCCGGTGGACGCTCCGGAGCCCAGACGACGCCCCCCGCCAGCAACCCGGGAACCTTGACCCAGCGCAAGAGGCCTATTGTTCCCGGCGATCAACAGCAGTGGCGGACGAACTACCCGGGTCCTGGAGTGCGGTCCTTCACCCAGCCGTCGGGCCCCCGGAACGGTACCGGACCCGTATCGATGCAGGTCGAGTTCAGCCAACCCGTCCGGGTGGGCCGGATGCCTGTGATCCCGTTCCTCTTCGGCGGTGAGCCCCGGTACCTGCTGTACCGGGCTGGCGCAGGAACCTCGACCCTCGAATTCGAGTACCGCCCGACCGATGCGGATCCCCAGGGGGCGGTGGCCCAGTTGGATCCGGTGATGGGGCTGGTCATCCGGCTCACCGGCGGTGCCACCATCACCGACATGTCCGGGAACCTGGCCCAGTCGATCGTGGACGGTGCCGACCGGTTGGTCGTCTTCGGTTCCTATTTCCGGCACTACCGATCGGTTGCAGCAGAGGAACTCAACCAGGTGCTGGACATCAATAATCCCTACGAACTGGGTGGGTTCCTCTTCGATCCGGGGTCGAAGACTCCCTACTACCAGAACCCGGCCAAGCCCTATTTCACAAACTATACGCTTCCGACGTTCAAGCCGGCTGCCAATGGCGTCGAGGTGTACAAGGTCTACTACAATTCCTCGATACCCAGTCTCGGAGGCAGGCCCACCCTGGCCTCGGGTCTCTTGGCAATCCCTGATACGGGGGCGACGAGGATGGACCTGTTGTCGTACCAGCACGGCACCATGTTCTCGAAGATGGTGGCTCCCTCGAGATCCTTCGACCTTTTGGATCTAAAGTCGTCGGATCGCTTCTGGAGCTACGAGACCAGACCAGTCGTGGCGACTGCCGGTGGGCAGGGCATGGTGGTCATTGCCGCTGACTATTTCGGATTGGGTGATTCCGCGGAGCCTCACGGGTACATCCCCAAGAGTCCCCATCAGCAGGCCTGTCTGGACCTGCTATTGGCGGCTGAGGGATTTCTCGCCGCCCGGGGCATCGAGCGGGGTGGACTCTTCCTGTCAGGGTGGTCCCAGGGAGCGCTTGTGACGATGCAGTTCCTTGAGAAACTCGAAGCCATCGGCAAGAAGGTGGATGGCAGCGGGACCCAGGCATCTCCCGCTGCGACGCTCCTGATGGTGCAACGCGCCCTGTTCCGGCCCAGGACCCCCACTCCCACCGAGACCGGTGACCTCAACCTGAACTTCATGTTCATCCTGAGCATCTTCTCCTACGAAAAATACTACGACCGGCCTGGATTCGCGCAGTCGGTAATCGCCCCCGAATACTACGAGACGGCCCGCCGGATCTACGAATGGAACACGGGCATGGATGGGATCTTGGAGTTGTTTGAGACCGTTCCTCCCGGGCAGCTGTCTGGAAAAACCGACGCCCGTGAGCTGTTCCGACCCGAGTACCGGGATCCCTCCTATTTCTCGGGTTCGGAATACGCGAACTTCCTGCGTCTTGTGGCGGCGTACGATTTCATGGCCCGTTCACCAATCCGCTCGTGGAATGGCGATCAGGACGAGTTCTTCCCTCCCGACGTCACCGTCATTCCAGCGCAGGTCCAGAACATCTGGAATCTCGAGTCGAGCACCTACATCAGGGTCCCGGGAGGTTCCCATCGGGGGACATTCATGAAGGGTGTGGCTGATCAGATCGACTGGTTCAAATCCCTTTCAAAAAACCCCTGAAGCCACTGGGGATCTGTCCTCGTGACAGCGTGGAAGTTTCGTCCTGTGGAGACCTCCACCGTGACCCTTGTTCGGGAGGAGTTTCATTACCGGTGTTCCGGGAGTGGGTCGGGGTTGGCTTGGACGTAAGAGTCGTTTTCAGCCCATTCGAATTGCCGCGGGAGAACGAAGCCGTGTCCGCGCAATTCGGGGGTTGTCGCTGTCGGGTGGGGATCCGTAGTTTTGATCCGTGATCCCGATGCAGCCGACGTCCCGCTCTGGCGACGCGGGGTTCCTGCGTCGGGCCCTCGACCGCTTCGAACGGATCGGCAACCGGTTCCCGGACCCCGCAGCGCTGTTCGTCGTGGGCTTGTTGTTGGTCTGGGTCACATCCGCCGTCCTCTCCGGGATTGCGTTCACAGACCTTGATCCGAGATCCGTTGTGCGGGACGCCTCGGGATCGGTGATCCGGTCGTCACCGATCCAGATCCACAATCTGCTGGCGCCGGAACGGCTGGTCCGTTTCCTGACCCAGATGATCCGGACGTTCACGGAGTTCCCGCCGCTGGGCATCGTCCTGGTGGCCATGCTGGGGGTGGGTGTGGCTGAGCGGACTGGGTTCATCCAGGTTGGCATCAAGATCCTCCTGCGTCTGACGCCCCGCGGTTGGCTGTCGCCCATGCTCCTCCTGGTGGCCCTGATCAGCCACTCGGCGGGGGATGCGGGTTTCGTGCTGGTGGTGCCCCTCGGTGGGGTGCTCTTCGCGGCGGCTGGACGTCATCCCGTGGCGGGCATCGCCTGCGCCTACGCCGGGGTCGCCAGCGGCTTCAGCGCAACCTTCCTGCCGTCCTCCCTCGATCCTCTGCTCCAGGGATTCACCCAGTCGGCGGCACAGATCCTTGAGCCCGGTCGTCAGGTGAACCCGCTCTGCAATTGGTACTTCATGGGGGCTTCCTCCGCGCTGATCCTCCTCGCCGGTTGGTGGCTCACGGATCGTGTCATCGAGCCGGGTCTCCATGCCCGCATCGTTGCGGATGGGGATCCGGAGGCCGGTTCGGACCTGAACGTGCTGTCCCCCGGTGAGGCGTCGGGCTTCCGGGCGGGACTGGCGGCGCTGATGCTGATGGGCGTTCTGCTGGTCCTCGCCTGCCTTCCAGTCGGGTCTCCGCTCCGTGGACCCGACGGTGGGCTGACTTCTGCCGCAGCGCCGCTGATGGAGGGGATCGTCCCGCTGATCGCCGGCTTCTTCCTCCTGCCGGGGATCCTCCATGGGATCGTGGCCGGTACCGTGAAATCCCACCGGGATGTGTTCCGCGGCATGGCAGAGAGCCTGGGTACGATGGGGCCATACCTCGTCATGGCCTTCTTCGCAGCCCAGTTCACCTATGCCTTCCGGGAGTCGAACCTGGGGGCACTCACGGCGATCCGTGGTGCGGAGCTCCTGAAGGCCCTGGCGATGCCCACCTGGGTGACCCTCACGGGCCTCGTCCTGATCGCCCTCGGGATCGATCTTGTCATCGGCTCCGCCTCCGCAAAGTGGGCGATCATGGCACCGATCCTCGTCCCCATGCTGATGCAGGTCGGCATCTCCCCGGAGCTCACCCAGGCCGCCTATCGGATCGGTGACTCCTGTGCCAATACCATCACGCCGCTCAATCCCTACTTCCCGCTGGTGGTCCTCTACTGCCAGCGGCATGCCCGTTCCACGGGGATCGGGACCCTGTTCTCCACCATGCTGCCCTACGCGCTGGTCTTCCTGGTGCTCTGGACAGGGCTCCTTGGCGTGTGGTGGGGACTTGGGTGGCCGCTCGGGCTTCTCTCGAAGTGACCCGGACCCAACGGCCGACCGGCAGCCCACGGCCTCAGCCCTCGAGGATCCGCTCCAGGACCCGAGCGTCCGTCCGTGGGCCCACAAGGGCGAGACTCATAAGCCGAGGGTCGAGATACCGTTCGGCAACCCCTCGGATGTCGGAAGGTTGGACCGCCAGCAGTCGGGAACGTGTCACCTCGAAGCAGGGCAGCGTCCCGTGGCCGAGCCAATGTTCACCGAGATGCATCATGTGGTGCTCCGTGCTCTCGACGTGGAGCTCGTGCTGTCCCACGAGATAGTCTCGGGCGCGTTCCAGTTCGGCGGGACTGGGGGCACGACGACGGATCCGGTCGAACTCCTGTCGCACCAGCCGCAGGGTCCGCTCCAGCTCGCGCGGAGCCATGCCGGCTGAGACGACCAGATCCCCGCAATCCTCCCAGAAACTGGCGGCGGTCTGGATGCTGTAGGTGAGCCCGTGGCGCTCCCGGATCACCTGGAAGAGCCGGGAACTCATGTTCTCCCCGAGGATCACGCTGAGAAGCCTCAGTGCGAACCGCGGTTCCTCGTGTCGAGAGCAGGCCCTCATTCCCAGGCTGAGATGGGATTGCTCCGTGTCCCGCACGTTGTGGCGGAGCCGGGGACCCTTGCCGGCGGGAGGTGCTGGGATGAATCCCGGAGCGGTGCCGATGCGGAACCGCCTCTGGTGCGGTTGTAGCAACCGGACAAGCTGCCCGTGGTCCACATCTCCCGTGGCTACGATGGTCGTCGACCCTGCGATGTAGTGGCTGTCGAGGAACGCCTTGAGGTGACGCTGGCGGAAGGATCGGACCGTCCTGCGGGATCCGATGACTGGACGTCCCAGCGCGTGTCCCGGGAACTGGAGCGCGTTCAGGACGTCATGGACATGCTCGGCCGGCTGGTCCCGGTACATGGAGATCTCCTCCTCGACGACCGTCCGCTCGCGAGCGATCTCGGTCGGTGCGAGTCGGGAGTCGATGAACATGTCGAGGAGGACGTCGACGAGGACGGGCAGATCACGGCCGCGGGCCCGCGCGTAGAAGCACGTGTGCTCCTCGTCGGTGAACGCGTTGAGGTAGCCCCCGATGCCCTCGACCGCCTCCGAGATCTGGGCAGCGGTCCGGGAACGGGTCCCCTTGAACAACATGTGCTCAATGAAATGGGAGATGCCCCCCAGATGCGCGGGCTCGTGCCGTCCGCCGACCGCCACCCAGATGCCGATTGAGACACTCGCCCTGTGGGGCATGCCCGCGCTGATCACCGTGAGGCCACCGTCCAACCGCGTGACCTGGCAGCGGCTGTTACCCAAACCATCGGACCGGTCCGAGGACTCCGATCGCCGCCGTGCCTTCGGCAGGGCGCTCATCGGAATGCCGCGGGCACCTGATCGGGCACGCCCACGACTCGCTTGAAGTCGAGGATCGCCTGGACCACCTCGGCCGGATCGTCCTTCACCTCCAGCAGATCGAGATCCCCGGGTGAGATCATCCGGCTGGTCTCCAGGGTCTCCTTCACCCAGTCGAGCAACCCCTCCCAGTACTTGCTCCCGTACAGCAGGATGGGGAACGCCGGGATGCGCTGGGTCTGGACGAGGGTCACGACCTCGAACAGCTCGTCGAGGGTCCCGTATCCACCCGGCATGAAGACGAACCCCAGACTGTACTTCACGAGGCTGACCTTCCGCGTGAAGAAGTAGTGGTAGTTGATCCCGAGGTTGGCGTAGCGGTTTCCCTTCTGCTCCATCGGGAGCTCGATGTTGAGGCCGATGCTGGGCACGCCCTTGACCTTGGCGGCGCCGCGGTTGGCCGCCTCCATGATGCCGGGACCGCCTCCGGTGATCGTGGCGATCTTGTTCCGGCCCAGACCCTCGGCAATGGCCACGGCCGCCTTGTAGTACGGGTCGTCGGCCTTGGTCCGGGCGCTGCCGAAGATGGTCACCGCCGGGCCGAGTCGTGAGAGGGTGTCGAAGGACTCCACGAACTCCGACATGATCTTGAACACGCGCCAGGGATCCTCGGCGCGCCGCGTGGCGTGGTCATCGAGCATGGCCATACCCTACCGCGAGTGCTTGGAATTGGCGAGCACCTGACCGTCACGCGGGGTGTGCCATGTTCTGGATCCACGATCGGGCCGCTCAACATCAGATCGCATCAGCTTTGGGCAGGGACTGCACGATCCGCCGATGGGCTGTGGTGAGGGCGAGCGTCTCGAGATCCCGGCGGTCCACCCAGCGTCCGTCGGGATCCAACGCGGCGGGCAGGTCGACCCCGGTCGCGTGGAAGCTCTCGAGCCGGATCCGGTAGCGGGTGATGGCGTGTCGAATCGCGGGCAGGGGAACGAGGCGGTTCTCCGGGACGTTCAGCCATGTCGCGACGTATCGGAGGACGCTTCCGATCCCATCGGGAACCTCGAGGTTCGGGAATTCCCAGAACCCGGCGTTCACCCCCCCCTTTGGGCGCTGGCGGACGAACAGTCGGCCCTGACGCTCGATGGCGACGGCTGCGATGACCTTCTGGATGGAGGTGGGACGAGGTGCGGCCTCCGGGTACTGCTCCTGGGTCCCCATCGCCCGCGACCGGCATCGTCCTTGGATGGGACAGCCATCGCATCGGGGCGCCTTGGGGAGGCAGACCATGGCCCCGAGCTCCATCAGGGATTGGTTCAATGCCGAGCAGGCTCCGAGCGGCTCTCCCCAAGGCATCCGGATGTCGTCCACGCCCCCGGAGGCCGCCACCAGGTCCTCGGCCCGCGCCCAGAGGATCTCCTGGAGCGTCCGTGCCCGCGGATCGCCGGGGAGCGCCAGGATCCGGGTCAACACCCGGATGACATTGCCGTCGAGGATCGGTGCGGGTTGGTTGTATGCGATGCTGGCGATCGCCCCCGCGGTGTTTCGTCCGATTCCCGGCAACTCCAATAGACCCGCCACCGTCTCCGGGAATCGGGACCCTTCGGAGATAGCGATCTGTGAGGCTGCCCGGTGGAGGTTGCGCGCCCGGGAGTAGTACCCAAGGCCCTCCCAGAGCTTCAGCACCTGGTCCTCCGGCGCTGAGGCCAGGGACTGGACATCCGGGAAGGCCTCCATCCAGCGGGTCCAGTACGGGATCACCGTCTGGACCTGGGTCTGCTGGAGCATGATCTCGGAGACCCAGATGGCGTAGGGATCGTGGGTCCGTCGCCAGGGAAGGTCGCGCGCCCCGGCCGAGAACCAACGGAGCAGGGAGTGGACGAGGTCGGTGGGCGCCTCCGGACTATCCCAGCCAGCAGGGGAAGTCGCTGTCCGGGAGGCCCTCACGTCGGGGTCAGCGCAGCACAGTCAGGCCGAGGACGATCACAATCCCGCCCCAGACCAGTCCAGCTACCGCGGCCAGTCGGAACAGGGCAGGCGATCCGGTCACCCACTGGATGGCATCGCGCATCCTCCACGGCGACATCGACCACCAGAGTCCAAGGAGGACCCAGACATAGGCCCAGGCCGTCAGAGCCTTGCTCCAAGGACTCGTGTGCCATCGGGTCAGCTCGCAGAGCCACCAGGCGGCCATGAGCATCACGACAGACAATCCACGCACCGCGAGGTAGTCCCGGACGAAGATGCACGATCCCACGCCGACGACTGCGAAGCCGATCTGCATGAGGTCCTTCCATGGGGCGATGTCGGCGAGCGTCTCCTGGTGCAGGTTCCACTCAAACCAAGCCGTTCCGGCGAGCATCAGGACGACGCCGATCGGGATGTTCCTCGGGAACTGACGGAGCCATTGCCCGATGCGATCGGGTTGGGCCAGGGCTATCCCGTGGGAGACCACCATGGCTGCCCCAAGGGCGAGACTGAGCTGGGAGAGGGTCATGAGAGGGAGGTAGCTGCGTTCGTTCCTGACTCCTCGGGTTCGGAGATGCCGAGGAGTTCCGGGATGCCGTAGAGGGTGAAGGCGCTGGCGGTCTCGACCTGGACGCGGAGCAATTGTCCACGATGGCGGGCGTCACCCTCGAAGATCACGATCCGGTTGTCCCGGGTGCGTCCCTCAAAGCGTGCCGAGTTCCTTCGGCTCGGGCCCTCGACGAGGATCTCCACCGTGCGGCCCACGCGGTCGGCGTATTTCCTGGAGGCGATCTCGTTCACCTGTGCGAGGAGCCGTGCGTGGCGTTCCTCGATCACGGCTTCGGACAACTGGTCCGGCATCGAAGCGGCTGGTGTGTCACGTCGCTGGGAGTATTTGAAGACGTAGGCCTGGTCGAAGGCCGCCTCGCGGCACAACGAAACCGTCTGCTCGAAATCGTCCTCCGTCTCCCCGGGGAACCCGACGATGATGTCGGTTGTCACTGCCATGTCCGGATGCCGTGTCCGGAGGCGCTGGACGATCCCCAGGAACCGGTCCCGGGTGTAGCCCCGGTGCATCTGGCGGAGGATCCTGTCCGATCCGCTCTGCAGCGGCAGGTGGGCATGCTCGACGAGTTTGGGCAGGCGGCCGAAGGACTCGATCAGGTCCTCGCCATAACCCTTGGGGTGGGGAGACGTGAACCGGATCCGCTCCAGTCCCTCGACCTCATGGACAGCCTCGAGGAGCTGTACGAATGCCGAACGCCCCTCGAGCACGGGATAGTCGCGACGACCGTAGCTCGTGACGATCTGCCCCAGCAGTGTCACCTCCCGGACTCCTCGTTCCACGAGTTCCCGGACCTCGTCGACGATCTCCGGGATGGGCCGGCTGCGCTCCGCGCCCCGGGTGGATGGGACGATGCAGAAGGTGCAGTGCTGGTTGCAGCCCTGCATGATGCTGACGAAGGCGGTCACGGGCCGGATGCCCGTGGGGTCGCTGAGATGCTCTCGGATGGTCGACTGGGAACCGGCTTCCTCGGCGGTGTCGACGATGTGCGATTCCCGGCCCTGGAGGAGGGCGTCGAGGTGTTCGCCGATGCGATGGAACTTCTGGGTGCCGACCACGAGCCGGACGTTGCCCTGGGCCAATTCCTGGCCTCGGCTCTGGGCCATGCATCCCAGGAAACCGAGCACCGGCTGCCGCCCCTGCTTCCGGGCGACGCCGGCCACGGCCGACATCTTCCCGAGGGCCTTCTGCTCGGCGAGGTCCCGCACCGAGCAGGTGTTCAGCAGGACGACGTCCGCGGCGGTTTCATCGGCCACGAGCGTGTGTCCGCGGGCCACGAGCTGGGCGGCGACCGCCTCGCTGTCCCGCTCGTTCATCTGGCACCCGTACGTCTTGATGAAGACCTGTGGCATTCGGATCGAGGCCGGACACCGTAGGAAATGCGGGCAGAGGGAGCCAACAGAGAATGCGTCGCCGACCAGGAGCCGTGGAGTCCGTACCCCGGGTC
>Ga0129333_10007190_pt1 | contig 10525 bp, 10 predicted proteins | sample CPB6_08_DNA_FD_94474 | JGI IMG/M metagenome (GOLD analysis project Ga0129333, IMG submission 94474) | Freshwater to marine salinity gradient microbial communities from Chesapeake Bay, USA - CPBay_Sum_0.6_0.8_DNA | ecosystem: Environmental > Aquatic > Marine > Coastal | place: USA: Chesapeake...
ACCCTAGGATAGCCTCCCCTGAGTCTATCCCTTTTGTCATGCTTAAAAGCATAGGGTGGGGCTGATCTGACTACTGGCTCTCCAATCCCCCTTTACCCCTTGACAGCTAAGATAATTGCTACCCGGTGGGTCAATTGGCCAAAGTGAAATGCTCCCGACCAAATTGCCTGGATGCCTCTCACCGATTACCCTATTTCACACTTCTCAATTCACACTTCTCAAAAGGAGAACCCATGTTTAAAAACGTTGCAGCGGATATGTTAGGACTGAGTGATATTGGGGCTGTGATTAAGCCAGCAGACTACGACAAGGTAGATGCGGATGATTATGTTTTGCGCGAAGAAGGGGAACGGATTTATTTTTTAATTAAATCTAAAAGTGATGAATATTGCTTTACGAATTTAGGGTTAGTTCACTTAGATGGCACTTCCGCCACCAGTAAGCGCCGGATGTTGCGGCGGTTTCCCTATCTCTATCACCAACTTTCTGATGTGCGTTTAGAGACGGCGGGAACCGTGGATTTAGACATTGAAATTAAGTTCACCCTGGGTAATCAATCCTATTCCATTGATGTGGGCAAGCAATATATGCCAGAGTTAAAAAAGCTCTATAAAGCTCTGGTCAAAATTGCCAGTATCCAACATGAAAACTCCCTCTATTTGCAATATGCCCAAACCAGCCTAAACACCGCTGCCACATCCCTGGGACGATCGAGCCATGGCAGTCCAGCGGATGAGCAATTCCAGAAAATTAATCAATATGTGTTCACTTGGCTGCAAAACACCCATAAAAATTTCGCTCGCCAGGATTTCGGGGAAGTGTTTGCCCGCTATGGGGTGGAATCCTAAACCCTGCCAGGGGAGCCTAGCCGAAACTTGCCTCAATGGCAGCGACCGCAGCAGCAACTCCCCCCTCAGCCCGCAGCCTAGCTCCCAATTGCCCAGCCCGTTGCCTCAAGGCACGATCGGCGATCGCCCGGTGAATCGCCGTAGCCAAGTGATCCACCGATAATTGCTTCCGGGGTATGGGCGTGGGGCTAACTTTCAACTGTCTGGCGCGATCGCCCCAGAAGGGTTGATCCGCAAAGAACGGCACCACCACGGACGGAACCCCCGATCGCAGCGCCGCCGCCGTAGTTCCTGCCCCTCCATGGTGGACGATCGCCCCCATCTGGGGAAAGAGCCAGTCATGGGGAACCGACTCCAGCTTAAACACAGAATCCGGCAGGTCTGGATCACTGACCCCACTCCAGCCCGTGAGCAAAATACCCCGCTGCCCCTCTTTTTTCAGGGCCGCAAGGGCAATTTCCAGGGTCGTTTCAAGACTGCGGCTAGCCATGGATCCAAAACCAATGGACACCGGCGGATCCCCATCCGCCAGAAAATCCATCAACCCAGGGGGCGGCGCAAAGTCCCTAGGGCTGTCCAAAAACCAATAGCCCGTCACCTGGCAAGTCTGATCCCAATCCTTGGGAAAGGGCACCACCTGGGAACTATACCCAAAAAGTTTAAGCTGGGTTTTCCAGCGATCGCCAAAAAAAGGGCACCCCCCAAGGGGCGCTTCCCCCAAGGTATTTTGCCGCCATCGGTTAATGGAAGCGCGATAGATCTGCCAGTAAAAACGGTTGATGACTTGATGGCTCAACCCATTAAACCCAGGCTCTAGCCGTAAACTCGGAGGCATGAGGGGGCTTAAAATCTCCTGGGTGAACACCATGGGATACAGCAGGGCAAACACTGACCCTCGGCCCAATTTGACCGCAATATCATCCCCCCAAAAGGCAGTGCCCGTACTGATCACCAGATCCGCATCCTGACAAGCCTGCCAAGATTGTTCCAAGCACTCCGCCATCACGGGATCTAGTGCTTGCCTCAGGCGGTTCAAGGCTTGGAAAGGGTTGGTAGACTCAACCAGGTCATGGCCGGATCCCTGAATGATGGCTTGCAAGTTGACACCGATGGGAAAAAACCCCAGGCCATAGCTGGTCACGAAATCCCTAAACAGTTCGTGAGTTGTGAGTTTAACGGTGTGCCCTGCCTGTTGAAGTCCTACCCCTAGGGCGAGGTAGGGTTGCACATCCCCCCGCGAACCGATGGTCAAAATCGTAATTTTCATCTACTTCCAGGCCGATCAAATCGATGACTGGGACACCTGATGCTACCCCATAAAAAAAGGGGAGTAGTTGACTCCCCCTCACTGGGTTACCAGTGGATTGGTGGTGGCTATCGAAGCAATTGGCTACGATCGCCGCCATGAGACTGAACTGAGAGGCTAAACCTATGAGGACCAAACCCCAGCAGCCATCTTGACCATGGGAAGCAAGTGGGGAGTGGTGCAGAGGAAATAGGCAAAAAAGGCACCGCCACAGCCGCCCAACAGGAAACCACTGGCAAACTCGCTCCAGCCTTCGCGGGTGCCGAAATCTGCGGGGGGGTTCGGGTTGGTCACGGTGGGTTCAGGCTTGCTGACCCCAGCCCCTGCATAGAGGGAAATGGCCACGGTGAGGATAGCCACCATGCCGATGGTTGCTAAAAATCCAGCGGTGGTTGCAAAGTCACTGTCCCGCAGGGGGCCGAGGACTGCAAAGGGGCCATAAATAAAGTAGCCATGGGCCATGCCCACTTCGAGGCCGCGACGATTGGCGGATAAACCCACCCGATAGGCAGGAAGATTATTAAGAAATGCTTTAACTACAGGGGAAGAATTAAAAGGGGTAGCGAGATTCCCAACTTGGGGATCCCCACCTGCATGAACAAAATCTGCCATGGAATTGTCTCTCCTCGACTTATCTGTTAGCTAAGGGCTTAGCCAGACTATAGGGTGTATTCCAAACAAAGCCACACCTTAGGGGATGGGTGAACCTCAGGGAGCTAAAGCACCCCAAGATCAGGCTAGGACTACGGGCTAGGGAACCCTGCCTAGGCCAGCATTGCCCCCGATGGGCCATACCTCCAGCGGCCAATTCCTAGGAATCTGTGCCTTGGGTATATTGGAAAAAAAGGCCCATGGCTACGGCTGACAGCACTAGGCCGACCAGAGGAACCATAATGAAGGGCAGAAAGGAGGCCGCGTAATCGCCGGTCATTCTGTAATGCTCCTTATGAAAAGGCTAAGAATTAAAGGGCTAGGACAGTTACCCCCTGACCCAAAGGCGCAAGGGATAAAGGGTCTGAGAGATTATTCTAGAGGAGCAGGGGAAAACAAACGGAGGAGTTGAAAAACACCTTTAAGAAACTTCACTAAATCCCAGGCAACAGCTAGGAAATGTTAAATTTTGTTGATGAAAGTCGGTTTAAAGGCCAGGGGCTGCCAGCAGAATTTCTAGGCTTGGGCTTGGCGGCGGCGCTGGGCCGCGAGTCCACCGCGATCCACCGGAAACCCAGCCACTGGGATGACTTGGTGCCGTCGTTCTGCTTCTAGGGTCTTAAGCTCCTGGTATTCCACCCAATGGATGCAGTCCACTGGGCAACTGTCGATCGCCTCTTGGATAAGCTCTTCGGGATCCGCACTTTGGCTAATGACCCGCGATCGACCATAGCTTGGCTCAATGTAAAACGTGTTCGTGGCCACATGGGCGCAGTACTTACAGCCAATGCAGGTGAGTTCATCCACGTAAACTCCCCGCTGGCGGAAGACTCCCCCCAGTTCTGGCTCCAAGCCCGATCGCTGTGATCCATGGCGGAACATTCCCCCCAATTCTGGCTCTAGATGGGAGCGCAGGTCACCCCCCGTGGGGGAAGAACATGGATCGGGTTCCGGCAATCCTTGGGCCGCCATTAGCCTTGCCAACGCTGAACCACCAAACGGATCGATCCGTCGGGGTTTTGGTGTTGTTCTGCCACTTGAAAGCCTTGGTTAGCGCTGGTGGATAACACAGTCTCCAGGGCATAGCGCTGGGTGACTTGGCTGAGGAAACGATCGACCGTCAAAGGCTGTTGCCAATACTGCAAATCTGCCACCAGTTCATATTCAGTGCCATTCCAACTAAATCCCAGATCATAACCATTGTCCTGGGCAACCACCACAGCGGCGGTTTTGGTTTGGCCTTGGTAACCTCGCACCGGCTGAGGCCCCGCTTTCCAGTCAATTCCCAAACTCGACAAAGCAGCTTGCAGAGAATCCAGGTTCCGGATTTGGGTTTTAATGTGGCTGAAATGTGACATGGCAAAATCCCATAGAAGAAAAAGAGTGTTTAACCCCGGCAATTCCCAATGTTGGCTCTAGTCAAAGGGGGAGCCAAGGGGGATGACGGGAGCAACCACGACCCAAAAGCCGTGGCTAAAAGTCAAAACTACCGACAGCACCGGTTAGCCGTGGTTTTGGGCATACTGGCTAGCTGAGGTAGCCCGGTTCAGGGAGCCTTGGGCATAGTAGTCAGCGGTGGTTTGCTGGCTCACAACACGCCCCAGTTGGGCTTCAATGGCAGCGGTGACCTCTGCACACGATCGTCCGATAATCCCCGTAACCTGTTCTTCTACCCGGCCATCCGGGTGAATGATAAACTCCAAAGTTTCCATGGCACGACATGGGGTTGAGGGTTTACGGAAGTCGAAACTGTAATAAAAATTCTTATTCTTGGGAATACATACTAGCAGCAATTTATAGATTGATGTCTGAGATGATGCAATTTGTAGCCTTTGTCTAGGGGCAGATCCCGAACTCCCAAAGGGGGGAAGGCTGAGAACTCCTTGGCCCATTGACCCATCCGGTAGGGTCAATCCCCCCGTGGTTGCCCCCAACTCTCGGCGATCGTTCCCAAGTGAAATGCTCCCTAGAAATGAGAGAGTATAGAAAGGGGAAAGACTCTGGCTCTCCATTCCCCTTGGCAGCAGAGCTAAGCACAGGGTTAGTCTCACCATGGGCTAGGCACAGGGTTAGTCTCAACAACGGACGAGACCCGTTGACCGACGGGGATCTAGGAACCTGCCAGCCCTTAAGCTTCTGCCCCAGTTTTTTGCCTTAAGGTTCAACCCCAAGGTTCAACCCCAGTTTTTTGCCTTAAGGTTCTGCCCCAAGGTTCTGCCCCAAGGTTCTGCCCTAAGCTTCTGCCCCTAGGGCGGGAAAGGGATCCCAGGAAGCACAATCCCAGGGATCAGGGCAAAAGAAACCAGAACAAAAGGGATCAGGGTCGATTTGCATCCCTAGCCAACTCCCAGAACTCTGGGCATCTATAAGTTTTGGTTAGGGGGCAAATTTAAAAAACAGATCCGAAAAATCCCCCAGAGGCGATCGAAGGGGCACTTCTTAAACTAATATGAAGTAAAGAATTGATTTCTATACATCAAATCTCTATTAACCATTGATAAAAATCAATGGATGGGGATGCCCTTCCCCCCTTGACTGATGTCCCTATTCACCCTTATGGATCACACCGCGACGCACCTATGACTGAAATCCTAAGTCAAACCGCGTGGTTTGTCCCTGTGTATGCTCTTCTGGGGGCGCTTTTGGCGGCTTTATGGTCTCCTGGCATTACCCGCCGCACGGGTCCTCGCCCCGCAGGATACGTTAACCTGATTATGACTTTTGTGGCCTTTGTCCATAGCCTAGGGGCTTTGGCGGGGCTGTGGGGCCAGCCCGCCCGTAACCTTTCCTGGGGCTGGCTCCATGCCGCTGGGTTGAATGTCACCATTGACGTGAAGTTGTCAGCCCTGACCGTTGGAGCCATGGTGCTGATCACGGGTCTGAATCTCCTGGCCCAGCTTTATGCCGTGGGTTACCTGGAAATGGACTGGGGATGGGCAAGATTTTATACGGTGGTGGGGCTGTTTGAGGCCGGAATGTGCGCCCTTGTGCTGTGTAATTCCGTGTTTTTCAGCTATTTCATCCTGGAAATCTTGACCCTTTGTACCTATCTGCTGATTGGCGTATGGTACAACCAATCCCTAGTGGTCACAGGGGCACGGGATGCCTTTCTCACCAAACGGGTGGGGGACTTAATTTTGCTCGTGGGGGTGGTCGCGTTGCTGCCCTTGGCCGGAACGTGGAACTATGACGAATTGGCGGTTTGGGCAGCCTCTGGAGCCGCAACCCCCCAAGTGCTGACGGGAATCACCCTGACCCTGATTGCGGGGCCTCTGGGTAAGTGCGCCCAGTTCCCCCTTCACCTTTGGCTGGATGAGGCCCAGGAAGGCCCCCTGCCAGCGACGATTTTGCGGAACTCTGTGGTGGTGGCCACGGGAGCTTGGGTGCTGACCCAGTTGCAGCCCCTGCTCGCCTGTGTGCCGGTGGCCAATACGGTTTTGATCACGGTGGGATCGGTGACGGCTTTAGGGGCTTCCCTGATTGCCATTGCCCAAATTGATGTCAAACGGGTGTTGTCCTATGGGGTCAGTGCCTTTATGGGGCTGGCGTTTATTTCCATTGGTACGGGGCACACCACCCTCACCCATCTGTTTTTGTTGACCTATGCGGTGGCCATGTCTCTGTTGGTGATGAGCATGGGGACGATCGTCATTGGCAACATTACCCAAGATTTAACCCAGTTAGGGGGGCTATGGCCCAAGCGTCCGATTCCCGGTTTAGCTTTTCTGGTGGGGACGGTGAGCTTGGTTGCCCTGCCACCCTTCGGGAATTTTTGGTCTTTGGCCCAGTTATTTGAAGATATTTTGCCCGTGGATCCAGCCCTAGCGGGTTTGGTGGTGGTGGTCAATAGCTTAACGGCCTTTAGTTTAATGCGGATGTTTAGCCTGATTTGGGGAGGGAAGCCCAGCCCCATGACCACCCGATCGCCGGAAGTTCTCTGGCCCATGGTGGTGCCCTTAACGATCATGGTGGGCATGGCGCTACACACCCCGATTTTGCTGTACCAAGGGGGACTGCTGCCCGCAGGGGTTAACCTGACTAGCCCCGCCACGGGAATCCTGGTGGTGTCCACGGGGGTTGGGTTAGTGGCGGGATTTTTGGTATATGGCTCTGGGGTCATTCCCAAACCGATTCGCTTGCCGGTGCCCCAGGTGCAGGAGTTTTTCGCCAAGGATTTCTACATGGCGGATCTGTACCGCTATACGATCGTAGCCATTGTGGGGCTTGCCTCTCGATTCATTAGCATCATCGATCGTTATTTGGTGGATGGGTTGGTGAACCTGGTGGGCCTCGGCACCATGTTCCTGGGGCAGGGGCTGAAATATAACGCCACCGGCCAAACCCAGAGTTACACCCTCACGATCGTGGTGGCCCTGGTCACCATTGGATTGCTGATCCTGTGGCCCCTGCTCCAGGTGGTGGAGTTTTCCAACCTGAGTTTCTAACCCCCTGCCCCTCCGGCCTCCGGTTCCTGGAATTTCAGGGTTCCGAGCCACGGGGGAAGCAACTGACCTTCGATCTCCCATCCTGCTACTTGCCCCCCAGCGATGCTGACTCTCCTTTTAGTATTACCTCTGGCAACCCCAGCCGTTCTGGCCCTGGCCCCCCCGAACCTCTCCCCCCGCACGATCGCCAGTGCCTCAGCCTTCATTCTCTTTGTCTATAGCCTCTGGCTGCTCCTGCAATTTAACCTCACGGATCCGGGCTTCCAGTTCCAGGAATACTTGAGTTGGCTCCCCGTCATTGGACTGAGCTACAGCCTAGGTTTAGACGGGCTTTCCATGCCCTTAGTGGTTCTCACGGCGCTGATCACCTGGGTCGCCATTTTATGTACCCATGAAGATCAACCACGATCGCGCTTTTACTACAGCTTAATCTTCCTATCCACCGCTGGGATGATCGGGGCTTTAGCCGCCCAAAACTTACTGCTGTTTTTCCTGTTTTATGAATTAGAAATTATTCCTTTCTTCTTCCTCATTTCCATTTGGGGGACTGGCAATCACCAATATGCTGCCTTCAAGTTTCTCCTGTACACCGCCGTGTCTGGGGTCTTGATTCTGATTGCTTTCTTTGGAGTTGCTTGGACAGGCCAAGGCAGCAACTTCGACTTTTCTGTGGTGGATGTGGCCCACTTGGGTTGGCGAGCTAAGCTGATTCTTTTAACCCTTGTGTTAGTGGGATTTGGCATTAAAATTCCCATCATTCCCGTCCACACTTGGCAACCGGATGTTTATGTGGCCGCATCCCCTCCCGTGGCCATGTTATTGGGGGGCGTTTTAGCCAAACTGGGCACCTATGGTTTGGTGCGCTTTGGATTGCAACTCTTCCCAGAAACCTGGCATCTGGTGGGCCCTGGGATTGCCATTATTGGCAGTGTTAGCGTCATTTATGGCTCCATGAGCGCCATCGCCCAAAAGGACATTAAGCGCATGGTGGCCTATAGCTCCATTGGCCACATGGGCTATATCGTCGTGGCGGCTGCCGCCGGGACTCCCCTCAGCACCCTCGGAGCCGTGGCGCAAATGATCGCCCATGGTTTGATTTTGGCGCTGTTGTTCCACCTGGTGGGGATTGTGGAAGCCAAGGCGGGCACCCGTGACCTGGATAAGCTCAATGGTTTGATGAACCCCGTGCGGGGCTTGCCCTTCACCAGCGCTTTGTTGGTGTTGGCGGGGATGGCCAGTGCCGGGATTCCCGGTCTTGTGGGATTTGCGGCAGAATTGCTGGTTTTTCAGGGCAGCTTCCCCATTTTCCCCATCCCCACCATTATTTGCATCCTGTCCTCAGGGCTGACGGCAGTTTACTTTGTGATTTTGATTAACCGCACCTGTTTTGGACGGTTGGACAATCAACTGGCCTATTATCCCAAGGTGACCTGGGGCGATCGCATTCCTGCGGTGGTGCTGATGGTGTTGATCTTTGCCCTGGGGCTGCAACCCAACTGGCTCCTTCGCTGGACAGAAACCACCACCACCGCCATGGTGGCCAGCCTCCAGCCCACCAATGCCAGCTTTAGCTTAGCAACGGTGCCCGAACTCTCAGAGCCTCTGGCCTCCCCCCCCTCCCCTTTCTGAGGATCCGGAGAAACTCACGCCCCCATCCTCTCATTCCCTTGCCCTCCCCAGGGTGAGGGGAATCCATGCAACCCTTGATCCCCAGGAGTTTTGCCGTGACCACTGCCACCCTCCCCAAAACCCAACTGCCCCCTTCCACCCACCCTTTTGCTGAGATTCTCTATCGCCTAGAAGCGGGGGGAGCCATGTTGCCCGACTCCCCAGAAAACCTCAAGCAAATTATTGGCATTTATAAAGCCTATGCCGTGCCCATGGATTTCTATTGGCGCGACTTACTGTACATTGCAGAACGGGTTTTCCTGAATCCTTTGCCTTTTTTCAAGTATTTTTTGCCCCAGGAATATCTAGATTTGCCCAACCATTATGCGGGGGAAGGGGCAGATTTACGGGTGTGGCGCGGAGAAGCCAGTGCCCATCCAGAATTACTGGAATTTATGGCTCTGGGGGAAACAGGCAAAAAGCTGCCTCGGTTGTTCCATCACCTGTGGCACGATCGCGTCAACATGGAGTTTGCGGAAGCCTGTATGCAGGCCATGCTCTGGCACCAAAATATGGGCGGTCGTTTCAATGACTACATGGAAACGGATGAATATCGCGCCAATGCCGATCGAGCCATTAAAGCCTATTTCAAAAATAACCCTTTCATGTTGGGGCTATACAAACTGTTCCCTGAAATGTTCATGGAACAGGTCAAGCAAATGTCCTACTATTCCAACCTGGGGCTATTTTGGGAAGTGATGGCTCCGGTGTTTTTTGAAATGAGCGATCGCTACGATGAAGGCACCCTCACCAGCGTGCCAGAAGCCATGCAATTTCTAGTCAATGGCATTTTTGCCGTGGCCGGTCGTCCCATTTACCACCATGTTTATATTGGCGGGGAATGTTATGAAATTATCCCCAAATCCCAAGGCTTTACTTGGCTTTATGAAGCGGCTCTGCCCTATGTGGAAGCGGTGTTTTATCGGACGGCTCCCTTCCGGGGCACCAAGTCCTACAATGCCCAGGCTAAACAGGTGCCCGATCGTCAAGAAGACTTCCACTATGGCATTCTCTATGCGGATGTCTTTCCTGTCGGTTCTGCGGGGATTCCACCCACCCTTTTGATGCAAGATATGCTCCATTTCTTGCCCCCCTATTTGGTGGAATACTACAAAAACTATTGTCGGGGGGAAGATGATATGTTGATCCAGTTGGGGATTAGTTTCCAACGATCGATGTATTGTGTCACCTCAGCCGTGATTCAGGCCCTACGCCAAGCTTTGTTTTATCCCCTGGACGACCCGGATCCCCGCCACTTGGCCATCAACCGACAATTTTTTGAGCAGCAACTCGATCGCTTCAAACGGCCAGAAGCGCGGATTCTCAATATCCAAACCCCCGACTACCGCTAGGATCCCATGGGGGATCTGGTTGACTGACAAAAAATTCTGCCTTGGGGCGCGAAAACCGTGCCCCTACAGGACGGAAATGGTCAAACCCATAATCGAAACACCCTAGCCTTGTAGTGACCAATTTATGGGTCAAACCCATAATCGAGGCCCATTAAAGGGAGCATTTCACTTTGGCCCATTGACCCATCCGGTCGGGGCAATCCCCCCTTGGTTGCCCCGAACCCTCAGCGATCGTTCCAAAGTGAAATGCTCCCG
>Ga0129333_10007191_pt1 | contig 10524 bp, 8 predicted proteins | sample CPB6_08_DNA_FD_94474 | JGI IMG/M metagenome (GOLD analysis project Ga0129333, IMG submission 94474) | Freshwater to marine salinity gradient microbial communities from Chesapeake Bay, USA - CPBay_Sum_0.6_0.8_DNA | ecosystem: Environmental > Aquatic > Marine > Coastal | place: USA: Chesapeake Bay...
ACACCGCTAAGTCAAATGGCATTCCGTTAAAACAAATAAACGGAAGGGTTATCCCAGTGAATCCTTTCCTTAATAAAAATACTGTAGAAACAGAAAAGCCTTTACATATATACATAAAGCCTGTTAGAATAGAGGTTAGAAGCTCTAGTAAAGATGGCTATGTTTGGGATTATGTTAGCGATTATACGTATGATTCTCCAATAGATTTTACTTATAACACTGCTATTTTCGATCCATACAATAGCGTTAATTATGATCCATTCTCTCTCCAAATAGGACTGGTTCATGTGTTAAATTCTGTAGATATTAAAGATTTAGCTATTGAAGATCTAAGACTAAAGGGTGGAGGATTAAAGGCTACTATGGGTAAAACTATAGATGTCCAATCATATGGATCACTCGATATAAACAAGGTATTTAAAGACGTAAAAGAAGCATCATCATTCTGGGATATTTATCCCCCAGAACAGCAAGCATACTCTAAGGGCGGTTTTGTCATTATTAAAATGCCAAAAGAAGTATTAGATAATTTTACTAGTGAAGCAGAATTGTATAGTATAATAAGTAAGAATATAACAGCAGGTGTTGCTTATAAGATTCAGGATATGGATGGAAATGATTGGGGTGTATTATAATGATTAATTTTCTTCCTAGTATAATTAAAACTTTCTCCGATAACTCACAACAAAGTGTTGGATTTTTAATTAAAAGCATTAAAGCTGATAAATCTCAGGTTTCAGAATTAGTAAGGAGTCTTTCCAACTTTTCAGTAGGAGCAGACTTTGCTCCTAACTTAATGAGATCTAGGGCAATCATAGAATCTGAGTTTTTTGTTGATATTTTTAGAGATGTGCAAATAAGATTTGACAGATACTTTTCAGCATCTAATTCGATTAGCGTATCGCTAAATTCGATGATTGAAGTTATGTCATCTCAGATAGCTAAAGTAGAAAAAAATATTTCTTTTTTAGAAAACTATATCGATAATTATGACTTTATCTCAGGTAAAGATGATCTTTATAACGATTCATATATAGAAAATTTTGATGACTTCTTAAAATCAAATACATATGATGTTTCTCCAGTTCCATTCGTAGACAGGGGCGGCCCTAGTTTCGACGAAAATGGAAATGGATTTATTGACCCAGTTGTTTCAAAGTTTAAAATTGGAAATGGGATTGATTTTATTAATACAATAGGTTATATAAAGTCAGTAGATTATGAAACAAATTATGATCAGTACATTTCTTCAATAACAGATTATCAATTTTTGTTTAACGAAAAGCAATCAAACGTATGGAATATATCAGTCCAATCGCCAACAATATTAACTTCTATTCCACCATCTTTTTCTCAAAATATAGATTATGACTATTCATATGTAGTTGGTGCCAAAACAGTGGTAACAATAAACTTTATAAAAGAGATTGAAATGGATTTAATTAGAATTAATCCAAACGAATATGATGGTTTGCAACTAATGCAGGTGGTTATAGAATCAGCGAATATAGCAGAAAGAATCTATTCTAGTAATTCTAATGTCCCAAGTTCTGGTTATCAAAAAAAGAAACTCCTCTTATCCCCAATAAAAATAAATTCCGTATTAGACATAGGCTTTCCTTTGGATAAGGTAAAAAGTATAACGCTAATATTTAATCAAAGTACCTATAAGAAAAATACCACTTCACCAACTTCAGATGAAGTATCGTCAAGATTAATTCACGAATTGTTAAATGGGATACGCCAGCGTAAAAAGAACTCTCATAGCCAACTACAAGATATAGTTCTAGAATACTTTAGAAAATTTATTTCAATAGATGAAGCTAAGAGAAACTCGTATGCGTATACCGATTACTACACGTATAAGTACCCAACCAGTAAGACCGACGCCCAGGCATTTATGCACGAGAATAACAACTCGGTATCCCTAGATCAGGAAGATCGTTTGTCATCTAGTAATCATCTTTCTGTAATGGTTAAAAATATAGTGTCTCAAACTTTAGGGGATAGATTTAAATTATTTAATGATTCATTATTTGTGGACAATAACATAAATAATAGAGGAGGATTCCTTAGTAAGGTTGGTAATTCTCCAAGTGTTCTTAGTAAGAATTCAAACTCACTAGATAAGAACTTGATAAGTTTTGAAGATAGTGCAATTATGTCAGGGTCTAATATCCACTCTACAAATATATTAAGAAATAAAAATCAAAATGTAGATAACTATATGTATTCTTTTTCTTTAAAGGGAATACAATTTGGAAAGACAAGACAAATTGCAAACTCAACCAACTCCCTATCAACCAGCAAAGCATGCTTCATAAGTTCTAAAATTCCAATTAACGGAAATCCATTAGCTGTCAAAGCTAAGTTAAATTTAGAAAACGTTAATGAGAGTAAAGCTCTTCCAGATTTTGATCTTAAAGAAGCAAATTCTTATGAATTGTCAATTTCGATAAAAGAAAATCCAACTTCGGAAAACGATTGGATACCTATCATCTCTTATGATAGCAATGAAATTAATTCTGAGTTTTTGTTTTTTGATCAAATAAGCAAGACCGCATCTTTAAGATTTTTCCCAATTGAAACTTCTATAAAATTATATTCAAATCAAAAACTGATTCCAGCAAGTCAATATACTGTAAATAAATTTAATAGATCAATTTATATAAGTTCTTTTGATCCAAAAAATAATTACATAGTTAGCTATACGGCAGATAACGTTAATTTTACACAAAATTATATAGACATATCTACATTATTGGTGAGTAATCCAACTTTATCAGCATATACCAACGATAAAAACGGTGAATATTTTGATAGAACTGGATCAAATAATAGCGTTAGCCTAGTTAATCAACCACACATAAACTATGATAAGTTAAAAAAGGCTTCCTACAGCCAAAGAGGTGGTACTATTAACACCATAGAGTATATCGGCTATAATCCAGTTGTCGTAAAGTTTTCCGATGGTTCTTACGCCACAAATCTTACCAACTATAAGTTGGGTAGTTTTGAAAAGGGTGAGTTTTACGACACTCAAGAAGTTTTATTCTTCCATAATGGAAAGAATATTATCTTTAATAAAGCCATTACTCAACCATTTAATGTTATTTATGAATATTTAAATAGTCAGATAAGATTTAGGTTAATTGTAAGAAATAATTTTAATAATTATTTTTCATCTGGATCGGTAGATAATGTTATACTTAAGTTTAAAACAAAAAACTCTGACCATATGGCAAATAATCTTTTAAGATTGGGATAAAAATGGCTCAACTATCTACAAACACAGTATTCTATGATCAATTAATAAAGAAGGTTCAGGCCTTTTTAAGGAAGTATAGCAAAAATACTGTTAGCTCTTATGAGGATATGTCAGAAGAATTTCATACGCTGATAACTGAAATCAATAAATACTCTACTGACCCAATAGCAAAGTATAATCAGGTAATAAAGGGTGAGCCACCATCGTCTGAAAAGTTTAATAAGTTTATTTCAGAAGTAGCAGACGATTTAAATATTATAGCCAAGCAGCTTGACTATCAAAGTGCACAACTAGTTTCTTTATATAATTTATTTAATTCTGAAATAGAAAAAGAAAATCAATTTGCTAATAGAATTAAATCAAAAGTAAGAATACTTCAAGCATATTCAGAGGCTCCTAGCGAAGACTTATATTACTTTGGTGATTCATTTGAAAATATGGATTTTATAGATGTAGAAAGAATACCAAAAAATCTCTTTGCTTCAATTAGAAATGGCAATGCGTCACTTCCAGTGATTGATACAAATTCATGGAATATTAGATCAATCTCAGTTGATGAAAGTCAATCTAATGGTTTCATTGGAAACAACCATACGGTCTACGCAAAAGAAAACGTAGATTCAAACTACCGTTATCTTTTTCAGGATAACAACTCCGTTGGTCTTTTGCAAAACGTAACCGATTCTAATCCTTTGACGTATTTTGAATACGAAGGAATATACATAGATCCAGTTCAAAAGAATAAAAACGCAGCGAAAGACTTTGAGTTTACATATTCCTCTAAGGTTTCAACAGATGGAAAAACAAATACTATTTATAAAAATTGGTCAGAAAAACCTCTTAATGAACCACTTAAGTTAACACTAAAATTAAAAGCAGATTCTTCAAAGAAAACAAATTCTATATCTATAATTCCTTATTTTGGACAAAGCCGGATCCCCGTATGCTGAATTAAAAGTTTCTTCTATAACTGCAGTTTCTAAATTAACAAACCAAACTGTTGAATTATTAAGCTCTCCAGCTTATATAGGCTCTAATTTTATACCTCAAAATATTGAATCTAAGAAAAATTATTACTACAATAAAGCTGTAATTTATTTTAACGAAATAGTTACATCTGAAATAACTGTTCATTTAGAGCAATCAGACTATTCTGATGTAACGATACAGCATATGTATTGGAAACCATATTCAAACACTGGCTCCCTTTCTCCGTTAAATACTCAGAGTAGATTTGATCCAGCATCGTTTAATGCTCTTGGTTTTCAAGATGTGCAATTTAATTACTCTGATTTAGTACCAAGTATTTTGCGCCCTAATGTATCAAAAGATCAGTCTAGTCTTGCAACAAAAAAAATTAATGTTACCTATAAAGAATCTTTGAAAGTAGAAAGGTATGTAGTTACATTTAAGAGATTAAACTCTTCTGCAACTCCATCGCTTCAAAAATACTATTACGTTAATCCAGCAATAGCCTATCAGACTTTGGCTAAACAGCAGGAATTGGCAGCAGTGTCTGATATTAATTTATCTTTTCAATATGAAAGCTTAGCTTCAGCAGAAGCAGCAAAGACATACATACAGCAAAAAATAGCAAATGCTGAATGGTCTAGTTCAAATTTTCAAAGCTTGGCAGTAGAAACAATAAAGTCAGATTTATTGCCTAAATATTCAACAGCATCAATCCTGCTTCAGAGAAATTTTGAAATTTATCCAGCAAAAAGATTTACAATAGGTCTTAGATCTATAGATGTAAATTATAGCGTCTATGCGCAAAGGGCTCAGTTAATATCTAAGCCATTTGTTTTTGGCTATAATGTAAAAAACCTAACAATATCTACGGATACTGCGTTTAACCTTCAGAATGGTAATTCAAATATAAGCTACATAAAATATTATATTTCTGTAGATGATGGCAAAAAATGGATACAAATATCTCCAATAGAAAATCCGTTTAATGGAGTTCCGGAAATATTATCATTTAATGAGAACGTAGAAAGCTTTGGTCAAATAAAGGGAGTTTCATATTTAAACTTTCCTGACATACCAGTCGATACAAAATCGATAAGGATAAAGATTGAAATAGAAAAACCAAGATATGAAAACACTACGCCAGTTATTTACTCATATCAAATAGCCGGAAGAGTTGAGCAATTATGACAATAAGTAATATTCAAAAAGAAAAATTTTTAAGCACCCTATACAAGAGCTTATATGCTGGTGGTAATAAGCCAAATGAGCAAGAGATACTCGAGTTTTTCTCTAGGTATTTTTCTAGATATCAACCAGGAGAACCACTAGACATTAACGCTCAGCTATTTAGACAAATGGCATTCGGTCAGGTTGAAGTCTTTAATCAAAAGATGTTACATACTCTATTCAATATAGAAGTCTTGTATGATTCTATATTTGAAAATTCTGACGATTTAATGACTGTAGCAACCGCTTTAAATAAAAGATTGAATAATCTAAAATCTAAAAGAATGGCATTAGAGAATAGAGTAGATGATTTAATTTTTGCTAATCAAAACTCAGAGGGTTACTACGCAGCTTATTCCGATAACTTTGCATCAATAGATGGATCGGATTTGAGTTATACTTCAGCTTTTGTGGATACGGTTAATGGAAAAGTTTCACTGCCAACGTTAAAGTCTTCAGTGTTTGACCTGTTGTCAACCAGCTCAATTGTGGCAAGTGCTCCAACGTATTCTTTGAGTTTTAATAAAACCCAAATAGATTTAAATAAGAAGTTTTCCGATGATTCTTTCTTTGGATCTGTATTTGATGGTTTGGAAAATACTGAGTGGCAAAATATATTTTACTTTGACACGATAGGTTTAGTAAGCTTTTCGATTAATTTACCAATAGCAAGAAACGTTATTCTTTCAAGAATAGAAGGAAGACTAAACACTATTTCTCCAACTGATATTTACGTAAAAGTAAACTACACAGATGCTAATAAAACTTCAGAAGTTATGAATAAAAAATCTACTAAAGATTATGATAGATTTTCTTTTAGTTTTGATCCAGGAAATGTTGGATCAATAGATGTCTTTTTCGTTAAGACTGAACCAGATGTAATAGAAGAAAATAGAACTAATAGATATGGTTACAGATATGGAATTAGAGATATTTCAATTAGCGGTCAATACTATGATAAGTCAGCGTCATTTGTTTCTGCTCCAGTATCATTAAATTCAAACGACAACAGCAATTTAGTAATAGATGCTGTTTCGGTGGATGTTGGAGAAAATTTACAAGATGGTTCTATTAATTATTTTGTAGCAGAAGATAATGAATCAGCTCAATCAATATCTGATTTTTCTTGGATTCCAATTTCTCCAGAACAAAGTGTTCAAAATTCTTTTTCCACAACAGTTAACTTTAGTGGTTCTTCCTTAAAGTCAAAAAAGATATTAATTGACGCAGAAAATTCTACAAACTCATTGAAGAAAATACCTCTAGTTTCAAAAACTGTTTCTAAAAATTTAAACGAACAAAACCCAACAGTTGATTTATACCCAAATCAAACAATATACAGAATAGCTAAACTAGATCAATTAGATAACCCTGTTAGCTCTTATCTTTTGGATGGTATAAATTCAGTTTCCGGTAGTTATATAAATTACCAAAATAGTATCTATAATGAAAATGATTCTTTAGCTACTTGGGGAAATATATTGTCTGGAAAGTCAAGCGTTAGACAAATATTCTCTATACCGTCTTATGAGATTTCTAATAATTCTATATTCTTTTCAGGGCCAAACTTAAAATCAATTAGCGTTTTACTAGAAACAAAAATATTCTGCGCTAATGATATCACCATTAGACATTTGTTGGTAAAAAATGACAGTGTTTCAAAGAGCTGGGATGTTGCAGTCTACCTAAATGGTAGGCCGTCAGCTGTTCCATCTGGTGTAACTTCAGAATTAATTGAATGGAATTTTAAAGCGGGAATTAATACAGTCAAGGTCGCTATAGATATAAAGGATAGCGCAAATGGTTCTATTAGTTTAATGGATTCTAAATCGTTATTAGATTACGGTTTGGTATACAGCCAATACTACGGATATGTGGATCCAATAGAATTTAAAAACAATAGATCAGTTTATGACAAGGTTTTTACTATAGAAAACTTCTTTGGAAATAAAGAAATACTATGCAGAGACAACATCAGTAATAACTCAAGATTGTTTTTTTATTCAAATAATCCAAATCCAGTAACAGCCATAAGGTTTAGAGCTGATATGGCTAGAGGCAGAAACCCTTTGTCCTCCCCAAATATTGATTATTTTAAATTAAAGTTTAAGAATTCAGAAAACTACTCTGATATATCAGCAGGTGAATTATCCTCTAATAATTCAACAACAAGTGAGTATTAAACTTTACTATATAAATTAGGAGACACCCATGCCGATAAGTTACTTAGATCCAAATAGTAAAAAAATAATCAGAGAACCTTTAACCAAAAGGTTCAGATCTTTCTATAGGTCTCCGAGGAAAAGTGGTCAAGAAAACCTCTTTAATCAAAAAATATACATGGATATGAATAGAGTTTATTTAGAATTAGAACTTCTTGATACAGCTATTCTTGACAAGGTAAAGATTTTTTTAGGAGCTGAAAAAGATGAAACTCATGAAATCAGAAGCGTCCTAGATGAAGTAACTGGTGAAGAATACTACGGTAGAGTCTATGACCTTTCTACTGATTCGATATCTATGTATGATTACACTGCGGATGATACAATAGATTATCTAGAGACTACGGATACAATCGGTGGAAGTTTATCAAGATTATTTTATAAAATTAATAAATTAGAAAAACAGACTGGATAATTAAATAAAATGTCAGATTACCTAAACACAGAAAATAACACAATACAGTACAATGGTCCTGTAAATAGCACTGACTTTAATATGAGAGTGGAACAAAATTATCAAGATTTAGTCCATCTCTATAATAGATCCGGCGTGTTAGATCAAAAATTAAACCAGGCATTTGAAAGAGTGCTGAAAGATCATTTGTTTATCTCTAGAGCCATAGCGGACCTAGAGGATAGAATGAAGGCGATTGAATACAATACCGATTCTGTCTATAAAAAACTTTCTATATACAGCTATTCTCAAATAGACGTGGCCAGTTTTGTCAGCGATCCGCAATTTGCGCTTTCAAGTTCTGAAGCGCTTAGTTTTGATCATGTATACAACTTGATCACTCTGCCTAAAGTTGATGGTTCTTCTTATTCTAAGCTTAAGTTTTTTAGCGGACTAGGGGAACAAACAATTCCAGACTTTTTGGAAACAAAGATTAAAAATGATTTTGTTAGCGTTGACACACCTGGCGCTCTAGTAGATACTAGCCCAATGTTCCATGCTTTGTTAGATAGATCTGATAAGTTTTGGAAACGAAATGTTATAGCTGATACTGCCTCGGCAGCGGGTGCTCAAATGTATGCCTACTACAAAGTACCCAATGCCTACTCGGGGTCGGATACATCAAACTACGTTTCAATGTCCCCATACCCACTATTCGGAGTAGACATCCTTTCTATAGAATATACTACGAAAGTTGAGCCAACTTTAGAACAGTCAGATGGTTGGACACCGCTAAACTTTAACAGGTTATACGATAGTGAATCTGACGCAATAGGTAGGGTTCCTCCAGGTGGTTGGTCGATAGCTGGTTCTGATGCAATCCTCAACGCTGGACCAATAGGATTCTATTTCCCTCCAGTAAAAATTACTGCAATTAGAATAAACATGAGGCAAAGAAATTACATTTTAGAAAATGGTAAATACATCTATACGTATGGTTTATCTGATTTGGATGTAAGGTCACAAAGGTTCCTGGAAACTGGAAGGACAATAATTAAGTTTACCGCCCCTGAGGGAACATTGATCTACTCAGTAGATGAAGTGATACCTAAGATGTACAACGTTCCTGAGGAGTTAATATCTACGGCTTTTAGCTATAGGGTAATCTATAAAGACAGTGGAGTTTACACCCTTGATGAGGTTCCTGGGTCATCTTCGGTCTGGATAGAAGTAACCTTAAATCAGCTTGGAGACGGAACAGCTCCAGTTCTTTCTGATTTAATAGTCAATTATAGCTAATTTTAATAGTTAATAAATGACTATTTGATTTTACTATAAATACCACAATATTCTTTTAAGGAGACTATAAAATGGCAACTTACTACGTTGGCCCAAGGCCAGTACTCAAAGGTCGTTCAACCGCTGACATGGTGAACCCTTTTAAGGGTACAGCTGGAACCTACTCTTTCTACCCTCTCTTTGCACCAGGTCTTTTAACTGGAGCTCCAGATAACAATCATGTTCCTGGAACTGGTTACCATCCAGGTAATGTTCTTTTATCGCAGTTGTTTACTGGTTCTACCCTGTACGCAGGAACAACCCCATTAGCTGGAACATTCGCAGATGGAACTACAACATTTGGTGGAATGAGATTCCGTCCTAGTGAATATAAGGGTCTTACAACAACCAGAGCGTTGGATGGCGGTCACGCAAAGCGTACAACAGCTTATAGTCTTTATAGCAACTATATTTTTGACGGTGTTACTTCCGCAGAAGCATTTGCTAACCTAGGACACGCAGAGCGCACAACCGCTTACAGTCTCTATAATAACTACATCTTTGACGGCGTCGCCTCAGCAGAAGTAATGCCAGCTGGTTATGGACAAGCTAATACTGCTAGTGAATATGGCCGCAATAAAGTTGGTGAGTACAAAGGTGTACCATCGGCAAGAGCTCTCTAATAAAAAAGGAGGCACTAAATGCCAGATCAGAAATTGATTAAGGATGTAGTCGAAAGAGCACTTTGGACTGCAGCACAAACATTCATTGCTGTTTATACAGTTGGTGGCATTGATCAGGCTAAGGCAGCAGCGACAGCTGCAGCTGCAGCAGGACTCAGCGTTATCAAAGGTTTTGCAGCTACAAAAATTGGAGATAAAAACTCCGCAGCATCCTTGAAATAATTAGTTAAATACAACATAAAAAAATCCTAACTGATATACTTATCAGTACGGAAACCGACGCATCTAATGAGCGTAAGATAGTTATCCCGCCCCAATCAGGGCGGGATAACTGTTTTAAAGGGTATCTTATATAAGTTTTTGTAGTTTTGTCTAGAGTTAATAAGGATTATGAATGTTTTTAGATCAGCTGAATACAGTAGTTAAAGATAAGGCTCTTCCATTAGACGTTGCTGAAAAGTATCTCAACCTTTATATAGG
>Ga0129333_10007192_pt1 | contig 10524 bp, 2 predicted proteins | sample CPB6_08_DNA_FD_94474 | JGI IMG/M metagenome (GOLD analysis project Ga0129333, IMG submission 94474) | Freshwater to marine salinity gradient microbial communities from Chesapeake Bay, USA - CPBay_Sum_0.6_0.8_DNA | ecosystem: Environmental > Aquatic > Marine > Coastal | place: USA: Chesapeake Bay...
CCCCCTAGAGATATACTTATTCCTCCACCTCCTCCACAAAAAAGACCACCCACTCCGGTTCCTTTTAAATATCTGACTCCTGATATGTGGAAGGCAGCTGGTATAGCTGGTACACGTATTAATAAGTATCTTCCCTTTATACCAGATACACCATTTGAATCTCGTCAGTTTATTCCAGAAGACTGGAGAGGTAAAGCTTCTCAGCTTCAGTCATTGACCAGACAAGTTGGTGAACAAATGGGTACATTTGTAGGTGGGCCACAAAGTCAAGCTAATCTTAGTAACTTGTTTGCTCAACAAGCACCACAGCTGATGAATGTTATATCAGATGTAGATGCTAGAAACATAGCAGGTGTTAATCAGTTTAACGCTATAGAGCAAGAGAGAAGAGACAGGGCTGCTCTTCTTAGATCAGCTAATCAAGCTGAGCGTTGGAAAGGAAATGTTATAGCTAACCAGCAATATGACAATGCTTTGAATGCTAGGAACATGGCTCTTGTAGATCAGATGGCTAATGCTTGGAACAATAGAATGAACCTAGGACTAACAAATGTTACTAATAAATACTACTATACAGATCCTGTATCTGGTAGAACATTCTTTAAGAGTGGCTATGGTCCTGAAGATCTTGGTGGTGGATCTGGAGCTTCTGACTGGAGTGCTTTGGGAAATGATTATTTAACAGCTCAGCAAGCTATCCCAGGTCTTACTCGTGAAGAATGGATTAGAATGAGAACTGGAAAATCTAAATATGGTGGAGGCATGGGTAGAAAGAATGTAACTCCTTTGTCTGCTGTAGGAAGAATGCTGGAGAATGGGTATGGCTTTCCATTCTAAACTTATAAAGTTTAGTTTTAAACTTTAAAAATTTTTTACTATCTTATTATTGTAAATATGGCAACGTTTATACCAAATGTAACTGATGTTTTTCCTCAACCTAGATTGTACACCCCTGACTTTGCATTCATTGACAAGATGTTGCAGAGAAAGGCTGCACAGTATGAACAAGGATTTGCTCAGTTAAACAATCAGTATAATAATATTAACAGGGCTGTCACTCATGATTACTATGGTAAACAACGTGACAAGTTTTTAAATGATGCTAAGGTTAATCTTAAGAATCTTTCTAGCATGGATCTTTCTGATCCTCAGAATGTTAGAGAAGCTACTAATGTTTTCAAACCCATCTATTCCAATACCGGTCTACTTACAGACCAAGCTCTCACCGCTCACTGGAACAATCAATTAGCTACTGGAGAAGGACTAAGACTTAAAGACGGAGGCAAAGAATATAGTGAAGATAACATGAACTATATTAAATTGCAGATGCAGGCTTATAAGAATGATGATCCTTCTACAGTGACTGACTATTATGGTCAGAGAAGATCTTACACTCCTTACTATGACTATCACAAAGAAGTGCAAGAAGCTATGAAGGATTTTAAACCTACACATACAAAGCTTCAACAAATAAATGGTATGTGGATAGTTACAACTGAGGATAAGTCATACACTCAGTTGGAACTTGAGAAATATTTAAATGGTGTTTTATCTGATAGGGCAAAGCAGCAGATGAAAATTGAAGGGGCTGTGAGACTAGGAACTAATGATAACTTCTTAATGAATGAGTATATAAACAACGAAGGTGGTAAACTACCTAAGATTGGAGAACTCATTGAGAAGATAGATGCACAGCTTAAAACAGAAAAGGATCCTAATGTTATAGCTCAGTTGAAAGCTAATAGAGATTATTATGATGACCAGAGAGTTGAGATAGGTAATAATCTAAAGTATATTAGAAGTGGTGATATGTCTTTTCTTAGAAAGAATTCTGAGTCACTAGCTTTTAGAGTGTACTACGATCAGGTGGTTGGAAAGAAAGCTAGTGCTTTTGAGCACAAAGATATTTCTCAAACCTATGATATCAACCAGGTGGCTGCAATGTATTATAAAGAAGAACAAGATTGGGCCAGACTTAAATATACAAAGCAGTTTGAGTGGAATAAGATGGTGTATGAACAGAATAGACAGGATGAAAGGGATCTTAAGAAAGCTAAGATAGAAGCAACAAAAGGAATTACAGATCCTATCACTGTTGAGATGGCCGGTCAAATGCTTAATGTAACAGAAGCTGAGCTTAATAATAGACTAACTCAAGAAACAAATGCAAAAGATATAGCATATCAAAATCTAATAGATGTTGTTGCACAAGCAAATAAAGTGTCTAGGGCAGATGTCAAAGGACAGTATGGTTTACAACTCTGGAATAAATATATACAAGAGCATCCAAGGGATAAGTATGTAGTAGCTTACATGGACTCTAGAGAAAAAATAGCTGCTACAAAAAACTATATTACAGGATATAAAACATCTGAGAATGAGTATGTAAGAAATCAAATGGGAGCAGGTGTTTATGATAACCTTGATAAGTATAATGCACTTGTAAGACAGTTAAGACTTGAACAACAGTCAAATATAAATGCTAGAACTATGGGTGATAGGTATGACTTAAACAAGATAAACATGATCCCTGAACTTGTAGCAGCACAAAGGTTAGGACTTGACCAAAAGAAAATGAAAGATGCTAATACTTTACGAACATCATTAGTTAAAGAATACAAATCAGAGAGACATACTCTCACTGTAAAGAACCAAACCGGTTTCACTTTAGGTGCTGAAGATCCTAGAACAAAAGCAATGCTTTCTAAAATAGAAGGTGCTGGTCTTTTTAAAATGACTGATATTATAGGCGGTCCTCAATATTTTCCTAGTGCTGATGGTAAAAAGTATACGGTTAGAATGAGACTTAATCCTAGTGCAAAAACATTTGAAACTGCAGAGTCTGCACAAGCATATGCTAATCAGCTTAAAGGAGTGTTAGGTGTTGGTGCTGATAAAGACTTTGATGTTCAGTATGATCCTGGAACACATAGTATTGTATTTAAAGGAATGGGTGGTAAGATAGCACCGGAGCTTGATCCTTATAATATGATACCAGGTAACCATAGGGACATCATGAGAAGTGTAGAAGAAAATGATCCACCTGTTGGTGGGTATAGTCCTGATCTTCCTTTCCGTATGTTTGATATAAATGGTATGCCTCACTTTGTTAATGTTAAAAAATATAAACCTGGTGGGAATGAACCAACAACATATAATATATCTATTGATGGTAGATTTGTAGATGGTAGACACTTTGATAATACAATTGGTGCCTATCTCACCCTACAAAATATGATGAGCAACCCTTACTTGAATGACGCTTTAAATGCAAAATAAAATATGGCAGAAAATAATCAGCCTCCTGTTTTAAGTTTAAATGAACTTGCAGATGTATCTGCATCAAATGGTCCACTGACTATACAGGGTGGACCGGATTCTGGATTGGTAAACTTTTCTTCTCCAAAGAATGAAGATCCTCCTAGACTAACTCCTTCACTAGGAAGTATAGCAGACTTCTCTTATGAGAAAGCAAAGACACAGTCTCAGTTTGCAAATGCAGGCTGGCTGAATCCTACACTTACACCACAACAATATGTAAAGAAGTACACTTCTATGCCTTCGGGATATATTAAAGGTGTAGATCTGGATGACTTCTATGGTCAACAGGAGTCCGGTTTGAAAACCTTTGGTAAAGGTCTTGCAAGATTTGGACTTGGCACTGCTATTAAAGTGGGACAAAGTGTAGGATTTATAACTGGTTTGTTAAATCCTACTAATTGGGATTCTGACATTATCAGTAATGCTGCAGATAATGGATTCAGTTCTATAATGAATGGTCTTGATGAGAAGATGAAAGAAGAATGGTTACCCACTTTTCAGGAAGCTTCTGATAGAGACAAGGGATTTTGGTGGAGAGCTTTCCATGATGGTGATTTCTGGATGACAGATGTTGCAGATGGATTGGCTTTTATGACATCAGCATGGGTGCCTGGTATTGCACTTAGTAAACTGGGTGCAGGTGTAAGAATAGCTAGAGGGTTATCAGGATTGAGAATTGGTAGCACAGCTGCAGAAGCAACTGTACAAGGAGCTGCTGAAGCTGCTAACTATCTTACAAAATCAAACACTCTTTTTAAAACAGGTATAGATAAGTTTAATGCTTGGGCTTTGGCTACTGCTTCTGAGGCTATGCACGAAGCAAGTGAGACTAAGAAGAATGTTTATAACTCTCTTACAACGGATCCTCTATCTGGTAGACTCATGATTGATCCTGAGACAGGTCTACCTTATACAGAAGAAAAGAAAAAGAAAATTGCAGGGGGTGCTGCACAGAATACATTTATTCTTAACTCAGCAATCCTTAGTGCAACCAATGCTTTAGAGCTTAGCTGGTTTGGTAAAATATTTGGTGGCCCTCAGCAGGGTGCCATCAAAGGTATTAGAGGAGCCGGTACTCTCACTGAAGAGATGGCTGTTATAGATGCTCCCACTAAACTCTTAAATAAATTTGTATCTGGTAAACCAGGTGCTTTTCTTAAGGGTGCCGGAGTGGGTATTCTTTCTGAAGGCGTTGCTGAAGAAAACATGCAGCTTGCAATTCAGCGGGTTAATGAACACTATGGTGTAAAAGGAAAGATAGCCGATGCTTTTAATTTAAATGAATTAGTAGCTCAATATACTAAACAAACTCTTGCTGCTGTAAAAGGAGAAGATCCTGAAGCAGCTACCAGTATTGGTATTGGTGGTATTCTTGGTGTTGGTGGTGGAGGTATAAGTTCTGTAAAACAATTTAATGCTGATAAAGCTTTTACTGAAGCAGCCGTCACAGCATTCAATAGTGCTCAGCAAGGACTTATGAAGTTTGGTGACATCTACAAAACAGAGAACATTACCACCACAGACCCTTCCGGTGCACAAACAACAATGAAGAAAATTGTTTTTGATAAAAACAATCAACCTATTGTAGACACTGAGAAGGTAGCTGGCGTTCTATCTAATTATAGATCTGTAAATGCAGCTATAGATGAAGCTGCTAACATTAGTGATCCGTTTAAGAAAACTATATTAAAGGATACAGCCTTTGCTCAGTTTGTGCAAGCTCATATCACTGCCGGTATAGAAGACTCACTGTTTGAAAAACTAGATGGAGTTAAGAAAGCTTCATTGGAAGATGTAGCTAAGCTTGGCTTTGAGTTAGATAAGGATGTTAACCAGCAAGTAGATAGATATAAAAACTTAGCTGCTGCTATTATAAATCAAAACAAACTAATCAACTCTGATATATTGTTTGATGATAGTGTAGAAGATTTGCAAAGAAAAAACTACATGCTATCTATTGCTGCTGAGCAAGCAGTGTATAAGAGTCTTTCTAATGAAATGGTTGGCGAAGCTGAAACTCTTAAGAACCAGTTTCTTGATGCTTCAACAACATCTCTTACAGACGGTTTAGTGGATCAGCTTAACAGCTACCAAGCTAGAATAAATTCTCAGGAACAGTTTGTTAAATACTTAGAAGACAATAAATATTCTACACAAGATATTAAAGAAGCTAAACAAGTTTTATCTGAACTTAAGGATGACCAGAAGGAGCTTATTAAAAATAATGAGCTCACCATGGAAAACATTAATAAAGAAAAAGATGAGAATGGTTTCTACAAGTATGAGAAAGATCAAAGAAATGAACTAGGTCTTCAACAACAATACCTTAAGAAGATAAAGCTTAGAGGTGAGTTGCAAAATCATATAAGAGATCTTGGTCTTAAGTGGGCTAGGTTTGCTGACACTATAAATGGTAAACAGAATTTCCTAGACTTTATGGAAGGAGATGTTGTAAAGTCATTGATAGAAAAAGAAATTCAAGCTCGTGCTGCAGAACCACCTGAGGGTCAAGAACCAACTGAACTTTCTGAAGCATTACTTAAAGAAGAAGAAGATCTTGGAGCAGATGAAGTAACGGTTACTTATATTAATAGTGAAACAGGAGAAGAAGAAAGTTTTGACTTTGTTGTTGGTGTTACATATAAAGCAGACTATGAAGATGGTACATCTGATCTTTTAACTGTCACAGGTTTTGATGAAGATGCAAACACCATATCTTATATATTAAATGACGAAGAGGAAACTACTGCCGATGCTGATGAGATTGCAGAAATTGCAAATGCAAATGGTTATGTTCCTACAAAAATTAAAAGGACTCCGGTAGAAAAACCTGCAAAGGCTACAAGATCTAAAGCTAAAAGCAAGGCTGATAGAAAATATACAGCTAAGTCTGAAGCACCAAAAGAAATGGAATCAGACATTGACATTGAATCTGATCTCGGTGCTCCCACTTATAGCACTGATAAAAAGAATCCTAAGTTTGAAGAAGTAGGGTTTAATAAAACATTTGGTAGACATTACTTGGATGATAATGATACCAAGATAAATACTGTAGCAGGATCAGATAGGTTCTATCAGTTTACATCCAACTTTGATTTGTCTAAAGGGTATGTACTAAAGGTTGTTACAAAGAACAATGATACCTTTAAGATAAGACAGGAAAAATTTAATCCTGAAGACATCAAGGTGATTGTAATGAAGGAGGTAAAGAAGAATAAGAAAACTACATATGAGTATGTGGATGTAAATAATAATGTTATATCTAAAGAAGATGCTTCTAAAGATAATATTATCTATAGTTCTTTAACCGACTATGCAAACTTAAGTGTAGCTCTTGTAAAGAAAAACTACACTGTTGAAAAGGGAACCACTGATAAACAGATTCAAGATCAGATAGATGCTCATATTAAATATCAAAAGGATCTTCTTAAGAGAACAAAGGATGGTAAAGAGGTTTATCTAAAAGTAACAGGCACCTCTCCAGGTGTACAAAATAATCAGGTTACTAAATCTATTGGTAAAAATAAAAAGCCGGAGCTTGCTGCAGGTCCTGTTGAAGGAAGAATTATTGTAGACAATGCTGATTATAAAGCATTACAAAGTGCTACTAATCCAGAAGCTTATTACGCTCTTAGAGTGAATACAATTGAAGGCTTCCTTCTTCCTAATCTTCTTCCCGGAAGACTTGTTCTAGAAGAGTACACTTTCCAAAACAACAGAAAGGTAAAGACAAAGAGAGGTGTTAGAGTGTTCAACAGACTTCTTACAGAAGAAGAAAAAGATACACTAGTTAAAGCTGTTGCTAGATTTTCTGAATTGTTTGGAAGAGGACCCAAGAGTGTTAACCCTCTAACTCTAGAAGAGAGAAAAGAATACACTCTCATCTTTGATTACTTGAAAGGTATGCTTAACTGGTCTGCTCCTATTGAAGGTAGAAGTCCAAGTAGCTATGTATGGATTGATAAAGGTTTACATATAGGTGATGCAGTTTATAAGTTTGATAAAGAAAGTATTCTTGCTAATGCAGATATGTTATTTAATAACATGTATCATCATGTAAATAATAGAATGCTTTGGAAAACAGAAACACCTTTCCAAACTATTAAGATGGTTAAGGGTAAGGCTGTAGCCGGTACTTCCTATGATACATATCAAGAATATCTTCTTGCTAAAAGAAAGAATGGTGAATTACCACCAGTATATACTGCACTTCCTTTGGCTGACTCCGGTATTCCTCAACGTAAAAGCTCTTATATAACATGGACTGACCCTGCTAACAATGAGGCCAAGCCTATGCGTACAAAAGAGGAACGTACTTATACAGAGGAGAAACAAGGAAGAAGACCTTATAGAAAAGTTGATAGAGTTATTAATGACTTTATTAATTACAGAATACCTAGCATGACTTTGATGGGTAAGAAGATGTATTATGTAAAGGAGAAAGGTAAGTATTGGATAGTCTTTGAAGATCCTAAAACCAAGAAGGTTCAGACTACAGATCCTTATAAGTCTGTCGCAGATATGGTTAAAGATAAGTGGAAGACTAGACAAAGAATGTATAAGTTTAGTGGATATGACCCTGATACATTTGAAGAACCAGAAAGAGAAACTAAGAAGGGTAAGAAAAAAGGTAAACTGTCAGAGCTAGAAAAAGCTGCAGAAGAATTACTAAAACAAACAGGAACACCATCTAAAAAAGGTAAAAAGAAAAAGGCAGCTAAGAATGTTATCAAAGTAACTGATGAAATTGATGATGCAATTCAAGAAGGTTTGGTTACTGGTATAGTAAGAAGTGCTAAATATCATAGTCAATTCTTCACTGAAGATGGTGTATATACTACAGAGCAAGGAAGTAAAGTTGAGTTAGTTCATAGAGGACAGATTCAACTTGTAGGTAATACTATCAAAGGAACAGACTTTAAATTTACTAAGAAAGAGTTTGCTGACATGATGGGCTACAATAAGTGGGAAGAGTATGTAGAAGATGCACAAATGTCTGACTTAAGTTTAGTAGAAGGAAAGCCTGTAGAGTTCTATGATGTCTCACCGGCTGAAGAAACAGATGAAGAGGCTGAGCCAATAGACTTTGAAGCCGAAGGATCTCTTGGTCAGATTAAACTTAACGTTATAGAGCAGCAGGTATTGGATGGTGAAGCAACCACTACAGTGAGAAGTGATAGATACCATGGACAATTTTATAAAGGAGATGGCATCTATACGTCAGAGAACGGTAATAGATTTAATATAGTATATCAAGGAAAGATTAAGAAAGTTGGTAATAAGATTAAATCTGTTACTAAAGGATATAAGGTTGAGTACACTCTAAATGATTTTGCAGAGGCAGAAGGCTATGGCGATTGGAAAACTTTTAGCAAAGAAGCACAATACTCTGGTGTAAACTTAATTAATGGTGAAGAGGTTCACCTCTATGATATATCTCCAGCTGATGAAGTGGCAGTTGTTAAAGGTAAGAAACCTGTAACAATGATTGATCTTATCAATGCTTCTAAAAAACTTACCGGACCTTCTTCAGAAAAAAAGAAATCTACACTTTCTAAAAAAACAAAGAAGACTGGAGTTACAAAGAAGACTACTAAGAAAGAAGAACCTACACCTGTTGGAAATCTTACAGCTAAAGATCTTCAAGAGCTTAGAGCCAGAGCTGCATCAAGAAGAGCGGCTAACCAGAATAATAAACAAGCTATTCCATCTTCTGCATCTACTAAAGGAAAGAAGTATACAAATATAGATGATGCAGTAGCTAATGCAGTGAGAACAGGTGACAAGCTTAAGGCTGATGTCTGGACTCAGAACCAGAAGACTGGAGAGATGAGAGTGGATCTTAGTGCACAGGTGGATGTCTTTAATAACAATATAGCTGATGCTAAGAAGCGTCTCACTGAAGAACTGTTTAAACAAATACCTCCAGCATTTAGAGAAGCTTCAACAGAAGAAGTAGAGAAGACAGAAGACTTCAAGAAACTTGAAACATTCTTGCAAGAAAAACTTCCACAGTTTTCTGTAAAGAAAATGGCTAGACTTATAGCTAATAAAAACTGGGGAGCTTTCTATAATAATATTCTTTACATCTATGATAAGGCAGAAGTTGGTACCGGATTCCATGAAGCCTTTGAGGGCGTATGGGCAGCCTATCTTACAGACCAAGAACAAAACGAACTGGCTCAAGAGTTTAAAAGTCGTAAAGGAACTTTCTATAATCCGTTTACTAGAGAGACCAAGCAGTACAAAGATGCATCTATGTATGATGTACGTGAGATGCTGTCTGAAGAATTTAGATCATACATGTTAGATGGTGAAACATTTAGCATTAAGAAAGTTGGTAAGAAGACTCTGAGCTTCTTTGAGAAACTTTGGAATGCAATTAAGGCTTTCTTTGGTATGAAGTCAGAGGATGTAGAAGAATTTAATGACAGAATTAATTCTTTGTTCAAAGGAATTAAAGCCGGTGAGTTTGCAAATAGAACACCTATTCGTGAACTGAGTAGCATAGAACCTACATATAGAGCAGTTGAATTACTTTCTCAACCAGAGACTACTAGTGTGCTTGAAGGAATCAAATACTATTTCTTCACAAGTATATATAGCAGAGGATCTAATGTTGTTTCACTACTAAATAGTTTAGATAAAGAAGAGTCAAATGAAATCTTAGCCAAGACTTTTGTAAACGCATTCAACTCTGTACTTACCAATCTAGATAGATCTCCTAACACAAGAACCAGAGTAGAAAGCTCTAAGCTTCAACTGTATGATGTATTTAAGAAGAGCTTAAGAAAGTATGGGTTAATATTTGATGAAGAGATTGAAGAAGAAAAAGTGGAGCCGTTACAGGAACAAATCAATAAAACTCTTGATATGTTCAAGAGATTTAAGAATTTCTAAATTTTATGGAAATTAAAGATTTAGTTTCATTTTATGTGAATGAATCTTCTCACACTTTGGATGTTACATTCAGGTTAGATTCAGATAGGGATGATGAAGTAAGAACCGACCAAATCGGATTTGATGAAATTAAAAATTTTGGGTACAATTTTTTAGACGATAAAATAGATGTCTATAAGACTCTGTTCGAAGACGAATCATTCGAAGACGAAGAAGAATTTGATTCAGACATATTTGAAGACATATTCTCGGATTCAGAAATAGATGAACAAGAAATTGTTTCTTTTTTGAATGAATATTATA
>Ga0129333_10007193_pt1 | contig 10523 bp, 10 predicted proteins | sample CPB6_08_DNA_FD_94474 | JGI IMG/M metagenome (GOLD analysis project Ga0129333, IMG submission 94474) | Freshwater to marine salinity gradient microbial communities from Chesapeake Bay, USA - CPBay_Sum_0.6_0.8_DNA | ecosystem: Environmental > Aquatic > Marine > Coastal | place: USA: Chesapeake...
TGACTTGTAAAATTGAAAGGCCACTCAAACTGCTGTTGGTCAATGTCTTGAAGGGCAGCATTGACTGCATCTTTAGCGTGACCATAAAATCCAGCGGCAGCTGCAAAGTTAGATGACGTTAACTCAACTTCATTAAGCCGTTTATTAACATCATTAACTAAACCTAAAAAGTCATACGCCATTATTATTCCTTAGAATTGGTGCGCTTCTAGTACAGTGGTGTCCTGTAATAATTGGTAATCTTCTTTTGTCTTAATCTCATACGCATCTATGCTCTTATACTTTTTATCTAGTGCGTAGTGGTATCTGTTGTTCCCTATTACTACTCGCCAAGGAACATTTAAAAATTCTATTGGTGCTTTTATGAGGGTATCTAAATCCCCACCATCTTTTAATGCTTCTTCTTTACATACCAAAATGGGATGCAACATCCCACGTTTGTCTATTGAATTAAATAAAGCTGCAATCCACTTTTGTTCTGGTTCAATTCCGTATGTGTTTTTAGTATCAGACAGTTTTACTTTTATCAGTCTGTCTGGGAAATGAATTTGATTTGCTTTTAAATGCATAAATATAAAACGGGGCAGCACCCTTGTGAGGTACCGCCCCTTACAACTTACCTATTAAGCAAGCTGATCACGATCTACTTCATCAGCACTTTCTGCAACGCCATCAACATCAACAACGATTGCATAAACACGAAGTACTCCAGAAGTTACGTTAGCAGCAGCACAGATCAATTTAACATCGATTGTGTCTGTTGTTGTAACCAACTGTGTATAAGTTGTTTGTGCTGTATTGTTAGCACCACCGTTTGAACCGGCAGCTAGATAGCCTGTTGAAGTAACAGACTGCCCGTCAACAATATCATCACCAGCAGCAAAGTCGATATCAACTGTAGGCGTAGTTCCGTTAAATGCTGTCAGAACTTCTGCGCCAGCAGCAACGATGAAGGTACCAGCAGGGATCTCAAGCACTTCAAAAACGTCACCGTTTGTGCAAGTGTAGTTTGCAATCTTGCTGATATCCAGTATTTCTTCAACCATGTATGCTTGCTTGCGTACATCAGGCAAAGAAGCAATGCTGTTAGCGGCAGTTGAAGAACGGGTAGAACCCAGACGAAGGTTAAATGTAGCCATTTATGTTTCTCCTTAAGCCACGTTGTAACGAGCAAGGGTAATTGCCTCAGGACGCAAAATCTTGCGACCATAGAGGTGCATACCACGCACAATATCAGCGAAGCTATCAGGATCACGATAGCTCTCTGTCTTAGTAATCTGCTGGGCAGTTGCTACAGCAGCGTTAGTACCAGCAACAATGATACCGAAGTTTGAAGACTGGTTTGCTGTGCCTGTTGTTCCCGGGCCTGTACCAATCTTGGGCAGGTTGTTGGAAACATAGACTTTGAAACCATGCAGGTTGTTGAGAACCAAACCGTTCAACAGGCCCGATCCACCGAAATCTGCATTCAATACACGGCTGTCCTCATCCTTAAGGACTTCAAGGAATACTGGATCGATAACGAGCCAGCGACCTGCTGTGTCAACAAACTGTGTATCCAACAGGCGACCCATACGAGCAATGATAGCAAGCGGGGAAACTGTTGCGCCAGACGCTGATGTTGCACCGGGGAAACGTGGAGCAATAGGAATCGAATGGGTTGTCGTAGCACCGCTTGTTGTGATGTTACCAAAGCTGGCTTTGCCAAGCTTCATCGAAGTCAACAACTCATCTGAACCTGCTGTCGTAACAGCTTTTGTTCCGGGAGCAGTTGTACGTGCTGTGCCTGCATTTGTGTTTTTGGTTGACTGCTCAAAGCCGCAGAGATAGCCAAGAACGTCTTGATCATACTGGTCACGCAAGCGATAAGCTGCACGATCAGATGCCATGGACATGAAGTTTACATGCGAGTGAGCAGCTTCGATATCGTCAAGCTTAAATGCAAAGTAGTTAGCTTGATCAACAACAAGCGTGAAGTCCTCGTCATCAAGGTCTTGTGCTGTGATCTGTGTGCCACGAGCGTAGTCCTTAACAGTAACTTCTGGCTCTTTGATAATCTTAACGCTATCACCAAAGCTGGCGATCTCGCCAAAGTAGTCAGAGTTTGTGATTGCTTCAACAGTGGAAGCCTTGCGGAATGCAAGTTGTACGGATTTGGAATAGATAACTGGGGAAAAGTTACCATTCGGCAGGTTACCGTAACCAGCGGCGGTTTTAAATGCCATGATTATGTCCTCCTAGTAGACAATGAAAAAGTAAAGTAATTTAAGTTCACCCCATGTGAACCAAATTAATACGCTTAAACACTACCACCAGAGGCTGACATTGTTAGGTGCGTTATAGTAGAAGGTGCCCCCTCTTATACAACGGGCTGACAATTGTTCAGGTATATCCGTGTTCGTTGTTTTGCGCTACAAGTTTTGTATTGTTCTGGTTGGCTGTTGGCAGCGGCAGAAGATACAAAGAAAAAGGGCTATCTGAAAATCAGAAGGGGGTTACCCGTTCACCCTAAAACAGCAAAAGTACATTCGTGTACCCAGAGTTATACTTACTTTTCTGGGTTTGTCAAGTTTTTACCGTGCTCCACCTGACAAATCATAAACAAATTTACCAGATTTAATTGCAGCTTCAATCTCTGGCAGTAAAGCTTCGTATTGCTGGGCAGACATCCTATCTACCTGAGACTCCCGGAATACTCCGGTTTCTTCGCTTTCAGGGGCAGAAGCACGGGAAGTACGGACACTTGTTGCTGCATCCTTTTCCTCTGACCTCTTAACCTTTTTGCTAGTAGCCAGTCCCATGTCAGCCTTGTACAGATCAATTGCCCGTGCTGCTGAAATAGCATCCGTTTCATTGTCGTACAAAGCTTGCTGAACCCACTTGGGCTGTGCCTCTACCCACTCATGGAATTCATCTTTCTCACGGATCTTATCAAAGTCTGGGTGTAGGCGCATAAGTTCTGCCTCTGCCCGTTCTTTCAAAGTCTGTGCCTGCAACTCGTCTAGCTTTTTAAATCTTTCTTCTAAGCCAATAGACTGTTCTTTAGCTTTTTTGATTGCAATTGTTTCTACAATCTTAGCTACGTCTGGGTACTGCTTAGCCCATTCGTTTAATTCTGCTTCGCTTTTAGGAAGCTTAATCTGCTCTTTAGTGCTCTTTTCTAGTTGGGTTTTAAGTGTATCAATCTGGCTTTGTAGATCTGTTTGTAGCTTTTGGCTGTGCCTACGAAGATCTCCGTACCGTTTCTTAAAACTCTTCTCTTCTGCAGAGGTTGGTTCTTCATCCATCTCACTAGTTTCTTCAGAAGGCTTCTCTTCTACGTCTGCCTTCTTTAAAGACTCTAGTTCCTTCTCCTCTTTTGCAATGCGCTCATCTAGAATAGACCGCTTAGCAAAACCCGTAGTTTTAATAAGCTCAACCTTGGGTGTATTATCAACAACAATTGCTTCACTCATAACTTCTCCTTGGGGCTAACAGTGGTATAGCTTTCGCTATAGGTATTAGGTAGCCATTACAAATAAGGGATTTACTTCTTCTTAGCCGCCAGTCCCTTGCTGGTTGTCGGCTTTTTTTTCTTCTTAGCTGCTAATCCTTGTTTTGAGACTGCGTTGGTTTGCTTTGGTACTTTTCTATTTTTTCTTTCAATGAAGCCGCCACGGTAGTCACCATCGCCTCCACCGTCTCCGCCTCCGCCATCTCCACCTGCACCACCATCAGAACCGGCACCTCCGTCAGAGCCTGCTCCACCATCGGAACCAGCCCCACCATCGGAACCAGCCCCGCCATCTGATCCTGCTCCACCGTCAGAGCCTGCTCCATCTCCGTCACCGTCTCCATCCCCGTCACCATCACCGTCACCGTCAGCAGCAGATCCAGCAGCAGATCCATCAGCAGCAGCAGAGGCAGCATCAGCGGCATCGGCAGCAGCAGCCGCAGCATCGTCAGCAGCTTGACCAGCGGCAGCAGCAGCTTCACCTGCAGCAGCATCAGCAGCAGCATCGGCAGCGGTATTAGCTGCATCATCGGCAGCTTGCTGGGCAGCTTGATCTGCAGCTACACTTGCAGCTTGATCTGCAGCGTCATCGGCAGCTTGTTGAGAGGCTTGAGCAGCAGCAGCTTCAGCGGCAGCGGTAGCCTCTGCTTCTGCTTCTTCTTGTGCCACCTGTTGAGCTAATGTTTGAGCAGCCTGTTCTTGCATAGCTTGTTGATCAGCAAAAGCTGCTTCCATCATATTATCAACGTCTTGTGCCTTTTGTGCATCAATCATTGCTGAAGTTACGCCAAAGGTATCTAAGTCTGACTTTGCAATAGTTGCTGGAGTAGAGAAGCTGGTAACATTGCCTTCTACATCCGTAAATGTCTCAATGCCGGGAACTTGATTTGCAGCGGTGATTGCACCGAAAGATGCTGCTATATTATTTATTTGTTGATCTGTTATTCCCTTTCCTATGGCACCCGCCACCGCTTTTGCAATAGCACCAATCACGCCTATTGTGGGTGCTTTTTCTGCAACATTCATTAAACCAAGACCAATACTTTGTGCTGTAGAGCTAATGCCTTGCCCCGGACCAGTGCCTGCTCCCGTAGGTCCGCCTGTTGTTGAACCCCCAGAAGGCCCACCAGAAGTACCGCCCCCATCTCCACCACCGTTTCCTGCTGTTGGTACGGTTGGTACGGTAGGTGCAGCAGGTACTCCCGGAGCTTGTGTTCCCCCGCTACCTGCTTCTGGAGTTGTCGGAGTAGTCGGGGTTGTAGGTGTAGTAGGTGCTGTTGTTGCACCTGTAAACTCTGTGTACCCAGAAGGAATTGGTAGTTGCGGAACACCATTTAAAAATGGAATGAAGGTAGTCTGTCCCTGAGGACCAACATACTTTTTCATTTCGTACTGAGGTGCAGTTACAACACCACCAGTAGCGTACTCCCTTTCCTCTTCTTCTACACCACTAACAATTTCATCAATCTCAGATTCAAACTCAGCATCATCTTCCATTGTTGCTTCGTCTGCATTGCTCATCTGTCCCATTGCATCCATCTTAGCTAAACCTTGCTTAGCCTCTTGACGCAACTTCATTAAACGATCAAGGCCAATATAACGAACAACATCAGCAGGAAATATAAATTCTCCTTCGCTGATCTTTGCAGGAATATCATCACGGACTTCTTCTTTTAAAGACCCTGTAGGAACTTCGTTACCAGAGACAGGATCTACAGAACCACCTTCCTGTAGCATTCCACCTTCAGCAAGCATTCCACCTTTTGCAAATCCCGGAGGCATCTTCATCTGATTGTTATAAATCACAGGAGTAGGCGGCTCTGGTATAGGGGGCATTACCGCAGCTGTCTCAGGAGCTACAGTCTGCTGTGCGCTATTTGGTTGAAACGGATTATTGTTTTTCTGCATTGACTTGTTCTCTTAATTGTTTAAGCTTTCTTAGAGCTTGGATTGCACCTTGTGCTTGATGGATTTCAACCATGTCAACAGCTTGTTCAAGCTTTCTTTGATAAAGCAGAATATTTGATTCAAGTAATTCATTAAATGCTCCCCATTGTTTAGGTGTATTTACAAGAACTTTTAAACTACTTAAGTACTGTTTGTTTTCCATTTACTGTATTGGAGGCTGTTGTTGTGTTTGTGCTGCACTAAAGCCCTGCTCTCCCGGAGTTGGAGCCTGCCCTATGCCAATGTTTCCACCGCCAGTGCCTGCTGTATCTGAAGGCCCGGGAACTCCTTGCTGCTGTGGAGGAACTCCTGCAGGAACAGGGGGTTGATTCTGCTGAATTAGTGCTGCTTGTCTTGCTGCTTCTTCAATGCTGTTAGTTACTTTATCTGGATCAAGATCCATTGACTTAGCAATCTCTCTAATGATATATGTGTACTTAGCAAACGGAGCAAGCGTAGGATTGTTTACAATCTGCAAGAACTGCATTAACCGTTGGCTGCGTACTTCATTAGCCATTAAGCTTTCTGTACCACGTGCCTTAACTTCTAAGTCCCCTTTGATTTCTTTATCAAAGTCAAACTGCATGTTGAAACTAAAGAAAGCTTCTCCAAGAGGACGTAGCAAGTAGTCATCGATGTTCTTGATAACAGTTTTAATGCCACCAGCAGCAGCATTCATTAGCATGCTAATACCCGATGCAGTACGTCCTACACCAGTTACACCTGTTTGACCATGCGAGAAAGAAGGCAGGCCAGTAGATTCGTCTGCCAATACTCGTGCCTTATCAAATAACTGCAGGTTCTCTTGGGATACGTTAGGAAACTTGGTACCAAAGATAGCCTGTCCCGGAGCACCACCCTGCCTACGAAATACCTTGCCCGGGAAGATAGACATGTCTTGTCCCGGCACTAAGTTTGTTTCATCTACTTCAAATACTAAGTTGCCAGATAGAACAGCGTTATCAACTGCCATCCTCATGAAACCATTCATCAACGTCTGTGTGTCATCCATGTTCTCAGCAACACCTACACCAAACATAGAGTATGGATTGAGTTCGTATGGGACTACATAGTACGGAATCTTTGTGGGTTTAAATGGATTGAGAACCAAACGAATGATCCTGCCATTGCAAAGCCAGATGTTAGCTTGCAACTGATCCATGTCTTTAAACTCTGTAGGCATTTGAACATTGTTGTCTTCTAACATCTCACGATCAACAATGCCCCAATACTCCAGCACTTCAAAACGATTTACGCCGGTATCGGTTTGATAATCACTTAGATCATCTTCCCAATATTTCTTAACATAGTTCTCTCCCATGTCAATGACATCTTCGATGACATTAGCACGGAACATTGGGCGCTTCTTCAGAGTACGCAACTGACTACGGCTAAGCTTGTGTCTCTCGATAAAGAATTGAGATTCATCCATGTTGATTGCATCTGGATCTGTGTAAGCATTCCAAACACTTACATGTGAAGACTGTGGTACAGTTTTAATTGTTGGATCGTAGTTGCCTTCATCATCCCAGTTTGCGTACTCTTTATCTACAGCAAACGGACCTTTCATAATACCGGTACCAAACAAAGCCAATTCAAATGCAGCAGAACGCAACTGCTTTGTGGCATTGCTTTCTTCTAACTGGTCATGAATCTTTTTCTCCATCTTCTTAGCAGCAACCATAGCTGGGCTATACGTCACTGCAGAGGGGGCTACTCCCGGACCTTCGTTTAGATTTTGAATACCAGACAACTCGTCTGTCAAAGGACCAAGTCTGTCTACTAGATCTTTGTAAGTTGCTCCCGGGGGAAGATCTTTTCCATCACCACGATACCCGTAAGGAGAAAAGTTGGGAGCAGCATCTCTAACTCTTTTTTCGTTAAGGTCAAAGTGAACATCTTCCACTACGCCTTCAGGTAGAACAGTCGGCTCTACGCTTAGTGGGAAACTGTTGTTAGCAAAAAGGACATCGATGATTTGTCCGTAAGCAGCTAGTACTTTTGTCTTGGTTACCTTAACAAATACTCTGCTCTTTTCTGCTTCAGTAAACTGAACGTCAGGTCCATATAAACCCCGGTAGTTTCTGTAAGCTCTAATCCAACGGTCTTCATCAAACCGTCTAGCAGTTTCAGACTTATTGAATAAATCTAAGACATGATTAACCAAAGGAGAAACAATTAAACTTTCCTTTGAAGCATCAGATACGTCTTTAAGACTCCCGGCTGTATCTTCCATGTTGTTTTCTTTTGCCATTATCTAAGTCAATACCCCATAGTAGGATCGGCTGGTACAAACTGAGAAGGTCTTGATTTAGCTGGGTCATAGTCCCAAATACTAAATCGAGGTCTACTCATAACGCCATATCGTAAAGCATCGTACAAGTGATCAAAAGTTACCTTAGTGTCAATGTCTTCAGGATTACTTTTGTCTAGCGGTAAAATAGGTAGTTGAGCTATGAGATTTGTGCAATTGCTCATGATCACCAAACGTGGTTCTTCCGTAAACTCATCTACCTGTAATCTTCTATGTATTTCATTTTTGCCTGCCACACGAGAACCGGCAGACCTATCTGAGGGTCTCCACCTACATCCCTCTTTAATCATTTGCTCTGCTAGTGAAGGGCCAGTATCTCCCCTCTTGTGCCAGCAGCTTGAGTCGAGAACGCCATACCGAATCTGTCCATCGTTTTGCTCAAGTTCCATTACCATTCTTGCTAAGTCTTTTGCTAAGACTTTACTTACATACAACTCTCTGTAAACAATAATCTGTTCTGAAGGGCTTACAGCAAACCACAGTACAGCAGAAAAAGAACCATACCCATAGTCGCATGCTCTAAACTTGACCCAGTTACGTGGTATATCCGTGGGTTCGATAACATGTATCGATCTATTAAACTCTGCAAACGCTGCCCCTTCAGATACATCCCAGTTCCCTTCTAACAGTTGTTTACGTTGATGCTCAGGTAATGATAAGAGCATCGTTTCATAATCCCCCTGCTCAGCAAGGTAAGGATTATCTACTAGCATCGCAGGTATAAACCTACGCCTAAACAAAGGCTGACCTGCTTTACTGTGTCCTGCAGGATACGTCAGCGTCTGTGCAGTATCTATGTCTGTAGCCCAGAATGCTTTGTTGGGAGCAGAAGGATCAATAAACATCTTCTTAACCCACGCATGTCCGGGACCACCCGGGTTGGTTGTAGCTCTCATATACACCGGCAGATCTGGTGCTGTGCTACGTAGGCGAGACCGCATGTAGTTCCATGCAAACGGAGTACTCCACTGCGTCAACTCGTCAAACCCTACCCAACTAAATGCTAGACCCTGATACCGCAGTACATCTTCATCTCTATCCAGATACGAGAACCACAACCTTGCACCACTTGGTGCTATCCACTGCATCTTTCTTTCTGACCATTTGATGCCCGGGTAAATCTTCGGGTACATCTCTTGGCTTTTCCAAATTAGTTCTCGTAACTCTTCCGTGGTATGTCGCAATAACAATCCACTGAACTGTGGGTGTTGCATGTAACGCAACGGATCTGCAAGCATGGCATAACTCTTACCACCCCCTGCTGCCCCACCATAAAGTACTTCACGTTCATTTGCTGCTAAGAAGGATGTCTGTGGTCCCGGGTTCGGCTTGAAGATTATGTTCTGCTCTTCCAGCGTTACTGCAGTGTTCACATCTACATCCGCATAACTTGTAAACTCGTCTTGTTCCGTCAGGATCAGTGGTGAGGTTGACGAAGGTTCTGTCTCGCTCTCCCCAGTCCTCTGCTCCGATTTGTTGGAGGACGCTTTGTTTTTTTGCCCCCGGCTTCTTTTCGTACCTCTCAGCGAGGAGGATCGCTTTCTTGTACCTTCTGGCCCAAGATCTGAGGGTGGATGCTTTCGTTTTATTGTACTGCTCATACCTCAGCCTTTGTAATAATCCTTTGTGCGATATCGATCTTCCTGTTAGTTTTGTTAACCACGCAGCTACTTGTCTAGACGTATGCTTCTTTAAATGCTTTCTAGCCTTCTCTAATGCTGCTAACTCTGTCGGTATCGGTTCATACACATCTGGATTATCTTCACATTCACGATAACCAAATGGAGGCTTAAGAGATCTATTGCTTCTTAGGTTTGGTATCTGAATCCAGTTATTCTTTTTTACTGCATCTACTGGTTGTGGCAGTAGCCACCTACCAATACTACTCCTCATCCTTATCTTTATCCTTAGGAGGAAGAATCATCAATCCGTTTGTTGCCTCTACCTGAACCTTCTCTGTCTTGACCAGACCAGTACGATCAAGGATCTCACGAGCAGCATTCATTTTTTCTTTAATGCCCAACTCAGTTGGGTCAAGAATTGCACCCGCCATAGCCACAGCAGCACGAGGAGCATTACGAGCCAGATATAGGTTTGTACGCTCAAGTACTTCATCTTTAATCGCAGATATGATGTCCACTGTAGGCGTATTGTCTGAATAGCCAGCCAGCTTTTTTGCAGTAACAGCATCACCGTTAGCCTCCTCAAATAATACGTCTAAGAATTTCTTTTGACGGTCTGTTAAATTACGTGCCATTTGCTTCCCTTATTGATCTTTTTCTATTTCAACGGTAAAACGAACAAACAGTATATCAATGACAATGTAATGTATATCATCCACGCATACATGTTCAAATCCTAACATACATCCTGTTATTAAATACATCGATAAGTTTATGCTCATTTACTTTTTATTAACCTTTTTGCAGTGGTATGAAATACTCATATGCTTTAATTGTGACTGTGATGTCATCCGTCACGCTAGCCAAACCACGCAACTTATCCGACTTCTTTAACCACAACCCATCTGTAACTTGCAAGATAGAATGTGGTGGTACTTTAACAAGTTCAGCAAGCGTATAGAACGTAGTATTTTCTGCATCATACCAGTCCAAAGAAAATTCTCTTGATGAGCTACTTGCATTTGATACAAAGATACTAGCTACTTCTGTTTCGTAGTTTAACGGCACTACGTAGATATCTGTATTACTTGCTGTTAGTACCTTGCTAACTGTTCTATTTTTTGTAGATGTAGACATTATCTTGAAA
>Ga0129333_10007194_pt1 | contig 10522 bp, 10 predicted proteins | sample CPB6_08_DNA_FD_94474 | JGI IMG/M metagenome (GOLD analysis project Ga0129333, IMG submission 94474) | Freshwater to marine salinity gradient microbial communities from Chesapeake Bay, USA - CPBay_Sum_0.6_0.8_DNA | ecosystem: Environmental > Aquatic > Marine > Coastal | place: USA: Chesapeake...
ACGCCCGGAATGATCGGCGTCTTATCTGAACCGTCGGAGGGCGTCGCCGAGAATGCATTACCGTGGCGGTCGATGACACACAGATATGAGGTGTCGCCGGGACCCGGCGCCTCGTCGGGCTGCGGAACCGGCATACAACGGTTGGCGATTGTCGAGAGCGACTTCGGGTCGCCGGCAGGCGGCATCTCGGCCCAGGCCTTGTTTTTGCCGATCAGCGAACGCCGCCAGGTCGAATAGCGATCCGAGAGCAGGCCATCGAGCGGGATCTTCACGAACTTCGGATCGCCGAAATAGTGATGGCGATCCGAGAAAGCCAGCTTCAGCGCCTCGGTGACGACATGGATGTACTGCGGCGAGTTATGCCCCATCTGCTTCAGGTCGTAGCCTTTGAGAATGTTCAGCGCCATCGGCAGCGCCGGTCCCTGCGACCATGGACCGCAGGCATGCACCTCCAGTCCGCCGAACTTCGACTTCACCGTCGGTTCGAAAGTGACCTTGAAATCGGCAAAGTCCTCATAACGCATCAGGCCACCCTGACGCGTGATCCATTTCGTCACCTCATGCGCAATATCACCCTTGTAGAAAGCATCACGTGCCGCCTGCAGGCCGGCCTTGCGCCCCTTGCGTTTCGCACGACGCTCCTCGTCGGCCATGTATTTCAGCGTCCGTCCGAGGTCGGCCTGCACAAACACCTTCCCCGGCACCGGCGGTTTGCCGCCGGGCATGAACACCTTCTTGCTGGAAGGCCAGCGGCTGTAATACTCGGTGTTGGCACCGATGAAATCCGCCATCAGCGGGTACATCGGAAAACCTTCGCTGGCGAAGCGGATCGCTGCACTGGCCACCTCGCCGAAACTCATCGTACCGAAGCGGGCCAGCGAGGTGATCCAGGCATCAGGGGCCGCCGGCACCACGCAGCGCTCGACGCCCGGCGGAATCTTGCCCCCGTGCTTCTTCAGAAAATAGTCCGGCGTGATCGCGCGGGGCCACACACCCAGCCCGTCAATCGAATGTATCTTTTTGTCTTTCGCGGTGAAGATGATCTGCGGCGCGACGCCGCCGATATTCACCTTCTCCGTTTGCAGCACACCAATGGCGAGGCCCGCCGCGACCCCCGCATCAATGGCATTGCCCCCGGCCTCGAGAATCTCGAACGCTGCATGCGCAGCCAGATAATGTCCGGCGGCGACCACATGCCGCGTGCCCATGATCGTCATACGACGGCTCGCCATAGTATTTCTCCCGGAAGTGAGATGCCTGCAGATACTTCGATCAAGAAATTCTACACCGGGCGGCACGGCAGGTAATCCGTTGATAGACTATGTGGTCCACAAGCGCATTTTTGTAGAGGAGCCGATAAATGAACACACTACGCCTGCTGCCCATTATCGCGATCGCCGCATTCGCCGGCACCGCCCTGGCACAGAGTTACCCCAACAAGACAATCCGCATGGTGATCCCGTTCGCCGCGGGCGGCAACACGGACATCATCGGTCGCATCTTCGCGCCGAAAATGGCGGAAATTCTCGGGCAGCAGATCATCATCGACAACCGCGGCGGGGCTGGCGGCACGATCGGCACGGAAGTGGTGAAGCGTGCCGCACCCGACGGTTACACGATTCTGATGGCCTCGGCGGGCCACACCATCAATCCGGCGATGATCAAGAAGCTGCCTTACGACTCGGTCAAGGATTTCGTGCCGATGGGCATTGTCGCCGATGTGCCGACTGCCTTTGTCATCCACCCCTCGCTGCCGCCGAAAAACCTCAAGGAATTCATCGCGCTGGCCAAAGCGCGGCCCAGTGACATTTTCTATTCGACTGCCGGCCGCGGCACGGTCGGGCATCTCGCCGCCGAACTGCTGATTTCATCGGCCAAAATCAAACTCACCGGTGTGCACTACAAGGGCAGCGGACCGTCCATGATTGATCTGGTGGGCGGCCATGTGCAGATGCAGTTCCCGAGCATGCCGGCTGCCGTTCCCTATGTCGCCCAGGGTCGCCTGCGCATGATCGCGCAAACGGGCGAGAAGCGCTCCCCCGCCGCCCCCTCGGTTCCTACCATGCAGGAACAGGGACTTAAGGGCTTTGTCGTATCGAGCGGATTCTCCATGTTCGCGCCGGCCGGCACACCGAAAGCCATCGTCGACAAGCTCAACGGTGCGCTGGCACAGGCATTGAAGGATCCCAAGGTCAGCAAGACGCTGATCGACCAGGGCGCCGAACCGAACGGCAGCACCCCGGAAGCACACGACAAATTCAACCGCGCCGAAATCCAGAAGTGGATCAAGGTTGCACGCGACGCCGGCATCCAGCCGAACTGACGCAGCGGCAAGCGCACGCATTCAGCGCGTCCGGCGCTTGCGTTACACTACGGGGCTCTTCCAGCCCCGTTTTCATTTTCATTGACAGACTCTCATCGACAGCCCGCCGCCATGACGCCATTTGACTTCGAATTCCCCTATACCTCGCAACGCATGCCGGTGCTCGCCCGCAACTGCGTAGCCACCTCACAGCCGCTTGCCGCGCAAGCCGGCCTGCGCATGCTGCTCAAGGGCGGCAACGCCGTTGACGCGATTCTCGCCACAGCCATCTCGCTGACCGTGCTCGAACCGACCAGCAACGGCATCGGCAGCGACGCGTTCTGCATACTCTGGGATGGCAAGAAACTGCACGGACTCAATGCGTCCGGCCGCTCGCCCGCGGCGTGGACACCGGAGCGCTTCAAGGGAATGCAGGCCATGCCGCAGCGCGGCTGGGATGCCGTCACCGTGCCGGGCTGCGTATCAGCCTGGGCAGACATGTCCGCGAAATTCGGCAAATTACCTTTCGCCGACCTTTTCGAACCGGCGATCAAATACGCCAGCGACGGATTCATGGTGTCACCGACAATCTCCCGCCTCTGGGCCAATCAGGTGCCCGAACTGAAAAGCCAGCCCGGCTTTGCTGAAGCCTTCATGCCCAACGGACGCGCTCCCGCCGCAGGTGAAAAATTCTCCTTCCCGGCACAGGCGCGTACGCTCGCACGTATTGCAGAATCGAAAAGCCGAGATTTCTATGAGGGCGAACTCGCCGAGCAGATCGTCGCCTGGGCACGCCAGCACGGCGGCGCGATGACCCTGGAAGACCTTGCCGCGCACCGCAATGACTGGGTGGAGCCGATCGGCATCGATTACCGCGGTTACACCCTGCACGAGATTCCCCCCAACGGTCAGGGAATTGCGGCGCTGATCGCGCTGGGTATCATCGAGAATTTTGACGTGGCTCGCATGCCGGTCGACTCGCCGGACAATCTGCATCTCAAAATCGAGGCGATGAAGCTCGCTTTCGCTGATATCAATGAATACGTATCCGACCCGGCAACGATGCGGGTCAAGCCCTCGGAGATGCTCGACAAAGCCTATCTGAAGGAACGCGCCAAGCTCATCGATATGAAGAAGGCGCAGGCACCGGCACACGGCAATCCCGCGAAAGGCGGCACCGTCTACCTCACCGCTGCCGATGAGTCCGGCATGATGGTGTCGTACATCCAGTCGAATTTTGCCGGCTTCGGCTCGGGCGTGGTGGTGCCCGGCACCGGTATCAGCCTGCAAAACCGCGGCTTCGGCTTCAACCTCAAACCCGGCCACGCCAACATCGTTGCGCCGAACAAGCGCCCCTTCCACACCATCATTCCCGGCTTCCTGACCAAAGACGGCAAACCGCTGATGAGCTTCGGCGTGATGGGCGGGTCGATGCAGGCACAAGGCCACATGCAGGTTGTCTCACGCATGGTCGATCACGGCCAGAACCCGCAGGCCGCTGCGGACGCGCCGCGCTGGCGGGTCGACACCGGCGTCAAAGTCGGCATCGAACACGGTGTCGCCGCGGAAACTGTCAACGAGCTGCGCTCGCGCGGCCACGACATGCCGCAGGCGGACCGCTGGTCGACTGATTTCGGCCGCGCGCAGCTGATCTACAAGATGGAAGACGGCTACTTCGCCGCCTCCGAACGGCGCACCGACGGCCAGGCCGTCGGCTACTGATCCGCGCCGCCATGAAATACGCTCTCGGCACGCGCAAGGTCACCTGCGAAGGCGACTACTGGATCGCTCCCAATGCCACTGTCATCGGCAGCGTCATCCTGAAAAACAATGCCAGCATCTGGTGGGGCAGCGTGCTGCGTGCCGACAACGACACCATCACGATCGGTGAAAATTCGCAGGTGCAGGACGGCTGCGTGCTGCACGCCGATCCCGGCTTTCCGCTGACGCTCGGCAACAATGTCAGCGTTGGCCATATGGCCATGGTACATGGCTGTACGGTCGGCGACGGCAGTCTGATCGGCATCAAGGCAGTGATCCTCAACGGCGCGAAGATCGGCCGGAACTGCCTGATCGGCGCAGGCGCCTTTGTCGGCGAAGGCAAGGAAATTCCCGACGGCTCGCTGGTCCTCGGCGCACCAGGCAAGGTGGTGCGCCAGCTCACCCCCGAGCAGATCGCCGGCATCAATGGCATCGCCGGCCGCTACGTCGAGAACTTCAAGCGCTTCCGCACCGAACTGGCCCCCGACAACAGCTAAGCGGCGAATGATCAAATTCGGCTTTCGCATCAAGACCCGCGGCGGAATGACTGTCGACAATCTCTCGGTGCAGGCGAAAACGCGGGAGGAAGCCGAGACGCGTATCCGCCAGATCTACCAGCACTGCGAGATCCTCGAGTGCCAGGAATCCGCCGCTTCCGGCGAGCTTCGCGGCGGGGCCGATTTCGAAAACGTGATTACGCTGATCAGCCGTCAGGACGACGGCAAGTCCGGAACCTAGAAAATCAGCCGTCAGGAATTGCCGTTGTGCACGAGGCGCAGACTGCCGGCTGACGGCACAGCCCGCACGTCGTCCGTGCCGGTCGCTGCCGTCATTGCCGTACGCGCTGCCACCGGTGCTACGCGCAGACCGCCGTTGCGCGCAGTGCCGTCAAGAAAGCCACATGCCGTCAGTTCGTCCAGTAACTCGGCATAGTGACGCGCACCACGGCTTTCCGGCGCATGTTCAAAGACATCCTGATTCGTCGCCGGACTCTCGGCCAGGCTGACGTTCTCGGCAATTCGCGTCGCGCAGACTTCGTCACCGAAGCGTTCACGCAACTGCCGCTCGATATCCACCGCCATCTTGCGACGCGCATCGTAACGCGTGATCAGATAGCGCCGCGGCACGCGCTTTTTCAGCACATGCTCCATCGCCTTGAGGGTGCTCTCCATCTGGATCGCGCTCTTCATCGCGAGATAATCGGTCGAGATCGGAATGATCACACCGTCGGCAGCAAAAATGCTGCTCAGTGACAGCACGCCCAGCATCGGACAGGTATCCATCAGCACTACGCGCTGCGCAAAATCACGCTCAATGGCAGTACCGATACGCATCAACACAGACGGCCCTTTGCCGTACTGGGCATCGACTTTGGACATCTCGATATGCGAAGGCACCAGCTGCCATCCCTGACGGGTCGGACAGGACAGCGCGCCCAGCGAAAGCCCCTGCGCATACACACCATAGAGGCTCGCTTCCGCGCGCGGCACTACGACACCGCAAATACCGGTCAGGTGCGCCTGCGGATCGAGATCCAGCACCAGCGGATCGCGGCCACGGCGCGCAAGCAAACCGGCCAGATTCAGGACCGTCGTGGTCTTGCCGACCCCGCCTTTCTGATTGAATACCGCGATGCGTGGCACTGCGCAGTCCCCCCAATTGGACTTGACGCCACTGCGCCGGCTGGCACAGGGAAGTCGATTCTGCGCCTGAAATCAGAGACTTGGCAACCTTTATGAACTGGGGTTCTGAGTTTTGGCGGAAACACCCGTGATTCAGTGAGGATTTAAGAAATTGTCTTTATTTATTATATACTTATAATTATTCATCCCGTAGGAACGGTTTCGCCGCGTACACCCACCAGCGCGGTGAGACTGCCGGCACGCTGCCGTCGTTGACCGGGAAGACGGTGAAACCACTTGAACGATGGATACCGCAGTCATCCAATCACATCAGGATTTCACCCGCGGACCCCACATCGACAATTCGCTCATCGCGATGCGGCAGGTAGGCTCGTCCGGCAATTGAAAACTTTGTTAAACAGCGCCAAAACACCATTCTTTGTAAAAAATCCTCTGAAATCCACGACATACGGGTGACGCTGCCTCTGCTTTTCGGTATGCTCAACAAAAAATTACAGGGGGCATCATGGCGTTTTACGCTTTCTACGTTGTCGCACTCATCGTATTGATTCTGCACTTCACCGGCTGGCTCAAGCGGAACAATCTGGAATGGATGGTTCTGGCCGTCGCCGCAGCAGTCTTCCCGGTCGTCATTTTTCTGCGCTAGACGCGGCGCCCCCTCCAGCACCATTCAACGCGCGAGCAGGCTGATGCCGCTCGCCGCCAGCATCACCGCCAGCAAGCGAGAGAACATCTCACTGTCCAGGCGGTTGCTGAGCCTCTCACCCAGCACAGTCGCTGCCCAGATGACGGGCAATAAGAACACCGACATTGCCAGGGTCTCCGCGGTATAGAAACCGGCCCAGGCATACCCGCCGATCCGGGCCAACAGCTCGATAAACCACAGCGCCACTACCGTGATGCGGAAGGCCGCACGCGCCACGCCACGGGCGTTGATGTAAATCACCGCGAGACTGCCCCCGCCGCCGCCGAAGAGCGTATCGAAAAAGCCGCCCACACCCCCGGCCGGCCAAGCCCAGGCGGGACCACAGCGCAAATCCCCCCACTTCAGCAGACTGGCTGCCAGCATGTACGCGGCATAGACAATCAGAAAAATGCCGAGGGCCGTCACCAGAATCCGGTTATCGAGCACAGAGAACAGCCATAGGGCCAGCGCCGTACCAATCAGTGTCGGCGGAATCAGGCGTTTCAATTCAGGCCAGTCAATCAAATGCCGGTCACGCGCGAGCAGGCCAATGAAGAGCGTGAACGCCAGCAGACTGCACAAGGGCACCGCCTGCTGCAGCGGCATCACGAAAGCCATCAGCGGCACGGCGATCATGCAGGCGCCGAAACCCGACATGCCGCGGGCGAAATAGGCGACAAAGATCGTCAGCGCGACCCACAGGTATCCCCAGAGACTCAGCGTCATGCGAAAGACCGCTTACTTCAGATACAGCGCCACACCGCTCAGCAGCAGCACGACACCGATTGCGCGGCTGAAGCGCGCCGGATTGAAGCGCCGCACCACCGTATTCCCCAGCCAGGACCCGAGCACCATCAGTGGAACCGCGGCGAGCAGCAACAGCATGGCATGGCCGTCATAGAAACCGAGTGCGGCATAGCCGCCGATCCGTGTCAGCCCCTGGAACAGCATCACCATCGTGATCGTCACGCGGAACACATCCCGCGCATGTTTCATCGAATTGAGGTAAATCGCATAAATCGGCCCGGCCGCGCTGCCGAAAAGCGACCCCACCATCCCGGCGATGACGCTCGTGACATAGGCGACGGGGCGCTGCCAGCGCGGCGGCACCTGCACCGTGCGGTCTGCCATGATCAGGGCATAGATCGCATAGACGACGACAAAAATGCCGAGCGCTTTCGCCAGCGGCTTCGGGTCCAGCATTTGCAGCAGATACAGGCCGGCGAAAACACCGACGATGCTCGCCGGCACGATGCGCCGTATTTCGTGCCAGGCAATCAGCCTGCGGTCGGCCACCCCCTGCCCGATAGACGACAGCATGTTGAGTATCGTCGTCACCGGCACCGTCACCTGCACCGGGAACACCAGACTCAGCAACGGCACCGCCACCGCACCGCCACCGAAACCCGCGCCGCCGCGCACTGCAAACGCCAGCACGATCACCAGTGCGCAGAACAGCAATTGCCAACCCGAATAACCGTCTATCATCCCTTCGCTTTCCGCACCGCGCGCCGGCCGGCAGCCAGCGCAAACAGCGTCATCACACCAATCACCGCCACGAAACCGAAGGTCACGGCATAGCTGCCGGTCAGGCGGTAGGCCATCGCGAAAGTCGTGGGTCCGGCCAGAATGCCGGCAAAGTTCCATACCATTGCACCGCCGGTCGCGACACTGATCTGGCCCGGCGGACTGTTACGCGCCACCTCGGCCGTATACAGCCCGTTCCAGCCAATAGCCGTCGCGCCGAAGAGCGCGAACACCGACGCTGTCAACAGCACCGGCCACGAGGTGTCCAGAAAGCCGATGCACAGGCAGCAGACCAGCATACCGATCGACAGATACTGCAGGACACGCTGACTGTCACCGTGACGGTCGGCAAACCAGCCCCAGAAAATCCGCCCGATCACGCCGGCCACCTGCGCCACCGACAGCATCAGGCCGGCCTCGACCAGCGTGAAGCCGTTCTCCTCCACCAGCATCACTACCGTAAAAGTGCTCACACACAACTGCGCGAAAGCAAGGCAGAACGATGCCACTGCCAGCCAGCGCAGGGCCGGCAAGCGCCACACCAGACGCAAACCATCGAACAGTCCCGTGGTGTTCTTGACGTCGGGCCGGCGGTCATCGTCCCACTGCGCCCGCGCCGGCTGCATCGCAAGCATCGTCAACAAGGCGCACACCAGCACCACCACCAGCGCCCAGCGCCAGCCGAATGACAACGTCACCGCCGGCGCAATCACGGCCATCAGCGCCCACGCGGCCGGCACGCCGGTCTGTTTCAGCGAAAAAATGAAATTGCGGTGCTGCGGCGGACTGAAGCGGAACAGCAAATGACCCGCCGCAGGCAAATTGATGCTCATGCCGATGCCGATCAGTATCGACGCGACCACCAGCGCCGCGATGCTGGCCTGCAAACCGATCAGCATGCCGAGCACACAGCAGGCCATGCCGATCTGCGTCGTACGGCAGCCGCCGAAACGCGCCACCATCCACGTGAACAGCATCGAGCCGGCCATCGCAGCACCGTAAATGATGCTCATCTGGTAACCGATGCTCGATACCTCCAGCGAGAGCCCCTTGGCAAGCTCCGGCGCGATCACCGGAAACACCGCGGCGCCCATTGCCCCGGAGACCTGTGCCGCCGTGGTCGCTGCCACCACCGCCGCCACCCGTGAAAACGGACTGCCGCTCATGCGGCCTGCTCTTGCGAGAGTGCCGCTTTGCGCATTGCGAGCCAGACGAAAGCAGCCCCCGCTGCAGCCACCAGCGACACGCCGCCATAGGTCAGGACATAGCTGCCGGTGCCACGATACACAGTCGCAAAAAGCGACGGCCCGATCAGAATGCCGGCAAACACCCACATCATCATGCCGCCGGTGGTCACACTGACCATGCCCGGCGGGCTCAGCCGCGCAATCTGCGCATGCATGATGCCGTTCCAGCCATAACCGGTCAGACCGAACACAATGTAAAAGACCACGAGCAGCATCAGCGGCCAGCCCATCGGCAGCAGCAGCGCCAGCGCGCAGCACAGGCCGGCCACGACATTGGTCACCAGCAGCACTGTCACCGCATTGCCCGCGCGGTCGGCCAGCCAGCCGAAAAGCATGCGTCCGCACATGCCCGATACCTGGACTACTGACAGCATCGCACCCGCCGCCACCAGGCTATAGCCGACCTCCTGCACCAGGAGATTCACGGTGAACGCACCGAGACAGAGTTGCACGAAGGAAAAGAAAAATGCCGCCACTGACAGATAACGCAGAACCGGATAACGCCACAACAACTGCGCGCCGGCAAACAGACTGGTGCGCGACGCCGCACCCGGGTCACGGTCATCATCCCAATACGGCCGGAAGCGCTCCAGCCAAAGCGCGCAACCGGCCGAATAGGCCAGCACCAGCAGCATCGGTGCGCGCCAGCCGATCTGCACCGCCAGCACCGGTGCCAGCAACGCAATGCCGGCCCATCCCAGCGGCACACCGGCCTGCTTGATCGAAAACACCAGATTGCGGTTCTGCGCCGTGCCGAAGCGGAAGAGGATATGCGCCGCACCCGCCGCCGCCAGCGCATTGCTGAAACCGATCAGCATCGCGCCAATCGGCATCAGCCACAGCCACCCGAAGAGCGCGAGCACCATGCCCGACGCGGCCAGCCAGCAGGCCCACTGCATGGCACGGCAGGCACCCCAGCGCAATACGATAGTGCCGACGAAAGGCGAGGACAGCAGCGCACCGCCGTAGAGGATGCTGATCTGATAGCCGACCAGCGACGCATCCACGTCGAGCAGCATCGCCAGCTGCGGCGCAATCACCGGAAACACGGCGATGCCCATGGCGGAAGCCACCTGCGCCAGCGTCGCCGCCAGCAGCACCATGGTCATCGATGGCGCAACCGCAGTACCGGCAGCACGGTTCACGACGGCTCCCTCGGCGTAGCGCACCGCGCTACCGCCAGCAACCCCATCGACAACAAAGAGCTCAGCGCCACCAGCATGAAACTCTGCGCATAGCTGTGGATCAGCCCGTACACCACGACGAACAGTGACGGTCCGATCAGCACCCCGCCGAACACGAAGAAAGTCGTCCCTGCCGCGGTCATGCTGACCAGCCCCGGCGGGCTCAGCCGGGC
>Ga0129333_10007195_pt1 | contig 10521 bp, 11 predicted proteins | sample CPB6_08_DNA_FD_94474 | JGI IMG/M metagenome (GOLD analysis project Ga0129333, IMG submission 94474) | Freshwater to marine salinity gradient microbial communities from Chesapeake Bay, USA - CPBay_Sum_0.6_0.8_DNA | ecosystem: Environmental > Aquatic > Marine > Coastal | place: USA: Chesapeake...
AGAAAGCCTTTGATATGGAGCGCAGCACCGACGGGTATTATGTGGAGGGCTACACCAGCGTGAAGGCAGACGTTGAAGAAATTTCTGGTTGACAGTCCAGCAAAACCTGCTATACTGCGAGCACAAGATAGGAGTAGGCCGGATGGCACACATGAACCAACAGCGGAAGTCTCAGCTCGCTCCCGAGATCAAGCGAGTACTCAACAAATACAAGCTCAAGGCAACCATCAGCATCCGCAACCATCTGACCTTGGTTGTCACCATCAAGAGCGGTCCCATCGACTTCTGCCAGGACTGGTTCAACACGTGGACTGCAGAAAACAGCCACAACCCGCATGCCCATGTGATCAATGAAGTGCCCAACCATCTTGATGTCAATGTCTACCACATTCCCAGGCAGCACAGCGGCCGGGCCAAGAAGTGCCTGCAAGAGCTGCTAGCTGCCATGAGCCAGGGCAACTGGAATCGCAGCGGTGTCCAGACCGACAGTTTTGATGATGTGGGTTGGTATTGTGATATCAATATCGGTCGCTGGAACAAGCCTTATGTGCTGGAGCGATAAGGGTGTTTGAAAAGCGGAGTTGGTTGGTCACGCTGGAGTTCAAAGCCCCCATGGGCCAGGTGTTGCATCGGGATGAGCGCAGAGTGGAGGCTCGAACGCATTGGGGCGCTATGAGGAAAGTGGAGCGGGAATTGCAGCCGTGTCTTTACCATTATCGAACCTTTGTGATCCAGCAGCACTTCAGCGTGTGGGCCAGCGTCCGTCTAGAGAGACCAAAGTGTGTGGGAGTAGGCTAGCATGAGCATTGCATTAGCACAGGTGAGCCTAGCTTGAACACTTACCCTGTGGTTTGGTCTTGGCACCGCAAATACCAGCATGCACATGCCATGTTTGAGCGATGTAGCAAGATTTATCCCGGTATAGCTGAACTTTGGCTGGAAGAAATCCTGCGCCTAGATCGTCTGGCTCTCGAAAAACCTGTTGACAGTTTTTCACAATCTGCTATAACAACCGAACATAACACAAGGCCCCACAATGAAAATCAGCAGTGAGTTTGACACTGAAGTTGATCGCAATGGCGTAGCTGATGATGGCGAGTTTGGTATTGTCTTTAATGCCAAGATGGCCAAAATCCTCAGCGACGGTCTTTATTCCGACAAGATTGGCAGCATCATCCGTGAACTGTGCTGCAATGCAATTGACAGTCATGTTGAAGCCGGTTGCGGAGATCGTGCTATTGAAGTGCATCTGCCCAATCAGCTGGAACCTTGGTTCCACGTTCGTGACTTTGGTGTGGGTCTTGACCATGAACAGGTAAAAAACGTTTACACCAAGTATGGTGCCAGCACCAAAACCACCAGCAATGAGTTCATCGGCCAGCTGGGACTGGGCAGCAAAAGCCCGTTTGCCTACGTAGACGCATTTGACGTCACCGCCATCAAGAATGGTCGGCGTGGCTATTACAGCATGTATCGTAACGAAAAAGGCATGCCCAGTGTGGCACTGCTGGGTGAAGATCAAACAGATGAGCCGTCGGGCGTCACTGTGAAAATGCCCGTTCGTCTAGCCGACGTGCGTGAGTTCACGCAAAAGGCACAAAAGGTGTTTCAGTGGTTTGATGTGCAGCCCCGGGTTACTGGTGTAAAAGATTTTGCAATCCCCACTCAGCGTGTGTTCTGGCAGGGCGACAACTGGCGACTGCTGGATGTGGAATATCGTTACGACAGCCGCAAGAGCAGCATGGCTGTCATGGGGCGGGTGGCCTATCCCATTGCTGTGGCCAGTTTGGGCAAACTGTCACCTGCTGCTCGCGCATTTCTGGACTGTCAGGCTGTGTTGAACTTCAACATTGGCGATTTGGAAATTGCCGCCAGCCGTGAAGCTCTGGGCTATGATGCTCGCACACAGGCGGCCATTATCCAAGCTGTGGAAAAAGCTGTAACCGAGCTTACTGCCAGCATTGAGCGCAAGCTTGCGGGAGAAACCACACTGTGGTCAGCCAAGCAAACTTGGAACACACTGCTGGGGCAAGCTGGAACTTACAGCCGTGAAATGCGAGAAATTCTGGGCACTCGCGGTGTGAAATGGCGCAACCAGATCATTTCCAACGGACATGTGGAGATTAACACTAAGGTTCTTTATCCTCAGGGCAGCGATGTTTACCGCAGTTCTCCCCGTCATTCTCGCCTTAAAAGTGTGTGGGGTGAAAACTGCGATATTGCCTGCAACGACCGTAGCACAATCATCATTGATGATCTGCCTCGCGGCGGTGTTGGTCGTGCCAATGCCTTTAACAAGGCCGGGCATGGTAGTGATGTTTGGTATTTTGGGCAGCGTAATCTGGAAATCACCACCCAAGAACTCCTAGAGGTGCTGGGCAATCCCCCGGTAATCTACACCAGCAACTTGCCCAAGCCGCAGGTTGCCACACGCACTCGCGCCAAGATGTTTCAGTTTGTCAATGGCAACTGGCAGGAAGTTCTTGTGGATGAAAATTCCGGCGGTGTGTTTGTGCTGCTAGAGCGCAACCGGGTTGTTCGCGGAGATGAAGTCCATGAAGATTTTTCTGCAACGGTGCGCGAGGCTATCAGGCTGGGGGCATGGGACAGCAATACTAAAATCTATGCCCCGCGCAATGATTGGCGTAAAAAGATTCCTGCACTGCCTCAGTGGAAGAACTTCTGGACGGTGCTGGAAGACAACATCAGTGCCAAGTTCACACCTGCTATGTTGCAAAGTCTCACAGATCAGGACGAGCTAGCCAGTCGCAAATACAGTCTGCGTGATCGCCCCTGGTGGGGGCAGGACTGGAGCAAGCTGCCCGTCCACAGTGCTTGGGCAAAGTTTTGTCTCCGCACAGGCGAGCTGGAAGCTCGCGTGAAGACTCAGGGGCAGAAGTATCACGATCTGGTTGTGTTTGCACGCGAGCTGGGTGTGTCTATTCCCGGATACAAAACAGTGGATGTGAGCAAGGAATGGGCTGAGATTACAACTCGTTATCCCATGATCACTTATGTTATCAATCAAGGTTGGAGGACTGTGCCCACGCAGGAATATAATCAAGTTCTGTCTTATGTTGGCCTAGTTGACAGGCTGGGCGATGACAACGAAAACACCCTTTATGCCTGGGACGCATTTAGCGGTTGATTTTTCCCTACAATCTGCTATACTACACTTGTAAACAATCAAGCTCAAGGAGAGCATGCAAACATGGCTATCACTGCTAGTATTGTTGGTGCTAACTTCGTAACCGTTATGATTGACGGCTGCACACGAACCATTGCCAACGATCATACCAACTATAGTAAAATCCGAGAAGCACTCAAGCAACGCGACTATCCCACAGTGGAACGACTGATTGACGTTGTTGGCAGTGTTCATAACTTTGCCAAAGGCAGCATTAGCATTCGTGATGGCCAGGTGTTTTATGGTGATCTGGAAGTGCGCGGCAGTGTGGTTGACCGCATCCTGCAAATGGTGCGGGAAGATTTTGATGCCCAGCCCATGCTGAAGTTCCTGGAAAACCTCATGCAAAATCCCAGCAAGCGTGCTGTGGACGAGCTGTATGGGTTTCTGGAAGCCACCCGGCTGCCTATTACAGATGACGGTTGCTTTTTGGCCTACAAAAAGGTCAACAATGACTATCGCGACTTTTACACTGGCACAATGGACAACAGTGTGGGCCAGGTGCTGGAAATGCCACGCAACCAAGTTGATGACAACCGCGACCGCACTTGCTCACAGGGTCTTCATTTTTGCAGCCTGAGCTATCTGCCGCATTACCATGGTGGACAGGGGCGAGTTGTGATTGTGAAAATCAACCCTGCTGATGTTGTAAGCATCCCCAGCGACTACAACAACGCCAAGGGCCGCGCCTGGCGCTATGAAGTAGTTGGGGAGTATGCTGCGCCTGAGCGTGAAACTCAAGACTATTTCACAGCACCAGTGTATCGGGCACAGGCAGGGTCAGTTGCTCCAGTAAAACGCGGTAATCCCAGCCTGCAGGGCTACAACGACGGACGTCGCGCTGCTGCTGCTGGCGACCCATGTGATGCAGGCAACTGCCGTGATTATCAGGGTGCTGATCGCGATCGCTACTCTGCTGCTTTTGTCAAGGGCTTTGACAGTGTCAAGACCCGGGCTGCTGCACAGCAAGATTACTGGAAGGGCTATGGACATGGTCAAGACGCAGCCGAGGAACATTCTCTAGTAGCTAGCGACTATGTTGACACGTGCCCTGATGAAGACGTTTCACTTAGCTTTGCTGATGGATATCGACAGGGTTATGCCGATCACTACGATCCCGTTTGGTTTGATGTGGGATATAACCGCGGCGCACACGATGCTGACAACGGGCAACAGTGGAATGATCTAACACCTGCTGTATGCGATGATCCCGAGGAACAAAAGAGCTTTGTGGATGGCTATGCAACAGGCTGGCGGGATAGCAAGCTAAAGCGATTTCGTTAAACCAACTTTATGAAAAAGGGCAGCTTGGCTGCCCTTTTTCATTATGGAGATCGGGCACCATGAGGGCAGTTGTCACAGATGCTGTCGGGTATGTAACGAGCGACAGGAGCAGGCTCGGGAGCGTCAGCTTCCTTGGTGCTTTTTTGTCCTGCCAACCAACCCAGGGCGGTGCTGGCCAAACTCAACATAGCAGCCATCCAGTCACCAGGCGGTGACATGTCCATGTTGGCCATTTTGGCAATCATGATAACAAAACCAATGGCTATGAAACTCAACACTGTAATACTGCATACAGCGATGCCTGCGTAGTCTTTCCAAGTACTGGTGGTTTTCTTACTTTGGTCCACTTTTAATCTCCAGTGTTAATCTATCTGTATCAGGGTATTCAATAACCTGCTGTCCTTCGCGACATTCATAAACCAAAATTCCACGTAACCGTGCTTTTCCCGGAGGCACAGACTCCAGGTCATTTATTTTGATTAAAAACTGAAAGTTCTCAAATCCCTGACTGGTCTTGCCCACGCTGCGATTGGCAGATGTGGTAATTTGATGAACAAATCCATCACGATCTATTATGTGTGCATCGAAACTGCGAAGCGGGCAGTCTTCGCGATGTTTTTTCCTGCTTGCGGCAACTTGAAAACTGCTGTAGTTTGGGGTAGGTGTAATGGTAAACCCCTCAGGATCCCATACCAAAACTGGTCCAGGGTCTCGGACAAACCTATCATAAACTGTATGTCCTCCCAGTCCAATGGTTATCATCACCGCCGCAAACTGAAATTTAGGAAGATGACGTTTTATAAAATCACTTGTTGCCATGTTTCACCACCAAACAGCCCACCACCCCATGGCGGCAGCCAAATAGAAAGCCCAGGCACTGCTGGTTGTTAAAAAAATCACTATGCCAATCTTTTTAACTGTCATTATAGTCTGTGCCATTTATGTCATCCCAGCTGGCGGAAATCCAGCATGTTTTACATTGCACGTTATTTATTGAATAGCATATTTTCCATTTAACTGGGATTGCCATGGTAAATACATCATGACATGTGTATTGGCTATACCCGGAGCATTTAGCTCTCCCAGAATATTCCAATGGATTCGCCAACAACTGCCAGACGCCACTTGGCAGTTTCTGGAATATTCAGATATTGCATCCAGCATTGCTGACATACAACAAAAAGTTCGCCGGAAACAATGTTCCTGTCATGTGGTAGGGCACAGCATGGGCGGTTTGATTGCGCTGAGTCTTGCCCATGAGCCCTGGGTAAAAACCATTACAACAATCAGTGCACCTATAGGTGGCTTGGATTTAAATATTTTCCAGATGATGTTCAGTCGCAGCAGTCTCATGCAAGAACTATCTAGCACCGGTGGTTTTATTTCAGCTTTGAAAAAATCTCTAATAGACAAGCCCTGCCAGCATGTTATCAGCACTCAGGGTTTTAATCCCTGGATTTATGAACCCAGCGACGGTGTTGTGACTGTTAGAAGTCAAAAAGCTCAAGCCTGGGGACCACAATGGGAAATATCTGCAAATCACTGTGAAGTCATGCTTGATGATCAAACAGTGGAGTTACTACGAAAGTTTTGGCAACAGCATGACTCAATCTAATATTGGATATCGATCAGATATCCAGCATACTTAGGGGAAAATATTTCCCCGGAAGGATTCCATGCAACTTACTGCTCAAGATGTAGAAAAACTACGAACATTCAGACTTCATTTCTGTGTGCCTTGTTATGGCGGTCAAATCACAGAAAGCTTTTTCATTAGCATGCTTAAATTCATGAATGTAGCCAACCAAGTGGGAATGAGCTATACTGTGGATACCATGGTAAATGAAAGCCTTATTACTCGTGGCAGAAACAGCCTGGTTGCCAAGTTCCTGTGTTTTGAACCACGCAGCACTCACTTGATGTTTATTGATGCTGACATTGGGTTTGAGCCTCAGGAAATCATCAAACTTGCTCTAAGCAATCAAGATGTAGTTGGTGGACTGTATCCCAAAAAGGCACTGCCTATTCAATACGTGGTTAACAAGGTTCCCAACGGTGAAAAAAATGGCAATATAGTTGAAGTTGCAAACCTGGGAACAGGGTTCTTGATGATCAGACGTGAAGTGATTGAAACCATGATTGCCAGCCATCCGGAATTGCATTATCAAGATGAAATTGGTCTTGATCCCAAGTATGCTCCCTACAAGTATGCATTGTTTGATGGCCTGATTGATCCTGTTACACGAGAATATCTCAGCGAGGATTATACTTTTTGCAAACGTTGGAGAGATTTGGGTGGCAAGATTTTTGCTGATTTAAGTATCAAGCTTGATCATGCTGGCTTCTACAAGTTTGCTGGTGATGCCACGCAACTTGCTCCGCATTTGTAAACATATAAGTAAAATGCAAGATATAACTGGCAGGCAAGATTTTGATGATACTTGGTTGTTTGAACAACCACAAGGTCTTGGTACATTTGAGACTTGGGACACCTTGGTGTATATAATAAAAGATAGAAATACGACGGGATCACAAGTAATCCGTTTACCAAATAACTTGAATAAAATTCAAGGTGCCCAAACAATATTGTATTGGTTTGGTGACCATAAAAATATTATCCTAGCTACCGAATTACACAAAGCACCCCAAGCTCTTGTTGTAAGTGTAACTGGCAAAAATCCCAGATATACCGGCAAACCTCCCTATGCATCAACTTTATATGATGCAATAGTAAAAGATCAACATCAATCATTACGTCTTGTTAGTGACAAAACTTTAAGTGACGAGGGATATTCAATATGGAAACGGCTAGTTAACTTAGGTCATAGTGTATCATTATATGACACACAAAATCCCGGAAAGACTTTCCATACGTTTACTTCAAGTTCTGAACTTGATCAGTTTTTCTCTAAAGATGACCCAAAATATAAAAGATATCAGTTTGTTTTATCAGAATCTGGAGAAGTTCTTGCAGAAACCAGGAATATGTTTTTAATACGACGCTATCGAGAATCCATACCAGGTTTATTATAATGATTTTATTTACACTGCATGACTGAAAAATTTGTTGCGCCAGTTGCTAGTAATCAAGATCAACTAGCCGTTTGGAATCTCCTAAGCTCACATTTCAAAAGACCCTGCCCGGCTGGTGAAGAATACACGCTTCGACTGGCTCAAGAACTTGAGCTTATCACCGCACTTAAATTTGCTCCACATTTCCTCCGTGTGCTAGAAGTTCTTGATTTAACTAGGGATATTCCGCATATAACACGCGGAAGTGCAGGTAGCAGTCTCATGTGTTATTTGCTGGGAATAAGTGATATTGATCCTGTGGTTCACGATATTCCCATAGTGCGTTTTATCAATCCCTTGCGTGATGATTTACCTGATATTGATCTAGACTTTCCACAGCCTTTCCATAAAGAAGTGCTGAACAGAATCTATCAACATTGGCCCGGTCGCGCAGCCAGGCTCAGCAACTATGTCAAATATAGAGATCGCAGTGCTAGAAAAGAAGCTGCCAAGCGAGTTGCAAATGTTCAGGGCAAGATTGCAGCTGATACTGATATATCTAAACTAATACCCCAGAACTTGCAAGCAGAATGGAAACATTTGACCAACCGTTTGATCGGCAAAAAACGCTGCATCAGCAAGCATCCTGGTGGTGTGGTTGTTTTTGATCGCGCTCCTGCAAAAAGCCTGATTAGAGAAGACAATCAAATATTGCTGGACAAGTATGAAGTTGAAGATCTAGCGCATTTAAAGATTGACGTGTTAAGCAACCGCGGACTTGCCCAGCTATTGGAGTGCAACAATCGCCCGCCTCGTGACTATCCCGAGCAAGACGATGCAACAAGTGATTTACTGCAACGAGGCGACACCATTGGCATATGTCAAGGTGAAAGTCCTGTCATGCGCCGCACACTGCGAGCACTAAAGCCACAAAATCGCACAGACTTGGCGTTGGCCCTGGCTTTGATACGGCCAGCTGCCATTACTGGACGCAGTCAAGGTGTATTTTTCCGAGAGTTCATGGGTCACAACGGCAATCCTGGAAACTTAAAACATCGCAATGGTTTGGTTTATGATGAAGATGCCATTGATCTCATCATGACAGAGTTGAATATTGATCCCTATCGTGCCGACATGTATCGCCGAGGATTTGTAAAACACAACGAAGAAATGATGTTTGAATTTTTCCAGCAAATTGGCAATCACGCTGAACGTGACAAAATCCTGCATTTGTTGTCAAACATGGACGGTTTTGGACTGTGTAAAGCACACTCACTCAATCTTGCTCACATGGTATGGGCACTGGCCTGGGAAAAAGTTCACAATCCCCGAATATTTTGGTATAGCACATTGACCCATAACAACAGCATGTATCGTCCCTGGGTTCACATTGAGCAAGCCAAACTGGCAGGTTGGAAAATACAAGGCAACAAAAGACCCTGGCAAGTAAAAGGCTCGTGCTTATATAATCCTGGTTGGCGGCAACCTCTGTTTCAAACACCACAGGACCAGTTGCAAACACAGGGATTTTGGTGTGATGGCGATTTCCTGCCCGGCTGTTACTACACTGAAATTGGTAATATTGTGACGTTTCGAGGTCTGATAGCCACCCACAGGGTTTACAATCAAGGTGATAAAAGATTTATTACCTTTGCCACCTTGGGTTGCGGTCCCCGGGAAATTATCGATGTTATTTTGCCTGGACGTGTTAGCTGTAGGGATTCAGCTGCTATTGAAGGCACAGCTGAGATTTACTATCATAACGGTGAGAAAAATATCTCTGTTAACAAGTTTGTGTTGTTAAAGGCTCAGGATCTTTAGTCCTGTAGCTTGACAAAAGCTGCTTGACTGCTGTTGCTGAGTTTGAGATGTTTGACCTTGTGCCAGTTACAATGCAAGAAACCATCTATTGCCATGCGTGGTGAGTATTGCACAGCAGATTCACCTTGTGGGTTGGTATAGATCCAGTCATGCGCATCATCACATAATATCACGCCACCTGTTTTTAAAACCTGCCAGCTTAAAACAAGATCCTGTAAAACTCCACTGGCACGATGATCACCATCAATATAGATAAAATCCGCTTGTATATTTCGTTTCCACAACTCCAGTAGGCCCAGATTACTGGGCATGTGTAAAAATTCAATATGCTGTTTTAGGGGACTTATTCGCAAGTTGTTGCGGAATATGTCACCAGCTTGTGTAATGTCCGTTTTGTCAAGTTCCTGACTATCGGCATAGGGATCTATTGCATAGTGACGATAGTGTGGATCATGTGGTGCAATCATGTGTGTCATGGCAAATGTAAAATAGCCCTGAAACACACCAATTTCTACAACAGTTTGAGGTATTTTAGTTTGAGCTATTATGTCTCGAACACTTTGTTCTGTGAGATTGTGAAAGGCCCAGGTTTGATATTCAGGATGTTTCATTTTCCAAGCTTTCAGTTATTATGTGGTGCCATTTGCCAATATAGGGTGTTCGCCAAACTTGCACGCTGCTGTGCCAGATGCTGGCATGTCCACTGGCCGCACTGTTCCAGGTAAAGTAATCATCAGGGCGAGTATATACTCGGGTGATGGTTCCCAGCGCACCAGCGGCGTGGGCCACGCTGCTACAACTGGTATAAAGTCTAGTTGCCTGTGACAACACTGCCAAAGTATCTTCCCAGGATTTTATCCAGGGTCTAACATCCAGTGTGTTTGCTGGCTGGTAGTCAGTTTCCATGCAAATATTCACAATCACATGATCAGGCCACCGTTGCTGTATTTTTTCCACGAGAAAATCCACAGGAATATCTCGGAAAACATTCTCACTGAAGTTTCTGCTACCAGTCCAGTTAATGGCAATACCGGCACGCCCCTGTAAAATCTCTTGCCATTTTTCACAGTAGTCAGGATGTGGAGTAAGATATGGTGTGGTTCTGGGTTCCCAGGATTGCAATGCCTGTGGAACATCCATGGTGGGAATCCAAAAATCATAGGTTTTATCAGGGCTGTATATTCCCAGTTGCGGCCATTGCCTGTGAAATACTTGAT
>Ga0129333_10007197_pt1 | contig 10518 bp, 15 predicted proteins | sample CPB6_08_DNA_FD_94474 | JGI IMG/M metagenome (GOLD analysis project Ga0129333, IMG submission 94474) | Freshwater to marine salinity gradient microbial communities from Chesapeake Bay, USA - CPBay_Sum_0.6_0.8_DNA | ecosystem: Environmental > Aquatic > Marine > Coastal | place: USA: Chesapeake...
CGCAATCCGTCGCGACTGAAGCCGACTTCGACTAGATCATCAATGGCGGCCTGGGCGCTCTTCTCGCATGGCCAGAGATTGTCTTCTGACTTGCAACCGTGCCCTAACAGGCTAGCATCATCGGTCCATTCTCCATTACGAAAGACTTCAATCTGAAAAGCCATGAACAGTGAGGCGGTGGGATGGTGTGCGGGGATTGCCGACGATCTGGCAGGCTCCCCACGGGCCAGGGGCCGGAGCCCCGGAAGGGGATCTCTCCCCCCGATGCACACATAGTAGCACATAGGCTGACGGTGGCAACCGATCCGGCCTGCTGCTTCACATAGCGTTGCGTTTCCGTTTGGCTCTGCTGCGCTGCACCCGGTCGGCCTTGTATGCCCGCCCCTCTGCCGTCAGCCGCTCCCAGCAGCGGGAGCACAGGATCCCCCGCGCGCCACGATGGGCCAGCCCGCAGGCCTCACAGATCGGCGGTTGATATGGCGGCAACCGGCCGGCCTTCCGCTCCCGATATCGCCGGCTTGATTCAGCAGGGCTGATCATGGCTCAGGACCCATGCGCCGACCCTGTGGCATGGGCTTGATCAGCGGCTTCGGAATGGTGGGGCCGCTGTTGCCGTTGCTTCGCTGGACGCGGCCCTCAGTGAAGGTCACCGACTTGCTGGGCACATCGCGCCACAGGCCCCCGCAGTCGCAACAGCTGGGATCCTGAGCCTCCCAGCAGGGGCCGCCACACTCCGCCATCTGGGATGGACTCGAGAAGTATTCCCGGCGCATCCCGGGGGCGGGGGGTGGAGGCGGTGGCGCCGGCTTGCGGCCTGGTGGTGGTGGGTTGCTGCCCCGGCGGGGGCGGGGGAAGGTGCTACGCAGGGCATTACACGTTCCGCGCCACCACCAAACAAGCGAGCAGCCCAAGAACACGCCACAATCCAGGCCATAGAAGAAGCTAGTCGGGTCGAGGTGGGCGCTCATTGCTGTTGCTCCAGTTCGGCGGCGATGGCGCGCAGCTGGTCGACGTGCCAGTGCCGCGCGGACCCGGCCTGATCGGCCAGGACGTGGATTGCCGCGGCGACAACGTCGCGCATCGGCAGGTCATACAGATCGCCGATGATCTGATCGATTTCGCGTGCAGCGGGGGAGAGGGGTTTAGCTATTGGCCCGTTCCTCCTGGCTGGCGAAAGCCTGCAGTTCGTTCCATGGGTTGATCCCAGGCTTTTTCACGGCTCCATTGTTGCGAATATCAGTCCACGACCAGGATTCCGCGCCATCTACATGGAGATGAAACTGAATCTCTCCGGTGGGGAGTTCGGGATGATTTGTTTCCCTGAGAATGCGCTGAACCTGATCAGCAATCTGCCGCTTTTGCTTGGCGCTAAACATCGGCCCGTTCCTCCTGGCGGGCGGCCTCCTGCTCCACCAGCCCCCCAGCAGGCGCGGGTGAACCTGTAAGGCTGGCTGATGAGTTGCCCTGCTCCACCAGCACTGCAGCAGCAGGACTGCCCCACAACTCCAGGGCGCGGCGGATGGCGGGCACCGGGTCGCCGTTGAAGACCTCCGCCAAGTCCGCTATCTGCTCGTCTGTCGGCCCGGCGGCTGGGGGCTGATCCAGGGCGACTGAGGGATGAGAGGCCATGTGAATACGCATAAACTCCTGAGCCTCGTTTATCTCGTCTGGAGTGCAATCCCAGGGATCTATATCAAGCAGCCGTTTGATTGCTGCGTTGAGCTTGTCCGTGCTCATTGCGCCTCCTGTGGCGTGGTGGTGGTAGTGGCGCCGCCCTCCAGCTCGGCGGCGATGGCGAGTTGGCGACGCCGTGTCTCAGCGCGCTGGTCCTGCCGGTCCTCGTCCGGGGTCACGGCCCCAGTGCCGCCAGGGCGCATCCCACGGCGCAGAGAGATCTCCTGTGGCACCGTGTGATCCACCAGGGCGCGGATAGCCGCGGCGATGCTGGGTTGCCCATTCTTGAGCGGCAGGGCGTAGGCGGCATCCAGCACCGCCGCCGCAGCGGGTGACAGGGGGCGGCTCATCGGGACGCCTCCTGCTCCAGGTCGCGGGCAGAGGCGGGGGCGCCGACCTCTCGCCGCCACGCCGCCATCTCGCGAATCGCGGCACGGGCTTTGTCGTCCCAGGTTTTGTTGCTTGGCCTGGCGCAGGCAATGGCCACCCGCTCCACCAGCCCCCCAGCCGGCGCGGGTGAACCTGTAAGGCTGGCTGATGAGTTGCCCTGCTGCGCCAACGCGCAGTAGCTGGTGCCTTCGTCACTGCTGCGGATGTGCGGGCAGCTGGCCTGGGAGGCAGCAGGCTCCATCGGCTCGCGGATCGCCCGGCGGAGGGTGTCCAGGATCTCCGGGATCACTCCGAGACGCGCCAGGGTGTCGACCATCCGCAGGGCGACGCTGTGAAGCGTCCGCGGCTCATCCTCGCCATCGGGCGGGGCAGCTACCGAGGAATCCTCGGCACCTGAAGCAGGCTCGTGGTCACCGGCGATCGGCCGCTGCTCCAGGGCCTCAACCCTGGAGCGCAGCTCCAAGACGCAGCGCAGAACGCTGTAGGCAAGCTGGTTGCCGCGGTCGGGACTTTGCTCAGTGAGCAGCCAGTCTTCCTCACGGGCTCGATATGCAGTGCTCATCCTCGGCTCTCCTGTACGGATTGGTCATTGTTGTAGCGGCCCGTCTCGGCATAGCTGCGGACAGGCTCTTGGCTCATTCTGTGGAACACCATCTGGCCGATCTTCATCCCAGGCCACAGCGGCACTGGATGCAGCTGGCGGCTGTTGTGCAGCTCCAAGGTGAGGACACTTCCATACCAGCCGGGATCGCAGTAGCCCGCCATCAGATGTTCCAACCCCTCACGGGCGCGGGAGGACTTCAGCATGAACTGTGCTGCCACATGCGCTGGGAGGTTGAAGATCTCCAGTGTCTGGGCCAAGGCGAACTGCCCCGGCACCAGCAGATAGGGGTGCCCCTCGCTGTGGTCCTCCAAGTCATACGGCACCAGATCAGGCGATGCCGCAGACTCGATTAGCAGCAGGTCACCCAATCGCACATCAAGCGATGCAGGATTGATCAACGCAGGATCGAACGGCTGAACCATGCCGGCCTCACATAGCTGGCGGATTTCGTTGTCAGAGAGAATCATTAAGCCAATCAGGTTAAGCGATGGATGCCGCGGGTCTCCCCCCGGCTGTCCCATACAGTAGCGCATGGGGTAACGGCAGCAAGCGGTCGGCACGGCCGCTTCGCATACCGTTACGCATGCGCTGCTCTGGTCGTCTCGGCCATTGCCAGCCGTCTCATGGGTGACAGCCTGGCGCACACGCTGCAATGCGGCAGCGTCCGATCGCGCAGGACCGGCCTGCCGCAGCTCTCGCAACGCGGCCGGCCTGATGGCGCCACGGCACCAACTGCCGCAGCGCTCGCTACCTCCTGGAGGCCCGTTGCCACTGCTCGCGGCATCCGCTCCTCCAGCTCGCAGACCGCATCCACCAGCCCGCGCAGATGCACGCTCAGCCGTGCGGCCGTGCCCGTGTCTACCTCGAGCCCAGCAACCAGACAGGCAACCCCACGCAGCCGCTGCGACACACTCGGCGGGTTCGCCTCATGCTGCACCATCGCGCGTAATGCACGACTCACGCCGCGGTCAGGATTGCCATTGCCCAGTAGCTCTGCCATCTGCAGTAACTCCCGATTCAGTTCCACAGACCGTTGATCGTTGGACATCATCCCCCCATGGTTGCAATTAGTTCATCAATCGAATACAGCTCCTCCATTGATTGCACAGGAGGCTGCTGGATCACAGGCCGCGGCGGCCAGCATGTAGCACTGAGCAACACCATCCGCAGGGAATCGCGCTGCTCAGCGGTCAGCAGATGGGCGATCGGATCCAGCGGCACAGCCTCAGGACCCGCACACCAATCAGGCCACCGGCCACAGCCATAGACCCACTGCAGGCCTGCCGGATCGATCGCGGCATGCAATGGCCCCATCTGGCCCCGGACCCACCAGACCGCCAGCCGCCAGCCGCTGATGGCATCGATCACCTGCAGGTGATGATCAGTCTCGTCAGGCCGCAGATCAGACAGGAAGGCCTCGCCGTCTGCAATACGGATCAGCGCCGCAGCGACATCCTCAGAGGCAGGCCGCGGCGGTAACTCCTCAGTGGTCACTAGCTAGAGACCGTCGATCGCGCCGGCGCCGGCTCCGGTAGCACCCTGATTTCCGCCGCCAGTCCCCACGCCTGGCGAATCAGCGTCAGCCGATCATGCGCTTCATCTAGGTCTGTAGTCCGCCATGCCCGCCACGGCTGTTCTGTAGTGCCTGGACACCGCTTGCCTGGTTTCGTGACCCATCGGCCACAGCGCATCAACCCATAAGCCATAGAACGTCTCATCTAGGTGGAAGGCCCCGCGCTATCAGCCGGAGCAAGAGGTGAACCACAAGCCCCGACGCGGCACCAACTGCCACGCCATGGAGCCAGCCCAGCGCATACAGAACCACGAACGGAGCCTGCGGAACACATGCAGATGATAGGGCATCTGCATGGTTTCCGGCTACAGTCGGCCGGTCCGCCTCCCCCTCATGGCCCCACGCAGCAGTCCAGCCCCAGACTCACCGATTCAATTCAGGCCATCACCAGACCAGCGCCGCTGGCTCGAGGCCGAGCGGCAGCGACGCCGCCTCCCTGTCTCAAGCCTCCTGAGGCTCCTGATCGAGGACGCCATGGAGAGGCAGCACACAGCCGCCAGCCCCTCAACCCGTGGCCGCTGATGGCAACCCCCCAACCGATCGCCGCCGCAGATGCCGATCGCTTCCTCTCACTGCTCGGCAAGGATCCCGCCACCGCACGCCTACGCGCGTTCCCGCACCGCGACAACCCCAACAAGTGGCACCCCCAAACCCGGCCCGATGGCATCAAGGCCCGCAAAGGCCCGTATGACCTACAGACCGCCAGCCGCTGGCAGCAGGACGGCCGCGGCATCTATCTGGTGATCAACGACGGCGGCGACACTGACGCCGAGATCACCGCCTGCCGCGCCTTCTTCCTGGAATGGGATGACCGGCCCGTGCCCTGGCAGCTCTCCGCCTGGCAGCGCTACGGGCTGGGGGAACCGACCATCTCCATCACCACCGGCGGGAAGTCGGCCCATCTCTACTGGGTCCTCAACGAACCGATCACGCCAGCCCAGTGGATCCCGATCCAGGCTGCACTCATTGAGGTGACCGGCGCAGACCCCACCAACCGCAACCCGTCGCGGGTGATGCGCCTGCCAGGCGGCTGCTACATCGGCGCCGATGGTTCCGCCCTTGGGATGACCACCATCTACAGCGCTACAGGCATCCGCTACTCCCTCGAGCAGGTGGCCTCATGGGTGGAGCCAGACGAGTTCACAGACACCACGCAGCACCCACCATCGGCCGATCTCGAGCAGCTGGCAGCCATGCCCTACGCAGCCGGTGAGCTCCCCCCACGCCCACCCGAGGCATTGCGTGACGCCCTCCTGCGGATCCCCCCCTTCCGCCATGGCGCTGGCCAATACGCGCAGCTCCTAGGGCTGGCGATGCGTCTACACGTCGACCTAGGTGCTACCGAAGCCCAGCAGCTACTGCAGGCCACCTGCTGCCAGGAGATCCAGGATCTTCCCGCCTACTTCCGCGGCACACCCAACCAGCTAAGCCCCGGTTCAACCTGGCCATATCTCCGCGATACGTGGGGCATCGACATCAGGCGCACTGATCTCCATCGCCAGCCCACAACACCACCGGGAAAGGCCCCAGCGGGCGAGGCCTCCCCTTCCGTTGATCCCACGCCCGCACCACCAGCCGAGCCCCCTGCTCTCCCATATCGGGACCTTCTGGCAATAGCCCTGGAGGCGATCCGCGCTGATGACGAGGACGCTGAGATGGCGATTCGGGCCGAGATCATGCAGCGTTTCCGGCGGTCGGATGGCCAGATCACCGCTGCACTATTCCGCCTGCTCAGCGAGCAGCTACAGCCGCAGGGTGCCGCCGATCGTCCGACCTATCGATCCGTTGATCTCTCTCGCGTAACCGGCCTCGACTGGCTCCTCGAGGGCTTCATCCCGGCAGATGATCAGGCGCTGCTCTATGCCCCTGCTGGCGCCGGCAAGACCACCGCAGCGCTCGCAATGGCGTTTGCTGTGACCGATGGCGTCGGCTTTCTGGATCACGACACCGCAGCAACACGCGGCAATGTCCTGCTGATCGCCTCAGATTCTGGCGCGGCACCCATCCGACGATCGCTCGCTGATATGGGGCGCGCTGATGATCCCGCCCTGCGGTTCGATGGCACCGGACCGCGCCTGCATGTATGGGCACATGAACCCGAACAGGGCGCCATGGCCTGGGAGGCATCCCTGAGAGGCTGTCTCCATCTCTTGCGGTTCATCGAAGATCATCAGATCAGCCTGGTGCTCATCGACAGCTGTAAGGCGGTCACCAGCCGCGCTGATCTCAACTACTGCGACAACGGCCAGGTAACGGCGCTGTTGACCTTCTGCAAGGAAGTGCTTTGCAGGAGGTGCGCCGTCGTCTGGATCAACCATGAAGGCACCGCAGGCGGCGAGGCAGCAGGGGCCAAGGCATGGAAAGAGGTTCCCAGCATCGTTCATTCGATCGAGATGGTCCCCGATGGGCCCGCCATGGATGGCGATGGCGGACGCGGCAGAACGCCACGCATGAGTCAGACCGTCCGGCTCTGGCGCGTCCGCAAGTGCCGGCAGGGGATGGCGCGGGAGTTCCGGTACGAACTCGACCCCGATAGCGGCTTGCTCGCCGTTGCGCTCGGACAGGAGGTGAAACGGGATTGCCGTGCTGCCATCACGGAGGTCCTAGCGGAGGCGTTGGCCGAAGGTCGCCGGAGCGTCAGCAGGAAGGGGCTGTGCGAGGCCCTGGGGAGCCGCTGGGGGTATTCACCCGGCACGGTCTACAACGGCCTCACACGGGTCACAGGGGGCCGCAGGCCGGAGGTAGTCCGTGTGCCCTCACTGCCTGGTCACTACCGGCTGGCGCCATGGATGGCTGAGGCCTTGGCTGGTTCATCGTGCGTCTCGTGAGTCTCACCCTAGGGGACCGTATCTCCCTATATATGCGTCTTTTTTTCGTGTGATGATTTTGGTTAAAAGCCAGTCAGGGACAGGGATTTGCCAGGGTCACATGGGGGGTCACATCACTGTGACGTGTGACCCTGCTAGGCCAATCTCCCAGCTGTCCTACGAGGGTCACTTTCTCACTCCCGTGTGACCCCCGTGTGATCCCTCTAAATCCCTGTCCACCACTGGGTTTTACCCCTGATCACTCACTGACCGGGTGGAAACGTCGCGCACGTGTGCGCGCGCGTTCTATCTCTGTTTGCAAAACCGCTTCCGACCGTCTCATCCCATGCCTGCTGCACAGCCGCCCAACTGGTTACCCCCCATCGATGGCCTCCAACGGATCGACCCCGACCACCGCTATCAGCTCCATGGCCAGCAGTTCCGAATCAGCGTTACCGGCGTTCTCAGCTGCCTCAAGACCCCGTTCGCCATGGATCGCATCAATGCCACACGGCATGTATGGGCACCGCGGGGCCATGAGACGCACCGAGCAATTGAGCTGTTCCTCTCGCAGCAGTTCGGCGCAGAGCTGCAGGCACTGCTCGAGGGCGACCATCGCGACTGGATCCAGCCGCTCCTCTGCTCCGATCGCTGGGGGGCGGTTCAGGTGATCGCCTCAGAGCGGCCGACCTGCTGCAGCCGTCGCGGTGTCGCCGGAACGTTCGACCTCGCCTATCAGGATCCCGGATTGCCACCACCAGAGCGGCCTAGGTGGGCCTGTAAGGGGCCTGCGCGCGTCCTGGCGGATCTCAAGACCCTGGGGGAGAACGGCGCCACCTACAGCACGGCAGCGCAGCTGGGGGGGTATATGGCACTAGAGGCCACCCACGGCAACTGGTACGACTACGGCCAGACCATCTGGGCGCGGCCTGGTTCGACCACCTGGAGCCCCCTCTACAGCCGCCAGCAGTGCCTGATCGCCTGGGCGGCCGCCTGGGCCTGCTTCCGGGCCATAGGTGACGATCCCAACCCACTAAGGGGCCTGTAGACAGGGGACCTTAGATGGCGCTATGGTCTGATGGTTCCATCCACCAGGCACCCATGCGTCCCTACCCGCATCACCGCAAGCCGTCTCGCAGGCGGCCCCTCCTTGATCGCCAGCGCCTCGGCGATCTCCTGCTGCTCACCATCTCCTCCGGCACCATCGCCGCTGTTATCGCCGCTCATGGCTGAACAATCTATTGATCAATGCCTCGACAGAGCTTGTGCTATCCGTCGCCAGATCAAACAGCTCCAAGCCGAACTAGACACCATCGACGACCGCCTTACCGCTGCTCATGAAGCTGGCGAGTTAGATTCTTCCTTCACTCACAACGACTGGCGCATAACCCACTCACCCGGCCGTGCACGCTGGACATATCCCCCACGGGTTACAGCTATCCAATCCGCTCTCAAGGAAGCCCAGGAACAATCGCAGGCCGATGGTACTGCAGCACGAACAGTCGGCGCACCTTTCTGGACATTCAAGGAGCCTAAGCAATGAACAATAAATCAACAGAGCACCTAGCCAAGCTGCGGGGACAGTTCCTGATGGCAATCGAAGCCGCAGCTAATGAGGTGGCGTTATTCCAAGCCGAGCAACTCAGGCAGCACGCGGCAGAGATTAACAGGATAAAGGATGACAGCGCATGGGGGGCAGCGTATCGACAAGGACGCTGGGAAGAACGCTTGCGCGTTCTAGCATTGCTCGACACAAAACTAGATGCTTTGCATCGTTCCCAGTGTTCGGCTGATACTACAGCGCTCATGACCTTGCGTTACGCTATAACTGATGTCGACCATGATCAACCTATGAAGGTCGAAACTATCTAATGACCTATTCCACCCTCCTAGCGTTAGACCTGGGGACTACCACCGGATGGGCATTACGTAATCGCCATGGCCTGATCCTCAGTGGTTCACAGTCATTCAAGCCGCAGCGCTTCGAGGGTGGCGGTATGCGGTTCCTACGGTTCACACGTTGGCTCGAAACCATCCTCCTATCCGAGCCACGCCCCCGACGCGTGGCTTTCGAGGAGGTGCGCCGGCATGCTGGTGTCGACGCAGCACATGCCTACGGTGGCTTCCTTGGCACCCTCACAGCCATCTGTGAGCAGTACGCCATCCCCTATCAGGGCGTACCAGTCGGCACCATCAAGCGGCATGCCACCGGCAAGGGCAACGCCAGTAAGGATCTCGTCATCTCAGCCATCCGCGCCCTAGGGCACAATCCCACAGACGACAATGAGGCCGACGCTCTCGCCCTTCTCCACTGGGCGATCCAGCAGGAACCCACCATGCACGCCTGATCCCCATGGCCTCAACCCCTCCACAGACCACCCCCATCCCCTACTGGGTCACGGTGGAGCATCCCCCGAACCACACTCGGGATTTCCGGTTGCGTGCCCCCTCCCCATGGGCAGCCCGCTGGCTATGGCACCAGCTGCACCCGGACCACCCCGGGACCATCCGTCATGTCAGGCCCGTTCGATGACCGTTCTCCGAATTGATGCCCGAGAGGTCAGCCGCCTGTCTGCCTGGTGCGCCAACCTCACCGGCAAGCAGGACAAGATCACCGCCATCGCCGCCACAGCTGGCGTCAAGGCCGCTCGCGATCGTCTCGCGCGCGAGGTCTTCCCACGTATCGACGGCGGTCCCACAGCCTGGACACGTCGCGGATTGCGGTACTGGCGCGCTGATCGAACCCGGCAACCTGACCGCCGCGGCATGGGATCCGGTCTGATGGTCGCAGCGGTCGGATGGAACTACGGCGACAACGACCCCACCGATCCCGGCTTCTCAGCTGGGTTCGGTCGTATGGGCGTACCATCTGGCCGCTACATGCAGCTCCTGGCGGCAGGTGGTACCCGTGAACCAAAGTCTACAGAGATCAAGCTTTATCGCTCTGGTCTGTTACGCAAAGGGCAGTTCATCACTCCCCAGACCGGCTGGGATAAAATAGACACTCAAGGTAACATTAAAGGGTCAGAATATAAGCGCATCCTCTCTAGGCTTAGGGTTGACGTCGATCCCGGTAGCACTCAGGCAACCACAGGTCCCGGCTCCAGGCGTCGCACTGCCCGCAAGCGCGCAGCCACTGACTACTTCCCCATGCGCGACACCAGCGGCCGTATCCGGTTCATCGCTCAACGTATCGGCGACAGTCCCTCCGGTGCAAGTGGCAAAGGCAAACCCGGACGGCCCCTAACCGTTGGCTACAAACGTGGATTCTTCCCCGTTCTGCATGTCATCAAACAAGCTCCGCGCTACGAAGCAAAGATCAATATTCACCAGATAGCCTGGGCTGCATACACAGCAGCATTCCCTATCGCTTTCGATCGCGCGCTAAAGGCTGAACTCGGCAAGCTGGCATCAATCTGATGAACGCGTTGGGTCCTTCCTGTGTTCTGAATTTGTGGGTGTATTCGGAC